>Ga0134125_10001339_pt1 | contig 30403 bp, 29 predicted proteins | sample KB31751_FD_96464 | JGI IMG/M metagenome (GOLD analysis project Ga0134125, IMG submission 96464) | Terrestrial soil microbial communities with excess Nitrogen fertilizer from Kellogg Biological Station, Michigan, USA - KB3-175-1 | ecosystem: Environmental > Terrestrial > Soil > Unclassified ... | reverse complement strand
GCCGAGCACGACGATATCTTTCGGCACCGTAACGCTGATATCGTCCCATTGCGCAATAACCTGGGTGTAATGGCCAACAGGAAGATTACGGCGAATAAACGAAAATGTCTGGTTTGCTCCGGCCGTTGCGTTCGCCTGAGTGAGCACCTGATAATCTGCTCCGGCCGGGGTGTCTGGTGATGCAAATGAGGACCCTCCAGCTGCGCTTCGTGCAGAATTCGAAGCCTCGCGGCAGTCAGCTCACCGCGTCAGAAAATCAGCTTCATCCCGAACTGAATCTGCCGTGACGTGGTCGCGGTACTCGTAATCAATCCCGCTGTCGGGCTGATCGATGCGCCGGCAAAGACTGTCGCATTGGGCGGCCCAAAGTTCGTGCGGTTGAGCGCGTTGAACGCTTCGGCGCGCACCTGCAGGCTCGTGCGGTCGCTCAGCGAAATATTTTTGAACAGCGAAAGATCCGCCGTCGCCATACCCGGGCCGGAGAAGCCGCCGCGGCCCAGATTGCCCCAGGTGCCGATACCCGGCAGGCTGAATGCATGCGGATCGAACCAGCCGTTCGGATCGCCGAGGATCACCGGTCCGGAGAATGACGGATTCACATTCGGCCGATCCGGGTTGCGCGTATCGCCATCGCCGGAGCGATTCGAGCCGATCAGCGGCGTAAACGGGAAGCCGCTCAGCAGCGTGACGATGCCGTTGACCTGCCATCCGCCCAAGATCTTCTCCGCCACCGGATTCATCCCGTTCATCCACATCTGGTTATGCCCGAACGGCAGTTGATAGCGGAACGAAGTGGTGAACTGCTGCGGCGCATTCAGCGCCGAAGGCCCCCAGTCGCGGCTCGGATCGCGCGGATCCATCACCATCTGCGGCTGGTTGTTGGACTGCGCGATGGTCAGGCCCGAATTCATATCCAGGTTCTTCGACCATGTGTAATTCGCGCGCAGCTCGAGCCCGTGCTTCAGCCGGCGCGTCACATCCACCTGCAGGGCGTTGTACCGGTTGTTGCCTTCCGTGTACCAGAAGAAACCGGCGCCCAGATTCGGATTCGGACGTGAGCCGATCGGGATGTACTGCTGCCCCTGCGTCACCATGCCTTTATTGGTGCCCGGCGTGCCACCGGTCACGCAGGTCGCCGCGCCGCAGATCTGCGGAGCAATGGTATTGGGATCAACGCTGAGCAACCCGTGCACCGCGAAGGATCCCACATAAGCCACGCGGAGCGATGTGCCCTTCCCGATTTCCTGTTCGATCGCCAGGTTCCATTCGTTGACTGCAAGCGCCTTCGCGTCCGGCTGCAGACCCTGCGGCGCGAACACGCAGGCCGGCTTCGATCCCGGACCGCAGGCCGGAGGAGCGGTCTGCACAATCGGCAGCAGCGGCAGCAGCGCCTGATTGTTGAACGAGAGGCTGCTGTTGGCGGGCGGCAGGGAGTTAATCAGAAAATTCAGCGCGTCGATCATCGAATAGTAGATCCCGTAACCCGCCCGCACCGCGGTCTTGCCGTTGCCGAAAACATCCCAGGCGAGCGATGTCCGCGGCGAGAACAGCTTCTTCATGTTGTTCTTCGTGTAAATCGAGTTGCCGACAATCGGATCCGTGATCAGCGCGCCACCCGCATCCGTGATGTAATTCGCCGCGCGGCCCGAAACTTCGTTCCAGCCGCTCGTGAACTCATGGCGCAGCCCAAGCTGCACGGAGAGGCGCGGCAGGATGTGGATTTCATCCTGCGCGTACCATGCGCCGTACCAGCTTCTCCACCCGAGTTCATTGGCCTGGGGGATTACCTGGAATGACTGAACGGTGCCCGCCAGCATATTGCCGATGCCCGAAAACGTCGCGACGCCAAGCTGGCGCGATCCCGTATTTTCGTTATCGCGCAGCCGCTGGAACCACACGCCGGTGCTGAAGTGATGCTTGCCTCTCGTGTATTGCACATCGTCCGCATAGGTGAAGAGGTTGCGGCGATTCCAGGAACCCGAAGCGTTGTTCGGGCCCGCGGCCGCGATCACATTCGAGCCCGTCGTGGTCACCGATCCGGTTACCGAAATGCCTCCCGGCGGCAGGCCCTGCACGAAGGAAAGCGCGTCGGAAAAGTTCGTGGTCATCGCCGGGTCGTAATTGAATGCGGCCCGCGTGTACCCAATCGTCAGGGTGTTCAGCGAATTGCCCGAAAAAATATGCGTGTGCTGCACACTGGCCACCTGCGAGGTCAGCCGTTCAACCGCGGCGAACAGCGGATCTGTCTGCGGCAGAAGGCTGTCGCCTTTATCCACCGTGTAGAAGAGCGACGCCGAATCCCGATCGGAGAGCGCATAATCGGCGCGCATCGTACCGAAGTCCTCATTGATCCGCTGTTTCGGGTTATTGAACGCATAGGCCGTGCCGGTCGGTACCACCAGGCCCGCCGCATTGGTCTGCGTGATTTCCGGGCCGTTCGGCTCCGGCCACAGCGCCATAAACGGCAGCATGCCCGGATTCAGATTCGCCGGCTTCGCATAGACTCCTGTTGTCGCATTCGGCAGCAGTCCCTGACGCGCCTGATTGTCCGGCACAATACTCACGCTCGTGAGAGCCAGCGACTGCCGGAATCCCTCATAGTTGCCGAACAGGAAAAACTTATTCTTCCGGATGGGTCCGCCGAGCGCTCCGCCGAACTGATTGCGGCGGAAAGGCGGGACTTCTGCCTGATCGAAAAAATTCCGCGCATCGAGCGCGCTGTTGCGCAGAAACTCGAACACCGTCCCATGAACATTGTTTGTGCCGGATTGCGTTACGAACTGAACCTGGGCCCCGGCGCGCTTGCCGTACTGCGCCCCGTACGTGTCGGTCAGAACGTTGACTTCGCGAATCCCATCGATTCCAAGCAACTGTCCGCTCACGCCGCCGGGCGTGACCGCGAGCTGGCTCGATCCCGAATATTCCACGCCGTTCAGATTGAACTGATTGTCGCCCGGACGCCGGCCCGCTACCGAAAACGTATTGCCATCGCTCGTCGTGGTCTGTTGACTCTTATAGGCGCTGTAATTGAGAGCGCCCGGATTCGTCGTGATGAGAACATCGAGGCTGCGGCCGTTCAGCGGCAGATCCTTCACCTGCTGTTCAGTCACCAGGCCGGAGATCGGAGACGTGGTGATGTTGACGGTCGGAATCACCTCCGATACTTCAATCTGGTCGGTCCTCTGACCCACTTCCAGCTTCAGATTGACGCTCGCGTCCTGACCTGCCACGAGGTCGATGCCGCGCTGTTCGAGCGGCTTGAACCCGTCTTTCTCCACCCGGACCTGCGTCGCGCCCAGCGGCAGCGAATCCACCCGGTAATTCCCCACGGTGTCTGTCACCGCGCTTCGCGTGGCGCCCGTTTCCGCGCTCCTGACCGTAATCGACGCGCCGCCAACCCCACCGCCCGATGGGTCCACGATCCGCCCCGTAATGCTCGCCGTCACTTGTGCGGCGAGCGGGATGCCGCCCCAAACCATCGCGCTCAACCCGGTAATCGCCAGAAGCCGGAGTGCCCGTCGGCTCCAGGTCTGATCCGTGCGTGAGTTCATAACCCTCCCCAAAATGCCGCTAACGACTGTAAGTTCAAAAGTACAGCCGGCTATTGAGTGGAATCGACAAAAAAAGCGCCGGCCCACCCACTGTCCTGAAACTCTCCCGGCCGCGAACTGAACACGATCTGCGCGCGTCCGGCTTTAAATTGAGACTCCGTTCCTCGCCCGGAAGTTACTGCGATTAAAGGCTCAACTAACGCGAGATATTTCAGGATAGCGTAGAACTGTTCTTCCTCGAAAGCCGCCAGTGAAACCCCCTGGGCGCTGAAAAATACCTTGCTGTCTCCCGCCCCCAGATTGGAAACCAGCCAGGCGCAGCGTTCCACCGCGATTTCGAAGACCCGGCTGGTCCCCGCATCCGTGCGCCGGTCGAGGAAAATCTCCACAATTCCCTGCTCATCCCGCGTGAATTCACGAATATGCGGCAAGCCGGTGTGGGCCGAACTTTTCCAGTCGATATGGCGCGCGTTATCGCCCGCCTCATAAGGCCGGATACGGTAGAAATCGCGTCCGATGCCGCGCATCGCCATTTCCGTCTCGCCGGAGGAGCTCAGTTGCAGCAGGGTTTGCCCCCCCGGAAACGGCTCCATCGCCGGGTAGACGATGGTCTCGCGCTGCAGCGCGAGCGTGGTGCTCTTGCGCAGAAAGCCGAACGGGAAGCGCGTCGAGATCTGAAAAACGTTTTCCTTGTGACGCCCGCGATGCGGAAAAGCCACATCGACCATCGCCTCTACAGTCGTACGGCCCGGAACGATCGGAAAATAGACCGGCTCTCGCAGAATCGGCGGCACGTTTCCCATTCCGCCATGCTGCCCGGAAAGCTCGAGCGAAAACGAGGGCGTAAACCGCTTCAGATTTCGCAACCGGATACGCGCGGGCGCCGGAGTCCGCGCCCAGACATGCTCCGGCACCAGCAGTTCCAGTTCGAGCCCGGAGAGCATCAGCCGGCTGACGAAGCCGGAAACCAGCAGAATCGCCAGCAGGGCCGAAAAAACCAGAAACAGCAGATTATTCCCTGTCAGAAACGATGTGAACGCCACCAGCAGCAGCGCCGCGAAGAACAGCAACCCGCCGCCGGTCACGCGGTATCGCGTCCCGGTTCTGAGCACCGCCCGGAATCGTTGCAGAATAATCTTCATCGCCGCTCCGCCGCGGCGCGCGCCGCGGGGCTACCCGTATATTTCTACAGGTTTGTGGTCACCTTGCGCAAGCCCCTGGGCTGATCGGCATCGAGCCCCTTGGCGTGTGCCAGCGCCGCCGCGAATAATTGAGCCGGCACGATGTAGGGTATCGGCGTATAGAGCTCACGCAGCTTTTCCGGCACGCGGATCACCGACGACGCGAACCTCGCTGCCTCCCTGTTGCTCTTATCCGAGATGATGACCGTCTTCGCCTTCATGGCGCGAATCTTTTCGAGCGTTTCGTGCAGCGACGCCCACGCCGGTCCGGAGGGTCCGAACAGGAAAATCGGCAGCGTGTGGTCCACCATCGCGATCGGGCCGTGCAGAAAGTCCGCCGAGGAGAACCGCTCCGCCACCACGTACGACGTCTCCATCATCTTCAGCGCGAATTCGAACGCGTTCGCGTAGTTGAGACCGCGCGCCACCACCGCGGCCGAGCGCATCAGACTGTAATGCCCCGCCAGTTCCGCGATTTCGGCTTCCAGCCGCAGGGCGGACGACACCGATCCCGGGATCGCCTCCAGATCCTCCAGTTGAATCTTCGCGCCGAGCGCGTACGCCAGCAGATACAGCGAGAGTAACTGCCCGGTGTAAGTCTTGGTCGCCGCGACGCTCTTTTCCTTCCCCGCCCGCACCTGAAAAGCATATTCCGCCATACTGGCGAGCGTGCTTTCCGGCTCGTTGGTAATCCCCACCGTCATGGCGCCCGACTTCCGCGCCTGCTCCATCACCGCGCTGATGTCGGTCGACTCCCCCGATTGCGAGATCCCCACAATCAGCGCGTCGCGATAGTCAACCGTGGCCCCGTAGATCGAATGGACCGAGGGCGCGGCCAGCGAGACGGGAATGCCGGTCATGATTTCAATCAGATAGCGGCCGAACTGCGCGGCGTTGTCCGACGTTCCCCGCGCCACAATGACCACCAGCCGGGGCCGCCGCTTCTCCAGAAACTTGCGGAATTTGGCGACCGCGCGCATTTGGTGCGCGAGAGTACGTTCCAGCGCCTCCGGCTGCTGCCGGATCTCTTCAAGCATTCGTGACATGAAAGGCCAGTTTACCCCCCGAAGGCCGGAGTTGGCTGGGTTTGCCTCCGCAAGACACTCTTTTACGACACCCGTACGAAATCCAGGTGGGAAAGACCTATAATTGAGGAAGCGGGCGCGACCCAATCGTTCTCTTCGCTCCTGCGTCTTAATCATATGCATCACCGCGCCCGGTTTACTGTCGTCCTTTCTTCCACCGTTATGGTGGCGCTGCTCCTGTTTGGAAGCATGGCGAGCAAGGGGGCATCCGGCGAGGGCGGTTCCGACAGCGCCGATGTTCTCAGGCACCTCAAGGTCTACACCCAGGTTCTTTCCTACATCTCCACCGAGTACGTGGAAGAACCCAACATCCCGAACGTCACCCTCGGCGCTCTGAACGGCCTGCTCGAAGCCATCGATCCCTACGCGAGCTACCTCAACGCCACCCAGTACAAGGAGTACCTGAAGAACTCCGATGGTCACCCGGGCGATGTCGGCCTCGTGCTCGCGAAGAAATACGGCTACATCGTGGTTGTTTCCGTGGTCCCCGGCTCCCCTGCGGATAAGGCTGGCCTCGCCAACGGCGACTACATCGAATCGATCAACGGAGTTGGCAGCCGTGACATGCCGCTGGCCTACGCGAAGATTCTGCTGCGGGGCGATGTCGGCTCCACGGTGAACCTTTCGGTCCTGCGCCATAAGCCCGAACCCACGAAGATGACGCTGACGCGGGCAATTGTAACCGCGCCGCCCGTCGAATCGCGCATGCTCGATGGCACGGTCGGTTACGTGAAGGCCTCGACGCTCGGCACCGGCAAAGTCAGGGAGGTGGCGACCGCCGTCGAAGACCTGCAGAAGCAGGGCGCGAAGAAACTGATTCTCGACCTCCGCGGCTGCGCAGTCGGTGACGCGGAAGACGGCGCCGCCCTGGCCAATCTGTTCGTCTCGAAAGGCCTGCTCACGTACGACCAGGGCCAGAAGGTTCCCCGCAAGGACTATGACGCCGACGCGAAGGACACGATCTCAACCGTGCCTCTGGTAGTCATGACCAATCGCGCCACCGCCGCCGCGTGCGAAGTCGGCGCCGGCGCCCTGCAGGGCACGAAGCGCGCCGCGCTGGTCGGCGAGCGTACTTACGGCGATGCGTCCATCCTTCGTCCGATCACGATGGACGACGGCAGCGCCGTCATTCTCTCCGTCGCGAAGTTCTATACGCCTGACGGGAAGTCGATCCAGGATAACGGCGTGACGCCGGAGACCGCGGTGCTCGATCCCGATCTCGGCGCCGTCGATCCGGAAGAAGACGAAGCTACGGCTACTCCCACGCCAGCCACTCCGAAGAAGCCGACCGAAGACGTGATTCTGAAGAAGGCGATCGAAGTCCTCGGCTCCCGGAATTAGTCGCGACTGCTTCGCGGATTCACAAGGCTCAGGCAAAACCGGAGCCTTTTCTTGCCCACGGCGCAAAGCCGGCCTTTTCAGGAACTCCTCAGTATAGGCGCGAGCAGCGGCAGCGTACCGGCTTACTTGTCCGCGCCAAAGTCCAGCTTCGAACCGACGTCGAACTTACGATAATCCTGGAACTCGGATTCGCTTTTCATTGCGCCGTTCCTGCGGTCTATTCTTGTCTGCGAATGTACTGGAAGCATATAGCGGCTCCCGGCCACCTCGACCTTGTCATAGTCGACCTCAGTAACCGCCTTGAATTCGGGCGCTGAAGGGACGTGTCCCGTCACGTGATCCAGGTGAATGACCTCGCCGCTGTCATGGTCAATTTCCAAAGTCCCATGAAAACCCACGATGGCGCTGCGCATCTTTCCTGGCTTGCCTGTCTCGACGTAATACTTCGAGTGGCCTTGCTCAACCTGATAAACGTAAACGCCGACCGGACGGTCGTGAAGGGTTTTCCAACTCCGCCAGCGGAACGACGTCCGCGAAGCCGGATCGAAAATGCTCGTGAGAATACCGCCAAATTCCCCGGTACTGGTCATCCCGATATCGGCGCTGTTGAATTTTCGGTCCGTTGGGAGGCCGTCCAACAGCTTTAGCTCATGCGTCTCGTGCTGTTGAAAATAGCTCAGGCTGACGGTGAGCTTGTCGAGAGGGAGCCAATCAAGTCTCATCCCCATGGCGTTACCGAGTCTATACCGGGAGACTACCTCGGTACACATGAAATCCGGCAGGGAATGGATATATGCCATCGAAATCTGGCGGCTCTTTTCGATGAGCGCCGCGGCGTCTGTGCTGTCAGGCGTTTCCGCCGGCATCAGGGAGGCTACCAAAACCATACCCGTGAGGACATGAACAAACCTGTGCATCAGCCCTCTTTTCAGCGCGAGTATATCAGGATTCGCGGATGATTCGCTTCCGTGCGGGAACAGCCCGGGCGGGAACACCGCGGATACCTGGCTGCCCCGTACGTGAGAAACTTTCCCGACGGGCCAGGAGTCTATACGAAGGGAAATGAAGCACGCTATCCGCATTCTCACCATGCTCGCCGCAATCGCGCCGGCTGCGGTGCCCCAGAGGGCGGAAGAAGCGAAACTCGAGCGCCACGGCGATTCCGCCGTCCTCTCCGTCCACACCTTCCGGCCTCTGGACGCGGTCGCCGAAGAGCTCGAATCCGAGTACGGCATACCGGTAAGCGCCGAGATCCTGTCTTTCAATTCCGCGGCGACATGATGGATATTTCGCCCGAAGTTCCCCGCGTTCGTCCCTGCACGCTCGTTCCGGCGCAGTGGGGATTTGAGGTGACATTCCCGGTTAATTCGGACGGCTCACCCAAAAACGCCCATGACCTTCTGACGAGCATCGTCGCCGAAGCGAATCGTCGCTCAGACTTTGGCTGGCGGCTCGATAAGACGGAGGGCGTCTTCTTCTTTGTGCCCACACGGACGCATGACCCACAGGGCCGGCGGGTTGCCGCCACGCCGTTACTCGACCGCCCCGCCGGGCCTCAGACGCATCAACGAAAATGCCGGGCTGCTTTCCCGCAAGACCGGTCTGCACGTCAGTTGTTGCGAAGGCCCCATCGGCGGCATTCCGTGGGGAATGGAGCAAGTCAATTTTTCCGCCGATCTATAAGTGGTTTTAGTCCGCGCCCGCCCGATCCAGATGCCCCAGCTTATCCGGATTGCGCACCACATACAGCGCGCGAATCACGCCGTCCTCCAGCTCGAACGCCGTGGTCTGCACGGCTCCCTCCGGCGCATCCAGAATGACACCCGGCAGCCCGTTAATGCTCGCGAAGCGGAGCGTGAAATCCTCACGCCAGCCTTTGCGCGCCGCTCCCACCAGGAACCGCGCGGCACGATCCGCGCCCTCGATCACGTTCAGCGCCGCTGACGCCTTTCCACCGCCGTCCGTCACCACCCGCACATCGCTCGCCAGCATCTGCGTCAGCGCCCCGAGATCGCCCGATCGCGTCGCCGCCACAAACGCCGATATGAACCGCTCATGCTTCGCCCCGATCTCGCCCGATCGCGGGGGAGGAGCCACCGCGCCGCGCGGCCGTGCCCCCCGCACATGCTCGCGTGCGCGGGCGGCAAGCTGCCGGCATGCCGCCTCGCTCCGCTCGAGCGTAGTGGCCACTTCCGCGAACGAAAAATCGAAGACATCGTGCAGCAGAAAGGCAGCCCTCTCCAGCGGAGACAGCCGGTCCAGCGTGAGCAGCAGCGCGATCGACAGATCCTCTGCTAATTCCGTGTGACTGTCCGGCGCGAGCGCGGCCGTATCCACCACCGGCTCCGGCAGCCAGGGGCCCACGTACTCCTCCCGGCGCGCCCGCGCTGACGTCAGGATGTCGAGACAAATCCGCGCCGTTGTAGTCATGAGAAACGCCCTCGCGTCCGACACCTTGCCGCGGTCCGTGCCGTGCCACCGCAGGTACGTCTCCTGCACCGCGTCCTCGGCGTCAGCCATCGACCCGAGCATGCGGTACGCAAGACCGAGCAATCGCCGGCGATACGGCTCGAAGCTCGCGGCCGGATCCGTCATCGCATCCGCTGCGCTCATGAGACGGGTGCCGCCACGTTCGGCGGCGCGGGAACCCGTCCGTGATCGAGCGCCACCGGCGTGCCCGCCACCACGACGCGCATACACGCCTTGCCGTGGCCCAACGCATACTTGACCGTCGGATAAATCCGCGCCGCGGTCATCGCGAAAGCCAGACTGACAAGTCCCGGCTGTCCCCAGCGTTTCACGATCGCCTCGCGATATTCATCGGCGGCAGGATCGCGCCCCAGGGTGGCGCGGGTAAATTTCCACGTCAGCGCCACGTCAGGCGGCATCGCCTCCGGATTGTCGGTGAGCACCGCGCGCAGAACCGCGGGACTCACGCCCGCCCGCTCCGCCATCTGGACGCCAAGCTGCGTGCAGGGCCCGCAGTCCTCATGCCGCACCGCGGTGATGCCGGCGGCGCACCAGGGCTCGATCGGGATGCCGCGCCGGAACCGCCCGAGCGCGGCGGCGCGCGAAAACATCCACGCGGCGCGCGGACTCGCGTCAATCAGGTCGCGCATATAGCTCGCGTCGTATTTCCATTCCCGCTCGAATTTGTCAATCGTTTTATGAAGCAGCCATCTGATCATGTCTTTTTCTCCAGTCTCCACCGGTGAGACGGGACAGGCCCCCGGAGTGTGACATGACCGGTCACGCAAGCGATTTGCCGAAACACACGCTCGTATCTGGTGAGGATAAATACTCCCCAAACAGTGGGATCCGCACATAGCCGAGCCCCTCATACATCCGGATCGCGGGCGCAAGACGCGTACCCGTCTCCAGCACGACCCGCGTGACACCCAGCGCCCGAGCCTCGCACTCAAGCGATTCCACTAACGCCCGCCCGATGCCCTGCCCCCGCGCCTGAGGCTCCACATACATTCGTTTCAATTCCGCCGTCACCGCATCCAGCCGCCGCACAGCTCCGCAGCCGACGGCGACGCCATCGAGCCAGGCGATAAAGAACGCGCCCTGGCCATCAGTGACTTGTTCACCGCTGAGCGAGAAATGCGTCGAACCCGGCTCGGGATGCGTCGCTGTCAGTTCCGTGTTCAGCGCCGCGATCAATCGCGCCGCATCAGGCGCCGCCAGGGTACTCTTCCGAATTTCCACGGCCGGCATCCTTCGAATCTAATACAGCACCCAACAGAAAAAGGGCCCCGGCTTCCGCCAGAGCCCTTCTCCTCAAACCCGAACAGCCTTACAGAGTCCGCAGATAGGCCAGCACATTCGCGCGATCCGCGTCCGACAGAACATCCTTCGTGAACGGAGGCATTCCATTCCCACCGGTCTGGATCTTCTCCGTCACATTCGCATCATTCGTCGGCTTGCCGGTCGTACTTAGCTTCGGCCGCTTGTAGAGACCCTTCAGCCCCGGACCCATCTTTTTGTCTGTCGAGGTCGCTTCGTGGCAAAGGCTGCACTTCTCATCGAATACCGTTTTGCCCTTCGCGGCGCTCCCCGCCGAACCCTTGGCCGCGCCCTGTCCCCAGGCCGCCACCGATCCCGCCAGCAGGCAGATCAAACTTAAATATTGAGTTTTCTTCATGATGGATCTGTAGATCTCCTCCCACATTCTACAAAATGATTAACGCCCGCCCGCTTTCCAGGGTTCCCTGCCGCAGGCCCAAACGGGCGAGGATAATGGGATTTTAATTTTCATCGTGTGGAAACTCCGCGCATTCTTTCTGACCGCGCCCGCCATCATCCTCGCCACCGTCATCATGGGGATCGTCTCGATGCTGGCGTCCGTGTGGGATCGTACCGGTTCCACCCAGCATCGGCTCGCCCGGCTGTGGTCGCACATGCTTCTCACAGTCGGCTTCGTGCGCTGCCGCGTTTCCGGCATCGAAAAGCTCGACCCCAGCCGCGGCTACGTTCTCGTCGCCAACCACGCCAGCTATTTCGACACCCCAGCCATCCTCACCTCCATTCCGCTGCAGTTCCGCTTTTACGCCAAGAGTGGCCTGTTCTCCATCCCGCTGCTCGGCGGACATCTCAAGCGCGCCGGTCACCTTCCGGTCATCCGCGACGACCCGCGCAGCTCTCTGAAAACCATGAGCGAAGGCGCCCGCATCGTCCGTGACCGCCGCGTCTCACTCCTCCTCTTCCCCGAAGGCGGACGAACCCCCGTCCAGATGCGCCCGTTCAAAGAAGGCGCCGCCTACATCGCGATCAAAGCCGGCGTCCCCATCGTCCCCATTGGCATCGTCGGAACGCGCCGCATCCTGCCGATGGGCTCCATGATGGTGCGCGGCGGCGAGATCGAAATCGTCGTCGGCGACCCCATCGAAACCGAAGGTCTCACCATCCGCGACCGCGCCCAACTCACCCAGTGCCTGCAGGATCTGGTTTCCGCAATGGCCCGGGAAACCGTCGGGCCGGATGTGGAGAAAGCTCCCGCGCATGCGTAATACACTGGCAGAAACATGAATACAATCCCGGAAGTCCTGCGTCAGACGGCGGCGCGCTATCACGACCGCCTCGCGCTCCGGCAGCCCGGTAAAGCGGGCGTCCAGACATGGACCTGGAAGCAGTATCTGGAAGCCGCGGAGGAAATCGCCGCTGGACTTCATCATCTCGGCCTGGGACGCGGCGACCATGTCGCCATCTGCTCGGAAACCCGCGCCGAGTTCTACCTCGTCGACCAGGGCATTCTGATGAACGGCTCGGTCGCCGCGGCGCTCTACCCGAGCTATCCACCGGCGGAACTCCTCCGCACCATCGAACTCGCCGAAGCCAAAGCGCTGTTTGTGGAAGATCCGAAAATGCTCGCGGCACTGCGCGGCGCGCCCGTCGAGCACTTCATCCTGATGACCGGCGAGGCCGAAGGCGCAATCTCTCTCGCCGACCTGCGGCGCCACGGCCGCTACGCCGCCGAAGTCTCGCCCGAAGATAACGCAATCCTCTATCTCACGTCCGGCGCAACCGGCGATCCCAAGCGCGTGCTCGTTACCCACGGCGCCCTCGTCGCCAACATCAGGATGGGTCCGCATGTCATCCACCTCACGCCTGAGGACATCACCATTGCCTTTCTTCCCTCCGCCCACATTGCACAGCGCGTGGTCGTCGAAATGCTCCCGCTCCTCACGGGGACGCCCGTTTCCTTCGCCGAAAGCCTCTCCAGACTTCCCGGTGAACTGAAAGCCGTGAAGCCCACGTTCCTCCTCGCGCCCCCGCGCGTCTGGGAACGCATGTACACCAGCATCCGGACTGAACTCGCGAAAAAACCGCCGTTTGCCCAAAAAGCATTCCATGCCGCGGTTAACCTGGGCCGCACCGTCGCCCTGATCAAACGCGAACGCAAGTCCGTGCCCTTCTACCTGAATTTTCTGCTCGGTCTCGCCGACCGGAAAATCTTCGCGCAGATTCGCGAACGCCTCGGCGGCCGCATCAAACACGCGATCTCCGGCGCGGCGCCGCTCTCCGCCGACCTGGCCGAATTCTACGAAGCCATCGGCATGCCGCTGATCGAAGGTTACGGGCTCACCGAAGGCGGTGTCGCCGCGCTCAATCCGATGAATGCGCCGCTTCCCGGCAGCATCGGCAAAGCGCTCCCCGGCGTGGAATTTCGCGTGAGTGAAGAGGGCGAACTCCTCCTCCGCAGCCCTGCTCTCTCGAAGGGTTATCACAACGATCCCGCCGCCACCGCGGAGTTGATCGAAGACGGCTGGCTGCACACCGGCGACATCGGTACCATCGACTCCGAAGGCTACATCCGCATCACCGGCCGCAAGAAAGAACTGATCGTTTCTTCCAACGGAAAAAAGATTTTCCCGGGGCGCGTGGAGACGCTCTTCAAATTCGAGCCCCTCATCAGTCAGTTGCTGCTCGCGGGCGATAATCTCCCGCACCTCGTCGCGCTGTTCACCATTCAGCCGTCAGTCGCCGAAACGATTCCCGGCGCAGTGGCTCCCTTTCACGAAAGCCCCGCAGTCATCGGAGAGCTGGACCGCATCGTCAGACGCATCAACAAACAACTTGCCCCGTTCGAGCAGATCAAGCGCTTCCGCATTCTGCCCCGCGATTTTTCCATCGAGCACGGCGAAGTGACCGCCACGATGAAAGTCCGCCGCAGGCAGGTGATGGAAAACTTCCGGCCGGAACTGGAGGATCTCTACCGGCGCGGCGCCTCCGGCCGCGGCGGCGAATAAAATTCAGCAAACCTTCAGAATCGTCGGGTACCTTCGGTGCATGAAATCACTGTTGCTGATTCCCGCCGTGGCCCTCGTCGCAACGGCCGCTCCGCCCACCTATAAGGTCGTCGCCAACATCAAAATCGGCGGCGCCAACCGCACTGACTACACCTACTGCGACAGCGCCAACCATCGCCTCTACGTTTCACACGGCACGCAGACCGAAGTGATCGATACCAACACCGACAAACTCGTCGGCACCATTCCTGACACCCCGGGCGTCCACGGAATCGCCATCGCCGACGACCTCGGCAAAGGTTTCACGAGCAACGGCACTGCCAACAACGTGACCGTCTTCAACATCTCCGACCTCAAAGTCACCGGCAAAATCAACACCGGCCAGAATCCCGATTCCATCATTTACGAGCCAACGACCCACCGCGTCTTCACGTTCAATGGACGCAGCAACGATTTCACGATCATTGACGCGAAATCCGGAGCCGCCATCACCGCCTCCGTACCCCTCAACGGCAAGCCGGAGTTCTCCCAGGTGGACGGCAAAGGCCACATCTTCGTCAATCTCGAAGACAAGAGCGAAGTCGTTGAGATCAATGCGAAGGACGGCGTCATCATGAAGCGCTACTCCATCGCGCCCTGCGAAGGCCCAAGCGGTCTCGCCATCGATTTATCCAAAATGCGCCTCTTCTCGGTCTGCGATAAAGTCATGGCGATCAGCGATCCCGCCGCCGGTAAAGTCATCGCCACCGCGCCGGTTGGAGCCGATCCCGATGGTGTTGCTTTCGATGACGGCTACGCCTTCAGCGCCAACCGCGACGGCGCCGCCACAATGGTCGGCGAAACTTCGCCCGGCAAGTACACCGTGATCGCCACGATTCCCACCAAGCCTGGCGCCAAAACCATCAGCGCCGATCAGAAAGCCCACAAGCTCTATCTCCCCGCCTGGGACATCAAACCTGCCGCCGGCGGAGGCCGTGGCACTCCCGTGCCCGATACGTTCGGAATTATCGTTCTCGGCCGTTAACGTCTGCCGCCCCGGAACGTATTATTGTCTATCCGGGGAATCGGCAGAGATATGTTCGGCAAACTGGCATTCGTATTTCTGACGGCCGCGCTCACCGCGCGGCCGCAGTCTTTCGATCTGGCCACCATCCGCCCGGCCCCGGAATCCAGCCCGCCCGCATCGATCCGCAGTCTTCCCGGCGGCCGCCTCGAAACCCAGAACGTCACGCTCCGCATGCTCATCAAATGGGCCTGGGACCTCGATGACGACCGCCTCTCCGGCGGCCCGAAGTGGCTGGACGACGCACATTTCGACATCGTCGGCCAGGCCCCCGCCGGCCAGTTGCCGCGCGGAATTTATCAGCGCATGATGCAGTCCCTGCTGCGCGACCGGTTCCATCTCACCACTCACAATGAAACCCGCGAACTCACCGCCTACGAGATGGTCATCGACAAATCCGGCCCCAAAGTTCATGTTGTCGACGCATCCGGCGGCTTCGCCTCCAGCCCCTTCCAGATGACCGGCAGCGGCCGCATCACGGGCACGAAAGTAACCGCCTCGATGCTGGCGAAAGTCCTCGCCGAACAGGTGCATCACCCCGTCGAAGACGCGACCGGCTTCAAAGATGCCTTCAACTTCATGCTCGAATGGGCTCCCGATTCCGACCCCTCGTCGAACCGCCCCTCCATCTTCACCGCCATCCGCGAGCAGCTCGGCTTCCGCCTCGACGCAAGGAAAAAAACAGTCGGCATCCTCGTAATCGACAACATCGACCGCACCCCAACCGCGAACTAACCCCGCTTCTTGACACGCCCCGGCGCCGGCTCCACGTGCACCAGCACATCCGCCACCCACGGCAGCAGCTCACAAACCCTCTCCCGCACCCGCTGCGCAATATCATGCGATTCCCGCACCGTAATATCCGGATCCACCTCCAGATGCAGGTCCACGTGATACTTCAGCCCCGTCTTGCGCGCGAAGCACTTCTCCACGCCCGCCACGTCAGGCACCGTCACCGCCGCCCTCCGGATATCCTCCATCGCGATATCGTCGGGCATCGTATCCATCAGATGCATCGCCGCTTCATAAGCCACACGCACCGCCGTAGCCATCACAATTGCGCCCACAATGAACGCCCCGTATTGATCGGCGCGCAGAAAGCGGCTTGGATATTGCAGCGTCAGCAGCAGGGCGGTCATCGCCACCACACCGGAGACGATATCGACCGCATCGTTGGCGGCATCCGCGCGCAGCGCCGAGCTGGAGAATTGCTTCGCGGCGCGCCGCTTGTACGTCACCATCGCGAATTTCAAGCCGATCGAAATCATCAGGGGCCAGATCGCGTATCCTGCGGGCGGCGTCTCCACCTTGCCAGCCCCGGTCCACGCATGCAGCGAGATAATCAGCCCGGTACCGAACAGCAAAAACCCGAGCAGCAGTCCCGTCAGAATCTCCACACGCCCATGCCCGTACGGATGGTTCTCGTCCGGCGGACGCGCCGCGATCTTCATCCCTACCAGCACCATTCCCGAAGTAAAAACGTCCGCCGCGGATTCAAAACCATCGGCCGTGACCGCCGCTGAATGCCCCACGAGGCCCACACCAATCTTCAACGCCCCCAATAAACCGCTGACAATCATTCCTGTCCGGGCGATTTGTGAGGCCTTTTGCATGGAATTGGCGGCGACAGCTTCACTCTAGCGCACAGGCATACACTAAGAAATTGCCACAGCAATCGCTCTACAGCAGTGAACGCGTGCAGGATCACGGCATCGAAATCGTCCGTCTCAGCGACGCCGCTAATCATGTCGAAGTCCGGATCGCGCCCTCCGTCGGCAACCGCGCCTACGAGATGAACGTCAACGGCGCGAACATCCTCCACATGCCCGCCGCCAGCATCGCCGACCTCCGCGAAATGAGCGGCGTTCCCTTTCTTGCGCCCTGGGCCAATCGCATCCCGCACGGCTTCCACGCCAACGGCAAATGGTTTCCGTGGAACGAATCGCTCGGCAATCTGCGCATGCTCCAGCCGCACGTCGCGATTCACGGCATGCTCGCCGCATCCAGCCTTTGGCGGATAACGGAAGTGAACGCCGATGCCACCGCGGCGTGGGTGACCAGCCGCCTCGAATTCTGGCGCTACCCGGCTCTGATGGCGAACTGGCCGTTCGCGCACGAGTATGAGATGACCTACCGTCTGGCCAACGGACAAGTCGAGACTTCCATCGCACTCCGCAACCTCAGCGCCGAGCCGATGCCCGTCGCAATCGGCTTCCATCCCTACTTCCGCATTCCCGGCGTTCCCCGCGATACCTGCACCGCCCGCATCCCCGCCCGGACCGCGGTCCTGTCCGATTCCGGCCTCTGCGCCACGGGCGAATTTCGCCCCAACACGCTGCCCGATCCTCTGCCCCTCGCGAACCGCACGCTCGATGACGGCTTCACGGACCTCATCCGCGACGCCGGCGGCAACGCCCTCTTCGTGCTGGAGGGTGGCGGCGCCCGCATCGAAGTGGAATTCGGTCCTAAATGGCAGGTTGCGGTCGTTTATTGTCCGTCAGGACACGAATTTATCTGTTTTGAACCCATGGCGGCGGTCACCAATGGCATAAATCTCGCCGCCGAAGACAAATATCAGGCCCTCCAGACGCTCGAACCCGGTGCAACCTGGCGCGAGAGCTTCCGCGTGCGAACCTCCGGAGTACATTAAATTTCGCTCACGAGTTGCAATTTCTCGCGCATTGAGGCACGATGGTAGGTTTTCACGCCACAGATTCCTGAATGCGAACGCGGGTACGAGTTCTCTATCACGATCACTGTTTTGATGGCGCCGCTTCGGCTGCCTTCTTCAGTCGTTTTTATCGTGGAGCCATTGACGGAGGCGCCGAATTTTTCTACACCGGCATGGCCCACCGCGCCTCACAGATTTTCGAAGACGGTCTTTTCGACGGCGACGAAAACGCGATAGTCGATTTCAAGTATTCCTCCAGCCCTCGCCTGACCTGGTGGTTCGATCACCACCAGAGCGCGTTCCTCACGCCCGAAGACCAGAAGCACTTCGAGGCCACCCGCACGCAGCGGAAGATGTTCGATACATCGTACAAATCCTGCACGAGCTACATTCACGACCGCGCGCGCGACGGCTGGGGCTTCACCGCGCCCGATCTCGACAACCTGGTGCATTGGGCCACCATCATCGATGGCGCCATGTACGAGGACGCGAAATCCGCCGTCGAACTTGGTGCGCCCGCCATGAAGCTCACGCTCGTCATTGAGGGCTCCAAAGGTTCGGAAACCGTGCAGCGCATCATTCAGTTGATGCAGACCACCCCGCTTCCGGGCATCATCGAGCTGCCGGAGATCCAGAGCATCTATCAGCCTCTCTACAAGCGGCATCTCGATTCAATCGAAATCATCCGCCAGAAGTCATCGGAAAACGGCGGCGTGATTACGTTCGATCTCACCGGCTACGATCTCGAAGGCTACAACAAGTTCATCCCGTATTACCTGCATCCGAACGGAACCTACGTGGTTGCGGTCAGCCCTTCCAGCTTCCGCACGAAAATTTCCGTGGGCTCCAACCCCTGGGCCAAAGTGGACCCGAAGCACAACCTCGCCACCATCTGCGAGCGCTACGGCGGCGGCGGCCACGCCCGCGTCGGAGCCATCAGCCTCGAGCCCGGCCAGGTCGAAGAAGCCCGCCGCATCGCAGCCGAAGTCGCCGCCGAACTCCGCACCTGACCACAAAAAGTAGGGCGGGGCTTCGGCCCCGGCGCAATCAGTTTTCAGTCGCCTTCTGATCGATATGGTCAATACATCGACCTGCACATCCCCAACCTTCGTCAATCTGAGCCCGAGCTGCTGCTGAACCGCGGTAAAAATATTCGGCGCCACACCCGACGGATCGGGAGCCGCCTGTGTGCTGCCAGGCTCCATCATCGCGGCTCCGGCAAACTCGAGCCGAATATCGTACACGCCCGCAAGCCCCGTCTTGTCGGTCACGCCCCCAACTGCACACCATTCGACTCGTTGATGTCCGCCGCAAGACTGCGCGCGAACATCGCCATATTATTCCGGAAACTGACCTTCCGCGGACCTGTGCGATTGAACGACATCGAAAGCGCAGTCGGCTGGCCGGGCGGGATAACGGGGAAACCCTTCTCATCGACGCGGTACGCTCGATCCTGCGCCGCCGCAGCGTCTGGAACAAACTTTCTGAACTTCGGCCCACCCGGCAACACAGTCAATTCATATCCCGGACGCGGCTGCTTTTCAAAATGAAAAACAAAATGAAAACGCTCCGGGAGCAGGTTCCGTAACATCCCACGGTACTGCTCCTGAGTCGTGGAAACGGGCATAGTCGCGGCCACCGCAAAGCCACTGTTCATGGGGTCCGAAACCCACGCCGGCCCCCTCGGTTGATCCGAATCGAGTCCATACGCCCGCGAAATGAGAACAGAAAGAGCTGCCCGCGACATCGTAACTCGCCCAGGGTCGTCTGTCCCGGGACCGCCATGTGTCGCAAACGGGTTGGTTCCGGGTTTGAAGGGCCCTGCAGGTTTCGGCGAGACAGCGTCGAATTGCGACTTCGCAGCCTCCGGCGAGATGGATAAACAGGGGGACACCGTCTGCGCCAGGGCAGACGCCGCAAAGACAAAAAAGAGCGCAAAGGCTTTCAACTTTCCCTCCTGCTACGCAGTGATAGCCGCCACACCACGCGTTCCAATTTCCAAACGGCCGCTGCGTTCTTTTCAGTATCTTCCGTGTCCGCGCAAGGGTTCTCCCGTCACAGGTGGCCCCAACCGCACAACAGCGCGCCATACCGCCCAGACCCATGGATTTCACCTTCGCGTCTGCTGGGTGCGGCGGCAGCTACTCCGCGCCGAAGGCCTCGCACGCTACGGCGCCCCCGCGCAATCGAACGCAGACGCCTTTCCCCGCCCTCGGCTAAACTGGTAGTTCATGCCTTTTGAAGAAGTTGTCGAGGCCGAAGGCCACCTGATCGACTCCCACGTCATGGAGCAAATCTTCGACAAAGTCGTTGAAGCCAACGGCCGCTTCGAAGTCGAACAGTTCCGCATCGGCCGCACCAACGGCGATCCCTCCTACCTGCGTCTGCGCCTCGAAGCGCCGGACCGCCACGATATGGAGCATCTCCTCGCCCAACTTCTGCCCATGGGCTGCTCCCCGGTCAACGGCGGCGACGCCACGCTCGGCCGCGTCGAACGCGACCGCTGCGCCCCCGAAGATTTTTACTCCACCAGCAACCACCACACCTGGGTGAAGCTCAACGGCGACTGGGTCGAAGTCCAGAACCAGCGCATGGACGCCATGATCGTCGTCCAAGACAACCAGGCTTATTGCCGCCGCCTGCGCGATCTCAAAGCCGGCGACATGGTCGTCACCGGCATGCACGGCATCCGCGTCACGCCCGAATCGAAGGAACGCGACCGCCTCGCCTTCGCCTTCATGTCCAACGAAATCTCTTCCGAGCGCCAGGTCGAAACCGCCGTTCGCCAGACCGCCGCGCTCGCCCGGCAGGCGCGCGAGCTGGGCAGGAAGATCATCGCCGTCGCCGGCCCTGTGGTCGTCCACACCGGCGGTGTCTCCGGCATGACCAAACTAATTCGCGGCGGCTGGATCAACGCGCTGCTCAGCGGCAACGCCCTCGGCGTGCACGATATCGAATCTTCGCTGCTCGGCACCTCGCTCGGCATCCGCATGGCCGATGGACGCCAGGCCGAACACGGCCATCGCAACCACATGCGCGCCATCAATGCGATTTATCACGCGGACGGCATCCGCGGCGCCGTCGAAAGCGGCAAGCTGCAATCCGGCATCATGTATGAGTGCGTGAAGAATAACGTGCCGTTCGTACTCGCCGGCAGCCTCCGCGATGACGGCCCTCTGCCTGAAACCATCACCGACATGAACGCCGCGCAGGACGCCTATGCCGAGCAGCTTCGCAACGCCGGCCTCGTCATCTGCCTCGGCTCGATGCTCCATTCCATCGCCACCGGCAATATGCTGCCGAGCTGGGTGAAAATCGTGTGCGTCGATATCAATCCCGCCGTCGCGACGAAGGTCAGCGACCGTGGCACCGGCCAGGCAGTCGGCGTCGTCACCGACGTCGGCCTTTTCCTCGAACTGCTGGCGAAAGAGCTCATCCCCAGCTCGATAGAAAAGGCGGGCGCGGGAGACAGGAAATGAAAAGTGGATACACAGACGAGCACGCGGCCGCGGGCATCGACGCGAAGCTCCCCGAAATAGAAACCTGGCCGAATCAGTTCCCCGGCTACGAAATCGAAATCACCAATCCGGAATTCACCTCGGTCTGCCCGAAGACGGGACTCCCGGATTTCGGCACCGTCACCATTCAGTATGTGCCGGATAAGCTCTGCCTCGAGCTGAAGTCATTCAAGATGTATATGCTGGCTTATCGCGACCTCGGCATTTTCCAGGAGAACGCGGTCAACTGCATCCTGCGCGACATCGTCAAGGCCTGCAAACCGGTCAGCCTTACCGTGACCGGCGACTTCACCCCGCGCGGCGGACTCGAATCCCGTATGGTCGCGACGTACGTCAAATCCGGCACGAAATCCGGCAAAGGAAAGACGGCGCGGCGTGGCCAGTGACGCGGAGAAAATCGCGGAGCTGAACGCCATCGTCGAGGCGGTGCGCGAACGCGTACGCCATGCCCGCAACGGCGCGGCCGCGGCATCGGGCGGCTTTTCGCCTATCCATCTCCACTCCACTGACCTCATGCCGATCGTGCACGCGCGCGATGCCGCCCAGGCCAAAGTCGCGGCGATCGGCGCGGTAAATCCACGCGCGGGCGGGTTCGTCAACAAAATCGTTCAAACGGGGAAGAAGACCATCGCCCGCGGCCTGCAGTGGTTCGTCCGCGATCAGATTATCTTCAACCGCGAATCCGTCACGGCCCTCGAAGCCACCATCGAAGCGCTGGCTGCGATGAACCGCGAGTTGCTCACGCTCGCCGCTCAGACCAACGAGCGTTTCTCCGTTCTCGATTCCGTGATCGCGGAAGCGAGAGAGCTCAGGGATATTCGCGAGCACTGGATCGGCTGGCGCGTCGGCTGGGAACAGAAACTCGCCTCCAACGAAATCCAGTTCCTCCGCGCAACCGCCGATCTGCAGGGTGCCTTCCAGCATCGCGCCACCCTGATCGAATCCAACTTCCGTGAAATCGTCCAGGCGCAGCATCGCGATTATCTCGGCGCGCTCGATCGCTACGGCGTCGATATCCAGAAGCGCCTGTGGACCGATCTCGAAAAGGTCCGTGAGCAATACGAGCGCATGATTCACACCGAACTGCGCCTCATCCGTCTGCGCGCCGGAACCGCCGCGCCGCAGCCCTCTGCGGCCGCCTCCTCTGCACCCGCCGCACCCGCGCCATCCATCTCCGCCGGGCTCGACTACAGCCGCTTCGCCGAACGCTTCCGCGGCACCGACGAAGAAATCCGCCGCAACATGGAGTTCTACCGCCCCATCTTCGCCGGCAAAGAAAACGTTCTCGATATCGGCTGCGGCCGCGGCGAATTTCTGGACGTCATGCGCGAATCGGGCGTTCCGGCCCGCGGCATCGACCTCAGCGAGGAATGCATCCGGCAGTGCCGAGACAAAGGCCTCCAGGCCGAAGTCACCGATCTCTTCCCCTTCCTCGCCGCCCAGCCCGATGAGGAATTCGACGGCATCCTCAGCTCCCAGGTAGTCGAACATCTGCCCCCGGACCGCCTCCCGGAAATGATCCGCCTCTGCGCCACGAAGCTGCGGCGCGGCGGCATCCTGGCGCTCGAAACCCCCAACCCCGAGTGCCTTGCGATCTTCGCGACGTATTTCTATCTCGACCCCACCCACACCCGCCCCATGCCGCACCAGTACCTGCAATTCTGCATGGAAGAAGCGGGCCTGACCGGCATCGAAGTCCACCGCCTGAACCCCGCGGTCGATACCATGCCCGAGCTCGCCAGCCTCCCCGCCGATTTCCGCGAACGCTTCTTCGGCGGCCTCGATTACGCCATCATCGGCCGCAAAATCTGACCTTCCCCACAAACGACCCCATGAGCTAAAATGGTGTTGTTACCGGCCTGCTGGGAGATCGTCTAACGGTAAGACTGCAGCCTCTGGAGCTGCGTATCGGGGTTCGAATCCCTGTCTCCCAGCCATTCAACCTCCGGCTCTCCCGGGCCCTTTTCAACAATCCTGGCACTAACCCCGTTTCCGCGCAATCAACACCACCGTCTGCCCCAGCGGCAAATCCCAACCCCACTCCACCAGCCCGCCCTCCACCCACAGCACTGAGCCCAGCACCCCGTCCAGCCACCCTGCCACCGGCTTCACCCCGCTATCCACCGGCTTCCTCATCAACGGCTCCCACACACGAAACCGCACCAGCGCCACCGGCAGCAGCAAACTATTCAGATAAGTACATCGCACCGGCTCGAGGCCGTTCTCGCGCGCCAGCCGCAGCAATCTCGCCTTCGTGAAGCGCTGCCGCTCATGCGTAAACGCCGAATGCCGGCTGCGCAGCGCATCGAGCGCCGCAACACGAATCATCAGGAAACCGCCAGGCCGCGTCACCCGCGCTAATTCGGCAACGGCCGCGCGCTCCGTCCCCCGCTCCAGATGGATCAGCACATCGAGCGACAGCACGCACTCATACTGATCGCTCGCAATCGGCAACGCCCGGATGTCCGCCTGCACCATGCGCTGAAGCCCATTCGCCCGCGCATACCGCAGCCCTTCCGCCGCCAGGTCCATGACATCGACCGGACACCCGAACTCCTTCGCGGCCTTCAGCGCGAAATTGCCCGTCCCGCAACCGGCTTCGAGTATCCGGGAAGGCCTCGCCGGCAGCGTGCGCCGCAGCAGCCGCAGCGCGATATCGTGCATCCCCCGGTACCACCAAAATGAATTCTCGGCGTTCGCAATGTTCTCGAACTCCGCCGGATTCATCATCTCGCGGACGCAACGGGCATCGCCGCCAGATGCCCCAGCGGACACGCGCTGTCTTCCGCCGGCTCAGAGTAGTGCGAGTAACAGCCGCCGTAATACGCGAGCGTCCGCTGCACCCCTTCGGCGAGTTCCGTCCGCATCCGCCATCCGAGTACCTCCAGCGCGCGCTCGTCGCTCGACACATAGCTCCCGATATCGATCTTCTTCCGCGCCGTCGGAAACGCCTGCAGCCGGAATGGCGGCAGCACCGCCTGCCGCGAAATCTCTTCCGCGATCTCGTTCAGCGAATGCACCGCCCTGCTCGATCCGATATTCAGCGTCCGCTGCGCCGGCGCCTCCACCGCGCCCGACAGCAGTATCGCCTCACACGCGTCATCCACGTAGATGGGATCGCGCAGTTGGCCTCCATCCCCAAACACGCTGATCTGCTTCCCTTCCACCGCACGCCGGAAAAACACCGGCAGAAATCCCTGGCACGGCAGTCCGATCGCCATCCTCGGCCCATAAATATTCGTCAGCCGGAGCACCACCGCATCCACTTCACCCAGCCGGCTCAGCAGCAGATGATATTGCCCGGCCGCATGCTTGTGGACCGCGTTGTAATCCATCGCCATCACCTGGTGCTTCTCGGAAACCGGCAGTCTCTTCGGCTTCCCATACACCTGCCGTGTGCTCGCATACACCACGCGCTTCCCTCTCGCATAGCGCGCGCACGCCTGCAGAAAACGCAGTTGCGACTGCGCATTGATCCGGAAATCGCGCTCCGGAAACAGCATGGAGTGCGTATGGCTCACTTCACCGGCAAGATTGAAAATGACGTCCGCCGCCAGCAGCGCTCCCGCAATCAGCTTCTCGTCGCCGATATCGCCCTGCACAACCGTGATGTCGCGTTCCGCTCCCCGCAAATTGAAAGGATTCGCCCCGCATCCCGGCTCGCGGGAATCCACCACCGTCACCCGCGCCCCGGCGCGAGCCAATTGCAGCGCCAGATTGCTCCCGATGAACCCCAACCCACCCGTCACGAGGACGTGCTCTCCCCGATACCAGCGCGCCGCTTCTTCTATCCCTGTCATCACACCCTCATGCGGATTCTTTCCGCGATATACTCCGCATCGCCTTCCGAAATGTGCGGCCCGCCAGGCAGCGAGAGCACCTCCGCGCTCGCCAGTTCGGAGGCCGCCGGAACCGCCGCAAAGCTCGCGCGCCGCCGCAGTCCCGGCTGCCGATGCAGCGGCGCCGGATAATGAATCCCCGTCTGAATTCCCTCTGCCGCCAGCGCCCCACGCAGGCTATCGCGCCGGTTAGACCGCATGACGTAAAGATGATGAACCGAATTCGCCGTTACTCCCGTCAACCGGATTCCCGCCCTTTGGTACGCATTGGCGATTCTTCGCCGATGCCCGGCCCACTGTGCGAGATGCGGGAGAAATGCCCGCAGATAACACGCCTGAATCTCATCGAGCCGTGAATTAATTCCCGGCGCCCGTGCCACTTGATCTCCCTTCCGCCCACCATCGCGCAGCATCCGGATACGCCGCGCCACCCGCGCCGAATCCGTCACCACCGCGCCACCATCCCCTGTGCCGCCAAGATTCTTCGTCGGATAAAAACTGTACGCGGTATACGGCGAAAACGCCGTGAGCGGCCTCCCCTGATACGTCGCCCCGTGCGCCTGGCAGGCATCCTGAATCAGCGTCGCCCCGCGTTCCAGACACAGCGCGGAAATCTCATCCAGCCGGCACACATCGCCATACAGATGGACGCACAGCACGGCTGCCGTACGCGGCGTCCACGCCGCGCGCACGCTTTCCGGCGAAAGCAACAGCGTCTCCGGATCCACATCCGCCACACGCAGCCGGGCTCCCGCCGCCAGTACCGCCTGCGCCGTGAAAAGCGAAGTGAACGATGGCACAATCACTTCCTGATCCCCTCGCACAATGCCCGCCTCGCGCAGGCACAGCTCAATCGCCGCCGTGCCGCTCCCTACTCCCACCGCATGGCCCGCGTGAAACGCCGCCGCCAGTTCCCCTTCAAACCGGTCCACCTGCTCGCCCAGTACATACGACCCCGCCGCATGCATGGCAGCCAGATTCCGCGCAATCTCCGGTGCCGCCCTCTCCAGCACCGGTTTCAGATCGAACATCGCGAGGCGCTTCCGCGCGCTCACAGGAATCCCCGCATCGCCACGAACCGCACATACAGCAGGAAGAGCTGCACGAACGTCGCGCCGAGCGAGCTGATGCGGAAGAATTGCGACCGCCCATACTGCCGCGGGAAATGAGATACGGGCACTTCCGCCACCCGCATCCCGCTCGATTCGAGCTTCTTCACCAGCTCCACGCACACCGTCCCGCTCGTGCATTGCAGGGGATAGCGATGAATCAACGACCGGCGCACCAGCCGGTAATCGCAATCGATGTCGCGCAGCTTCACCCGGAACAGCAGCCGCGCCAGCCTGTTGTAGAGAAGTCCAATCACCACCCGATGCCACGGGTCACGCCGCTCCGTCTTATACCCATTGACGAGCCCCGTATCCGGCCACGCGTGCTCCAGCAGGCTCGGCAGTTCACGCACGTCGTATTGGCCGTCGCCGTCCGTATAAAAAACGAACTCTTTCGTCGCGGCTTCGAAGCCGCTGCGCAGCGCGGCGCCATAGCCACGGTTGCGCGGATGCGTCACAATCCGCAGCCGCGGTCCGAAGCGCCGCCGCAGCCGCAGCAGCACATCCGCCGTATCATCCTGGCTGCCGTCATTGACGACAATCACTTCGTAATCGTCCACATGCTGCGCCAGCACTTCAAACGTCGCCCCAATCAACCCCGGCAGCGACCGCGCATCGTTGTACGCCGGGAAAAACACACTCAGGCTGTAGGGAAAAACCATCGGCCTCTGAGCGTATAGCCGCCCGCCCTGGGTGTCCATACAGCAAATTCTGTATTGCCACGCGTCCCACCGCGGGCGTTTAATGATCAGGTGCGAATCGCCCTCTCGCTGGCTGCCCTCGCGGCGCTGGCCATTCTGCCCTATATCCCGAACTTCTCTCAACCGCTGATCGCCGACGATTACCAGCAGATCGATATGTCCCGCAACTGGGGCCCTCCCTCCGGCTGGCACGAACTGGCTGCCGACCGCCTCTACCGCTCCCGCGCCACATCCATCATCTATACGTATTGGACGGACCGATTCTTCGGCGTTAACCCGCCCGCGCTCTACGCCTCCACCCTCCTGCTGCACGTCATCAACGTCTGGCTGCTCTTTGCGCTCGGCTCCTGGAAGCGTCTCGGCTGGAAAATCTCCTTCGCCATGGCGGGCTTCTTCGCCCTGTATCTGGGCCATCAGGAAGCCGTCATGTGGTACGCGGCACTCCATGAGCTGCTGCTGTTTCTCTTCGTTTCACTCTTTCTGATTTGCTGGACCCACTGGATGGAGAAGCCCTCCGGCGGCTGGGGACTCTACGCCGCCTCCTTCGCCTGCTTCCTGCTGGCTATCTATTCGAAGGAGCCCGGCGTCGTCCTCGTTCCCTTCGCCGCTCTCATCGCCTGGTGGGACGGCCGCAATCGCCGCGTGCAATTAGCCGCCGTCATCCCATTCGCGATCATCGCCCTCTGGTACACGTACGAAATTCTCACCGCCGGCAAGTCACACCAGCATTTGAATGACGGTACATTCTCCATCCACGCCCGCTTCTGGATCACCTGGCGCAACAGCTACGGCCGCCTCCTCTGGGTATGGGGACTGATCAGTCTGGTCTGGCTCGGGTGGTCCGGCGAATGGCGCCGCTATCGCAGCCTTCTGCTCGCGGCCGGCATCTGGATCTCCATCGCGCTCCTGCCGTTTTCGTTCCTCACCTACATGCCGCGTATCCCGAGCCGCCACACCTATTTGCCCAGCGCCGGGCTCGCCCTGCTCGTCGGCATCGCCTTCGTCAGCTTCCACGAACGAACACGGCAACGCTGGCGCTTCGCCCTGCCTGCCGTCGCAACGGTCCTGATCGCGCACCAGTGTCTCTATCTCTGGCTGGTGAAACGGCCGCAGTATCTCGCGCGAGCCGCATCGAGCGAAACCGTGCTGCGCCTGGTCCGCGAAGGTCACACGCCGCTCCACATCGTGTGCTTTCCCTACAACTCCCTGGTCGGAGACCTTGCCGTGAAAATGACGCTGAATCGCGATCCTGCTTCAGTTCTGGTCTGGGAAAACGGCTTTCAGCAGCCAACCTGTCCCGCCGGCCGCTTCACCTGGCCTGCGCAATCAGCAGCCCACGCCGCACTGAGGTAATGGGGGGGGGCCTCCGGACCGCGGTCGACCTCCGGTCGACCCTGCGTTTTCTAAGCCACCAGCCCGCGCCGCACTGCGCTGATCACCAGCTCCGCCGCGGTATGCACCCCGAGCTTCTCCATGATTCGCGCGCGGTGCGTCTCCACCGTGTGCAGGCTGAGATTCAGGGCCCCGGCAATTTCCTTATTGCTGCTCCCTTCCGCCAGCAGTTGATACACCTCCCGTTCACGCGCGGTCAGCGCTTCATAGGGATCGTCCGGCAGTCGATCGCGCTCCGCACTCATTACGGGATCGGCGAATTCCCGCACCGCCAGACTGAAATAACGTCCGCCCAGGCGCACGGCCGCCACGGCCTGGATCAGTTCCTCCTCCACCGAGTCCTTCAGAACATAGGCGCTCGCGCCTTCCCGCACCGCGCGATACACGTACCGCTCGTCCGCATGCATCGTTACCATCACGATGCGTGTGCCCGGCGAGCACTCGCGAATCTTCCCCAGCGCGGCGAGTCCACTCAGGCCCTTCATCCCCACATCCAGGATCACGATGTCCGGCCGATGCCGCCGCGCTTCTTCCACAGCCGCGAGTCCCGACCCGGCTTCCGCCACGACTTCGAAATCTCCGTGGCTCTCAATGATTCTCCGAATGCCGTGCCGCACGAGCGCGTGATCGTCCGCCACCAGCACGCGGGTCATACCAGAACCTTCCGCCCCCGCTCCTCACTCTGTGCCATGGTCCGGTCGAGTGGCAGGGTCACCACTACACGTGTTCCCCCGCCAGGAGTGGTATCGATCAGCGTCGAGCCATGCAGCCGCGAAACACGCTCGCGGATCCCCAGCAATCCCGTTCCCCGCGCCGGCAGTCCTCGCGGCGTGAGCTGGAATCCGGCGCCGTTATCGCCGATCTCCAGCATGATGGATTCTTCCGAAATCCGCATCACCAGCCGCGCTTTCGTCGCCCGCGAATACTTCTCGCAATTGTTCAGCGCCTCCTGCGCCACACGGTAAATGCACGTCCGCGTCTCATCGGAAAGCTCGGGCATCTCCTCCTCAGCCACATATTCGGACTGAATCCCGCTGCGCCGCGAAAACTCGTTCAGATGCCATTCGAGCGCAGCGTCCAGCCCCAGATCGTCCAGCAGCGACGGCCTCAGCATCAGCGAAATATGCCGCACCGTCCGCACCGCGCGCTCTGCCAGGTCCTGGCAGTTCCGCAAACGCTCCCGCGCACCCGCGTGCGCCGTCGCGGCCCAGGCCGGCGCAAGCTCCATGCGCAGCGCGGTAAGCGTCTGGCCAACTTCGTCGTGCAGCTCCCGCGCCAGAAACTTTCTCTCTTCTTCCTGCACTTCAAGCAGGCGGGCCGAAAGATGCGCCATCTCTGCCACGCGCGCCGCCCGCTCACGCTGCCACCGGCGAGCGTAGCGCGTAGTCAGCGCCGCGATCGCCAGACCGGCCAGCAGCGACCCGCCCAGCACCACAAACAACTGCCATACAATAGCCCGCTGCCGTCTTCGTAAATCGCGCTCCGCCGACGCCAGTTCATTCTGCAGATCGGCCCGCGCGCGCTCGATTGTACCCATCGCGCTCACGCGCAACGGCAGCAGTTGCTGCTCGATCAGCCCCATCGCATTCTGCGGGTTACCGGGCCGGAATCCCGTCAGCGCCTGCAGCGCGTCCGTATACATCGAAAAGCTCTTCACCACCTCTGGCCGTAAAAACGCTGCTTGCCCATTTCCCTGGCGCGCGATTTCGAGGATCTGCGAGCGAAACCGCCTGGTGTCGCCGCTGATCAGATACTCGCGCGCATAGGTCGCCCCCAGCCACATATAATCCCGCAGCCCGGAGAGCGCGTTCTCCCGCACAATGTGCGCCTGGTACACCGCTGCTTCCCGCCGCGAAATGGTTTGTTGCAGCCGATAAGCTTCAATCGTTGAACAAATCAGCAAGCCCAGAACAACGGCATAACCCGCGCTGAGGGCGAGATTCCCCTTATTCAGCCTTGCCATGAACCCTCACATCCCAACCCATCCTTTATGGGTTTCTAATGGAAAAGATTCTATCAGGGATGACTCTCCGCAAGAAATTTTACGGTACCAGGGATTTATCCGAGAAACCTGGTCCCGCCTCTCCCGTCCGCTCCCCCCGGGGCACGGTCACCGGCATCGTGCTCACAACACACCGGTTCCCCGCGTCGCAGTTCCGCGGCTTCACCCGCTCTACCGGAAAATTCCGAGGCTTACCCG
>Ga0134125_10001336_pt1 | contig 30461 bp, 22 predicted proteins | sample KB31751_FD_96464 | JGI IMG/M metagenome (GOLD analysis project Ga0134125, IMG submission 96464) | Terrestrial soil microbial communities with excess Nitrogen fertilizer from Kellogg Biological Station, Michigan, USA - KB3-175-1 | ecosystem: Environmental > Terrestrial > Soil > Unclassified ... | reverse complement strand
GTACCGGAATGGCGCCGATCGCTCTCACATCGTCGATGTAGCGCTGCAGGTAGTCTTCAAAGAGGGGCACCGGCAGATGCGCCTGCGGCTTCTGGTCGTTGTGGCCGAACTGGATGAAGTAGTAGTCGCCGTGCCGGTCCAGCGCCTTCTGCCATGCTCCCTGGTCGATGAAGCTCTTGGTAGTGCGTCCGTTCAGCGCATCGTCAATGCAGGTCACGTTGGGCGTCATCACTGCGCAGAAGCCCGGCCCCCAGCCCCCGCCGGTGGCAACAGTGGAATCGCCAACCAGGACGATCTTCACCGGCCCGCCATTGAAGATGCGCATCGCCTTCTCGCCCGCAGGCGGCAGTCTGGCAGCCTGCGGCAGCACATATGGCTTCAGTTTTGGAACCGCCGCGCCAAGCCCGACCGCAACCATGCGACCGAAGACGTAGCTGCCCGCCCAGTTCAGGTGTGTCTTGTCCGGAATGGTCGAACCGTCGACATCTTTCTTGGTGATGCCGAGCTTCGTTCCTTCGGCCTCGCCAACCTTGTCGAGGTAGGCGATGCTCTCCGCCTGCAGGTCGATCAGCGGGACCTTCATCTCACGCGCCACGCCCTTCATCGCCTCCGAGTACTCCGTCAGGTCCGAGTGGATCCTGCCGTCGGCCTGGAAGTAGCGGCGCGTGAGCGGAGTGCACAATACCGGCGTGATGCCCGCGGCCCGAGCCTCCGTCACAAAGCGCTTCAGGTTCGCAATGTAGTCCGGCAACGGTGTCTGGCGCGGCATGGGATTCTTCGCGTCCACCATGTCGTTGTGGCCGAACTGGATCACCATGTAGTCGGGCTTGGTCGCCATGGCGCGCGCCCAGGTGCCGTCCTCACGGAAGGTGTGCGTGCTCTCGCCGCCGCGGGCCATGTTCACGCAGTCCACCTGCGCGGTGAAGTTGGCGCAGAAGCCGCGGCCATACCCGGCATTGTCGGTCTGTGTGGAGTCGCCGATCAGGTCGATGCGCACGGTCGTGCCCGGCTTGCGGGTCGCCGCCGTGGCAGGGTCAAATGCCCGCTGCGGATCGCCCTGAGCAAACACTGCTGCCGTCATCAGGCCGGCACAAGCACACGCCGCAAACCTCAATCCCCAATTGCCAGTAAACATCGTCCGGTTCTCCCGACGGCAGTCTACGGCAAATGCGGCTGCCTTGTCCCTGTCGCTCGTTCGGTAATCAGCCGCGATTCAAGTTCCACCACAAGAAGGGCGGCTCAAGGCGAAGGTGCGACAAAAGTTAACACCGGATGTCAGGGAAGCATTACCCGAGTGCCGATTCTGTTGTGTTGAAGCAACATGCGGCCCCTCCGCAGGGAGAGGATTCCCACTCCGGGACGAAAAATTCACACCTTGCGCCCAAAGCTTCCCGTTTCGGAAATCTCGAGTTCCATGGGCTTTTTGGAGTTTTCTCCTTGACGCCACTGGATTTCCCGGCTAATCTAGCCAGCGTGGAAGGACTCCCTTCGGGTTGAGTCAGCCACAACGAAGTCCACCCACTTCGTTGCTTTACCGGAATACCCACGCAACAGCCCCCACCGCGCTGCGTGGGTTTCCTTCTTTAAGACCTTAGTGCGCAGATATTTGCGGGTAAACCCGAGCGGTGCTCACCACAGGTTGGACGGTAGCGGATCACGCCGAGATTCCTTGCAAGTGTGGCGAAAAAGTAGCAGTCCGCCCCAGCTTGACTTCCCGACGCTTCGCCAGATAGTATCTTGAGCATGGGAGTTGTACGCATCGCGCAGTGCATGTGTAGCTGTTGCCCTTGTTGTATGGGCATGAGCCGCTGCTGCGTCGGTGCATCCTCCTGTTAGGCGAATCAAGTAAATAAGCCTTAGATTTCAGGAAGCCCACGTATCCAGCGCAAGGCGCGATATGTGGGCTTTTTCCTTGCGCTCCAGACCAACCAAGATTGAGCGAACCAGAAGGACAGAAAAGAATCATGGCACCTCTCAACAGCAATCGTTCCGTACCGCCTTCCGGGCATCGGCTCCCCGCCAGCGTGGACTATGTCGCCATTGCCATCGGCCTCGTGCTGGCTGCGCTGGTTCGCTTCGGCGTGCTGCATCAGATCCGCTTCTAAGGATTGCCGTCGAGTCGCGAGTGCAAGGCTCGAGTTTTCCGGCTTGCGCTTTCTCCCTTCCCTGCCTCCACAGCATGACTCAGCCGATGTCCACTCAGACGATTCCAATGCCTGTTGCCGACTCCGCGTCGCATTATGCGACCGGCTATCCTGGCTCCGGCCAGCGGCTCACGCCGGCGTCGTTCCTGGCGATGCTGCCGGGCGTGGCGCTGCTGTTCGGAATCGGCATCCTCGGCAAGTTTCTCCAGAATGGCGCCGGCTATCTGGATGCTCACTACGGCATCCACATCCCGCGCATCGAATACGTTCTCTGGGCCATCCTGCTCGGCCTTCTCATATCGAATACCGTCGGCGTCGCGCGCATCTTTCGCTCCGGCGTGGCCACCTACGAGCTATGGCTGAAGCTTGGCATCGTTCTCGTCGGCGCGCGCTTCTTGCTGCAGGACGTCCTGCACATCGGCGGCCTTTCGCTGGCTCTCGTAGCGGTGGAGCTCGTCCTTTCGCTTTCCGTGATGACGATGCTGGGCCGTATCTTTCGCCTGTCCCCTAAACTCACCAGCCTGCTCGCCATCGGCTCTTCTATCTGCGGCGTCACTGCGATCATGGCGGCCCGCGGCGCAATCGATTCCGACGACGAGGACACCGCCACGGCGATCGCCGCTATTCTCTCCCTCGGCGCCATTGCGTTGTTCACGTTCCCGGCCATCGGCCACGCCCTGCACATGAGCCAGCAGGGCTACGGCGTGTGGGCGGGCCTCGCCGTCGACAACACCGCCGAGTCCGTTGTCACCGGCGCGCTGTACGGCCAGGACGCCGGCCGCTGGACGGTGCTCGCGAAAACTGCACGCTCGTCCTTCATTGGATTCGTCGTGCTGGCATACGCCGTCTACTGGGCCTCGCGTGGACAGGCCGAGCGCGTCACCAACAAGCCGCTTTTCCTGTGGCAGAAGTTTCCCAAGTTCATCCTTGGATTCCTCGCCATCTCTGTCTTCGCCACGCTCGGCGGCTTCTCCATCGCGCAGCATCCGCATATTGCGCCGCTGATCCGGCTTGGCTTTACCAGGCCTCAGACAGCCGCGCTCACCAGCTTCTCCAACTGGGCGTTCCTGCCCGCGTTCGCCGGCGTAGGCCTGCGCACCAACGTGCGCGACCTGGTCGGCCAGGGATGGCGGCCACTCGCGGTCGGCATTCTCGGCGAGATCTTTATCGCCGCGCTGACACTGGCGCTGGTCTTCTGGAGCTACAACCACGGAGTCGCCCGATGACCTTGGGCCGTACCATGAGTGCGCGCGCCATTCTGAGTCCGCGGGACTCAGAATCCCCGTATTCGCCTTTCGGCGCTTCGAGCGATCGCTTCGCTCGGCTCCGTTGTTGCGCCTGTCGTTGTCGCGAATAGCGAGAACACTGGCCCCCGCCAATCGCACGCACATAAACCAATACTTCTTCATCCATTTCGCGCCGCGCGAATTCGCGTGCGCCTACATATTTTTTTCGGAGGAACTGCCGTGATCCGCAGCATCCGTATTCTCTTTTCGCCTATCGCGATCTTCGCTGCACTCATTCTGGGCGCTGTCGCAGCCCTGCTTCTCATACCTTCACTGCACGCGCAGGTAGTCGGCGGCACCATCTCCGGCACCGTCGCGGACGCGACCGGCGCCGCTATCCCCAATGCGCAGGTCCTGGTACACAACGACGAAACCGGCAATGAACGCAAGCTGATCACCGGTCCCGATGGCCGCTTCTCTGCCCCGTCGATTCCGGTCGGCAGCTACAGCATTAGCGTCACCGCCGAAGGCTTCGCGACGCAGACGCGCAAGGGCGTGCCTCTGTCGGTCGGCCAGTCGCAGGATGTTCCCTTCACGCTTTCCGTGTCGGGCGTATCAGAGAGTGTGATCGTTCGCGATGAGCCGCCCATCGTCAACACCTCTACGCAGCAGACCTCGGGCCTGGTCGATGAGCGGCAGGTGAAAGAGCTGCCGCTGAACGGCCGCAGCTATGATCAGCTCGTGACGCTCAATCCCGCGACCGTGAACTACACGGCGCAACGCTCCGGCTCCGTCGGCACGTCGAATTCCTCAGTCGGCAACATGTTTGCCGTCTCCGGCCGCCGCCCGCAGGACAATCTCTATCTGCTGAACGGTGTCGAGTACACCGGCGCATCACTCATCAATGTGACACCCGGCGGCACCAGCGGCCAGTTGCTCGGCGTGGAGGCTGTGCGCGAGTTCAACGTCATTACCGACACCTATTCCGCCACCTACGGCAAACGCACCGGCGCGCAGGTCTCGATCGTGACTGCTTCCGGCACCAACAGGCTCCACGGCTCCGCGTACGAGTTCCTGCGCAACTCGCTCTTCGATGCGCGCAACTACTTCGATCCCGGCCGGATTCCCGAGTTCCAGCGCAATGACTTCGGCGGTGCGCTCGGAGGGCCGATCAAGAAAGACAAGCTCTTCCTCTTCGCCAACTACGAAGGGTACCGGCAGAACCTTGGCGTGACGGATGTGACGCTGGTGCCCGACAACAATGCTCGCCAGGGAAATCTTCCGGGACAGGCACACATCAACATTACCCCCGCGGTCGCCGGTCTGCTGAACCTATGGCCTGTGCAGAACGGCCCTGAGCTGCTGACCTCCAGCGGAGGGCAGACCGGCATCGGCATCGCTTATGGCAGCGCACCGCAGCACATCCGCGAGGACTTCGGCACCGCGCGCTTCGACGCGAACCTCACCCCGAACGATCTGCTGTTCGCCGTGTACACCATCGACGACTCGACCGCGCACACGCCGTCGCAGAACCCACTCTCGCTGGTCGACGAACGCCTGCGCGAGCAGGTGGCCAGCATCCAGGCGCAACATGTCTTCACGCCGAACCTGCTGAATACCGCGCGTGCGGGCCTCTCGCGCGCCAGCTTCTACTTCCTGGGATCGGTCCCTGACTCCGTGCAGGCCCTTACACCTACGTTTTTGGCGGGAAAACCGACCGGTGCTGTCGTCATCTCCGGTTCCACCGCATCGAATGGCGCCTCCACCATCACGGCCGCCGGCGCAAATGTCGGCTCGAACAACGGCACGACGCGCAATCTGTTCACCTTCGACGACCACATCTACTGGACGCATGGACGCCAGCAGATCGAAGCCGGCGGATGGGGTCAGCTGCTCGAATCCAACGACAACCTCGCGCAGGACCAGTACGGCCAGGCCAGCTTCTCCACGCTGACCAGCTTTTTACAGGGATCGATTGCGACTTTTACCTACGCGCCGCAAACCACGGAGATCGGCTGGCGCAGCAAGTTCATCGCTGCCTATCTCGAGGACACGATCAAGCTCCGACCTAACCTGGAACTCCGCGCGGGCCTGCGCACAGAATCGACGGATGGATGGAATGCCTCGCATGGGCGCGCGGCGGTCTATGGGTTCACCAACGGCGTAATCGATACCAATCCGGCGGTCGGCTCCTCAGCCCTGACCACAAATCGCGCGAAGTTCCTTCCCGAGCCGCGCGTCGGCCTCTCCTACGATCCATTCTCGACCGGAAGAACCGTGATCCGCGCCAGCGCCGGGCTGCACCGCGCTCTGCTGGACACGCTGGACTACCGGCTCGATCAGTCCGCGCCGTTCAACACCGTCTACTCCGTCAAAAGCAGCAGCGTAGCGAATCCGACGGGCGGCGCAGGCAGTTCGAGCTCAGTCTCGCCTTCAACCGTGCAGCCCGATCTGAGCACGCCTTCGGTCATCGCGTGGACCTTGCGCGTCGAACAGCAGGTGGCGAAGAACACCTCCCTCACCATTGGATATGTCGGTTCGCATGGTTATCACCAGATATTGTCGGAGGACCTGAACGAGCCCGCGTCCGTCGTCCTGCCGAACGGCGCGATCTACTACCCGGCAATCACCAAGCCGAACCCCGCGCTGGCAAACACGACCTCGTGGGTCTCGCAGGGCTCGAGTTCCTACAATGGCCTTGAAGTCGACCTGCGCCACACGCTGACGCGCGGCGTGGCCTTCCGCGGCAACTACACCTACTCGAAGAACCTCGACGATGGGTCCGCATGGAACACGTCGGTATCCGCCAACACGCCGGCCTTCGTCTCCTATCCCAACAACCCCGCGCTGGACTGGGGGCCGGCAGCCACGGACGTCCGGCATATCGGCCAGTTGAACGCCAGCTACGACCTGCCTTTCGGCCACAACCATTTTTTCCTTGCCGGCACCTCACCCATCGTCAACGGCGCAGTCTCCGGCTGGACGCTCTCGACCATCGCCACGCTCGAAACCGGCTTCCCCTTCTCGCCGCAACTCGGCTACAACCCCACCGGCTCGGGTGACTCGCGGAATCCCGTCCGGCCCGATATCAATCCGGCCTTCGGTGGCCAACGCTATACGTCCGGAACCACCGCGCAGAGAGTCGCGCAGTTCTTCCATCCGGCGGCCTTTTCCGCACCGGCATATGGAACAGTGGGCAATGCGAGCCGCGATCTGCTGACAGGTCCCGCCTACAACGACCTCGATGCTTCGCTCACCAAGGTGACGCCGCTCGGCGAGAGCGCACGCCTGCAGTTCCGCGCTGAATTCTTCAACATCCTCAACCACACCAACTTGGGCACGCCGTCCGAGACGGTCTTCGCCTCCGGACCAACGCAGGGCACCACCGCCAACCAGACCGCCGCGGTCACTCTGAGTCCAACCGCAGGCGTGATCACTTCAGCAGGCACATCGCGGCAAATCCAGTTCGGGCTCAAGCTGCTGTTCTAAACCGACCACAAAAAACGACATGGCCCTCCGCAGTGGGAGGGCCATATCTTTGGGCCTTGCTGTTGGGGAGGGCTGCTATTCCGAGGCTGCCATCGAGTAAAGGCATGGAAACAACGCAGCAGCTGTAAACAGAATTCCGATGAGCGCTGTGTGCATGGGAAGCCGCCTTGTGCCGGATCTCAGCCCGGCACATTCACTATCGGCGACTTCCGACGGGCAGCCCATCCCACGACCGGACCACAGACCGCACTTTGGTGCTATTCGGTTACCACTTAGGTGTTAGCAGAACGCTCCAGCGCCGGTGCCCGCCCCAGTCCCTAGTCCCTAGTCCCTACTCCCTAGTCCCTCAAACCTAGCTGACCTGCTCTGCGCAAGGGTCCGATCCGTCGGATTTTCCCTTGCGCGCCAACGCCCCAAGCAACGTTTTTAGAATCACATACAGCACAGGGATAAAGAACAGGTTCAGCAGTGTGGAGACCAGCATGCCACCCACCACTGCCGTACCTACCGAATGCCGCCCCAGCGCGCCTGCCCCGGTCGCAAAGTAAAGCGGCAGCACGCCCAGGATGAACGCAAAGCTGGTCATCAGGATGGGCCGCAGCCGCAATTCGGCCGCGATGATCGCTGCCTCGATGATCGACTTCCCGTGATGCAGTTGCTGCTCGGCGAACTCCACAATCAGGATCGAGTTTTTCGCCGAGAGGCCGATCAGCATGACCAGGCCGATTTGCACGTAGACATCGTCCACCAGTCCGCGTGCGGCGACAAGGCCGAGCGCGCCCAGCACCGCCATCGGCACCGCCAGCAGAATGATGAACGGCAAAAAGAAGCTTTCATAGAGCGCCGAGAGGGTGAGATACACCACCAGGATGCCCAGCCCGAAGATCAGCAGCGCCTTGCCTTCCGACTCCTTCTCTTCGAGACCAAGACCGGTCCATTCGTAGGTCATGCCCGGCATCTTCACTTTGTTGAAAAGCTTCTCCATGTTGTCCAGGCCCTGCCCGGAGCTTAGCCCTTCGGCCGGTGAACCATCGACCTCCGCGGAGCGGAAGAGATTGTAGTGGTCGATCACCTGCGGCCCCGAGGTTTCCTTCATTGCGACAAGGTTGTCCAGCGGCACCATCTGCCCGGAGTTCGCGCGAACGTAGTACTGCTGCAGGTCCGCCGCCGTGCGCCGGAACTTCGAGTCCGCCTGCACGTAAACGCGATACGAACGATTGTTGAAGTTGAAGTCGTTCACGTAGCTGGAGCCCATGTAGGTGCCCATCGCCGCGGTGATCTGCGAGAGCGGCACGCCCATCGCCTCCGCCTTCTGCCGGTCAATCGTGACCGAGAGTTGCGGGTCGTTGGCCGTGAACTGTGTATTCAGATTGGTAAGCCCGTTGCGCGGGTCATATGCCGCGGCCACCATGGTGTGCGCCACGCGGTCCAGGTCGGCTTCTGTAATGCGGCCGCCGCTCTGGTCTTCCAGAATAAACGCGAAACCACCCACCGAACCGATGCCCTGGATCGCCGGCGGCTCGGTGGCAAACAATACTCCGCCCGGAATCCCCAGCAGCTTGGGCACAATGCGGGTCACGATATCGTGCGCAGTGTGGCCCGGGCCTTCCTTCGCGCGGTCCGCCACCGGCTTCAGCGGCGCGAAGATGATGCCGGAATTCGGCGAACTGCCACCCGTCTGCGAGAAGCCCATCACCGAAAACGTCCCGAATACGTCCGGGTCCTTCGCCACCAGTGCCGCGCCCTTGTCCGCGAACTCCGTGGTGTAGGCCAGCGACGCGCCCGGCGGCGTCTGCACAATGATCAGGAAGTAGCCCTGGTCCTCCTGCGGCACAAAGGCTGTCGGCACATGGTTGTACATGAAGACCGTTGCGCATAGGCCGGCGATAAACAGCACCAGGAAGGCCCAGCGCCAGCGCACGACCCAGGTCACAGCCTTCGCATATGTGGCGATCATCCATCGGATGACCCGCTCGATCGGGTTGAAGATCAGCCCCCAGAAGCCCGTCTTTTCCGTCTCCGGACGGAGGAAGACCGCGGCCAGCGCAGGCGAAAGCGTCAGCGCGTTGAAGGCGGAGATGGCGATGGAGAATGCGATCGTCAGCGAAAACTGCTTGTAGAGAATGCCCGTGGTACCCGGAAAGAAGCTGACCGGCACGAACACCGAGATCAGCACCAGCGAGGTCGCGATCACAGCGCTTGTCACCTCAGCCATAGCCACGCTGGTGGCCTTGTGCGGATCGTGCCCGCAGTCGCCGCCTTCCAGCGAGCCGACGCCTTCAAGATGCCGCTGCACGTTCTCAATGACAACGATGGCATCGTCGACAACCAGCCCGGTCGCCAGCGTGATGCCGAAGAGCGTCAGCGAATTGACGGAGAAGCCGAAGAGCTTGATGAACGCAAAGGTGCCGATCAGCGAGACCGGGATGGTGATTGCGGGAATGATGGTCGCCCGCCAGTCCTGCAGGAAGAGGAAGATCACCAGAATGACGATGATGATCGCTTCCGTAAGCGTCTTCTCAACTTCCTTGATCGAGTCCGCAACCACGGCCGTGGTGTCCACCGCGATGAAGTCTTTCATCCCCGGCGGGAAGCTCTTCTCCAGCTGAGCCAGTACGGCCCGGCATTGGCGGTCCACGTCCAGCGCGTTGGCGTTCGAGAGCTGCTGCACACCGACACCGATGGCATCGCCTTCCGGCACGTCGACGGCGCCGTAGCGGAGGCTGGTGTTGTAGTTCTCCGCGCCCAGTTCCGCGCGCCCCACATCCTTCAGCAGCACAATGCCGGAGCCTTGCGGGGTTGCCGAATTGGCAACTGAACCGGCCGGCGAACTCGGCGCATTCGACTTCAGAATGATGTTCTCAAACTGCCGCGGATCGCTCAGGCGGCCCACGACCCGCACCGCCATCTGGTAGTCCTGCTTCGTGTCGGAGGGCGGCATCCCCAGTTGACCGGCCGGCACTTCGACGTTTTGCTGCTGAAGAGCGCTGGTCACATCCAGCGGCGTCAGTCCGCGCGCGGCCAGCTTGTTCGGGTCAAGCCAGATGCGCATGGCGTATTTGCGCGCGCCGAAGATGATGACATTGCCCACCCCCGGCACACGCTTCAGCGCATCGGCCACGTAGACATCGAGGTAGTTCGAGATGAAGGCCGGCGATAACGAATGGTCCGGCGAGATAAAGCCGGCGGCCAGCACGAAGTTCGAGTTCGCTTTGGTGATGGAGATACCGGTGTTGTTTACCGCCGCAGGCAGGCGCCCCTGCGCCGAGGCCACGCGGTTCTGCACGTCCACCGCTGCGATGTCGAGGTTGTAGCCCGTCTGGAACGTGATGGTAATCGTCGACGTGCCGTCGTTCGCGGAGGTCGACGACATGTATCGCATGCCCTCGACGCCGTTGATCGCCTCCTCCAGAATGGTCGTCACCGCGGACTCGACGTCAGCCGAATTGGCGCCGACGTAGTTCGAACTCACCACCACCTGTGGAGGCGCCAGTTGCGGATAGAGCGAAATCGGAAGGGTCGGTAACGTCACGGCGCCCGCCAGCACGATCAGCAGCGCGCAGACAGTCGCAAAAATGGGTCGGCGAATAAAGAACTCAACCAAGCGTCATTCCCTTTCCTAGCTGGTGCGGAGCCTCACGCCCCGCGGATTGCCGATCGCCCCCCCACGCGGAGGCCTACACTCCGCTTGCCGTCTTTTGCGGCGGTCCGCCTTCCATCGGCTGAACGGGAGCGCCTTCCTGCAGCATCTGGATTCCCGAGACGATCACTTTGTCGCCGGTCTTCAGGCCGCCGAGCACCGGATAGAAATTGCCCACCGGCGCACCCAGTGTTACAGGCGCAAGATGCGCCGCATAGCCGCCCTTCGGGCCGGCCGCCGCCACGTACACAAAGTCCTGCCCACCGATCCGCGTCACCGCCAGCACCGGAACCGTAGGCTGCTGCGTGGTGCCCCACGTCACGCGCGCGTTTACTATCTGCCCGCTGCGCAGCCGTTCGCTCGACTTCGGGATCGGAGCCTTCACCAGCAATCCCTGCAGGTTGTTGTCCACCTGCGGCGAGACAAAATCGATGGCGGTCTTCCCTAAAACATTGCCGCTCTCATCCAGCAGATCGACGGCGAGGCCGTTGCGAACCGAAGCCGCGCGGTCCGTGGGGATGTAGATGTACGCCTCGAGGTCCTTGTTCTCGTCCACCGTCGTCAGCATCGTGGTGGAGGAAACGTAATCGCCGAGGTGCACCGGAATGTCACCCACGACGCCGTCGAACGGCGCGCGTATCTGGTAGTAGGCCAGCTGCGCCTTCTGAGTGTTGGTCAGCGCCTGCGCGGAGGAAAACGCCGCCTTGGAGTTCTGGAAGCTCTGCACAGCCTGGTCGTAAGCCTGCTTCGAGATGATGCCTGCCTTATACAGCTGCTCCTGCCGCTGCAACTCCGTCTGGTTGTAGTCGAAGAGCGCCTTCTGCTGCTGCTCGGCGCCCTCCTGCGACTGGACGGTTGCCACCTGCTTAATCGGATCGATCTGCATCAGCAACTGCCCCGCCTTCACCGAATCGCCGGACTTCACCAGAATCTTCGTCAGGTTGCCATCCACCTGCGGCTGCAGGGTGGCCGAGCGACGCCCTTTGATCGTCGCCACGTACGTATCGCTCGCCGCAACCGGGTTCAGCGCAACCGGCTGCACCGCCACCGGCATCGCCTGTTGCGCCGCGGCAGCCGGCGCCTGCGGCTTGGCGGAGCTGTTACAACCGCTGAGAGAGGCAATCAGCGCAATCGATGCGACGCCGCCAAAGATACGGCCGGCACTCCCAATTCCCTTCACCAATGCCACAGCAATACTCCTTCGGGCAGTCTGTCCGCAAATTACTGGAATCAGATGACATTCTTTCAAATCGTGCGAGGCAGCTAGTTGGATGTTTCACAAACCGGCGTAGATGCGAAAAAGATGCGAAGCCTGATCGGGAAAACCAGGCTGGAGATTCGGACCGGAAAACCTCCCGTCCGCCCCTTGCTACCAGCTTACGATTCTAACCAGCCCGGCTATGCATTGTCCGGGCCGGCGCTTTGCAGCCGAAACGGATTGAAGCTCTCGTGCCGGTCGAAGGCATCCGACTGCTCCGCCCGCTTCAGCCATCCCACAACGGCGTAGGTCAACGGCGTGGCCAGAACCTCGTAGGCCACCTTCAGTCCGTAGCCGGTGAGGATCATGTTCACCATAGTCCCGGCTGCGTACTTTCCTCCGAAGGTCAGCACAATTACCAGCGTGGTATCCACGGCCTGCCCCATTACCGTTGACCCCACCGTGCGCGTCCACAGCCACTTGCCGTTGGTCAGCAGCTTCATCCGCGCCAGCGTGTACGAGTTCGCGAAATCGCCCGCCCAGAAGGCAATCAGCGATGCGGTCTGAATGCGCGGCAGAAAACCGAACACCACCTCAAACGCCTGCTGGTTCTTCCAACCCGGAGCGCCCGGCAGTGCAATCACGATCACGCCCATCAGGTACAGCAGCGCCGTGCCAAACGTCCCCAGCCAGATCGCGCGCCTGGATGCCGAGAATCCGTACACCTCCGTAAACACGTCTCCGAAGATATACGTGATGGGAAACAGCAGAATCGCGCCGCTGATGGCGAATGGCCCGATCATGCAGATCTTCTGCGCTACCAGGTTCGACACCAGCAGGATCACCACAAACATCGTGGTCAGGATGTCGAGATATTTGTAGCGGCGTGCTCTCACGTTCGAGTCGCTCTCGTGCATTGCATTGCGGGGCGCCCAGATGCCGGGCTAGCTTCTAGTATGCCTTCGCCGAACGTCCTGTGCGAATTCCACTGGATGTATGCTGTTGGTCTCATCCCGCGCAGCCTTCGGAGCGTTTATGCCATCAAGCCTTCACCGTCTCGCCATTGTCTGCCTGGTGTTTGTAACGGTCTCTTCAGCACGGGAAGCGTTCTCGCAGGCGATACAGGCGACTCCGGCAAAGGTGATGGTCGACCAGCCGGCCATCATCACTGTCACCGGATTGCAGCCGCACCAGCGCGTGACGGTAGAGGCAGATCTCATCGATGGCGCGTCGCAGACCTGGACCTCGAAGGCCGACTTCGCAGCCGACGACGCGGGGAGCATCGATACATCAAAGCAGGCGCCGGAGAAAGGCTCCTCGTACCGTATCGTCTCCGCAATGGGATTGATCTGGTCCATGAAGCCCGCCGGCCGCGATGCCCACAGCTACAAGGCTGCCCACAACTCCCAGGACATTCACTTGGCGCTCATCGTGGACGGACACCCCGTCTCGGAGACCCATCTTCAACAAATCTTCGTCCCTCCGGATATCCAGAAGGTCCACCTGACAGGCGGTCTCCACGGAACTCTCTACCTTCCAGGCGGCGCTGGCCGCCATCCAGGCGTGCTTGTCGTCGGCGGCTCGGAGGGCGGCTTGCCCGCTCCGAAGGCGATCTGGCTGGCTTCCCACGGTTACGCCGCGTTGGCGCTTGCGTACTTTCACTACGAAGGTCTGCCCGCGCAGCTTCAAAACATTCCGCTGGAATACTTCGGTGAAGCTCTTGCGTGGATGCAGCAGCGCGCCGAGATCGACCCGGCCAGGATTGCAGTGATGGGCACCTCACGGGGCGGCGAACTCGCGCTGCAGCTTGGCTCAATGTATCCCGCGATCCATGCAGTCGTCGCCTACGTCCCGGCCAATCAGCGTTACGCAGCATGTTGCAGCTTCAACTCCGGCGCGGCATGGACGTGGAAAGGGATGCCGCTGGCCTATGCCGTTCCCGCGTCGCATTCCTCCTCCCCGAACGACCCCGCAGCAGAGATCGCGGTCGAACACACTCATGGCCCTATCCTGGTCATCGCCGGGCAGGACGACGATGTCTGGCCTTCGGACCCCATGACCAGTGCAGTTACTCGCCGTCTGCAGATGGCGCATTTTCGCTATACCGTTCAGCGGCTCGATTATCCGCATGCAGGACACCGCGCCGGCAATCCGATGATCGTTCCCACGTGGTCCAACGGCGTTCAGCACCCGATCAGCGGCCAGGAGGAGTCCTTCGGCGGCTCACCCGAGGGCAATGCTCTCTCATCCATCGATGCGATCCCGAAGGTTCTCGACTTTCTCTCGCAGAATCTCGCCGCGGCTCCATCCCCTCAACCCTAGGCGGCTGGCCTGCAGTCAGGTCATCTTCTTCGCCGGCGGCGTCAGGCCCATCTCCGCCATCACCATCTGCAGGTCCTTCCATGCCTCGGCCTTCTGACGCGGATCGCGCAGCAGGAATGCCGGGTGATACGTCACCGCCAGTTTTGCGCCGCGGCAGTTGTGCCAGCGCCCTCGAAGTGCGCTCAGCGACTTCCGCACACCCAGCAGATACGTCGCCGCGGTCGATCCCAACGCGACGATCACCTCCGGCTGCACAACATCGATCTGCCGCAGCAGAAACTGCGAGCAGGTCTGCGCCTCCACCGGCTCCGGCACGCGATTGCCCGGCGGCCTGCACTTCACGATGTTCGCGATGTAGACCTCTTCGCGCTTCAGCCCCATCGCTGCGATCATGTTGTTCAGCAGTTGCCCGGCGCGTCCAACAAACGGCAGGCCCTGCGCGTCCTCATCCGCGCCGGGTCCCTCACCAATGAACATCAGCCGGGCGGTGGGAGCGCCATCCGCAAAGACGATCTTGTGCCGCCCGGCGTAAGCGAGCGGGCAGCGCGTGCAGTCGCCTATGTCGTCCTGAATCGCCTTGAGGACGGCAGCGCGCTCCGCGGCAGGAACCGGGCCGGCCGGCAGCGGCGCGAGCTGGTCGAACGAGAGCAACTGTGCAGGCTGCGGCACGGCGAGCTCCGCCGTCGTCCAGATGGGCGGTCTCTCATCTTCGACTGGCGATGGAATTGGCGGAGTAGCCGTCTCAGTGGGAACTGCTGCCGGTCCGTGGCCGGCCAGGACAACACTCACCGTCTCTTCTACTGAAACCGCAGCCGCTTCGACCGGCTCAGAAGCAGCAACCGGCGATTCGCCCCGCCGATAAAAGTCGTGCACGCCCAGATCGCGGTAGTAGTCCACCCATGCACGCAGGGCGCTGGACTGCTCAGTCGGCATCGATGCCGTCGTTGGTGTGCGGCTCCTCGATGGGCGCGGCGTCCTTTGGCGCGTGGTTCACGACAAAGGTTACCTTGCCCTGAGTGATCTCGTCCTGTGCCACGCGGCATGCCTTCATGCTCTTGGTCGGCATCAGCGGCTGCGCGCCGTTCTGCAGTTGCCGCGCACGCCGTGCCGCGCCCTTCACCAGGCTGTATTTATTGTGGAGAGGATCTTCGGTTGACATAGGCCCACACCTCACGAATGCAATCAATCTACCGCAACCATGTGCGTTTTGTCCTGCCATGCCGGCTGTGTATAACCCGGCTACGAACTGACAACTGAGAACTCCCAACCGGCAAGTATTCTCAGCACTCGATTCCGAATCGCCGCAGCACCTCGCACAGCCGTGCCGATTTCTTTGCCGTGCGACAGGCCTCGGCTGTCGCAGTTACGCCGTCACCTGCGCCGCGCTCGCACAGCACGATCGCCCGCAGCTCCGCCGTCGCCTCATCCAGCACATCATTGATCAGCGCGTATTTATAGTCCCACACCTGCTCCAGCTCCTGCTTTGCCTGATGCAGCCTGAGCTCGATCACCTCTTCGGAGGTCACGTGCTCGGCCTCGCTGCGGTTGCGTAGCCGGCGCTCCAGCACCTCGGGGCTCGGCGGCAGAATGAAGATCGATACCGCCCCTGACAGCTTCTGCATCACCTGCTTCGCACCTTGCACATCGATGTCCAGCAGAAGGTCCTTGCCCGCCGCGCGCGCATGGTCCAGCGCCGAGAGTGCCGTACCGTAATAGTTGCCGAAGACCTCCGCCCACTCGAAGAACTCGTCACGAGCGATCATGCCCTCGAACGCAGTACGGTCAATGAAGTGGTACTCGCGCCCATCGGTCTCCGAGCCGCGCGGCGCACGCGTAGTGTACGAGATGGAAAAGTCCAGCCCTTCCACCAGCGAGCGCAACTGCGCCACCAGCGTCGACTTCCCCGAACCCGACGGCGCCGAGATGATGAACAGAATGCCTGCCATGCGATAACAAAAGTGTAACCGCTACGCGAATATCGGTTAAGGGGCTCGGCGCTACCGCTCGCCGATATAGTTCTTCAGCACAAGGGCGTTGTTCTGAAACTTCTCTACGACTGCCACGATCGCATAGCCGTTAGCCAGGAGAGGATCGACCGTACCTGCAAGTTCATCTCCTACCAGGATCGGCCTCGCCATGGTGTCGCCCTGCACGCGCGTTCCGATCAGGACCACTCCGCTCCCGTCGGGGGCCTGCGTACATCCCGTTGCGGTGATGATGTATCCCTGACTCGCCATTTGCTGAATGTCCGCCGTCGCGGTATCCAAGGTGGCAAAGATGACGCTGGACTCGTACACGGCCGACGGATCGCCGGCCCATCCGTAGGAAAACGCCGTCGCATTCGTGCCGTCATACGAAACGGCGGTGATGACTCGGCCGCTAAGACCCTCCTGCGTAGCCAAGGCCTGCAGGTTGGAACCCGCGACGATGTGCTGCATCGGGAGGAAGCCGGACGACGTGCTGCTGTGTATGAAACCGAGGCCGACAGCATAAGACTGATACAGGCTCAGAGACGTGACTACTGATGCCGGATCGCTCGGACCGGGAATGTTGATAAACGTCGGCCCATTCAAAGTGTCCTGATACTCAGCCAGCGGAATCCCGGAATAACCCACACCGAGTCCGGACGCCCCGTCAGGCAATGCAAAAACGCTGTACTGCCAGGAACAAAGATCGTTCGAGAGGAAGAAACCGGTGCCCGTAGCCGACGGGAAGGCGGTGGATAGTCCGCCGCCGCCGGGAGGCGGGCATCCTACCACTGAGGAATAAAGTCCTTGAGAAACGGAGTAACCATTGATTGTCGAAGCCGCGTCCACCTGCTGAAACCGCAGGTCGCCCGGTTTCGGCGCGCGCGCCGTCACGGTCAGGGTAGCCGCGTTGCTGATGACAGTTCCACTGGAGTTCGTGATCGTCACAGTAAAGGTGCCGCCCGTATCGCTGAACGCCGTTGCAGGCGTCGTGTAGGAGGTTGCCGTCGCGCCAGCGATCGGCTGACCATTGCGGTCCCACTGATATTGAAGGCTCGTACCGACCGCATGGACCGTGAACGTGCCGCTAAGCCCCATTGGAACGCTTTCATTCGCGGGTTGCGTCACGATCGATGGTGAAACGCTCTGCACCGTCTGCCCTCCGCTGCTTCCGGCACCGCAACCTGCCAGGTACGGAACCAATACAAATGGACAGGAGAGAAACACCAGCCACGATATCGACAGTCTCTTCACGCGAACCTCTCTGCTGCGTAACTCCTAATCACTCCAGGTTCTGCACCTGCTCCCGCGCGCGCTCAATCTCCGCCTTCACCTCGAGCCCCAACGCCGTGAGCCGCAAGCCGATGCCCGGATCCCCGCCCGTCGTCTTCGACAGCAGCGTGTTGCCCTCGCGGTTCAGCTCCTGCAGCAGAAAGTCGAGCCGCTTGCCCACTTCTCCGCCCGCGTCCAGCATCTCCACGAAGCTCTCGATGTGTGCGCGCAGACGCACCAGCTCCTCTTCAATATCCGACCGCTCCACCAGCAACGCAGCCTCCGCCAGCAATCGCTGCTCCGTCATCTGGCCGGCCGCCTCGGCCTCTGCACTCGCGCGCAGCAGTTCGCCAACCCGTGTCCGCAGCCGCTCGAAGTGCGCCTCACGCGCGCCGGAACGAAGGGCAGCGCATTCCTCCGCCAGCTTGCGCAGCTTTTGCATGGAAACCCGCAGCTCCTCCGCCAGCGTCGCGCCCTCCGACTCGCGCATCTGGTTCAACTGGTCCAGCAGTCCCGGAGCCAGCGCCATCACTGCCGCCTCAATCGCGGCAGCGCGTGCCGGATCAGGTCCTCCTGCGGGCGCATCGGCCGTCATCACGCCAGGCATCTTCAGCAGTTCGTGCAGGTCCGGCTCCGCGTTGAAGTGGTGCTGCTTCGCGGCGTCATGAAACGCCTGCACATATCCGCTCAGCAACTCGTGGTTCAACTGCACGGACTGTGCCGCTTCCCGCGCGCGCCGCTCCACATGCAGCGTCACATCCAGATGCCCACGCTTCACGCGGTCCTTAATCAGCTTGCGCAGCGCGATCTCCAAACCGTCGCTTTCCCCCGGCAGCCGCATGCTCAGGTCCAGGAAGCGGTGGTTCACGCTCTTCAGCGACAGCGTGAACGCAAGCCCATCCTCCGTCGCCGACTGCGCGCTGGCGTAGCCGGTCATGGACCGGATCGGAGACCTCGCTCCGGTTGCATCGGTGCTCTTCGCCGCACTCATTTGATCCCCTCCAGCATCTCAGCCTCAGCCGCTTCGGTTCCCTTGCGATCATAACGGTCAGAGTCGAACTGCAGCTCATACAGCCGCCGATACGTCCCCGACCGGGCCATCAGATCGTCGTGCGTACCGATCTCGGTGACGCGCCCCGCCTCCAGCACCGCAATCCGCGTCGCGTTCCGCACCGTCGACATGCGATGTGCGATGACGAATACCGTGCGCCCTTCCATCAGATTCTTGAGCGCGGCCTGCACGTACGCCTCGCTTTCCGCGTCCAGCGCCGAAGTCGCCTCATCCAGAATCAACACCGGCGCGCTCTTCAGGATCGCGCGCGCAATCGCCAGCCGCTGCCGCTCGCCGCCCGACAACCGCACACCCTTCTCGCCGATCATCGTGTCGTACCCATCCGGCATCTTCATGATGAAGTCATGCGCCAGCGCCATCTTCGCCGCCTCCTCCACACGCGCGAGCGGCACGTCCGGCTGGCCGTAGGCGATGTTGTTGCGCACCGTATCGTTGAAAAGGATCGTCTCCTGCGTCACCTTGCCGATCAGCCGTCGCAGCGACGCGATGCTCACCTCGCGCACATCGTGCCCATCCACAGTGATCCGGCCGCCGCACACATCGAAGAACCGCGGAATCAGGTTCACCAGCGACGACTTGCCCGACCCGCTCGGGCCAACGATCGCCAGCACTTCGCCGCGCTTTACCTCCAGATTGATGCCATGCAGCACTGGCTTCGTCTCGCCGTCGACCTCATAGGCAAAATCCACGTCCTCAAACCGGATCGACTCTTTGAAGTTCTTGATGAGGAATGGCCGCTTCTTCTCCACCACATCATCCTGCGCCTCCATAAAGCGGAAGATGTCTTCGCTCGCGCCCAGCGCCTGCTGGAAGCTGTTGTAGTACAGCGCAAACTTGCGGACGGGGTCGTACAGGCTGAAAACCGCGACGATGAAAGCAATGAACTCTTCCAGCGTCAAAGCGTGGTGTCGAATCTCCTCACGCCCGAGGTAGAGAAGAAGTGCAATGGCCACGGAACCGAGTGCGTCCATGAGCGGCGAACTGATCGCCTGCACGCTCACCGATCGAAGGTTTGCACGGAACAGCCGTCGCGCCGCGTTGCGGAAGCGCTCCGTCTCCCACAGCTCCATACCGAACGCTTTTACGATACGGTTGCCAGTGATGGTCTCGTGCAGAATGTTCTGGATCTCGGCCAGCTTTTCTTGCCCTGTGCGCGTCGTCGTCCGCACGCGCCGTCCAATCTTCCGTGCTGAAACCACCACCACCGGCACGAAGAGCAAAAGCACCCACGCCAGCTTGCCGCCCAGGCTCGACGCCACCACAATCAGCGCCAACAGCGTGAAGAACTGCTGCAGGAAATCGGCGAGCACCGTCGACATGGCGACCTGTACCTTTTCCACATCGTTGATCAGCGTCGAGAGCAGCGTGCCCGTTGAGTGGCGCTGGAAGAACGCGATGGAGCGCCGCAGAATCGCGTCATACAGATCGTTGCGCAGGTCCGTGATCATGCCGAAGCCGGCGTAGTTGATCAGGTATGTGCCCGCGTAATCGCAAATCGATTTGACAATCGCCGACGCTACGAGCGCATAGGCAACCACATCCCATGCGTTTGAGAGCTGATGTGGCACCAGGGCATGCAGGTCAATCTGCCGATTGATCCACGGAATCCGCATCAGTAGAAAATCCTGGCTCTGATTTTCTGGACGCAGGACTTTGGCAAAGATCGGCTTGATCAGAAAGATGCGCAGCCCTTGCATCGCGCCGACCACCGCCATCAGCACCACGGACAACAGTGTGTACAGCGCATACGGCCGCGCATACTTCACCAGCCGCCAGATGCGCTTCACCGCTGCACGCTCCCAGCCTCATTCGCGCATACGCCTGCACTTCGCTGCTTCATCGCACCCAATTCTATGAGTTTTGCCCACACAACGCCGCCGCATTCGGCGCCCTCCGCAACCTTCATCGCGGCATGTCCCGATGCACCGTTTTCACGCGATGCCCCGCTGCCTCCAGCCGCTTCTTCATCTCCTCGGCAATAAACACAGACCGATGCTGGCCGCCCGTACATCCAAACGCCACCGTCAGATAGCTTTTGCCTTCCTCGATGTAATGGGGCAGCAGAAACTTCAGCATCTCCGTCGCCTTGTCCAGAAACTCCTGCGTCTGTGGGAAGCTGCGCACGTACTTCGCCACCTTGGGATGCCGTCCCGTCAGCTTGCGGAACTCCGGAATGAAATGCGGATTGGGCAGGAAGCGCACATCGAACACCAGGTCGGCATCCGGCGGCACACCATTCTTGAAGCCAAAGCTTGTCGTCGAGATGGTCAGGTCCCGCGATTGCGCTCCGCGCTCGAACTGCGCATTGATGTGCGCGCGCAGCTCATGCACGTTGAACCTCGACGTGTCGATGATGATGTCCGCCACATTGCGGATCGGCTCCAGGCGCTTCCGCTCCGCGTGGATGCCCTCCACCACCGTCTGCGAGCGCCCCATCGGGTGCGGCCGCCGCGTCTCGGAGAACCGCCGCACCAGCACATCGTCGCTGGCCTCCAGAAACACGACGCGCGTCGGCAGCGTCTTGCGCACCTGCTTCAGCAGCGCCGGGAAGCGGTCCAGCCGCATGCCTTCCCGCACATCCACCACCAGCGCCGCGCGCTCAATCTCCCCCGACTGCTGCACCAGGTCCGCGAAGCGCGAAACCAGTTCCAGCGGCAGATTGTCGACCGAGTAATAGCCTAGGTCCTCAAACGCCTTCAGCGCCGACAGCTTGCCGGACCCGGACATACCGGTCAGCACCACCAGCTCGCGGTCCTTCGCATGCGCCGCTGCTTCGTCTATCGGCGTTCGCGGCTTCACCTTGCTCTTCCGAGCCATGCAGGAATCCTAGCATTGCCGCCCGCAAACCTCAGGCACACACAGGTGGTATGTCTGCCGCACTTTGTCTGACCGCAGACGTTGGAATTTGCAGCCTGCGTTCGGTTATGCGCCTGCGGCGGCCAGTACAGCTCGCCCTGTCTTTGGATGGCGCTTGGTCGTTGTGACCTTCTGTTTCTGCCGCACAGCCTGCTGCTCAATCTTGGCCAGAGCGTCGCGCAGCGCCGTCGCCATCTCCGCCGACGCACAGCGTGCCACCATGCTCTGCCCGCGATGCGTCACCGTCACCTCGGCGACCTTGCGGTACTTGTCCACCGAGAGCACCACTTTCGCCGTCGTGGCCTCGCTGCCGTTCACGATCTTTTCGATCGCCCGCAACCCAGCCTCAGCTTGCTCCCTGTATTTGGGGGTAATGGCGAACTGCCTGCCCGTGTACTCAACCACCATCGATTCACCTCGTTCGCTGGACTCAACGTGCTCGACGAACTTCAGTGTTTTCTACCTTACACGCCTTTGGTGCGTGGAGGGAATCTGCATATCTTCGCGGTACTTGGCAACCGTGCGCCGCGTCACCTTGATGCCCTGCTTTTGCAGGTCCGCCGCAAGCTGATCGTCCGTCAGCGGCTTGCGCGGGTCCTCGGCGGCGATCATCTCCTTCACCTTGCGCTTCAGCAACACCAGCGGCAGGTCCGCGCCTTCAGGACCGTTCACGCCCTCGGTAAAGAAGAAGCGCAGCTCGTACACTCCCTGCGAGGTGTGAACATATTTGTTCGCAACCGCACGGCTCACCGTCGAAGGATGCACACCGATCTCTTCAGCCACTTCCTTGATCATCATCGGCTTCAGCCCCTGCTCGCCGCGCTCCAGGAACTCCTGCTGCCGCCGCACGATCACCTCGCACGTCCGCAGGATCGTGTTCTTCCGCTGTTCAATGTTGCGCAGCAGTTGGATCGCCGATTTGTAGCGTTCCTTCACATAGTCCCGCACATCTTTTTCCGTGGATTGCTGGCGCAGCAGCTTGCGATAGGCGTGGCTCAGGCGCAGGGACGGCAGGTCCTCCTCGTTCATCACCACGACGTATTCGCCATCGCGCTTCACAAACGCCACATCCGGCTCGATCAGCCGCGTCTCGCTCACGTTGTAGCGCTGCCCCGGCCGCGGGTCCAGTGTGCGGATCAATTCCACCGCAGCCTGAACCTCTTCCACTGGCCGCCCGCAGCACCGCGTCAGTTCGCGCATGTCCTTTTTCTGCAGCAGCGGCAGATGGTTTGCGACGATTTGTTCTGCGATCTGGAACAGGTCCCCGGCCGACGCCCCACGCGTCGAGCCATTCGCCAACGCGGCGCCATTCACATGCCCCTTGGCGCCATTCCCATTCTGGGCGTGATGCGCCAGAACGGCTTCATCAAGCTGCTCATCCCCATTGTCAAAATGCGATTGCTTGCGGGCCGCCACCAGCTCCGCCTCGCGCCGCTGTGCCCTGATCTGGATCGTCAAGCACTCGCGCAGGTCACGCGCTCCCACGCCCAGCGGATCGAGATTGTTGATGACCGTCCGTGCCTCGGTTACCGCCAGCAACGCTGCCGCCAGGCCTGCATTGTCGGTGTCGAAACCCGCATCGGCATCTGTATGCGTATCAGTTGCAGCTTCCGCTGCCATCTCGACACCGCCGGTTGGCGTCGCCGTCTCCCATATGGGGCGCTTCATCCCGCGCTCAAATGGAATTGGCTCGGCGCGCTTCGGCGTCAACTCCATCAGCGCCTGCGCCAGTTCCTCATCGGTGGAAGTCAGATAGCCGTCTTCGTTCAAGTTGCCGATCACTAACTCCGCCGCCAGGCGCGCCTGCGGCGAAAGCGTCATCGAGCCCAGTTGCCATGCCAGATGATCTGCAAGATTGGTGGGCGCCGAGAGGAAATTATCGAAGGACGGCCGCTCAATGTCCTCAAAATTCGACGACGTCTTGAAGCCCGGATCGAGGTAGTCCTGAAAATAGCTGCCGAAGTCGATCTCGTCGAACGGGTCCTTCTCAGTCTTCTCTTGCGCGACCGTTTCCTCCGCTGATTGCTCGCGGCTCGCCTCACGGTCCTGCATCTCATCCAGCGTGACTCCGGACTCCTCAATCTCCTCAAGCACCGGGTTCTCCACAACCTCGGCGTTGATCATCTCCTTCAACTCAAGCTTGTTCAGCGCCAGTACGCTGACCATCTGCACCAGTCCAGGCGTCAGCACCTGCCGCTGGGAGACCTTCAAGTTGAGCTTCGGATGCAGCAAATCCTCGACCTCTCTCGTCCTTTCAAGCTACTCGGCGCGGATGGAGGAGAGCCTATGGTCGGGCAGGCCTCCTGCCTTCGCTGTTGCCGGATGACGTGGCCTCAGTCTACAACTCCCCGGCCAACCCTGCGCAGCACACTCCGCCATCCCCGCAATGCGGAGCATACACTCCGGTGTATACCCCGGACGTAACCATGAGCAATAACACCTTCGGGCTTCGCCCTGCCCCGCAGAAATCTGCGCACTCAAACCGGCGGGACTAGGGACTCGGGACTAGGAACTGGGGACTAGCTAGCTCAACTACCGAGCATCAATGCTACGATTTCGCGCATGGCAAATACATACCGCGACCTTCAGGTCTGGCAGAGCTCGATTGATCTCGCGGAGGCGATATATCGGCTCACATCGAGCTTCCCCTCAAGCGAGATTTATGGACTGACATCCCAAATGCGACGCGCAAGCGTATCCGTCGCCAGCAACATCGCGGAGGGTTGGGGACGGCGCAGCAGGATCGAATACAGGCGTTTCATTCAGATGGCGCTCGGTTCAAACGATGAATTGCAGACACAACTCGTCATCGCCGAGAGGCTCGGCTTCGGTAACAAAAGGATGCTCGCGGATTCGGCGGGGCTCTCCGGCAGGATAGGCAGAATGCTGGTTGCCTTGCATCGCGTCCTGCATCGGCCGAAGTCTCAACCCTAGTCCCCAGTCCCGAGTCCCCTTTTTGCTAGTCCATCGAAAACTTTTCGCCCAGGTAAATGCGTCGCACCTCGGCATTCCGCCCCAGATCGCGCGGCGTGCCCGCAAACAGAATTTTGCCGTCGCTGATAATGTAGGCTCGGTCCGTAACCGACAACGTCTCGCGAACGTTGTGGTCCGTAATCAGCACGCCAATCCCATTCATCTTCAGGTCGAAGATGATCTCCTGCAGTTCCAGCACCGCAATCGGGTCGATTCCCGAAAAGGGCTCATCCAGCAGAATGAACGCCGGCTCGATGGCCAGGCACCGCGCGATCTCCACCCTCCGGCGCTCGCCGCCGCTCAGCGCATACCCCAGCGTCTTGCGCACATGTCCCAGATTCAACTGCTCGATGAGCTTTTCTGTCCGCGTCCTCCGGCTCTGCCAGCTCAACTGCTGCGCCTCCAGCACCGCCAGGATGTTCTCCTCCACCGTCAGTTTGCGAAACACACTGGGCTCCTGCGGCAGATAACTGATCCCGTGCTGCCGGGCTCGCAGGTACATCGGCAGCCGCGTAATCTCCTGGCCATCCGCCAGCACACGCCCCGCATCCGGCCGCACCAGCCCGACAATCATGTAGAAGCAGGTCGTCTTGCCCGCGCCATTCGGCCCCAGCAGACCCACCACCTCGCCCTGGGCGATCTGCATGCTGACGCCTCGCACCACCTGGCGTCCGCCGTACGCCTTGCAAATCTCGTCGGTCGCGAGCGTTCGGACCGCTGGCGTCAACGCTGCCTGTGCGCTTTCGTCCCGGCTCTCGTCCATCGACCGATTCCCTCTTTCAACGTTTCCCATTTTGGACTTCGGCCTCATTCCAATCGCTACTGCGCCTTGTCGCGCTTCGTATCTACACGGGACTCGGTATGGACCTGCCCCGACGACAACCCCGGCATGCCCGGGACCGTACTCAACACCTCTACAGTATCGCCTGCTGCCCCGCAGCCAGGATGAAACCGCAGCGCCGCTCCCATAGTTGTCGATCCGCGCGCATCCCGCACCGTTGCCGGATTCTTGACATCGCCCGTCAGCAGAAAACTCTGCCCGGCCGCCGTATACAAAAGTCGCGCCCCGGTCGCGTGCAACGGCGGATGATCGATTCCCACCTCGCCGCTGGCGGCGACGTGGTCGATATTGCCTTCGAGCGCGGGAACTGCGCGCGCTCCCGGCTGCGCCGCGCCGGCATCGTTTGCGGATTTCTTCGGCTCAACAAAATACACCACACCTGAGTTCGCGCGAATGGTGGCATCGGCGGTCTCCGCGCGAAAGCCGCCTGTAAAGTCCGCCTCGCCCAGAACCCCGGAGAACACCAGGCCCCCGCTCGCAATGCGAACTACCTGCTGCTGCCGCTGCGCTCCTTTTTCCGAAGTGGTATCTGAGGCGCAGGACGCGACGGCTTTCGCGTCGGATCCGACCGGCTGTCCAGCGTGCGCACTCATCAGCACCGTGCGCACCTCCGCCGTTTGCGCCGCACCGGGCTGCCCTGCCGCACTCTCGCCTCGCGCAATCAGCCGCTTCGCCGCGCGATCGATCTCGACTACCGGAGCCTGCACCCGCGATCCGCCCTGCCACATCCGCACCGGAGTTCCGTGGAATATTGCCGTGCTCGTGGCATGGTCCAGCTCGGCCCGCTGCGCCAGAACGTGCGAGGGTTCCTGCTCTGTCCCGCGCACCGTTTTCGTCTCGATCGGGGCATACTCGCCTCTAACTTCTCCCGTCGCAAGCGCGTTGCCTGTTGCATGGTCCAGCGTTATCTCGTTCGCCCACAGTTGCCCATCCGAATCCTTATCCGAATCTTTGAGCTGCACTCCGCCGCGCAGCACCAACTGGTCGGTCTCTCCATCGTAGGCCGCCTGCTCCGCCGTCGCGCGCTGAATTCCCGCACCAAGTTGGCCGCCATCTCGGCCCGCAGCCTTTGGCGGGTCTTTGCGCGTCACAACGATGTGCCCGGTCTGTACCGCGCTCGCTACTTCGTCGGCGTCGCCGATGCCGCCTTTTCTTTTTGCCGCAGAAGGTCCCGTCCGCCGGAATCGTGCCTCCAGCATGTCCCCCGCGCTCGTCTCCTCCACTCCCTTCGCATCGAGCTGGCTTACCAGCGTGTGGCCTTGCCCCGCGATCGTCTCCAGCCGCGGCCGATGCTTTCCTTTGGTATCCGTTCCCGCCGCAAAATGCGCCTTCAAATCATCGGCGGCTATCTCGGTCGCTCTTGCGCCCGGGCCTGTCCCAGCCGCATCCGTTTCGCTGAATTTCGCCCCGCCCGTCGCCTCCGCGTCGCGCACCTCGTTCTTGCCGTCCGCACCCGCAACCAGTGCCAGCTCCACTTTTGCGGCGGATAGCTCGCTCGTCTTCCACGGTGCCTTCGCGTCGGTTCGGCTGCGTTCCAGCAGATGGGCCCCTCCGGTAAACACGGCATGCTGCGCCTGCGGGCTCGACTTCCCATCGAACGCGATCTCCGCCTCCTGCGACTCGCCTCGCCGCTCTTCCAGAGGCGCCGCCGCCGCGTAGCGCACCCCACCCGTTAGCAACGCATTCACCGGATGCCCAACGGCGTTCATCGCGATATCCGCCTTTGCTGACGTAACACTCCCTCCCGCGGCCTGCATCGTCACCTTGCCCTGCGCCTCAATCCGCTCCAGAGTCTGGTTGGCGCGCAGGTAGAGCAGCGCCTGCTCCGCCTGCGCCGTTCGCGCCGCCGTTCCCAAACCCGCCGTGTACCGCGCGTTCGCCAGCCGCAACACCCGTTGCTGGCCGTCTATCTCCGCCGAGGCCGCATTGAGCTCCACCTGCTGCCCCGCCGAAAGTCCTGACATGCTTACCGCCGAATGCAGCATCAACGTCCCGCTATCGCTCGCATAATCCGCGCCCACCGCATGGCCGTGCATTTCGCCCGAGTCAAACTCAATCGGCGCGCTGGTCGCCGCCACGCCGAGTGACTGCATATAGATCAGATCGCTGGTCGTTACGCGCAGCGCCCTCGAGCCGACCGTATCCGCCTTCGCAGAATCATCTGTTGCGGTACAGCCAGGCTTGCCGTCCGCGGCGCGCAACTCGATGTGAACCACGCCCTGCGCGCGCACCACACCTGTCTTCTGGTCCCACTCCCAGTCATCGCCGCGGACCATGTCCGCACGTTTCTGCTGCCGCCCGCACATCTTCATCCACACGTCATGCAGCGCGTAGGTGCCATCCTTGTGCTTGATGTCCTTGGCCGCGTGAATGACAAAATCAGTCACTGGCCCCGACGTATGACTCCACGTAATGCCGCTGGTATCGATCTCCACATTCGCGCCCAGCTTCTCTGGAATGTTTGCCAGCAGGTGCCGCCGCAGATACCGCGCCGATGCGATGAACCCCGCGATCACCACCAGCAGCAGCGCCGCGCTCGCCAGCAGCCAGACCCTCAGCCTCTCAATTCGCATCGCCATCCGTACGCCTATCTTCTCATCCGGCCCGATACCTGAATGACGCACCAGCCGCGCCTTCGTCCCGGTTCCCAGTCTCCTTTCCTTTTTCCCCAGTCCCACTCCCAGTCCCGAGTCCCTAGTCGCCAGTCCCGAGCCCCGAGTCGCTAGTCCCTGCACCTAATCCCCGGCCGGCGTTCAAACCCGTACTAGAATGTCCCCAATGGCCGACCGCCTCTACCTGAGCCTCTGGTACCCCAACTTCCGCCTGGAGGCGCTGCCCGGCGCCCTCACCGGCGTCATGCGCCAGTTCGCGGTCATCGGAGGCCGTCGCGTCATCGCCGCCAGCGCCTATCCCATCAACTTCACCGAATCGCCAACCTACCAGCGGCTCTACAACGAAGCCTCCAGCTCCGACCCGCGCCTGCCCGCCGAGATGGATCCCGACGCCGCCACCGCCGACGCCGCCATTGAGGCAGCCGTTGCCGAAGCCACCGAGCAGCTCCACGACGACATGGCCTACGAATTCGAGATGCGCTGGCAGCTCTGGGCAGCCGAACCGCCCGATGCCCTCCGCGCCGGTCTCGGCCTCGCCCCGCCCGCCGAACCCGACGAAGAGTCCGACGACGAGCACGAGGGCGCGCCCAATCTCCTCGACCCCGACTCACCCTGGCGCCTGCGCACCCACACCGTGCGCATCCTCGGCTTCGGCCCGCTATTCGACGTCGCCGGCTACGAGCAGAACGGCCACATCCTCGTCGACTTCGGCCTCGACACCCCATGGCTGCTCGACACGCCCATCGACCCCGACAACGAATCCGGCGAGACGGAGCCGCTCGACGATGACGCCCAACTCCACATCCAGCAGAACATCGAGAAGCTCCTCGCCTTCACCCTGCTGGTCGAAAAGAACTGCGGCATCTCCAGCCGCCTCCTCTGGACCGAATCCGGCGAACCGCTCGCCGAAAAACTTATCGCCCGCCTCCAGCGAGTGAATTAGCCAAATAAGTCTCTATTATTGGCGGGTATCGCATGCTACCGTCTCACCATGTTCGCTATTGGCGGCTTCGACTTCAGGAATGTTAATTGGCATAAAGTTCAGCTATGGATAGGCGCGCTGAGACTTCCCTTTGTGTTTGCAGTCGGTGCGATATTAACCGCAATACAACGCTGGCTAAGGAAGCGGAAACAGGAAATCGCCGAAGGCTGGTCATCAATCGAGGGCTGCATCCAGTTCGCTAGCGTGGAATGCATCGAAGGTCTTTATAGAGCGACGCTTGAGTACACTTACCACCTCGACGAGTACCACATTGGGAAATACACACAGGATTTTAGTTCCCAAGAGAAGGCTGACGATTTTGTCCGGGTTATGAAGGATAAGAAAGTCCAAATTCGCTACAACCCCTCGAAACCCGACAAGTCATTGCTGGAAGACAGTGATGTACAACAGGTCCTTCCACCTGATAGCAGTCCGGTTCAATCAATTCCGTGAGCTTGTCATTCTGAGCCGTAGTCGAAGAATCCCCGCATTTGGCTTTTCTCGGTTAACCAACTCAAGCCCCCGTGTTACCTTCCCACCATGGCCCTCGCCTCCATCACGTGGCACGACATTCTGCGCTTCTGGCACGGATGGATTTATCTGCTCAAATATCCTCTTGCCGTTATTGCCGGATGGGCCGGAATCTACATCCAGCGCTGGCGCAAGCAACGAGCTGAGAACTCCGCCTTGGGCTGGCCCTCCGTAAACGGCCGCATCAATTCCGGAACTTTCAAAGAGGTTCCCAAAATCAAGCGCTGGCTCGTCACGCTGGAATATACCTACTTCATCGGCGAGTACCGCACCGGAAAGTACATTCATGAGTTCCTCAGCGCGGAAGAAGCAGGCGACTTCGTTCGCGCGATGCTGAACAAGGAAGTCCCCATTCGCTACAAGGAATCCAACCCCGACAAGTCCGTCCTCGAACAGCGCGCCATCGAACAGCACATCCTGCTCGCCCCGCGCTTCGGGTGATCGTCCCTCTACGCCTTGGCTTCATTTGAACCTGCATGAGTCCGTGCCCCATTCATCGCGCGCATTTTGCGCGATGAGTGGGATCGGCATACCAATGTAAGCGCCGTAGGCGCGCCCTATACCAGCCTGGGGCGAAGCCCCAGGTATTGCCGCCAAATAGGACAGAGGGCTGAAAGCCCGACCTATCCCGCCGTCACAATCTCCGAGAAGTCCGCAATCTTCGAGAACGTCTCCACCAGTCCGGCCAGCAACGCCAGCCGCGCGTTCCTCACCGCAACATCCGGGTCCATCACCATCACCTGATCGAAGAACGCATCCACCGGCCCGCGCAGCCCGGCGATCAGCTCCATGGCCGGCCCGTACTCATGCTTCTCCGCGAGCGTCTTGAACCGCGCACCAATTCTCCCCGCCGCATCCACCAACTGCCTCTGCGCTGCATGGACCTCACCCGCACGGGCCTTACCATGCTCGATCTTGACGCCCTTTTCCTCCGCCTGCGCCAGAATGTTCTTCATCCGCTTGAACGCCGCCGACACCGCCGCGAAGTCATCACTGCCACGAACCGCTGTCACTGCCTCGGCGCGGGCCACAGCATCGCGGACATCGTTCGCTCCGGCAGCCAGCACCGCCTTCACCACGTCATAAGCCTGCCCCTTGGCCTCGCGCAGATAGAACTCCAGCCGCTCCGCGAAGAAGACCTCCATCTTGCGCCGCGTCTCTTCCTTCTCTGTTGCGGCGTCGGCCACATCGCCCAGCGTCAGCGGCAGGCTGCCCTCCGCCAGAATCTTCACAATCCCGTTCGCCGCCCGCCGCAGCGCGAACGGGTCCTTCGATCCGGTCGGCTCCAGCCCCAGCCCGAACATCCCGGCAATCGTGTCGGCCTTATCCGAGATCG
>Ga0134125_10001335_pt1 | contig 30481 bp, 21 predicted proteins | sample KB31751_FD_96464 | JGI IMG/M metagenome (GOLD analysis project Ga0134125, IMG submission 96464) | Terrestrial soil microbial communities with excess Nitrogen fertilizer from Kellogg Biological Station, Michigan, USA - KB3-175-1 | ecosystem: Environmental > Terrestrial > Soil > Unclassified ... | reverse complement strand
GCCAACGCTTTCAGCGTTAGCGAAGCAAACACTTGCGTTATTCCTGGGGCGTTGCCCCAGGCTGGAATTCGCAAGCACCTTCGGCGTTCATTGGGTTGATTCGTCAAGTATGTTAATGCCGTTAAAACGGTTAAGGAGTGCTCGTGGAAACCGCTACCACCCGGTTGAAACCGGGTGTGAATGAGAGGAGTTTTGCACGAGGCTCTTTAGTTTGTCCTCTGAGCCACACACTCTGAAGATTGAACTCTAGAGAGGCTTGTAATCGCACGTTTACTGCTTACGAACAATTCGATCCACTGCAGCTCGGAATGATTTCCCATCAACCGCAGGATACCGATAGAGCTGATCTTCGATTGCAGAAAACAATTCGAAGAGTTTTGATCGCTCAACCAAACCTCTTCCAATCATTTCATCAACATCGCGGAGATCGATGTCATGGCCTCGTTCGATCTTAGCGAGCGCCTGAGCGTAAAAGTCATAGTGGAAGAAATCCAGCGCTCCCTCACGTTTTATGAAAACGCTTCGATCCTGCCATCCAGGAAGCTCAGGAATGAAATGATCAGGTGATGCGATCTCGACGTTAATCTTCAAAATCTCCTTTAGTTCCGGCAGGCTTCGTAACAACGCATCGGTTTCGGGAAGAAACTTAAGGTCAACATCTATGGTTGAGTCACGCCATCCAAGTAGAACGGCTGATGCCCCGCCAACCATAAACACTCGTCCAGGCGAGCTGGCGTTACGCGCCAGGCGAAACATAAAAGTCTCGATCACCGATGAAGTTACTTGTTGTCGCATTCGGCTGCCCGTTCGAAGCTTACGAGTCTTCTGATCAGGGCGTTATAACGGGAGTGAGCAGAATCGGGCCCTTCAAGTGCCAACAACTCATAGAGACGGTGTTCAGGCTCACTCGGTAATTTTTCAGGTAAGTCCAAGCCAATTCGTCGCAATCGTGGTGCACCGATCGCCACCAGCAGAGCCTCGACGGTCTCGAGCCCCGCCTGCAGGTCTTTGAGTCCAGTTTCGATGAGATCATTTCCCGGAAGCGCTGGATTCATCGTCAATCCTTAACCTGAAACTCGATCCTGAGTGGTTCGGAGCCATGCTGCTCGAACCAGCAGATATCCTGACAAACCAAATCTATCTTCAAAGAATAATTGCCGGCTTCATCGGGAACGGGTTGGTTAATCTGAACCACAACCTTCTCGCCGGGGACCACGGCGCGCGAAAGCGGTGGCGACCCGTGGACCTCGATCACCGGCTCTCCTTTTTCATTCAAAATCTTTACACCCAGTCGAACCGTTCCTCTTGGAGCTGCGCGACTAACAAGCCAAACTGTGTCTCCCGCGTTTTCAATCTCAAGAGACAGAGTGATTCGTTCACCCGGTTGCAGTTGCAAAGAACCCACCTGACTTGCCGTGAAGCGAGCGAGCAAGCGACCGGGCTTTCGACTATCACGAATTCTTGAAGGCGCCGGCGAAATCTTCTTACAGAGAAGGTAATTGAATGGCTCAGCATTTATCTGTGAAAGCAGACTGTTTGAGTCACGCTCGAACAAACCATTGACGCTGACATAATCACCAACTACAGCAAACCCATGCTCGCATAACAAGCTCAACAAGTACTCACGCGTGAACGGCGATTCAAGCGTTTCGTACTCGCGCATCACGCTGCGTAATTCGTCTTCTGTGTCCGAGCCCGCGGGAGGACGTTCCCCCTCGAGCACAAAAAGCTGGCCGCCATTTTCAAGCATCGCATAAATGTTTTTCAGGACCGCATGCTCATCTTCAAAATGGTGGAGCGCGTCATAACAAACGACCGCGTCGAAAGTCTCAGTCATCGCGGACTGCTCGATGTCGTGAACTAAAAACCGGGAGCTAAGTCCGGTTTCGTGATCGAGACCGAAGGGAGCATTCGCGAGCCGCTGCCGGGCCATATCAATCAAATCGGAGCTGATATCAATTCCGGTTACGTCGTAACCAAACCGCGCGAAGTATTCGCACAACCAGCCTGAGCCACAGCCGACGTCCAGGATGCGCGAGCCCGGGGGCAATGCCAGCGCCACCGCCAGGTTAGCGAAGTCGCAGAAGTGACGATGTGTATCCGAGTCTGGACCATCACCCGCCCATCGATCGTGTTTGAACGCCAAATTGTAGAACGGCTTGGTGAGAAGATGATGTCGATCGCTCGGCGCGAGTTTGCGTGGATATTCCTCCGCGCCTCGCTTGTAGTCAATCCCTTCAACTTTTTTGAAGCGCATAAGAGGCTGTAAGTATAGCAAACGGGTCGAAATGAATGGCCGCGGCAAATCTTCCATGAAGAGCGGTCTGGAGGGACAGGATTTCTCGACTCTTCAAATCAGCGGCACTAATGCTGTTTTGAGAATGCCACGGGCTTGACCCGTGGTAGCTTACGGTCGCAACTACAAAGAGAGCGCGGCTGCGTTTTGCGGATGCCACGGGCTGGTCCCGTGGTTCTTCACAATTGTCTTAGCGAAACCAAACACATAAAACGTGAATCCTCCCTGGGACAAGCCCAGGGCATCCTTCAATACGAATAGAATTCCCTTTGTAGTGACAATCGTAAGCCACCACGGGTCAAGCCCGTGGCATTTTCCCAACTGCATCAGTCGTACTTCAGCGACGACTTCTCCGAAATGATGGTATCTTGTCGCTCGCCAACATCGCTTATGCCCTTAACCAATCACAACGGCGGGAACTCGATAGCGAATCGATTATTCAAGGATCCTTCTATTCGTTCGGCTTTGTTTAGCTTCACCTTAACGCGGCTGTTGATTCTATTCGTAGTGCTGCTAAGCGCGAACATGCGGTTCCAGCCTGCTGTGCAAGACCAATTCGGCGACATACACGAGTCCAGTATCTCGCTCAAGAATACTCGCGTGACCGATGTGTTGACGCGACTGACGTCCAGCGCTGACAGCCTATGGATCTTGAACATCGCACGCAATGGTTATGAGAAGGAATCTTTCAGCACTATCCAGCAACGCACCTGGGCTTACTTCCCGCTTTACCCGGTGTTGTTGAGAGCTTTGTCGTCGCTGACTGGTAATCTCCCAATTACCGGGATTGTCTTTTCAAGCTTGCTGTTTCTGTTTGCTCTAATTGTGTTGTATCGGCTTGTGATCGCATTTGACTATGAGCCGTCGGATGCTGAACGAGCGGTCTTCTATGTTGCCGCTTTCCCAGTCAGCTATTTTTTCTCTCTGGCTCAGACCGAATCCCTGTTTTTGCTTCTGACGCTCGGCTGCATTTACGCGGCTCGCCGTCAACGATGGTGGCTGGCGGGAATCTGTGGCGCCCTGGCGTCGGCGACGAGGTTTGCCGGAGTGTTCCTCATCCTGCCCCTGGCCTTGATGTATTGGCCGCGGGGAAATAAGACAAGCCGGATTAAGGCTGACGTACTGAGTTTGTTGTTGGTTCCGTTCGGTCTGCTCGCTTTCATGCTGTATTTGAAAAGCATCACGGGAAATGCGTTTGCCTTCGCAGACATCCAGCTCGCATGGGGCCACGATGCCGGATTCTTTTGGCGTCCTTTAATGACCTTTATTCGCGAGCTTGATCTGGTCAGCCTTAACTGGGATTTCCGGTTACTGAATTTCGCAGCTGCAGTCATGGCGTTGGTTTGCGGCGTAGTCTGGTTGCGAAGGCGAGCTTGGGCATTCGCGCTCTATACACTGGTTTCGGTGCTGGTACCGCTTTCTTATCAGGCGGGTTCGCAGTCGCTCGCTCGTTATGTGATGGTAATCTTTCCGGTGATCATCCTGCTTGGGATTTGGGGGCGCTCGCCGCGCCTGGATCAGACTATTCGTGTCATCTTCATCGCCTTGCTTTCGTTGATGAGCGCGATGTTGGCTGTGCGTGTCACGCTTGCGTTTTCGTAACGTCTGATGGGGTTCTGCTTGATATCAATGAAAGACGGAATCCAGTTATCGACAAACAGAAGGGGCACTTGCAAGACTCCTCTCATTCACTCCCGGTTTCAACCGGGTGTTTAGGCGCGGAAAACACTCGAACCGTTCTAACGGTTTCCGCCGCCAGACAAAGAAACGTAAACCGTTGAGACGGTAATAATATGCTTGACTGACCCAAGCCCAAACGACAGGCCTACGCATTAGGCCTTCACAAAATCAAAAAAGCTAAGGAGAGCGAACATGCGAAGACTGATGCTCATTGTCGTCACTCTTATGATCTTCACGGTATGTGTGCAGGCGCAGGTAAGCACGCCGTCCCCGTTACCACTCAATACCGGTACGCCATACCTACCAACCTTGCAACCCAGAATCAGAAGTGCCGATGAGACGCGACTTAGCTACGCAGTACTACTTTTCGGAATACTTGCAATGGGCTTAGAAGTGATTTTCATGATCAAGATGGGCAAAGGCTGGGGAGCGGATGCAAACCGCATGTTCGGTACGACAATAATTATTGTAGCCGCCCTATTCCTGGTTGCATCCGCTTACACGCAGGACCAGATTGCACCGGTAGTCGGACTGCTGGGAACCATCGGAGGCTTCATCTTAGGCAAGACCGCCGACGCGCCACCCAAACCGAAATGACCAAGCCGTCAGTTAAATCTATTATTACCGTTGAAACGGTCAAGAAACGCCCCTTGTGGAACCGTTAGCACCCGGTTGAAACCGGGTGTGAATTAGAGGATTGTGCGAAGGCCATGAAGTTTGTCGGATTTAGATCGCGCATGAACCGACTTTATTGGCAGCAGCTCATAACTAGCCGGCGCCCGGACCTCGGAGCGGTTCTCTTATTCACTGCCGTATTCATCTTGTTCTTTGCACCGGTCCTCTTCACCGGTAGAGTCTTTGTTACCAACGATGCCTTTGTTTACACCTACCCGCTCCGGTCAGTAGCTTGGGAACAGATCCGCCACGGTCAATTGCCATTTTGGCTGCCTCAGCTAATGTCGGGTTATCCACTCTTGTCGATGGCCCAACTGGGCATCGGTTATCCGCTCACGTGGACCTATCTTTTTTTGCCGGGCTACATCGCTGAAGAAATATATGTCATGGCGCCTTTTCTGCTCGGGCCAATCTTCATGTACGCCTGGATCCGCGAGCTCGACCGAAGCCGGCTGGCCTCGTTGTTTGCAGCCTTCGCATTTGGGTATGGCGGCATGATGTTCAGCCCAATCGCGCACAACGGCATGCTCACCAACACGATGATGTGGACGCCGCTGATCTTGATCGCCATCGAGCGAGCTCGCTCGAGATCATTTTTTCATTGTTTGTTCTGGGCCAGCCTCGCTTATTCACTGTCAACCCTGACTGGAATCGGGCAAGGCATTATTCAAGTTACTACGATCGTTCTCGGCTACGGACTCTTTCTAAGCGCCCTGGGAGCGCAGGCATCCCTGCCTGCCCGGCGCTGGCATTACTCAAGCGTTGAACCGGCAGGCAAGGATGCCTGCGCTCCCGGACTGGCAGGCAAGGATGCCTGCGCTCCCAGACTGGCGGTCAGGTGGAGCGCGTGGTCTCGTTGGCGACCTCTGGCAGTGGCGGTGGGGGCAACGGCGCTTGGTCTGGGAGTCTCAGCGTTTCAAATTCTCGAGACCATGCAAGCCCAGCGGCTCAGCATCAGAAGCGAGCTGCCTTATGAAATCTTCAGCGAAGGCGCGTTCGCGCCACTGATTGGGGTGAAGTCATTACTGGCGCCACTTTATTACCAAACTGATGTAACAGCTTACATAGTTCCGGTTGCATTACTGGTGGCAGTTTGGGCGCTCATAAAGCTGTTCGTTGGTCCACAACGCGACTGGCGAATTCTGTTCTGGGCTGCGGTCGCCGTTTGGGCGTGGATTTGGATGTTGGGCCCGAACACGAGCGTCTATCCATTTCTCTACAGAGTTCCTTTCTTAAACAAATTCCGCGTGCCGTCTCGCCACGCGTTCGAGTGGACGTTTGCGGCAGCGACCATGGCTGCGTACGGTTGGGACGCGGTAGCGAGTAGGCTTTCCAAAACGAAACCGTCAGATGCTCCACTGAGTGAAACTGTTAAGTTTGTTATTGGCTTGATGACGATTGCCGCCGCCTTGGTCGTTGCCTGGCTTTGGTGGCAGAGCACGCTGAAGGTGACTGTTCCCGTACATTCGAACCCGCAGATTCTCACCCGCTTTCTTGAGTGGAAGCTGCTGTTCACCGTGTTACTGCTGCTCAGTATGTTCCTGGGCTGGCGCTTGATGTCGAATGGGCGGCGCGCTGTTTTGCTCGTGGCGGCGATGACCATCGCCTGTTTAGTCGAGCCGGCTACAGCAGCTTCTTACTGGTGGTGGCCCAAATCGAAGAACCCCGATCGTTTCAGTGCTGATGCCATCGCCACTCGATTTCTAAAAGAGAAGAACATCAACGGTGATCGTGTCTACACCTTTTCCAGCATTTGGGCTGAAGAATATCTGACGCCGCCGCGAATTGACCCGCCCAACTTTTCAGCATTGCGAGGCATTCGAGACGTCGGTGGATACGAGCCTCTCTTTTACGAACGCTACAGCCGCGCGCTGGGGAATGTGACTATAGATGCTGTCTATCCTCGGCCCGGTAACGTTTTCGACGGCGCTAAATTCGACGCGCGTTCACACGTTCTGGATTTGCTGAATACTCGATTCGTGGTCAGCTATTCGGATCTTTCCACGCTGCCCGATGGTTTGGAAGAGAGAGATGGCGTGAAGTTCTTCCGCACCGACTCGTATTTCGTCGTCAAGCCGGGCGAAACAAAAGTATTGAGCGGCGCCTCGGTTCAAGCCGATTCTTTGGGCCTCGTTGCGGCGTTAGCAAATGCAACCGACGAGCCTCAGGAAGCACCCATTGCCAAAATTAGTTTTACAGCTACCGATGGTCAGGTGCTTGAACGGCGGCTGCGCGCTGGTGTTGATGCTTCAGAATGGGCCATCGATAGTCCTGGCGCTATCGACCACGTGCAGCATAAGAAAGCGAAAGTTTACGACAGTTATCCGGTTGATGGCGGGCGCTACGAGGGCCATCGCTTCTGGTCATTGATTCGATTTGCCAAGCCCGTTCGGCTCGATCGGATCGAGATCTCTAATGTCTCGGGACAGTCAGAAGTGCTGATCTGGAAAGCCAGCCTGTACGATTCGACCTCCAAACGCTCAATACCATTGCCCCATTACGACGAAAGCAAGTGGCGTCCAGTTTATGATGCGAACAATGTCCTGGTTCTGGAGAACGACCGCGCGTTGCCGCGCGCGTGGCTGGTTGGTGAAGTCGAGTCAGCCGATGCCGAACAGTCGTTGCGGCGTATTCGAGGCGAGGACGAACGGCCTTTTGATCCGAAACGCACAGCGTTGCTTGAGGTGACGTCTGCTGATATGCCGCAATTGCCGCCAGGCATGATTTCAACTTCAGCAGAAGCGCAAATAATCGGTTCGAGACCAGGCTACATGAATGTTTACACAAAGTCTGAGAGCGCGTCCGTTTTGATTGTCAGCGAGGTGAACTATCCAGGGTGGACTGCTAGCGTTGACGGAAGGCCGGCGCCACTTCATATCGCGGACTATTTGTTGATGGGTGTTCCGCTAACGGCTGGAGATCATCGAGTAGAGCTTCGATATGAAGCTCCGGCTGCTCGTCGTGGTGGGATTATTTCTGCTTGCTCGCTTTTAGTGATAGTGGGTGTTGGAATCTACTCGCGCAGAAGAAGAACTTCTCAATCTTAGGCGGCTTCAAGGAAAGTAGGCGGCTTCAAGGAAACCTGGGATTTGGGAGGCGAATGGGGCTACGCCGCCGCACAGTGCGGAAAGGCTCAGCTAGCTTTGCCCGAAAAGTCTTAAATCCCCTGCGGGAGCTGGTGGTTACTTCAGGTTCAGCCTACCAATGTTCGATGTCGTTGTTTACTGAATCCCACCTGCGGGAGCAGGTGGTTACTTCAGGTCCAGCCTACCAACGTTCGATGTCGTTGTTTAGTGAATCCCACCTGCGGGAGCAGGTGGATGGTTCAAGTCCTGCCACTTTCCGTTGAAACTTGCGAGCGAGGCTGCATTTGAAACATCCCTCAGCAGCCGCTGAGGGGATTCAAGGACCATCCTAACCTCTCTTTGTAGGTCGAACTTGAATTATCCACCAGCTGCCGCGGGTGGGGATTTAAGACTTTTCGTGCAAAGCTGGCTCAGCCTTTCCGACTCGTTGTCCTAAAATCTTCGATGAGGCTGCGCCTCATCGTGCGAGGCGCAGCCTCGTGTGTCTGTTGGAGTAGCTTTGCGGTGAGGCAAAGCCTCACCGCACTGTGCGGCGGCATAGCCGCATGGCCTCAGTATCGAAAGCAATTGAAAGTGCCGGAGAGAATTATCGGCGTCGAGTTATTTTTGTGGAGTCGCGAATCGGGCGCGATATTCCTGCGAGGTAATAAAAGCTCGCACCATTTTGAAAAAGTCGTCGGGCTTGTGTTTGCTCAGGATAGTCACCCAGAAGCGCACGCCCCTTTCATCCGCGTCGCGTTTCAAGTACGCAAAGTACTGCATCGTAACGGAAGCTCGATCGGATTCTGCTCGCCGGAAAGCCTCGTCTTCGACTATCTTTCGCAACAACGCAGGCTTGTCATTGCTGTTCGCCGATTGCTGAATTAGATTCTGTCCCTGCTTTCTCAGATCTACATCCAGTCTGCTGTTAATAGTCTTCAAAACGGCATTGATGAATTCATCCGGCTTGAGATTCTCAGGGTATCGAGCGACAAAGAGCGGACGGCGCACCCACTCTTCGAGAAAGGCTTTCTTATTTGCTTCGAGATTTGGACCACCGATTACTTTCCTTCGATCCGCTGCAAACTCAGCATAGGTCGGCGGCCTTCCCACCGTTCCGTCGTACAGGCAATACAAGAAAAGGCCGGTGTCCTGAAATTCCTTTTCGGCGAGAAAAGCCGCCGCAATCTTGACGCGCTGCTCATCCAAACACTTTGGGTCACTGCTGCAAGATTGGAGCTGCGCGGTCCAGTAATTAGAGCCTGACTCATCCGGCTCTCGTTCCAGAAAATCGAGGTATTGAGCTCGAACAAAAAAGCGATCATCATCGATGGGATTTGATGCTTCAGAAGCAATGGTCTTCTCAGCGACTACCTTATCCGGAATTGGAAATGACGGCTCGCCCTCACTCTTCACACCAGGTTCGTTCTTCGTGACGGCGTAGAGATCGGCGTCGCCGTAGCTCCGCACAAAACGCAATCGATCGAGCGAAATAGCCTTCGCCAGAAACGTCTCAAGCGCAAAACGGTTTGCCGGCTCAAGAAAATTGTTGTGGACTACCAGGTATGAACAGGGAATTGACTCCAGCACATCGATAAATTTGTCCGGTATGACCTCTTCATGAGTCATTGCCTGAATGTCGGTTTGCAACGACGGCGCAAAGCCCGAGACAGCCGTCACCAGGGGTTTGGCGTGATCTGCTGCGCGCAATGTGTAGAGATAATTCTCGTCTTTGCCAATCGTCGTGGGCAATTCGACGATGCCACCCGACATCGAGGTCTGTTTGAACCTTTGCGTGATCGCATCCGGATCGACTGCTCCATGAATCAAGCTGAGTGGAGCAACCCATTGTTCAGCCATGATGGCTATTGCAATCACGGCATAGATCGCAACCGGGCGAAATTTCGTGTGTCGGGCAACGCGGCAGGAAAGCTCTCTTGCACCAAGGCCGGCAAGTAAGGCTAGTCCGACGAAGCAAATCATTGCCCAGCGCGCCGGAACGCGAATGCTTCTGAATAGCGGCACGTACTGGTAAAGAAACTGATGAAAATAGAAGTTCATTCCCAGCGAGCCGAGAAATCCAACTACCGCCCAAATGGTTCCGAGCCAGAATGCTTCTGAACGACGCTTCGAGCGCAGCGACGCAAAAATGTTTGGTTCGCGCGCGCGACGCACAACTTCCGGATAGGCAATCAGGATTCGGATTGCTAACGCGCCCACGAGTAGTACAAAGACCGGACTGGCGCTGTACATCTCAACGAGGTAGTACCCAAAAACGCGAACCTTGAAAACGCCGTAGCCGGAGATGCGAATGATCAAGACCGCGCCAACGATCATTAACGCGTCCAGTATCACAACCAGTTTCTTGAGAAGCCGGCGACCCGCAGCGAAACCCTCAGCCGTAGTTGGCTCAACGAGAAAGAAAGCGGCCAGCGCCAGCAGCGGCGGCAAGACTCCTGGGAACAAAGCTTTCTCAGCCCCGCGCGCGGCCATATTAAGCTTGCCCCAAACTTTGCTTCGATACTCGCCTACCAACCAGTCGATCGGTTTTGCCGAGTAGAAAAGCGTCTCTTGAGGATTTCTCACGAAGCCATACAATTCGGCGGCTCGTTGGTATGGAATCAGAAACGGAACCAACCCGAGCGCCGCGAGACCAACGGCGATAATTCCTCGACGCCACAAGGCCCAATCCTTCCACGCGCCCGAGCGAAAGATCAGCATCAGAAACGATAAGGCTAACGGAATTAGCGTCAGCACGAACCAATGCACGCACGACAACCCGTTCATGAAAAAAGCCAGGCCCAGCCACACTGCGTGCTTGCGGCTACGGTCGCGGACAAAAAGAACCAACGCCTCGAGCAGAAGCGGGATCCATCCAGCTGAGAGATAGTTCAAATGCGGCAGCTGTCCGAAGCGGTAGGGAAGAAATGCGAAAATGATCCCGGCAATCCACGCAGCTCCGTAATAACCGGTCAGCGTTCGTGTCAAACGAAACATTCCGTATCCGGAAAGAGCAAACCCCAGCAGCGTCGCTAGACCGTGAATCGTTAGCGGCCGAAAGCCTAACGCAAACAGCGGAAAGAAAATCAGGGAGATGCCGTAGTTATGTTCGCTAAAGGCCAGCGTGTAACGATAGGGATAGAAGATATTTGCGTGAAAGAGATTCAGCGGGCTATGAAATGTTTGATGATAGTCCCACCAAAGAATCCATGAATTGAGGTAAGGATCCCCGGGATCTGACGCCGCGTCGCGCAAGTGCGTGATCCAGGGCCACGTCATCACGAGCGTAAGCAGGACGAAGCCAAGAAAAACCAAAACGTCGCTAGCCAAAATGCGGCTGCGAATTCCAGCAAGCGGTTTCGAATCCGGGCTGGTAGGTGCCCCGCTACTCATGCATTTTCGTTGAGTTCCGGAGCTGACGAATTTACGAGGAGGGCGCGGGAACTGTCGCGGCTCGCATCAGGGGCAGTCGGAGTAGTCTCGATAGTTTGAAAGGAAGATCTCAATGAGACGAAGATGTTGAACTTCACCAGGAGCCAGAGCGCTTGCAGCCCATCGCGGTAATGCATCTTCTTGCCTTCCTCGTAGCTCCTGCCGCGGTAACTAACGGGGACTTCTTTGACTCTGCATTTGAGCTTGGCTATTTTCGCGGTTGATTCCACTTCAAAGCCGAATCCGTTGGAGACAATGATCATGTTACGGACGATCTCGCCTCGGAATGCTTTGTAACAAGTCTCCATGTCCGTAACCGTCAACCCGCTCAGCACATTCGATACAACGGTCAAAAACTTGTTGCCTATGAAGTGAAGGAGGTAACCATTACCTTTTATGCGACGCTCCAGGAATCGAGATCCGTAGACCACATCCGCCTCGCCATCAATGATAGGCTGGATAACTCGAGGAATCTCAGCAGGCTCAGTTTCGAGATCGGCATCCTGGATAATGACGACCGAACCTCGAGTCATCGCAAACCCGGTTCGCAGCGCCGCAGTCTTGCCGAGATTGCGTTCATGTCGGCAATGTCGAATCTCCGGATGCTCGGCTGCCAGACTGTTGATTACCGATTGAGAATTATCCTTTGAGCCGTCATCAACGATGATAATCTCGAGCAAGTGTTTCAAGGCGAGAACTTTTGAAACGACCTCGGCAAGCGTTGCAGCCTCGTTATACGCGGGCATAACGACAGAAAGGCAGCGCTCCTCGAGTTGATCCTTCATAGACACTTTTCTTGCGACGCTTAAAGGCCAGGCTTCAGCACAGGACAGATTACGAACCGGGATTATACCGATTCAGGTAAAAGATGTCGCTGTTTCGGGTAGTGCCTGCTTTGGAGTGCGCCGACCTGTCGGCGCTTTGGTCGCTGCGACCTGTCGCTGCAGCGCGACGTCGAATCGTCACGTGCTAAAGCGGTGACAGGTCACCGCACTCCAAATGACGAAGTGTTAACATAACCGCCGCGCATGCAGCCTACATCGCCGGAAACGGCTTACCTCAAATCGGATTGGTTTCTCGCCACTGCCATTCTTATCGTTGCCGTTATCGTCTTTTGGCTTTCACCGGTTCGGCAGATAACGGATTCGAAATACTCAATGCTGCTGAGCCAGGACTTGCTCAAGTTTCGCAGCTTCGATCTAAAGCATTACGCGATTTCCGACGCCGAGGTTAAGGAGCATACTCAGCTCCTCAAGGTTGGCGATCACATTTATTACTATCCTCCGGCCGGTGGTCCTGTGCTTTCAGTTCCGTTTGTCGCGGTGATGAACGCGTTAGGCGTGAACGCAGCTAATCCCGACGGCACTTACCGATTGCGCGGTGAGATTGCAATGCAAGCGATACTGGCGCCGCTGTTGATGGGATTGCTGGCCAGTATCTTTTTCTTGACGGCGCGGCTAATTCTCCCGATTACCTGGAGTGTCTTAATCGCACTTGGCGGAGCGTTCGGAACACAAGTGTGGAGCACTGCTTCGAGAGCTCTTTGGTCTCACACCTGGGAAATCCTTTTGTTGGGCGTTGCGATTTGGCTGTTGCTCGCAGCGGAAACGGGCAGGCAAAAGTTGAGGCCGATTCTTTTGGCCACGGTATTGTCGTGGACTTACTTTTCACGTCCAACTGCCACCATTCCGATCCTGGCTATCACCATCTACATGATCCTTTCGAGACGTCGCTGGTTCTGGCCGTACGCTATCACGGGGGCAATTTGGGCGGCGTTGTTTGGCTTGTACTCCTGGATTCATTTCCGGCATTACCTCCCAAACTATTACCGCGAGAATGTCATTTTCAGTAATCCGTGGCTAATCCTGCGAGGCAGTCTGTTCAGCCCGGCTCGCGGACTCTTCATTTATGTGCCGGTCACGCTAGTTGTGTTTTATTTGATCGCCCGATTCCGGAAGGACATCACACTTCCCAGAATGACGTGGCTATCGCTCGGCGTGGTGCTGGGTCATCTGCTCGTCTTGACCAGCCTGCAAACCTGGTGGGGCGGCGGCTGTTATGGAGCGAGGCTAACAACGGACCTCGTGCCGTGGTTTGTGTTGCTCGCCATTTTGGGAGTCAGCGCAATGCTGAAGTGGCGAGAAAGGATTGGAGTGGCTTGGTCGCGTCCGGCGCTGGTAGTTCCACTGGCGCTCGGCGCAGTGCTTTTAGCTTTTAGCGTGTTCGCCAATGCGCGTGGCGCTATCGCGATCGAAACTGCCAAGTGGGAAGACTGGAGATGGCAGAGACCGCCGCTCGAACGAGATACGAGTGCGTTCTGGAATTGGAGATACCCGCAGTTTATGGCCGGGTTAATTCGTCCGCCGATTCCCGAGACATTTCCTGTCTTGAACGCTCCGATTGAGATGGGTGACGTCGAATCCGGAAAGTTCATATGGTACGGCTGGAGCGGCCCGGAAACTCCGACAAGATGGACCGATGGTCGTGAAGCCGCGGTCATTTTCAGCTTGGGGGCCACGAGCAATTTCAATTTAGAGATGATTGTGGCCCCGTTCGTCGCGGGTGACTTGCAGGAACAGGTCGTGAATACATATCTCAACGACCAGTTGATTGGCCAGCTTGATTTGGTCGGAGCTGAGACGCGCGCAGTTTCACTGCTAGTACCTCGTGACCTTATCCGTGACAATAACGTTTTGAGGTTTCAGCTACTGAACGCAACGTCGCCACTGGCAGTTGGATTTGGAGATGATGAACGTTTGTTAGGAATGAAAGTGACGAGAATTGGCTTTCGACCGGCGGCAAACAAATAACTCTTTCTATGGGCCGCCAGACCAATGCACGAGATAGTAAGGGAAGCCATCAACCGAGCCTCGTTGTTCAAGGCTTGCTCCGAACTGAACCATCTCTTCCATCATTCGCTTCATGTCCGGTCCGTCTTCGATGATGTACTGCGGCTCGAGTCTATCCTGCACAAACTTGTAAACGATCTTGCGCTCGTTGGGTCCTGAGAAGTTGATCTTATGCGCTGGTTTGTGAGCGTAATACCAAAGACTGCCGCTCAACTCGCTGGACCAGACCCAGGCCTTCTCGTCGGCCAATTCGGCAGGCAAAGTGAACGAGTGAGCCGGCCGCTCTGTCGTAGCCGGTAGATAATTCGTCCAGGTTTCTGTGATTGAAAAGACTCCGGGGGCCAGCGCAAGCAGCAGTCCTGCCGGCCGGAGCCAATTTCTGGTTTTGTTTTCAATCTCCTTGTCAGTGCGATGAGCCTCCAGCCAAAGCGAACCCAATCCCAGCGTTAGTGAAGTCAGAAAGATTGTGGCTATAGGGTAATGATGCCCGGTTACTTCGTGAGTCAGGAAGTAAGTCGTAGGTATGGCCCACATAACGACAGCCGCAAGAATTAACCGGAACCGAGTCAAGATCAAGAATTCGCCGTCGTCAGCACTCCTCTTGTGTCGAAGCCAAACTAGTAATCCGACGCAACCAATCAGAACCACCGGCAGCGCCCAGTTGTACTGACTTGGCTTACCGGGATCGAAATAGAAGTGAAGATTAGGCCAGATACTTTTCAGGCTTGGCGGGTCGGTATTTCCAACTCCATAAGTCGACTCAAACCACGAACCCGTGACGCGGCTTTGATTGAACATGAGCGGGAATACTCCCCCGACCAGCACGGCGAGCAGAAAATTCACCAGGCCGCTCTTCAGCAGCTGACGAGTTCGCCCTGGCCACAGCAACACGAGCAGCCCGGGCAGCAGAAACATAATCTGCAGGCGGACTACAATCGCAAAGCCAAAGCATAGTCCTGAGACAAACGTCAGTAGGCCGGCGCGGGAAAGAAGACCGGCTTTGCGATTCTGAAAGACGAAGGCTGCGCTCAGGAATAAGCCGCACAGCAGCAGAGGAGCGAACATCGCATTGATCGAAAAGCTGGCGTTGTCGATGCGTGCCAGCATCTCCAGACCAACCACCAGCGCTAACACGAAGAGGCCGGCAGAAAACCAGCTTCGAGTCAGCCCGGCGACAACCAGCATTGCCAGCCCGGTGACAAGAAACAGCGCAATCACCACGCGGTTCATGCTGTGCAGCGCCGTACCTTGCGGGAACATAGCGAGCATCCATCCAGCACCGGGTGGATATTGAACGCCGAGATGATCCGCGCGAGGAGAATAGTGATAGCAAAGCGGCGCCACCAGATCGTCCCAGTAACGCGTGGGAACATTCTGGGATTTCATGAGATTGATCAGCAGCCTCGCATGATTGGTCTCGATGCTATAGGTGGGTAAGCGACGCTCGGCAACAGCCTGCCGCGTGTCTTGCGCGATTTGCAGGTAGCCGAATGGATCGCAGAAGGCGGCGTACTCTTCGACTTGTCGCGTCTGCCGATCAGCAGTCAAAGCTGAAAAGCCCAGAGCTATCCCCAAAATTCCTAACCAGAGATAGCCGAGCACATGAACTGCCGCTCTTGGCATTACTTCTTATTTATTGGACGGTAACGTTGAGCTTCACCGGCGTTGACCCTTTGAGGGCAAACCAGGTGATGTCTTCGTGGACCATGTCCAAGACGAGCACGTAAGCTCCGGGAGTTTTGGGCGCCTTAACTCGCAAGGTTAGTTCAGCCTCTTCGCCGGGCTTGAGGTCACGTGGTAACCCGATGCGACCATCATCACCGGCTACTTCAGCGCCCTTGTTATCAAACCAGTGGTTTCCGAGGTCAACCTTATATTTTGGTCCGACACCCTGGGCAGGCCACGGGCCACTGCCGGTGTTCTTAACCTTAACGGCGAGAGATGCTGATTCACCGGCTTTGAGTGTTTGAGGTGGATTGACCGGAGTGATTTCCGCTTTATACGAGCCTTCCGGAAGCGGCGTGCTGCTGGCTGTGCTGGCGGGACCGCCTGGACCTGTTGGCGAATTCAATCCTGACGAACATGCGGACAGTAAGAGCGCAGCAAGGATGCAAAGCAGTGGAAGACGCGAGTATCTCATTGGGAAAGTACTCCGATTGCGATTAAGGCTGTCAGAACGCGGCTAAAAATACCAAATAAGCAGCGCATAACCAAAACGAAACGTCACCCGAATTTACTCGAGGGTCAGTTGTGCGTGGAAACCCGTAGTAAGAAAGCGATATTGATGTGGTGTCCAGGTTTCCTTTGCAGCTTGGCGCCTTTGCGGGAAAAAACCTTGTCTCCCGCAGAGGCGCAAAGAACGCAAAGAAAATCTGGGATACTACGCTTTGCTGAACCAGAACGGCTTGACCTTGCGAAAGCGCTCGGGGCACCTCACGTCCTGGTATTTGTTGCCTGACTCGTTTCCTGTGCAATACTATCCGTCTGCATTAGAAGTGACCTCGATCAGCCGGAACGAATGAAAAATCTGTCGCCAACCTACACTACGACGGTTCCCGAAAGCGTCATCGCTCAGGATTCATCGCGAGAGATTCAAAAGCGACGATTCATCCTGGCTTTGCTCATCTCGACTTGGGCGCCGTTAGCATTCTTCATTGCGCTTGGTCAGTTCACCACGTTTGGGACGGGCATCGGCGGCATCAGGAGTGTCCTTCTCTTTCTCAGTACCGCGCACGTTCCGGCCACATTGTTCTTCTACACAGACAAGGAATTTGCCAGCATCGTTCGCAGCAAGCCCGCGCGCTACATTTTCTTCCCGATAATTCTGACCATTGCCACTGGTCTGCTATTGGCATTCTCAAGTACGACTGCGCAAGCATTTGTCTTGCTCACGTTTTGGGGCTGGCAGGCTTTTCACTACGGGCGTCAAAACGTTGGCGTCTATGCCTTCGTCAGTATTGCTGAGAAAGGAAGACCGGCTCACAAACTGGAAAAACTCGCTATCGATGCCGGGACGATCTGCGGAATTCTCGGTACTTTCAAGATTCTGGGATTCAATGCTTCGCCGGTTTACCTGCACGGGCCGCTCGAACTGCTCTATCAGATTGGAAAGTATGGGCTGATCGCAGTTGTAGCATTCAGTCTTTTTATCTATCTAAGGAATATCGCAGAAACTACCCTGCTCAAGAGTGTGTTCTTCTTCACTCTCGTGTTTTTCTTTGTGCCCATTTGGCTGTCGGATAACATCAACGTAGCTTTTTTTAGTTATGCGATTGCGCATGGACTTCAGTACATCACTTTCATGAGCGTGGTTTCGGCGAACTCCCGCCCGGATGGTGAGGCCGCAGCCTTTCCTTATCGCAGCGTTGGGAAGTTTTTGTTGTTCCTGCTTTTCGTCGGTTTCATTTTTTATCGCGCCGAGGATCTTCGCGCGCTTGAAGCAATCCGAAACAGTGTGGCGCTGACTCGATCAGTTGATTTTTTGGTCGGGGCAATTCTCGGCGCGACGATGGCGCATTTTGTGATCGATGCTGGTGCGTGGCGATTGAGCAAGGGGGCGCAGCGCGCTTACATGAGCAAGCGATTTGGCTTTCTCCTGAATCCACAGAAAACGAAAGCTGACCTGCAGACGGCCGAGCCCGCTCGATAAGCTGGCGCTGTCTCTCCCGCCTATGCCGGCTGTTTCAATCATTCGAAAGCTGGAATTAACCATCGCCGCGGCGATCTTTGTCATCGCCTTCGTGGTCTACTGGTTTTCCCCGGTGAGTCAGGTCACAGATTCAAACTATTCAATGCTGTTGAGTCAGGATCTGCTCGAGCATCGCAGCTTTCTCCTGGACCACTACGCCATTCCACGATTGACGCCCGAGTTTCACTACAACACCATCATGAACGGCTCGATTCATCAAATTGAAGTTCACGATGGTCACTTCTATTACTACTTCCCGCCGGGAACATCGGTGCTCTCGATCCCGTTCGTTCTGGTTGCGAAAGTCGTTGGCGTTTCCACGACTAATGCGGACGGCACCCACAACCTGGAAAAAGAAATTGCAATTCAGGTGACGATCGCGGCACTCCTGATGGCCGTGCTGGCGGTGATCATGTTTTTTACGGCGCGATTGGCTTTGCCAGTTACCTGGAGCGCGATTATCGCGATTGGCGCTGCCTTTGGGACACAGATGTGGAGCACCGCTTCGCGAGCGATGTGGACCGAGACGTGGGGCATTCTGCTGATGGGCGTTGTGATCTGGATGCTGTTTCGATCCCAGCAGCTTGGACGTCGATTGAATCCTTATGTCCTCGGAACTCTGTTGGCGTGGACTTACTTTGTTCGGCCGACTAACGCGGTGGCGATTTTCGCCGTCACCGTGTGGGTGTTTTTCGTTCAGCGCAGGATTGTTTTGCGATTAGTTCTAACAGGCGCCGTGTGGTTCGCATTGTTCGTAGCTTATTCCTGGTATCACTTCCATCAGTTGCTACCGCAGTACTACCTGGCGAACAGATTAGCGTTCAAAGAAGCCTCCGTAGCGTTGCCGGGGAATCTGATCAGTCCTTCGCGCGGATTATTCGTGTTCGTCCCGGTATTGCTTTGGATTGGTTTCTTGTTGGTCCGCTATCGAGGTGAGATTTCGCAGCGATGTCTTGTATGGCTGTCGGTCGGGATTATCTTGCTTCATTTGATCGTAATCACCGGGTTCGATCCATGGCACGGCGGCTTTTCCTACGGCCCGAGGTTTACCACTGGTTTGGTACCATGGTTTGTCCTGTTAGCTGTTCTTGGCGTTAAGGCGATGCTCGGCCGGCGACGAGAGCATACGAACAACGGGGTCGCGTGGAATGTGCAACTGGCGGTCGGTGGTGTGCTGTTGTTGCTGAGTGTCTTCATCAATGCACGCGGAGCGCTGGCGCGCGAGACGTGGATTTGGAATGTCAGGCCGACAAATGTAGATGATTATCCGGCGAAGATTTGGGATTGGCGACAGCCGCAGTTTCTGGCAGGTTGGGTCCGACCGCGTCATCAGCCAAATATTCCTACGCTCCCGGTTGATCGGATCGACTTCGCTGGAACACAAGCCGAACCTTTCTTGTGGTACGGCTGGAGTGCGCCTGATCCCAAATCGCGTTGGACTGAAGAACGAGAAGCCGGAATTGTCTTTCGACTTCCATCTGTTCCTTCGCCGGATTTGGTTTTGAAAATCGAGCTGTCGGGGTTCGTGGTACCTTCAAAGCATTCACGCCAGCGTGTGACTGCAATTTTGAACGGCACTGCGATCGATAACTTTGTGATTGAACAGAGCGAGCCGGCCGAACGAAGTATCAAATTACCGGCTTCATTGTTGCGACCGGAGAACGAGCTGATCTTCAAGCTTCCCGACGCAGCATCACCTAAGTCTCTGGGGGTGAGCAAAGATCCTCGTTCATTAGGGGTTGCTGTGCACTGGATGCAGTTTCAGTCAGTCGACAAACGAGACTAACAGGCGTTTAGAGTTCAAACTTTAGTTTGTGGTTGCGAAAGGCACACAATCTAAAGATTGAACTCTGAACACCCGTAACGAGGCAGTCGCAGACATGACCACCATTGAGCTTTCAGGTTGGGGACGATACCCCAAACGAGTCTGCACCGTTGTCTCTCCGGACACAGTCTCGGGCGCCGTGCCACCTAGCACTGGTTCGATGATTCCTCGTGGACAGGGACGAAGCTACGGCGACGCAGCGTTGCTCGACGATGGCCTCGTGATGCTCACCGAGCAACTCACCGAGCTCGATAGCTTTGACGAGTCAACCGGAATCATCAAGGCCCAGGCCGGTACGACGCTGGCTCAATTAATCGACAAATTCCTGCCCCGCGGCTGGTTTCCTGCAATCGTTCCGGGCACCAAGTTTGTATCGCTGGGCGGCTGTGTAGCCGCCGACATCCATGGTAAGAATCACCATCGCGACGGCGCTTTCGGCGCCCACGTTAATGAACTTGAGATCGTGTTAGCAGATCGTGCTCGCGTGAGTTGCTCTCCTCAAAAGAACGCTGACTTGTTTTGGGCGACCGTCGGTGGAATGGGACTGACCGGAATCATTACCGAAGTTTCCTTTAAGTTAGTACCAGTCCAATCGTCATACCTCGCCGTCGAACATCACCAAACCAAAGATCTAGATGCCTCGTTCAAGGTGTTACTCGATGCGGCCTGGGATGATCATTACACTGTGGCCTGGATTGACTGTCTGGCAAAAGGCGGTGAGCTGGGACGCAGTGTGCTGATGCGCGGACATCATGCCGCGCCTGAGGAGCTGACCAAGAAACTGCAAGCCAATCCGTATTCGAAACCTCACCGGCAACGCAACCTCGGTTTCGACTTTCCATCGTGGACGTTGAACTCGCTCAGCATGAAAGCGTTCAATGAGCTTTACTATCGTTTGCAGGGCCGCAAGCAAGCTGGGTTCATCGCCGACTACGAAAGCTTCTTCTTTCCACTCGATCGCATCGGCAATTGGAATCGGATCTACGGCAAGCGCGGCTTCGTCCAGTATCAATGTGTGATCCCGCTGAAAGAGGCCTACGAAGGAATGCGCGCTTTGCTGGAAGCTTTGGCAGCAGCACGACGCTCGAGTTTTCTGTCAGTCCTCAAACGATTCGGAGCTGAAGGAAAGGGGCTGTTGTCCTTTCCATTTGAAGGTTACACTCTAACGCTCGATTTACCGGTGAGTGATCCGGAGTTGTTTCCGTTTCTTGATCGGCTGGACGAGATTGTCTTGCGTCACGGCGGTCGTGTCTATCTGGCAAAAGATGCTCGGCTCAGCGCCGCATCGTTTCGCGCGATGTATCCCCGCTATCCGGAGTGGTTGAAGATCAAAAAGAGAATCGATCCTGAAGGTTGTTTCGATTCGGATTTAGCTCGCAGACTCGAGATCGGGTGACTTGTACAACAGGCTGCCAGCCTGTTGATGGTGGCGATGATGAAGCTCCGGGGTAACCAATTGAGTTGAATGGCGGCGGAGATTAGCTGCAGGCTGGCAGCCTGCAGTACATGTCCTTGTGTCACACGCAATGAATCGAATCTCTGATCTCTGGCGCCTGATGCGCCCCAGACAGTGGGTCAAGAATTCTTTCGTCCTCACGGGAATTCTGTTTGCCAATGCCTGGCGCGATCCGGAGTTAGTTAAGCGAGTGTTGCTGGCGACTGCCGCATTTTCTTTAGTCGCGAGCGGCGTCTACATCGTGAACGATCTGATTGATCGACCTCACGATCTGAACCACCCGCGCAAAAAGCAGCGACCGCTCGCAGCACAAACTGTGTCCGTAACTGCGGCAGTGGTGCTTCTGATAATTCTGTGGATAGCAGCCTTTTCGCTGGGTTTCCTCGTTTCTCGTACCGTCATGACTATTCTTTTGATTTATGTGGTGGTGAACGTCGCGTATTCTCTGCACCTCAAACATGTCGTCATTCTTGACGTTTTTATTATTGCCTCAGGATTCATGTTGAGAATTCTCGCAGGCACAGTCGGTGTTGGCATAGCTCCCTCGCAGTGGTTGCTGCTTTGCGGATTGATGATGGCGCTGTTCCTGGGCTTTGCGAAAAGACGCGCGGAGCTTTACGCGATGACTGACGACGGTCCTACGCATCGCCGCGTGCTCGGTCACTACCAGCCGGTCCTGCTGGACAACATGATCGTGGTAACTGCGACGTGCGTGATCCTGACTTACAGCCTCTACACGATGAGCCCAACCACAATCCAGGTTCACCACACGGAATCATTAATCTACACAGTGCCGTTCGTTATCTACGGGATCTTCCGATACATCTATTCTCTGCACCGGCAGAACGCGGGCAGCGATCCGGCGCTGCAAATATTTCGTGATCCGCACCTGCTGCTGGCAATTATCGGGTGGTTGATCGTTACGCTTTGGTTGATTGCGAGCGCGCGCTAAGAAGCGACGCGACGACGCGGCGAAATGGGGGAAATGGCGGAAAGCAAAGACGTCATCGATGTTCGAAGTTTGATGTCGGCCAAGTCCATCGAGGAACATTGTCGCATCGCCGAGGACTACTTTGCGCACCTCACTGATTGGAATCATCATCTCGCGAAGCCTTACGGCAGTAGTGACGAGGCGCCACAGTTACTCGTGAATCTTGCTGTTGTCATGCAGGGGTTGCAGTTGTGCCCGGGGATGACGGTTTTGGAGTTTGGCGCCGGAACATGTTGGGCCGCTCGAGTTCTGACTCAACTTGGGTGCAAAGTAATCGCCGTTGACGTATCTCCTACCGCTTTGAGAATTGGTCAAGAGCTTTATGCGCGCCATCCGCCACTCGGCGATCGTCCGCAGCCACAGTTCCTGCTTTTCGATGGACAGCGGCTCGATCTGCCGGATGCAAGTGTCGAGCGAGTGATCTGTCTCGACGCCTTTCATCATGTGCCGAATCCTGAACAAGTGCTGGCAGAGCTGGGTAGAGTGCTTGAGCCCGGCGGTATTGCTGGCTTTGCTGAGCCCGGCCCTGAACACTCGCGGACGACACAGTCGCAGTACGAGATGAAGACTTATGGCGTGGTCGAAAACGACGTCGATATTCACTCCATCTGGAGTTCGGCTCGCCAGGCGGGCTTTACCGACATCGAGCTCGCGGTCTTTCAAGTCAAGCCGACCATGGTTAAGTTGGATCAGTTCGAAGATTTCCAGCGCGGCGGTAAGACGAGTCGACAGTATGTCGAGGATACGCGGGCCTTTTTAAACAATCAGCGCAACTTCTTTTTGTACAAAGGCCAGACGAGACGAAGAGACAGCCGTTATCGTCAAGGATTGACAGCGAAGATTGCAATCTCGCCGACGCAAGTGACTGCAAAGGCAGCACAGCCGATCAAGCTGACCGCCGTCATCAAAAACGATGGCGACACGGTTTGGCTACCACGCGGGGCCGGATTGGGCGCCGTCATGCTTGGATGTCATGTTTACCATGCTGACGGCACTGTCTTGCGCGAGAGCTATCATTGGGAGCCGTTGAGTGACGAAGAGGATCACGTGGTCCAGCCGGGCGATAAGGTGAAGATTGAATTTGAGCTTCCGGGCTTGCCTGCTGGTCAATACCGGATTGCCTTCGACATGGTCAGCAACGACGTTTGCTGGTTTGCGATAAATGGTTCTCAGGTCGCGAGTATTGCGGTAGATGTTCTATCCACAGATTAGTCCGACGAAATCAGGGGACAATAGGAAAGTTAGTTCGGTAAGCCGGTAAGGCAGAGCAGAGATTGCAGATTGAAACGTCCTCTCCAGTGGCAAGCATTAGCGCTAATAAATTTGTTCTTGCATTGTCCCGTAGGGACAAAATGTTTATAGATACGAATGCTTAGTAAACTATTTGCAGCTCCGGAGGAGCGGAATTTCGCTCCTCCGGAGCTAGGCACCCTTGTTAGTTTGGGTTCCATAAACATTTGGTCCCTACGGGACTAAGGCCGCCCGAACTGCCTGTGAAATCGCGTAAGCTGCGGATAGAGTTTTGAGTTCGTATGACGCACGCCTCATCATGTTGGAAATCTGATCGTCCAATCCTGATCGTAATCATTCTCTTCTTCACAGCCTTTTTTTATCCCGTAATCTTCAGTCACAAGTTTCTGGTCACGAGCGACGCTTTCAACTACCTCTACCCACTGCGTAGCGTCGTCTGGAATGAACTGCGTCACGGACGTTTGCCGCTTTGGACTCACCAGATATTGTCTGGTTACCCATTACTTTCGATGGCGCAAATCGCGGTTGGTTACCCGCTCACGTGGTCCTATTTGATTCTGCCGGGTTACTGGGCCGAACAGATTTATTTTTGCGCCCCGTACATCCTGGCGCCCATGTTCACATACGCCTATCTGCGCGCGATCAAACGATCGCGGGTAGGCGCGCTGTTAGGCGCGCTCGCATTCAGTTACGGCGGTTTCATGATTAGTCCGCTGAGTTCCTACAGCGGATTAGCGGCAAATGCTGTGCTGTGGACACCGCTTATGCTCGTTGGCATTGAGCGGACGCGTAGCTCGCGATTCGTCCCAGCCTTACTCCTCATAACCTTTGCCTATGCGATGTCGGTGTTGAGCGGTTGGGGGCAGGGCTTTGCTTACTCAGGTTTGATTGCGCTGCTTTATGCGGCTTGCCTCGCTTTATGCGGTTCCAGAAAAGACGTTGCAAAACTAAGTCTGTTCTCGTGGGCGCGATGGACGCCGTTAGCGGCGACTCTGATCGCGATCATTCTTGCTGCTGGTATCGATGCTTTTCAGATTCTCGAAACGATGCAAGCTCAGAAGCTCAGTATTCGCCGAGAACTCACCTACGAACTGTTCGCAATGGGCTCGTACAGCTTGCTGAGCGCCGTCAAGAGTTTCTTCATTCCGCTGCACAACGTGTTTGAGGCGACCGCCGCTGTTCCGCCTTTGGTATTAATTCTGGCGTTAATAAGCATCGGCGCAATGCTCGCAAAACCGGAACGAGAGTGGCGCGTGTTTTTCTGGGCCACGATAGCGGTAGCCGGCTTTGTCCTGATGCTCGGCCAGAATACACCTCTCGCCGCGATTCTTTATCGTCTGCCGCCATTCAATCTTTTTCGTGGAGCGGCTCGACATGCTTTTGAATTCACGTTGGCTATCGGTGTTTTGTCTGCATTCGGGTGGGACGTGTTGATTGGCTGGAAGAAGAAGGGAAGTTCAAGTCAGTTTGCCGTTATCGCGAGTTGCGTGCTGCTGCTGTTAACCCTGATCGTCGGCATCTTGTGGATGCGAGATGTAGCCCAGTCGCCAGTCGGTTATATGGAGCTCTTTTTCTATCCACCTGAGTATTCTGTAACGAGATACCTGGTCTGGAAGCTCGCGTTTGATTCGTTATCAATTTGCGGAATCTGGCTTTTGGTTCGTACTGACTCTTCCTTTCGATTTCGGAGCGCAGGCATCCTTGCCTGCATACTTCGCAATCTGCTGCTTTACTTCATGGTGTCATTCGTCTGCTTTGTTCAGCCAGCCATCATGGTTTCGCGTTGGTGGTGGCCGACTTTGAAACCGGCCAGCCGCTTCACAGCAGTCTCGCCCGCCACCAGACGAGTACAATCCAGCGCCTCGGGGAATCGCGTTTACACGCACGTGTATCCGATGGTGGAAGAGTACGCCGATCCACCGCGTCTCGAACCGGCCAACCTGACGATGCTGAATGGGCTGGACAATGTCGCGGGCAATGAGCCTTTGATGCTCGATCGTTACAGCCGCGCCTTAGGCGATGTCTATATCGACGCTGTCAAGACTCGGCTCGGTTATCCAACTGATGGAACTTTGTTCGCAGCGCAATCACGTGTACTTGATTTGTTGAATACCGGTTTCGTGGTTTCGTATTCGTATTTGTCGACGGAGCCGGTGGAGGACCAGACCAATCGCGAGATCAGAATCAATCCTCGTGGACTGGAGCTTTCGGTAGAACCACACAAGGCGGTGACCTTAGCAGGAGCTGCTGCTGACGCGGATACGCTTGCGCTTGTAACTGCGACCGCGTGGTCCGCCGAGGCAGTCGATGGCACCGAGGTAGCCCGCGTGCGATTGACCGGGACGAATGGACGTTCCATCGAGCGCTCGTTGGTGCTGGGCAGGGATACAGCAGAGTGGTCGTACGATCGGGCGCCTGTGAAGCCTTTGATTCGCCATTCAAAGCCGAGGGTCTTCAGTAGTAGAGCCGAGGATCGAAACGATCCGGAACCTGCTTACAAGTTCATAACCTCGATAGCGTTTGGCGAGCGAATGATGGTTGACCGGATCGAGATAACCAACGTCTCGGATAAGATTATCTTGCTGCTGTCACATGCATCGCTTTACGACTCGGCTACAAAGTTTTCGATGCCGTTGCCGCAATACGATCTAACCAAATGGGAGCCAGTTTATGATGAGAATGGCGCCCTGATCTTGCGAAACCGGAATGTTCTTCCGAGGGCCTGGCTGGTGTCTGAAGCCGAAGCTGTCAGTAGCGATGAAGCGCTACGAAGGATAAAAGGACAAGGCGCTGCTTTCGATCCGCGTCGCACGGCTTTGCTTGAAGTTGAGCAAAAGGATCTGCCCGCGCTTCCCGGTGGTTATCCCGCGGCTGATTCGAGTGCGCAAATTACGCGGCACGAGGCCAACAAAATCATCATCGACACGAAAGCACCGATGTCTACAATGATGATTTTGAGCGAGGTCAACTACCCCGGCTGGATTGCGACTCTTGATGGGGCGGAAGTTCCGATTTACACGGCTGATTTTATGTTGCGAGGCGTAGTGGTGCCAGCCGGGTCGCACCGCATCGAGATGCGTTACACGGCTCCCGCCGCTCGCAAGGGTGCGTTGATTTCGATCGCAGCCTTGCTCCTGGTCGCGGGATTGTGTTTGTACGCGCGCAGGACTTGATAAATGATTGGCCCAGCGGCTTGCCGCCGCACCGTGCGGAAAGGCTCCGCCTTTCCGGAGAATCATTATTTATCCAGTCGAGATTTATCCAGTCGAGGCTGCGCCTCGCTGATCGGAGGCGTAGCCTCAAAGGCTGAAAAGGTTGGACTCCCGGCAAGGCCTGGCCTTACCGCACTGTGCGGCGGCAAGCCGCAACGCCGAGAGAGTTAGTTTCCAGAGTCGTACGCTTAATGTTCAAACGATTGGCCCGTATTACCGTAAACAAATTCGTGGTCCTGGCTCTTTGTGCGCTGTTTACGCTCGCACTGATTTACAACTGGGTGTTTCCGCTCGGCGCACTTTTGTACACACGCGGAATCGACGGCAATGACTGCGGGCAGATGGTGTGGAACATATGGCATAGCAACGAATCGATCACGAGCGGCCATAATCCCTACTTTACAAATCTCGTCTATTACCCAATTGGAGCCAACCTTGGACACCACACACTGGCGCCAGGCTTCTTTCCAATTACTTTCCTCGTGAAGCAATTCTCCGGCGGCGATCCAATGTACCCGCTTTACACTTACCGTCTAATCGCGCTGATTTGCTTTACCTTGCTTCTGTATCTCAGCTTCCTTTTCCTGCGCGAGATTGGCATCACCAGCATGGCTACGGTGACGGCTGCGGTTGGTTACAGCTTTTCTCACTTCTACATGGCTCATGTGATGCACATCAATCATCTCGCCGGTTTTTTGATTCCCTTGACCGCGTTGATTGCCGTGCGCTGTTATCGTTCGCCAGGAAAGAAGCTCATCCTATTAGCGTTCGTGGCGGGAGTCTCCGTCTACTTCACTGAATTTTCGCTCTACATTTACATGGCAGCCGGGCTCTTCGCTCTGATCCTATTTGTGTATTCAGCCGAGCGCGCCGCGTTGATTCAGAAATTAAGAGCCGCCAGTGTCGTCAATATCGGTGCGGCGCTGCTCGTGTTCTTCCTGTTGATCGGGCCGTTCGCGATCAACCTCGTTCGAGATAAAGCAATTAAGCCGCCACCTGAGCAATCCTCGATCTGGTCAGGCAATCTCGCCGGCTTCGTGATTCCGGATCCGGCGCGCACTCCTTTGTACGGCCGCCTTTTCTCGAGTTTGAATCAGCGTGTGAGTGTTGGTGTGGGCGGCTTCGAAATGTTTCTCGGGTTCTCGACTCTGATTTTCGCGGTGATAGCGCTTTGGAAAGAAAAGAATAGATACATGCGCATCAGTGCCTGGCTGAGTTTGGTCTTTCTCATGCTGAGCCTTGGCAGCACTTTAAAGATTTTCGGCCGCGAAACTAACATTCCAATGCCGTATGCATTACTGATGCAGATTCCGCCATTCAATTCTGGCCGGACACCGGTGCGCTTCATTGTGATGGGACTCTTCTTTCTCATGATCGTCGCGGCGTTTGGATTGCGCTCGCTGCAAGACCTCATCACCATTCGAAAGGGAAAGGCGTGGGGTTACGCGGTGATGCTGCTGCTTTTTTTCTGGACCACTGGTGAGGTCTACCAGCCGATCGCGAAGCAGAAAGTCTTCACACCTCCGCGGCGACTGGAAAAGATGGCGCCTGGTCCAGTGTTCGAGCTGCCTTTGCTTGCCTACGACGGTTACGCGTCGTTGCTTCAGGTGTTTCATCATCAGCCTATTGTTACTGGCTATTTGGCTCGAATCTCTCCGGAGCAGTTGGATCACGCCATAGAGATGAAGTTGCTTACCAGTCGCGGTCCCAGCTTCTGTGAAGAGATCAAGAGGCGCGGATATCGCAACATCATCATTACGCCGAACGAGTACATGGAACCGTACGATCCGGTCGGAGTTGCTCAACTTGAGCTCGAGAAATGTTCTTTGCCGGTAATCGATTTGCGCGAGCAAGGCGCCTTGATGCCGCATCACCCCAACTTCGTGATTCGAGAAGGCAGTGAGGAACCAGTCTCATATCCACTGCTGCCGCCACATTCCCGTCTTCACTTTTCGAGCGCAGACGCAGACAAGCACTTGTGGTACGGCTGGAGTGGCCGCGAGATCTACTCGCACTGGACCGACTCCGCCAATGCGGCTTTCGTGTTTAGTGTTAGCGAGCAGGTTAAGAATCAACCCGGTGTGAAGTTGCGAATTTTCGGCGGCCCATTCATAGCGCCGGGAAAAGTCGATGCCCAGCGGGTAATTATTGAAATAAATGATCAAAAGATCGCTGAATGGAATCTTAATAAACCCGATCCGGTGGAGCATGTTGTAGAGATTCCAGCCCACGTCCTTCGCGATCAGAATACCCTGGTCTTTCTTTTGCCGGACGCAGCTTCCCCGAGATTGATTGGATACAGCGAGGATTGGCGCCTGCTGGGATTCAATGTCCAGTGGATCGAGATCGAATGAAATTTTAGCCGCGGATAAACGCGGATAGAACGGATCTGAAGCGGAAAACGGCGCTAGTCTCAACTCTAATGTTTTAGTTCAGATCCGTCTTATCCGCGTTTATCCGCGGCTAAGTCTCTTCTTCATCCCACAATCTCAAGACTGCAAACTGCAATTGATAACTCGCGGTCATCGCCACTTTCCGGGTTTGTTGAGCAGGGCTGCCAGGTGCGATCCGCTTTGATCTCAAACAAGCAATCAATAAAGCCATCAGCACGACGAGGCAATTCGGGCGGGACATCCAACTGCAATTTCATCCATCCATTTTCTTTGAGGCTGAGTGTTCTGAGATGCTCGCCATTCAATGAGAACTCCAACTTCAGCGGACGCTTATCCAACCCAGGCAGGTGACAAGTGAGTTGGAGTTCTATTCTTGAAAGAGAATCGGTTCTAAAACGAATCTGACCAACACGCGACATCCATCTTCCAATCGGGGGAAAATTCTCCGCGGCATACCACCCGCTATTGAAAGCTGCGCGGTCGGATCGATTCAACGAAACTTGCCCGTTGGCTTTGATTGTCTGGTGGAGCAAAGCAGCGCGTTCCCCAGCCTCGCCGTAGATATTCTCCAGTCGCTCATCCGAAGCCTTGAGCAGCAAGAATCCACTGGCGGGCATCTTGATTTGATAATCTGAGATACGCTGATAAACGTAGCCCATCGCCATGTTGAAGGCGCGCCGTTCATTGAATGACAAGCCGCGAAGGTAATCCAGGAAGTCCTGATCACAACGAGGCAGGCCATACTCGTCCGCCTGCTTCACCAGCTCCTCGCAGGGCACACAAACTGAGTAGCGAGGCTCGGTCAGGACGTTTGCGAAGAATCGTTTGAAGCGCGTTTGATTGGCTTGCTCGTCTTCCATGCCGACGTGGCCATCGACCGCGACAAACTGGCGCAACTCCTCCGCGCTCATCTCGACATAATCTTTTTGCTGCTCTCGATTCATGCACTCGATACCATGCAGCGTTACACCGTCAGTTTTGAGCACTCGTTTGATCTCAGACAGCACCGCGTCCTTTTGATCGAACTCGATATGCCCCATGACGTCGAGGCTGACCACGTAATCGAAACTGTGTTTCTGAAAAGGAAGGGCGGTAAGCTCGCCGGCGCAAGCGAGAGTGTAGCCATTGCGCATCGCTACGGCGGCGCAATCCGCAGAGATGTCAACGCCAATAACCTTACAGCCTTTGCGTTTGAGCAGCGACAAAAGTCCGGCGCCGCACCCCAAATCCAACACAGTAGCCCCCGGCTTTACGTTGTCGTAGACCCACAGGGAACGAGACCAGCGAATGTTGAATCTGTTCACGGCGTCAAAGTAATCTCCATCGAGCAGCTCAGCGGACGCGTAACGCAGTCGATAGAATTCCGCGACATCATCTATGCCGGCGAAATTGTAGAGGTTGCTGGGTTTCATAAGCGTTACTTCGTAGATGAAGCAGCAATACTGTAAATTACCCGAGGTTTTTGGTCACGCCGAGGAAGTCTCTCTCATTCACACCCGGTTTCAACCGGGTGGTTGAGGGCGCTTACCCATTTGATAACCGTTGCAACGGTAATTACATACTTGACGAATCAACCCCATGAACGCCGAAGGCGTTAGCCAATTCCAGCCTGGGGCAACGCCCCAGGGAATAACGCAAGGGTTTGCTTCGCTAACGCTGAAAGCGTTG
>Ga0134125_10001332_pt1 | contig 30501 bp, 29 predicted proteins | sample KB31751_FD_96464 | JGI IMG/M metagenome (GOLD analysis project Ga0134125, IMG submission 96464) | Terrestrial soil microbial communities with excess Nitrogen fertilizer from Kellogg Biological Station, Michigan, USA - KB3-175-1 | ecosystem: Environmental > Terrestrial > Soil > Unclassified ... | reverse complement strand
GATTCGAGCTTCAGACCGAGCTGTTCCTGCACGGCGGTGAAAAGCGAAGGCGCGGTAGAGTCGGCGGGAGCGCTGGCGCCACCGCTGCCCGGCGCCCAGCGCAACTGGATCTGATATTCACCCGTAAGCCCAGTCTGATCCACGATGACCTGGTGCTCCATCCGCGAGAGCAGCATGGTGATAAGGGCCAGGGACGCGCGATTTCCCGTCAGACGGCCGGTACCGCCGCTGTTGTTGCGCTCCTGCGAGGTATCCGCCGGCGTCATTTTAACCTCGCCCTTGCCGCGAACCAGAGCCAGATATTTCATCGTCTTGTCTTCGTGGTGGATGACGACGCCCATTCGCTCCGTCAGCAGCGTTTTGAGCATCTGCATGATGAGGTCATGTGGCGGATTGCCGGGAATTGCCGCCTCGATGTCATAGAGATGATCCCCCTTCGACCACATCCAGTCCGGACCGGAGATCTGCGCATCCGAAACCAGGCCGTACGCGAACTTGAGGCAATCGCTCAGGGTCACGTTTGTCATGTAGAACCGCGAGCCTTTCACGAGGCCGAGAACAATGGGATAGTTGCCGGATGGCGGGGGCGCCTGCTTGAGGGTTGCGGCCTCGAAACGTGGCGGATCCGCGGCGCCTGCCGGAAGCCCGGTTGCCAGCAATAGAACCACCGCCAGCGCGTATTTCATGACGTTTTGAACTTGTCGTCGATCTCTACCTGATAGCCGCTGGCAAGCCTATTCGTTTCGTTCGCCATTCCGGTGACAGCTATCAGCTCGGCGAACATCTCACCGGTCATCCCGGCTTTGCGCGCGGAGGCCGTATGCGAAGCGATGCAGTAGCCGCACTGATTCGTGGCGCTCACGGCGACGTAGATCATTTCCTTCGTCAGCGGATCGAGCGCGCCCGGCTTCATGATTTCTTTGATGCTTTCCCAGGTCCGGCGTAGCGTGACCGGATCATGCGCCAGCGCTTTCCAGAAATTGTTGATCCAGTCCGTTTTGCGCGTGGCCATGATGTCGTCATAAACAGCGCGCACTTCGGGAGTCGCGTCGGCGTATTCCACCAGCCCCAGCGTTGCCATCAGATTTGCCCCCATTCCTTTTGCTGTTCCAGATCGAGCAGGTAACCTTTCTTGCCTACATTCATTGCCGATGTTTCGCCGAGCTTGTCCTGCGCGCCCGCCGCTTCGTGAATGTGCCCGCAGAAGAAATAGCGAGGCTGCTCGCGCTGGATAAATTCGCGCATGGAGCGGCTGCCGGCATGCTTCAGGTTGGTGATGCGGTCGAGCGGCGTGCCGAAGGGCGGCGCGTGGCAGATGGCCAGCAACGGCTTCAGCCCGTCGAACGCGTGCAGTCGCTTCTCCAGCTCTTCTTCGGAATATTCGCCCGGCGTATCGAAAGGCGTGGGATTTGAGTACCCCAGTCCGGCCACTTCGAAACCGCCGATCTGCATTCGCCCGCCATGAAAATTGTGGAAGCCAAACTTCGTGCAGAACGCCTCGATCTGCTCCGCCGATTCGTGATTGCCTGGAATGACGTAGAGGCGCTCGGCACGCGGCTTCATGATCTCTCCCATCGCATCGAGCCCGCGCGCCCAGTTCACCAAATCGCCCGCGCAGAAGTAATAGTCGGCTTCGATCGCCATCAGCCGCCCGAGCGCCGCGGCGTCGCTGTGGATATCGGAAAAGATCAGCAGCTTCACTGTCTCATCATAAGTCCGCGTCGCGGGGGCTGCTCCCGTAAGATCGAAGTGTGATCGATCAGGTCGCGGCGGCGCTGCATGTTCTCGAAAAAGGGGAGCGCGGAGGAATCGGCGTTGCTGTCTCCGGCGGCGCGGATTCGGTTTTCCTTCTGACGGCGCTCCATGAGCTCGGCGCGGCCGTGGCAGTTCTTCACGTGAACCACCAGCTTCGCGGGGCGGAGTCGGAGGCGGACGAAGCATTCGTCCGTGATCTCGCGGCAACGCGAAATCTGGAGTTCCATACGGCAGCACTTCCGCCAGCGCCCGGCAATATCGAACAGGAGGCCCGGCGGCTTCGTTACGAATTTTTCGCCGAGGCGATCGCCAGGGGAGTTTGCTCCCGCGTCGCCACGGGCCACACTTTGGATGATCAGGCCGAAACGGTCCTGTTTCGTTTCGTTCGCGGTTCGGGGGCGGCGGGACTCAGCGGGATCCGCCCGCAGACGGAAGCGGGTGTCATCCGCCCGCTGCTGGGACTTCGCCGTGCCGCCATTCGGGAATGGCTGGCCGAACGCGGCATCGGGTGGCGTGAAGATGCCTCGAACGACGATACGTCCTATCGGCGCAACTACATTCGCCATCAGGTTCTGCCTGTGCTGGGGGAGCTGAATCCATCGTTGCCGGAACTCCTGGCCTCCACCGCCATCTGGGCGCAGGGGGAGGAGGCGTATTGGGCGGCCGAAATGGCCCGGCTGGAATCTCGCTACCTCAGGAGAGCTCCGGAAACGGTTTTCATTGAAATCGGGCCATTTAACGAGCTGCCGGTGGCCGTCCAGCGGCGCCTGCTGCGTCGTGCCATGGAACATGTCCGTGGCAATTTGCGCACTATAGGGTTCCAACATGTGGAATCCGCACGGAGGCTTTTGGCGACCCGAGAGGGCTCCGGGCGGATTCAGCTACCCGACCTCGACGTCTACCGGTCTTTCGATCAACTGCGAATCACGCCGCAGCGGTTCGACGCCCGTACTGAGCGTAACTTCTCTGTTCCCATGCAAATTCCGGGAGAAACGACCGTTTCTGCCCCTTTGTTAACCATTGGGATGGAACTAGCCGCCCGGCCAGGCGTATATAATGGTGGGGTGAATGCTCTGGACCCAGCGAAATGCCTGGGTCAATTGCATCTTCGCAACTGGCGGCCAGGAGACCAGTTCGAGCGGCCAGGACATCCCGGAGCAGCGGTCAAGATCAAGACGCTGTTTCAGGATTATCGGGTTCCGCTGTGGGAAAGGCGGACGTGGCCCGTAATTGTGATGGGCGATTCGATCGTTTGGACCCGGCAATTCGGTCCAGCGCGGCAGTTCGCGGCGACGGCGGAAAGCGAATCCATCCTTCTGGTGAAGGAACGGTTCCGTTAGAATCAAAACGGCTCTGCCGAACGTCTAACGGTATAGAACGGCGGACGTGAGTCGTATATAGAGGTGCTGTGAACTCCAACGTTAAAACAATCATCTTTTGGGTCGTGGTGGCGTGCATGGCCGTCCTGCTTTGGGCTGTCGTCAATCATGCCCATGGCAACAATGACCACGCTCTGAATTTTACTCAGTTTCTGAACGAAGTTGATGCCGGTCAGATCAAGACCGCCAATATCGATTCCACTCAGGTCAAGGGCGATCTCGTAAACGGCCACGATTCATATCACACCGTTATTCCCGGTTCCTACCCCGAGCTCTATAGCAAGCTGCACGATAAGGGCGTCACCATGACGTTCACCGATTCGTCCGCCAGCGGCTGGCTTTCGATGCTGGTCAATTTTTCGCCGATCATTCTTGTGGTCGGATTCTGGATTTTCATGGTCCGCCAGATGCAAAGCGGCGGCAACAAGGCGATGAGCTTCGGCAAGAGCCGTGCCCGCCTGCACTCCACCCAGCAGCGCAAGATAACTTTTAAGGACGTCGCGGGGGTCGAGGAGGCCAAGGAAGAACTTCAGGAGATCATCGACTTCCTGCGGGAGCCCCAGAAGTTCCAGAAGCTCGGCGGACGTATCCCGAAGGGGGTTCTGCTGGTGGGTTCGCCCGGTACGGGCAAGACGCTTCTGGCGCGCGCCATTGCCGGTGAGGCGAGCGTCCCTTTCTTTTCGATCTCTGGTTCGGATTTCGTCGAAATGTTCGTTGGCGTCGGCGCGAGCCGCGTCCGCGATCTTTTCGAGCAGGGCAAGAAGAACGCCCCCTGCATCATCTTTATCGATGAAATTGACGCCGTGGGCCGGCACCGTGGCGCCGGTCTCGGTGGCGGACACGATGAACGCGAGCAGACGCTCAACCAGCTTCTGGTCGAAATGGACGGCTTCGAATCGAACGAAGGCGTCATCCTGGTGGCTGCGACGAACCGTCCGGACGTGCTCGATCCGGCGCTGCTGCGGCCTGGCCGTTTTGATCGTCGCATCGTGGTGGGACGTCCTGACGTCGGAGGCCGCGAAGCTATCCTCAAGGTCCATACGAAGAAGGTTCCGCTCGGCGACGACGTGGATCTCTCGGTTCTGGCTCGTGGGACACCTGGGCTGGCGGGCGCCGAACTCGCCAATCTCGTGAACGAAGCGGCGCTCTATGCGGCGCGCCAGAATCGCAAAGTCGCCATGATGATTGATTTCGAGCTCGCGAAGGATAAGATCCTCATGGGCGCGGAACGCCGGTCGATGATTCTGACGGATGCCGAGAAGCGTACTACGGCGTACCACGAAGCCGGGCACGCGGTGGTTGCGGTCAAGGTTCCGAACGCAGACCCGCTGCACAAGGTTTCCATCATTCCCCGCGGGATGGCGCTCGGTATCACGATGCAGTTGCCGACGGACGATAAGCACAATTACAGCAAGACCTATTGCGACGACCAGTTGGCAATCCTGATGGGCGGCCGCATCGCCGAGGAAATCTATCTCAATCAGTTGACTACCGGCGCCGGCAACGACATTGAGCGCGCCACCGAAATGGCGCGGAAGATGGTCTGCGAGTGGGGCATGAGCGAACTCGGTCCGCTGAGCTTCGGCAAAAAAGACGAACAGATCTTTCTCGGACGTGAGATCGCCCAGCATCGCGATTACAGCGAAGAGACGGCCATCCGCATCGACGAAGAAGTAAAGCGTATCATCTCGAACGGCTACAACCGGGCGCGTGCCATCATCGAATCGCACTCGAGGGAATTGGTTAAGGTTGCTGAGTTGCTTCTCGAGCGCGAAGTGCTCGATGGCGCCGAGATTCGCACCATCATGGGCGGTGGCGATCTTCCGCCCATGGGTGGACCGCGCGATACGGCGGATCACGATACCCAGCAGGTTCTCCGCCCCGAGACATCCGGCGGCCGCCGCCTGCCTGGTCTGAATGAGGGCGAGCAGCCTGCCTGAGGAAGGCATCCCGGAATTTCCGGTCTACATTTTCGATATTGACGGAACTCTGCTGGATTCCGCCGCGGACATCTGCGGCGCAATCCAGCAGGTGCTTTCTCCGCACGTTCCGGAGCCGCTCGAATTCGATTACCTGCGCGGATTTATCGGCTATCACCTTGATGTCTGCTTCCGCGACGTCCGGCCCGATTTTGCACGAGAACAGCTCGACGCGCTTATCGGGCAGTATCGAACCATCTATACCGGGCGGAATCACCAGTCGACAAGACCTTACCCCGGCGTGAAGGAGATGCTGGCCGCGCTGCCTGGCCGCAAGTCCACCGCCACGACCAAGGGCTCGCCAACCACGCGGGCAGTTCTCGATCTCTTCGGTCTTCTCCCTTACTTCGATCACGTGCAGGGCACCGACGGCTTTCCCTGCAAGCCGGAGCCGGACGTGCTGCTGCGCTCCATGCAGTCGGTCGGGGCGAAGCCGGAGGATTGCCTTTTTATTGGCGATTCGGCCGCCGATATGGAAGCGGGACGCCGTGCCGGCGTGAAAACCTGCGCCGTGCTCTACGGCTACGGCAGGCGCGCCGAAATGGAGCGCTGGTCGCCGGATTACTGGATCGAGTCGCCAGCCGGGTTGCTCACTCGTTGCCCCGTCCAATCCTGAAAACATGGCCGTCCGGATGGCGGACGTGCATCTCCCGCACACCCCATGGCATATCGGTCGGCGGCCACGTCACTTCAATGCCTTGCTCCAGACAGTGCTCGTGAATAGCGTCGACATCGTCGACCCACACTGACATCCAGACGCCTTTATCAGCGCTGTTGCCGCCCTCTTCGCCGAAATGTCGATGTATTGCTCCCTTTGCCACGCCCGTCCTGCGCGCCCTGGCAAAGAAAGATCTCGCATCTGCCGGAGCAGACGCCGCCGAAAGTGGGAGGCGTGCCCCAGTCCCATCCCTTCTTCCACCCCAGTTTTTCGAACCAGGCGAAGCTGTCTTCAATACTGGAAACGTTGAGGATGGGGGTTAGTCCGTGGGCCACCATGGGAGCACTATACCAGCAGAATCCTGATATCCTCAGAAGCGGAGTTTCCTCATGGCAACCATCAAATTCACACTGAATGGCAAGCCCCAGACGGTGGACGTCAACCCGCAAATGCCGCTGCTCTGGGTGCTGCGCGACACGCTCGGTATGACAGGGACAAAGTTCGGTTGCGGGATGGCGCTCTGCGGCGCCTGCACTGTGCATATCGAGGGGATTGCGATGCGCGCGTGCGCCATGCAGGCCTCGGGTATTGCCGGGAAGCATGTGACCACCATCGAAGGACTTTCCGCTGACGGCTCGCACCCGGTGCAGAAGGCCTGGGTCGAACTGGATGTGCCGCAGTGCGGCTACTGCCAGTCGGGCCAGATCATGGGAGTCGCCGCGATGCTGAAGAAAAACCCGAAGCCGTCGGACGCAGACATCGACGAAGTGATGAAATTCCACATCTGCCGCTGCGGGACATACCAGGATATTCGCGCGGCGATCCATCGCGCGGCTGAAATTCAGGCGAACGGAGGCCGCGCATGAGCACTGCTCTCGCAACTTCCCGCCGCGACTTTTTGAAAACTGCCGCCGCTGGTCTTGTCATTGGGTTTTGCCTGCCGGATCGGAAACTGGATGCGCAATCGGCGGCAGGTTCACCGGCGAAAGTAAACACATGGATTCGCATTGGCGCCGACGATTCCATCACGCTCGAAATTCACAAATCCGAGATGGGGCAGGGAACCGTCACATCCTTGTCCCAGCTTCTGGCGGAAGAACTGGAATGCGACTGGAAGAAGATCCGGACGGAATTCCCGGGTGTCGACCCCGCGTTCGGATTGCAGGGCGTATTCGGCAGCCAGAGTATCCGAAGCGGCTGGATGCCGCTGCGCACCGCGGGCGCCCAGGCGCGCGAGATGCTGGCGCAGGCGGCGGCGCAGCGGTGGAACATCGACCGGTCTCAATGCCGCGTATCCGGCGGCGTTATCACGAATACGGCGAACAATGCGAAGCTCAGCTTCGGGCAGGTCGCGGAAGCCGCATCGAAGCTCACGCCGCCAACCGGAATCAGGCTGAAGTCGCCGGACCAGTTTCACTTCATCGGGAAATCGATGAAGCGTCTGGATACGCCGGATAAAGTCACGGGCCGCGCGAAATACGGGATCGACGCGCGCGTTCCCGGCATGGTTTATGCCGCCATCGCGCGCTGCCCGGTATTCGGCGGCAAAGTGGTGAGCTTTGATGCGACGAAGGCTAAGGCCATTCCGGGCGTGAAGGATGCCGTGAAGATTTCAAACGGCGTGGCGGTGATTGCCGACAACACCTGGACTGCCTTCGCGGGTGCAAAGGCCCTCGACATCAATTGGGACGAAGGTCCGAATGCCGCGTTCAGCACTCCATCCACCAGCAGAGTGTTCGCGGAACAGACGCTGCAGCCCGGCGCTTCGGCCCGCCATACGGGTGAAGGCGGAGCGGCACTCGCTGGCGCGCCGAAAAAAATCGAAGCCGTTTACGAAGCGCCATTTCTCGCCCACGCGCCGATGGAGCCACTCAACTGCGTCGCTCACGTTCGGCCTGATCGCTGCGAAGTCTGGGCTTCCACGCAGCTGCAGACGGGCATCGCGGGTGTAGCCCGTCAGATCACCGGTCTTCAGCCCAACCAGATTGAAGTCCATACGCTCTACATGGGCGGCGGCTTTGGCCGCCGCGCCGGAACAGATTTTGCCGCCGAAGCGATCGAAGTCGCGAAAGCGATTGGCGTGCCGGTAAAGGTGACCTGGTCGCGCGAAAACGATATCCAGAATGGGGTTTACCGCCCGGCATCGGTCACGCGTTTCGCTGGCGGACTCGATGCGGAAGGCTGGCCGGTCGTGCTCACTGCGAACATCGCCTGCCCGCCGATGGGTGGCGGCGGCACATTTGGCGGCGGGCGCGGTGGGAATGGCGGCGGCGTCGACTCCACGAGCGTGGAAGGGATTGCCGATTTGCACTACGCGATCCCCCACGTGCAGGTGGACTATCACGTTGTGACCGGGGGCGTTCCGACCACATACTGGCGTGCGGTCGGCTACACGCAGAATACATTCTTTGCGGAGTCATTCCTCGATGAGCTCGCAGCGGCAGGCGGTAGGGATCCGGTCGAAGTGCGCCGGCGGCTGCTTACCGGTACGCCGCGTTTGCTCGGAGTCCTGAATTTGGCGGCGGAGAAAGCAGGTTGGGGCAAGCCTCTGCCAGCCGGGCATTTCCATGGCATCGCCGTCGTGAACAACGTCGGCAGCTTCACGGCGCAGGTGGCGGAAGTCTCGGTGAATCAGGGGAAGGTGAAAGTCCACAAGGTGGTTTGCGCCACTGATTGCGGCCAGACCGTCAACCCCGCGATCATCCAGCAGCAGATCCGCAGCGCGATTATCTTTGGACTCAGTGCCGCGCTCAAAGGCGAGATCACGATTGACAAAGGCCGCGTCCAGCAGTCGAATTTCGACCGCTACGACGTCGTCCGCATGGACGAAGCGCCGGTGGTGGATGTCCACATCGTGCCGAGCACGGAAGCGCCTGGCGGCATGGGCGAAGCCGGTGTCCCCTGCATCGCTCCGGCGGTCTGTAATGCCGTCTTCCAGGCGACGGGCAAGCGAATCCGCCGTCTGCCGATCACGGATCAACTCGTTTGACGGTTTGCTTGCTATCTATGCTATTGGCATGAAAGCGGCTCCTTCCAATGCCGATCTCGTCCGGGAGTATTCGGCTCGGCACTATGTGGATCCCGCACGAGCGCGGGGGGATGCTTTAGTACGAATCGTGGCAGGCGAAGTCCACAAGGGCATCCATCTACACAATCGGGTTCCACTGGTGTGTCAGGCACTCTCATCGCGCAAATTCCTGGAAGAGAATGGCCTGGTACTTGAAAAACTGGAAGGTCCACCATCCGGCTTAGGTACGAGGGCCACCTTCCTATATCGCTTCTCGAAGACCGGATCTCCCGATTCTGCGCACAAGGAGTGGCCATTTCTGGCCTTACGAGGGATTGCGAAGAATCTTTTCGGTCCTGAGGGGGGCGAAGAGTTCCTTCGAAAAGAGCGCGAACAGTTCTACGATCCAACGGGCGACACGGAAAGCAGATCGTGAGCCGGATCTATTGGGACTCTATGCTGTTCGTCTACTGGTTGGAGGATAGTCCGCAATATGCAGCCCGAATCGCACAGATCAGTGCGCGGATGCAGGAGCGCGGCGACACGCTGTGTACGAGTGTTTTTACCGTTGGCGAGGTTCTCACTGGACCTTATCGGTACGGCGGTGAGGAACAGGCGCTCCGGATTCGCGCGGCTTTTGAGTCGTCACGAGTTGAATTGATCCCTCTCAGTGTGGAGATGATGGACCGTTATGCTCATATTCGCGGCAGCCACCGCATTGCGCCCGCGGACGCCATTCATCTGGCCAGCGCCGCGGACGCAGGAGTGGATCTCTTTCTGACGAATGATCATGCGTTGCACCGCCTGATCATTCCCGGCATTCATTTCATCTCCGGGCTGGATGTGAACCTGTTCTGAAGCAGCTACGCTAAATCGAACTTCGTCTGGTGCAGGAGCGGATCGCTTTTCACCATGACGGTTTTGCCAAGAATCTCTTCCACTTCCTGCAGATAGGAATTGTGGTTGCTCTTGAGCAGCTTCGCCACTTCCGGATTCACGCGAAGTACCAGGTTCCCCTTCTCGCCGGCCACCGCCTTGTGCATGCGCTGAGCTTCGGAAAGAATTTCGGTAATCACGGTCTGCGGGCTCTTGATGTACCCCGCGCCCTCGCAGTAAGAGCATGGCGCACACAGCGTCCGCTCGAGCGACTGCTTCACGCGCTTGCGCGTAATCGCCACCAGCCCGAAATCGTTGAACTGCAGGATCTTGTAAGGCGCGCGGTCCACTCGCATCGCGTCTTCGAGCGCCCCCATCACTTTCTGGCGGTTCTTGCGCTCATCCATATCGATGAAGTCGACCACGATGATGCCGCCCAGATCCCGAAGCCGAATCTGCCGCACGATCTCTTTGATCGCGTCCGTATTGATCTTGACGATCGTATCTTCGAGCCGGTTCGACTTCCCGACGTACTTGCCGGTATTGATATCGATCGCCACCAGAGCTTCGGTCTGGTTGATCACGATGTAGCCGCCGGACTTCAGCCATACTTTCGGCCGCAGAGCCTTTTCCAGCTCCGCCGTAATTCCGAACTCGTCGAAGATCGGATTTTCGCGCGTATACAGCTTTACGCGTCCCACCAGAGCCGGCTGGAAACGCTCCACGAATCGCAGGATGCTTTCGTAGTGCTCTTCGTTATCCACCCAGATCGTCTTGAATGACGTGGTGAGCTGATCGCGCAGAATGCGCTGGACAAGATCCAGATCGTGGTGGAGCAGCACGGGCGCCGGCTTCTTCTCCGCCTTCTGGCGCATATCGAGCCAGAGGTTGTAGAGGAAGTGCATGTCGCTGCGGAGCTCTTCTTCGCTCTTGCCCTCCGCCGCCGTACGGCAGATATAGCCGCCGGGAACTCCCTGGCGGTGTGTCTGCAGAACCTTCTTCAGCCGGTGGCGTTCTTCTTCCGAAGGAATTTTGCGCGAAACACCGGCATGGTCCACCGTCGGCATATAGACCACAAAACGGCCCGGCAGTGCGATGTGCGAGGTGATGCGGGCGCCCTTCTGCCCGAGAGGCTCCTTCGAAATCTGGACAATGATTTCCTGGCCTTCCTTCAGAAGATCGGAAATCGAGGGCAGCACCGGACGTTCGCGCTCTACATCGCGATCACGCGCTTCACGCCGGTTTTCACGTCCACGGCCGCGGTCACGTCCACGCTCACGGTCCGGACGGCGGTCTTCGCGCCGATCTTCGCGAACCGCTGGGGTCTTCTCTTCCACCAGCACCGCCTCGCCGTTTTCAGGCGCGGCCAGCGCCGCATCGATTGCAGCTCCGTCGGCGTCCGCCAAACCTTCCGCGACAACGGGCGCGCCCCCGGTTGTATTTTGCTGGGCGCCATCCGGCCGGGGTCCACGATCTTCTCCGCCGCGATTCTTTCCGCCTCGCCGCCGTGAACGGCGCGAAACGCGATGCGGATAGCGATGGCCCTGCTCGCGCAAGGCCGCCGTGAGACTGACCGGCGTGCGCGCCGGCTCAGGCAATTCTTCGCCATTGGCGGACGCGGCCAGAGATTCCGATTCCGAGTCGCCTTCCACTGCCAGATAGGCCGAATCTTCATCGCCATCTACACTCTCGGCGTCGCCGTCAACGCCCGCGGGCAGCACGCCGACCGCAATCTCATCGATGGCTTCTTCCTCAATGGCCTCTACAGCCTCGGCGGCGGCAAGAATCTGTTCCTCCTCTTCCTCGGAGAGAGTCTCGGCCGGTGCATCGGGCGTTGGAATGAGGTCCGGCCTGACAGGCTCCGCCTCCGCGATTGCCTCCACCACGGGGCCATCTTCGGGCGCCGCGCCGATAATCGGGGATGGGGCCGCCCATACGAATCCCGCCGGGTGATGATCTACCGGGATGGCGGGTTCCACATCCGGCACGTCATCGGCAAGGGATTCAGGCGCCGCGGCTTCACTGGCCTCTGGCTGAGATGCGCCTGCCGCCCCGTATTTAGCGAGAGACTCGCCCGGCAGCACCATCCGCTTATAAGGCTGCGACTCGGATGCTGTCTGGCTGGCGGCAATAGAAACCGGCTCCTCTGCATCCTCCTCCGCCTGTTCGGCCCGCGCTTCCGCGGGTCCAGCCTGACGCTCAGCCCCTGGGGTGAAATATTTCGATTCGGGAATCCCGCCGGTGCCGCGGCCGCCGCGGCGGCGTCCCCGGCGGCCGCGACGCCCGTGCTCGCGGCGCCCATCATGCTCGCTGCGCCCTTCGCGTGGCGCCTGGCCATCGGGGGCCGGAGCTTCCTCAATATCCACCGCCTGGACAACGGCAGGTGCGGCCATTGCACGTGTTTCACCGGCGAGCGACGAGCCTCCACTCTTTTCGAGCTTCAGAACCTTGTCTTCAGCCGTGCTGACGACAGCGTCATACTCATCGGTATCTTCAAAAAAATCGGAAACGTAGAGGAACGCGTCCCGCTCGAGGCCAATATCCACGAAGGCAGACTGCATGCCCGGAAGCACGCGCGTCACTCGTCCTTTATGAATGCTGCCTGCGAGGGAATATTCTTTTTCCCGCTCATGGAAAACTTCCACGAGCTGATCGTCTTCAAGAATCGCAACCCGTGTCTCATGACGCCCGGAAGCGACTATTAACTCCTTTGACATCCTTCTTCTCCCGCCAGGCTCCTGCCCGCGCCGGGAGATTCCGGCCCGATCTTCGAGGTTTCGCGCCCCGCGTAAGGGTCGCCAGCCGCCCCCCTCAACCACATTGCCAGGCGGCGCCCGGCGACGAAAACAACTAAACTCACGCTGCCGGAGGGTGGAGAATCCGTTGGCAACTCATGCCAGGCACGCTCAACACCCGCATCGGCTCAGGGAACTCATCTTTGCCTCGGACCACCAGCCACTATTGCGGCGGCGGAAGACCTGAAATACACAGGTCGATCCGGAAAGTCTCCCTTTTACTCAGGATCCCGACTACCTGTCTTTAAATTCCGCTGTACTGCCCAAACTACTCTAAAAACCCTTTGCGGCGAACTCCGGAAGTACTCCTCACGTCCGCCTTAATTCACAAATCTTCTGACCCGCACACTATTTACCAGGCCGAGCATAAGAAACGTCGACCAGACACTCGACCCGCCGTAACTCATCAGCGGTAACGGAATACCGGTTACGGGCATTCGCCCGATCACCATCCCGACATTAACCAGTATATGAAATAAAAGAAGCGCCGCAACCCCCATACACACATACATGCCCGCCCGGTCTGGCGCAGTCTGTCCGTTTTGGACCACCTGCATCAGCAAAATGAAGTAAAGCGCCAGCGCCGCCATGACACCGATAAAACCGTGCTCCTCCGCAAAGGCCGAGAAAATGAAGTCCGTATGGGGCACGGGGAGGAACCGAAGCTGGGTCTGGCTGCCCTTGGTGATCCCTTTTCCCCACGTTCCACCCGATCCAACGGCAATTTTCGACTGGATGAGCTGATAACCCGTCCCCTGGGGGTCGCGGTCCGGGTCGAGGAAACTCGCCACCCGGGCCTTCTGGTATGGCTGGAGGTGGACATAGCCGAGTGGCAACACCACGAGCGCCACGACCGCAATCGCCGCCCAGTATTTCCACCGAAGGCCGGCCAGCAGAACTCCCACCGCGAGGATTGGCAGATACGTCAGCGCCGTCCCCAGATCCGGTTCCTTGGCGACCAGCGCCATGGGGATCGCAATCATGCCCGCCAGCTTCAGGAAGTCCCGCATTTCGAGAACATCGCTCCGGACATCGGTCAGATACCGGGCCACCAGCAGCACAATGACGAACTTGGCGAATTCCGAAACCTGAAGGTGAATGCCGGCCGGGAGAGCGATCCAGCGTGTGGAACCGAACGCGGTACGGCCGAACAGTAAGACCGCAATCAGCAGACCGACCGCGACAAGATACGCCGGGTAGGCCCGCGCGATCATCGAATGATAATCGAGCCTTGCGATCGTCCACATGAGCCAGAACCCGGAGGCGATATAGAAAATCTGCTTCCACCAGGAGCCCTGCCAGACCGTGTCATGGGTAGCGCTGAAAATCTGCAGCACTCCCAGCGCGCAGATCAGAATGATGACCGCCACCATGGGCCAGTCGAAATCGCGAACGCCTGAGGTACGCATCGTTATTGCTGCGCTCCCGTTTTTCCGGGAGGCGTCAGCAGCGACATCGCCGGAGTGGCCTGGGGCTGATTCTGTATCTGGACGCTGTTGATCCGCTGCTTCTTGTCGAAATAAGCTTTCAGGACATCACGCACGACCGGCGCCGAGTTCGCGCCCCATGCCCCGCCTTCCCACAGCATGGAGACGACGATTTCAGGCTTGTAGCAGGGCGCGAATGCCACGAACCAGGAGTTATCCTTGAACTCTTTATGGGTTTTGGCATATTCGGCGGAGGCTGTCTGCGCCGTGCCGGTTTTGCCGCAGACATCGATGCCGGGAATTTTCGCGCCTGCGCCCGTGCCGCCTTCATTCACGACGCCGTACATGCCGTCCACAACCGATTTGACGTTATCCGGATTCAGCGTCCATTCCGTCGGCTTGTCGTTTTTGAATGCTTTCAGGAAATGGGGCGTATGCCACACGCCGCCGATCGCCACTCCCCCGATGGCTCGTGCCATTTGCAGCGGCGTGACCGTAAGGGCGCCCTGGCCGATCGAGACCGAAACCGTTTCGCCCGCATACCACTTCTCGCGCTGGGTACGCAGCTTCCATTCAGGGGAAGGAACCGTGCCGCTGGCCTCATTCGGGAGATCCACGCCGGTTTTGGAGCCGTAGCCGATCATGTGCGCGTAATAAGCAATGTCTTCGATTCCCATCTTCACGCCGACGTTATAGAAGTACGTGTCGCAGGAAAGCGCGATGGCCCGGTGGAGATCGAGCGTTCCGTGGTGCTGGTCGCAGTGATAAAAGTGACCGTAAAAAGTCGCGCCGCCGGGGCAGTTGTAAGTTGTAGCCGGCGTTATGTTCCCGGTTTCGAGCGCCGCCAGCGCCATGATTGGTTTGAAAGTGGAGCCCGGCTGGAGCTGCGCCTGGATGGCGCGCGCGAGCAGCGGATTATCCGGATTCGCCGTCAGTTCCCGCCAGTCGGATGACTTGATCCGCACGGCGAACTTGTTCGGATCGAAGCTCGGCTTCGACACCATGGCCAGAATTTCGCCGGTGTTCGGATCGAGCGCGACGAGCGCGCCGCGCTTGCCCTCGATGCCCAGTTCCGCCACTGCTTCCAAATCCAGATCGATGGTGGTCTGCAGATTATGGCCGGGGATGGCCTTGACCTCGCTCAGCATCTCGTGCTCGCGTCCCATGTTGTCCACCACGGCGCGCCGCTCACCGTCAACGCCCATCAGGGTGTCGTTATATTCTTTTTCGAGACCGGTTTTGCCGATAATCTGCCCCTGGTTGTACTTCGCGTAGTCGGGATTATCCAGTTCGCTTTCGCTGATTTCACCGGTGTATCCGATCACGTGCGCCAGCAGACCGTTCGCCGGGTAGACGCGCCGCGGTAACTGCACGAGCGCCATTTCGGGGAAAGTGTTGGCGTCGCGGTGCGAATCGACGAACGCCAGTTCGCCCATCGACAGGTTTTCCTTGATGATGATGGGCTCGACTTTCGAGCGCCGCAGATAGCGGGTGACCTTCGTGACCAGATCGTCGTAATCGAGATGGAGGCCATCGGCAATTTCGTGCAGATGCTCCATCTTGAGGTTTTCGCGCGAGAGGATCACGCTCCAGGACGACTGGTTATCGACGATGACCCGGCCGTCGCGATCGAGAATCCTGCCGCGTGGTGCTCCAATGGGAAAAATCTTGACCCGATTCCGCTCGGCGCGCTCGCTGTACACTTCGGGACTTTGAATCTGAAGCGCCCAGAAACCGGAGATCAGAAAGAGGAAAATGGCGACGGCAGCGTACTGAAATCCCGCCATTTTGGCGGCCGCGAACCCCGGTTCGTCGCGCGCAAGGACGCTGCGGGGCAACGCCTCCGGCTGATCCGGGTGAAACTCAGGAGGGTGCGGAATCACGGTATTTTGAAACTACTATCAGAGTAGCAGAAATGGACGGATTGGAATAGTTATACACCTGATAGGTTGGAATTCAATCGGTTCTTCTCCCGCTGGAGGCCTCGCCATGATCAAACGAATGCTGTGGATGCTGGCTCTCGCGAGTCTTTCAACCACTCTGCACCACAAAATTTCGTTGGAACGTGGCGAGGCACTCTCGCCGCCGGCCAGCAGCACCTGTAGCTCGTATTCAAAATCTCGGTTGGTGTTGACGACAAGCTGAAGGCTGTTAACTACAGCATCGATCAGGGGGCCTTTCCAATACCGGTTACTACGATTACGCATGATGGCTCCACGCTCAAAATGAGCATCGCCTCTGTGGACGGCAGCTTCGAGGGCAATATCAGCTTCGATGGCAATACCATCACCGGTACCTGGACTCAGGGCAATCCGCTGCCACTGATTCTGACGCGCGCGACGCCCGAAACGGAATGGGCTATACCGGAGCCGCCGCCACCTCCCAGGACCATGCCGGCGGATGCGAAGCCGAAATTCGAAGTCACGACCATGAAGCCCAGCCAGAATCCGCAGGGATTTGGTTTCCACGTGAATGGAAGCGGATGGCTGATCACTCACAATACGTCTCTCAAAGACCTGATCAAGATCGCCTACGGCCTTCATCCCAAGCGAATCACCGGCGGCCCCTCCTGGATTGAAGAGGATAAGTAAGATATCGCCGCCAACCCGGCCTGTGGTGGATCAGACAGGGCTCGGCAATAAGCGCTGTAACTTTGTGGTGAAATGGACCTCCGAGGGAGCGCCCGCCGATCCGAATCTCGAAGCTCCCCCTGATATCTATACTGCATTCCAGCAGCAGTTAGGCCTCAAGCTCGAATCGACGAAAGCGGCCGTCAATCTGTTCGTGATCGATCACGTCGGGAAGCCGGGTGAGAACTGATCGCCGCTCAAAGGAGGCATTGGGCGAAATACCGCGCTCCAGTTCCGGGCTGAGATCGACAGACATCACAAACCTCAAATTCCTCGTGCGAAATCCTTATGGTTGCGCCTGCCACACCCGGGCTGCAAATCCGCTATCGCATATAATCTCTAAGGACTCCATGGCTTTTACGAAATTCCGGCTCGCGCTGGCGGGCATCATCCTGTTGCTCGCCAACACGGCGTGCAATCGAAATACGAAGCTGCGCATCGCGGTCGTCCCCAAAGGACAGACCCACATTTTCTGGCAATCGGTCCATGCCGGGGCAGCCAAAGCCGGCCAGGAACTGAACGTCGAGATCCTCTGGAACGGGCCCGCGTCCGAAAACGATCTCAGCACGCAGATCGGCATCGTCGAAAACTTCATCACCCAGCATGTGGACGGCATCGCCCTCGCTCCCGCGCACGGTGAAGCGCTGGTTCCCGTCGTCGAACAAGCGGCCGCCGCGAAGATCCCGGTCTCCATCTTCGACTCCGGCATCAAGTCCGACAAATACATCAGCTACGTCTCGACCAATAACTATAAAGGCGGCGCCATGGCGGCCGCGCGCATGGCTGAGATCCTGCCGAAAGGCGGCAAGATCGGCATCATTGCCACCGCGCCCGGCGGCGTCTCGACGATGGAGCGCGAAAATGGGTTCAAGGAAACAATCGCGAAAAACGCCCCGAATCTGGTTGTCGTCGCGATGCAATACGGCATGTCGGATCGCGCCAAGAGCCTTGCGGTGGCCGAGGACATACTGACCGCGCACCCGGATATCGCCGGGATCTTCTGCAGCAACGAGTCCGGCTCAATCGGCGCGGTGCAGGGGGCGAAGTCCCACAATCTGGCGGGTAAAGTGAAGATCGTCGGCTTCGATTCCTCGCCCACGCTCATCGAAGATATTCAGGCGGGCAATATCGACTCCCTTGTGGTCCAGGATCCATTCAAAATAGGCTACACCGCCGTGCAGACGCTTGTCGATTACATCCACGGCAAGACGCCGGAGAAGCGAATCGACACGGGCGCTACCCTCGTGACTGTGGCCAATCTGAAAGATCCGGCGGTACAGGATCTCCTGAATCCTCCCATCCAGAAGTACCTGAAATAATGCCCGAACCTCTCCTCGAAATGACAGGCGTCACCAAGTCATTCGGGGGCAATTGCGTGCTCTCCGGTGTCAGCCTTTCGCTGTGGCCGCATGAGGTCCACGCGCTCGTGGGCGAAAACGGCGCGGGCAAATCCACGCTGATGAAAATCCTGAACGGTGTCTATTCAAAGGATGCGGGCACTATTCAGATGGAGGGGCGCGAGCTTCACATCTCGAGTCCCCACGACTCGCGCGAGGCCGGTATCGGCATGATCTTCCAGGAGCAGATTCTCGCGAACCATCTGACGGTGGCGGAGAACATCTTCCTCGGCCGCGAACCAAAAGGGTCCGCGGGATTCCTGGATAACCACCGAACCAATACGGAGGCGCAGGAGATTCTCGACCGTCATCACTTTCCGCTCAAAGCGGCGACGATCGTCGGCACGCTCTCCCGCGCTGGCAAGCAGCTCGTCGAAATTGCCCGTGCCCTCGCCACCGCCGCGCGGGTGATCGTGATGGACGAGCCCACCGCGGTGCTCTCGCACCACGAAAGCGAGGAACTCTTCCGGATCATCTCCGAGCTGCGCGCGAAGGGCCTCGCAATTGTCTACATCTCGCACCGCATGGAAGAACTGGAGCGGCTCGCCGACCGCGTCAGTATCCTGCGCGATGGCCATCTGGTGTTTACTGGCCCGCGTGGCGGGATTGACGCGAATGGCATCATCCGCCACATGGTGGGGCGCGATATCCACGATCTCTATCCAGCACTTCCGCCCCCCGGCGACGAGCCCGTACTGGAAGTCAAAGGCATTACTTATGCCGGCGAGTACCGGGACGTTTCCTTCACCCTGCATCGCGGCGAAATTCTGGGGCTCGGCGGTCTGGTGGGCGCGGGCCGCACGCAGGTGGCGCGCGGCATCTTCGGGCTCGATCCGTTCAAATCCGGTTCCATGTCGCTGCGCGGAAAGCCTGTGCGTTTCCGTTCCACTGGTGAATCGATCGCTGCCGGGCTGGGTTATCTCACGGAAGATCGCAAGGGCGTCGGCATTCTGCCTGATCTGGCGGTCACGGAAAATATCTCGATCGCAGCGCTCGATTCGGTGCGCAGCGGTCCCTTGCTCCGCTTGTCCGAAGAAGCCCGCCGCTGCGCCGAACTGATTGCGCGGCTTCGCATCAAAGCGCGGTCGTCCGCCATGCCGATCGGGCGCTTGTCCGGCGGCAATCAACAAAAGGTCCTGCTCGCCCGGTGGCTCTTCGCGGGTTCGTCTGTTCTCCTTCTCGATGAGCCGACGCAGGGCGTCGATCTCGGCACCCGCGCCGAAATTTATCTGCTGATGCGCGAGATCGTCACCGCCGGCGGGTCTATCCTGATGATTTCGTCCGATCTTCCTGAACTCCTGGGCATGAGCCATCGCATCGGCGTGATGCGCCGCGGCGAATTGGTAGCCATGATGGATGCCGCGGGCGCCACGCAGGAGAAAGTGATGCAGTACGCGGCCTGATCCATGCCCGCCTGACACACATGAGAGACCTGCTCAAGAAATTTCTCCCGTTTGCGACGCTCATCGCGCTGTTTGTCGGACTCGCGATCGCGTCACCGTACTTTCTCACCGTCGGAAATCTTTCCGCCGTGATTCGCCAGACGGCGGTGATCATCATCATGGCTATTGGCATGACGGTGGTCATGGTCTCGGGCGGCATTGATCTTTCCGTCGGCTCGATGGTGGGCCTGACCGGCGTTTGCGGAACGATGCTGATTGCCGCACATTTTCCGACGTGGCTTGCGCTGCTCGGCGCGGTTGCCGTGGGCGCGCTCTGCGGGATTTTCAATGGCGCGGCCGTCGTCGTGCTGCGGATTCCTCCGTTCATTGCGACCCTCGGTACGCTGGGCGCGTTCCGGGGCCTCGTGCTCCTGATCACCGGCGGTATTCCCATCGCGGATCTGACGCACGGCTTCGGTTTGCTCGCGAACGGCAATATTCTCCAGGTTCCCGTGCCACTGTTTTTCGTGCTGGCAGTTGGGGTTTTGGTCTTCCTGATTCTGAAGTACACGCGGCTCGGCCGTTATTCTTACGCGATCGGCAGCAACATGGAGGCCGCGCGCTGCGCCGGTATTCGCATTGGTCTCTACACGGTCCTGATCTATGCGCTCAACGGAGCGCTTACCGGGCTCTCCGGAATGATTGAATCCGCGCGGCTCGTCACCGGCCAGCCGACTGCCGGAACCGGCTACGAACTGAACGTCATCGCGGCAGTCGTCATTGGCGGCGGCAGTCTCAATGGAGGGCAGGGAACGGTCCTCGGCACTGTGATCGGCGCCATGATCATGGGGCTGCTGAGCAATGGCTGCAATCTGCTCGGTGTCTCGCCGTTCATGCAGCAGATCATCATCGGCAGCGTGATCATTCTGGCGGTCAGTTTCGATGAGTACCAGCGCCGCCGGATCGCCTGACCACCGCGTAGCGGATGGCATAAGATAGCAGCAGCAACCTATGCGCAAAGTTCTCATCATTACCGGCGACGGTGGCGAAGCCTATGAAGCCCTGTACGCCGTTCATCGCCTTCGTGAAGAAGGGTACACACCGGTGGTCGCTGCGCCTTCGAGGCGGCGGATGCACCTTGTCGTTCACGATTTCGAACCGGGCTGGGATACCTATATTGAGCGTCCCGGTTACGGGATGTCTTCGGACATCGCCATCTCGGAAGCCAATGCCGCCGATTACGATGCCCTGCTGCTCATGGGTGGCCGGGCACCGGAGTATCTGCGCAACGATAAAAAGCTGATTGCTCTCACCCAGGAGTTCGCGAAGCTGGGCAAATGGATCTTCTCGATCTGCCACGGTATCCAGATCCTGGCCGCAGCCAATCTGCTCAACGGCAAGCGTGTGACGTGCTACGAGCACATCCGCTGGGAAGTGGAAACGATGGGCGGTACGTGGTGCACGGAAGAATCTGTCCGCGACGGAAAGATGGTGACTTCGCAGACCTGGAATTCACACCCCGAGTTCTATCGCGAGATCATGAACTGCCTGCGGCAGGGAAGCGCCCAGAGTGCCTGAACAGCGATCACCACGCTGACTGTCGGGATTACTGCATGGTGCCCATCTCCGCCAGCCTTTTCTGGCCGGATGGTTCGCCTCGCAAGGATGCCTGGGTTCACTCCGGGTCCGCTCGCGGTGCCAAATCATCCTTTGGAACCCCCCAGGGACCCGTTCCGTCATCTGTAGTTAACCCGTCCATCCGGGGTTGCTAAAATAGGGTCTTGGTCCGGGCTTCGCCCAGTGCATCCCGCTCCATCGGTCCTCATTAAATAACTGGAGAGTTCATGGCAGACGCCCAGAAATATCTTTTTACCTCCGAATCGGTCACCGAAGGCCATCCGGATAAAGTAGCTGACCACATTTCCGATGCCGTACTGGATGCGGTTCTCGCGCAGGATCCCTACGGCCGCGTGGCATGCGAAGTCCTGGTCACGACCGGCACCTGCATGGTGGCTGGCGAAATCACCACCAATTGCTACGTCGATGTGGCGAAGATCGCGCGTGAAACCATTGCTGAAATCGGATACACCGACGCCGCATTTGGTTTCGATGCCAAGACCTGCGGCGTCCACAACCTGATCCAGAGCCAGTCCCCGGACATCGCCATGGGCGTAGACCCGGGCGGGGCGGGCGATCAGGGCCTGATGTTCGGCTTCGCGTGCGATGAAACCGATGAGCTGATGCCGATGCCTGTGCAGCTTGCGCATCGCCTGGTCGAAAAGCTCTCCGACGTTCGCCGCAAGGGCCAGTTGAAATATCTTCGTCCGGACGGCAAGAGCCAGGTTTCGGTCGAATATGTCGACGGCAAGCCAACGCGTGTGGACGCGGTGGTTATCTCGACGCAGCACGGTGAAGACGTCTCCACCGAGCAGCTTCGCGCCGACGTTAAAAAGTACATCATTGATCCCATCGTGCCCGCCAACATGGTGGATGCGAACACCAAGTACCACATCAACCCGACCGGCCGCTTCGTGATTGGGGGACCGCACGGTGACACGGGACTCACCGGCCGCAAGATCATCGTCGATACGTACGGCGGCATGGGCCGTCACGGCGGTGGGGCGTTCTCGGGCAAGGATCCGACGAAGGTGGATCGCTCGGCCTGCTACATGGCGCGTTACATTGCGAAGAACATCGTTGCCGCCGGGCTCGCGAAGCGTGTCGAAGTCCAGCTCGCGTATGCGATCGGCGTGGCTGAGCCGGTTTCGGTTATGGTGGATTCGTTCGGCACAAGCGAACTCACCGGCGCGCAGCTCACGGAACTGGTTCGCGCCAATTTCCCGCTGACCCCGAAGGGAATCATCGATCACCTGCAGCTCCGCCGCCCGATTTACAAGGCGACAGCGGCCTTCGGCCACTTCGGCCGTAAGGGTGATTCGTTTAGCTGGGAGAAGACCGACAAAGCGGAAGCCCTCAGAAGCGGAGCGAAGGCCTTCGCTCTGGCTGCGGCCGGCCTCTAAGACGGATTCAGTCAGGAATGTGCGCCTGCGGTTGCTTCGTGATACTGGCAGCCGCGGGCGCTTTGGTTTATTGCTACCTGCATCAACTGTGGCTGCCGATGGGACTGATTGTGATCGCCATGGCGGCCGTTGGTGTTTTTGGGGCGAAGTTTTCGAACTGGCGTCCGAAGCCGAAACGCTAGCCAGCCAGCAGCACCTTCAACACGCCGCTCGTCCTCGCCAGCGCGAATCCCGCGGACGCGTCAGCGAGCCGCACCCGCTCCGAAATCAGGGGCTTCACATCCACAGCTCCAGTCCTCAGTAGCTCGATCGCAGGTTCGAAACGCCCGCATCGCGAGCCGACGAGCGTAATTTCATTGACAATGACCGGTGCGGTATCGACGGGTACTTCTCCGTGCATGGTCGATTTCAAAATGACAATTCCGCGGGGCTCTGTCATATGCACTGCGGTCTTCAATCCCGCAGGCGAGCCCGTCGCATCCACCACGTAGCGAAATGCGGCGGCCGGCGGCGGCGTCTGATTCACGGGCTGCGTCGCAATCCCTTGCGCCTCCGAAATCGCCAGCTTCGATTTGTGCTTCCCGAACTGCCGCACCCGGCATCCATGCGCGTGCAGCACCTGCGCGACCAGCAACCCCAGCTTCCCATCGCCCAGCACCGCGACCTCATCTCCGGCCACGAGCGGAACCTGATCCAGAATTTCGCACGCCGCCGCCAATGGTTCGACGAACACCGCTGCTTCGTCGGAAATCGAATCTGGCACGACGTGCAGGTTGCGCTCGGGCAGCGTCAGAAACTCCTGGAACGCACCCGGATGCTGTACGATCCCCAGCACGGTACGCGTGGGGCAGTGCCGCCCCAGCCCGCGCGCGCACCATGCACAATTTCCGCAATTCAGATTGATCTCGCCCACAACTCTTTTCCCGACAAACGATTGCGTGTCCGCAGCCACCACTTCGCCGACAAATTCATGCCCGGGCGTGCCCGAAAAACCGTAGTACCCGCGTTGTAGTTCCAGGTCCGTGTTACAGATACCGCCAAGCAGCAGCCGGATCGCTGCAAATCCTTGCGGACGTTCCGGTTGCGGGATATCCCGCAGCTCCAACAAACCGTTCTCCAGGTGCACGGAAAGCATGGCCGATTATGGCACGCAAAACTTGCGCGTTGACGGCAATTGCAGATTGCAATATAGTGATTGCATATTGCAATATGACGCTTGGCGAAAAAATCCGTTACCTGCGTGAGGTCGAAGGCACGGTGCGCGGCATGAACCGCGAAATCTCGCAACTCGAGGTAGCGCGTCTGATCCAGAAGGAGCTCGGCAAGTCCATCTCGCAGAGTTATCTTTCGCAGATCGAATCCGGCGCGCGGCCGCACCTGACGAACTCGTCCCGCCAGTTACTGGCGCGCTTCTTCAAAGTTCACCCGGGCTATCTCGTCGATGACCCGGAGGGCTATCACAACGAGCTCATCTCCGATCTGGGAGCTCTGGAGGACAAGCTCGATCTCTGGCTCGTCGCCGGCGCCGAGCGATTCTCGCGTGATCACGAATTGCATCACGCGCTGCTCACGCTCGCGCGTCATGACGATTCGCGCACATGTCTCGTGCTGCTGGGCGAGATTCTGGAAAACCCGGGGCTCGCGGAACGGCTGATGGAAGTGCTGCGCCCGAAGCCGGGCGGGAGGCCTCGCAAGACCGAAGAGAAAAAGACAGCAGGCCGCCAATGACCTTGTCCGATTTCTATCTCGTGTGCCTGATCGTCGGTTTTGTGCTCAGTGCGCTGGCGCTTGTGGCCGGACACCACCATATCCACCTGCCGCATCTTCACGGTGGGCATATTCACGCCGGCGCGCATCTGCCATGGTTCAACATCGGCACCGTGGCGGCGTTTCTGGCCTGGTTCGGCGGCACTGGTTATCTGCTGGTGCACGTGTACGGCGTGTGGTTCGTGGTCTCGCTGGGAATCGCCGCGATCAGCGGCATCGGCGCCGCATCGCTGGTGTTTTGGTTTATGACAAAGGTTTTGATGCGCCATGACCACGCGCTCGATCCGGCCGATTACCGGATGACCGGCGTGCTCGGGCGACTCACTCTGCCGATTCGCGAAGGCGGCACGGGAGAAATCACCTATTCGCAGGAGGGCACCCGCCGCGCGACGGGTGCGCGTTCCGAAGATGGCGTGGCCATCCCACGGGGCGCGGAAGTGATCGTAACGCGCTATGAGAAGGGAATTGCTTATGTCCGGCCATGGGAAGACCCGCTGGCCGGCATAGCGGAAGAAAGGTAAACAGGGGAGTATGGATAAGCAGGTTGTTGTGATCGCAGGTGTGGCGATTCTTGCCGTGGTGTTCATCATCGTGATGTCCGCCCGGCTCTATCGAAAGGCCGGCCCGAACGAGGCCCTGATTGTTTACGGTTTCCGTGGGGCGCCGCGTGTCATCAAGGGCGGCGGCACGGTTGTACTTCCGATGGTGGAGCTTTGCCGGGGGCTTTCGCTCGAATTGATGTCATTCGACGTCGCGCCCACGCAGGATCTTTACACCCGCCAGGGCGTCGCCGTCACGGTGGAAGCAGTGGCGCAGATCAAGGTGAAGTCGGATCCTGAAAGCATTCTCACCGCCGCCGAGCAGTTTCTGACCAAAGCGCCACAGGAGCGCGAGGGTTTGATCCGGCTCGTGATGGAGGGCCATCTGCGGGGCATCATCGGCCAGTTGACCGTGGAAGAAATCGTGAAGCAGCCCGAAATGGTTGGCGAGCGCATGCGCTCCACCTGCGCGGACGATCTGAGCAAGATGGGACTCGACGTCATTTCGTTCACCATCAAGGAAGTTCGCGACAAGAACGAATACATCAGCAACATGGGCCGGCCCGATATCGCGCGTATTCGCCGTGACGCCGACGTGGCCGCCGCCGAAGCCGACCGCGATACCGCCATCAAGCGCGCCGAGGCCGCGCGTGAATCCGCCGTCGCGAAGGCGCAGGCCGATCAGGAGCGCGTGCTCGCCGAGACGCTTTCCCAGGCCAAGCAGGCCGAAGCGCAGCGCGATCTCGATGTGAAGAAAGCCGAGTACCTGCAATTGGTGAAGAAGCAGCAGGCGCAGGCGGATAAGGCATACGAAATCCAGACCAACGTCATGCAGCAGCAGGTCCGCGCGGAAGAAGTCACCATCCGGCAGATCGAAAAAGAACATGAGGTCAAGGTGCAGGAAGCCGAAATTCTGCGCCGCGATCGCGAACTCACTTCGACCGTCGCGAAGTCGGCGGAATTTGAAAGGCAGCGCATTGAGACCCTGGCTACCGCTGAACGCCAGCGCCGCATCATGGAAGCTGAAGGCCTCGCGTCCGCCATCCGCGCCCAGGGTGAAGCCGAAGCCGAAATCATCCTGAAGAAGGGCGAAGCCGAAGCGAAGGCGATGAACGTCAAGGCCGAGGCCTATCAGGAGTACAACCAGGCCGCGATTGCCGACAAGCTCATCAGCATGCTGCCGGAAGTCGTCAAGTCTCTCGCGGCGCCGCTTGCAAACGTTGACAAGATCACGATCGTGTCAACGGGCGCGAACGAATCCACGGGGATGCACCAGATCACGGGCGACCTCACTAAGGTCGCGGCGCAGATCCCGGCGCTCTTCGAAACGCTTTCCGGCATGCCGCTCAATGACCTCCTGGCCCGTGTTCGCACCATTGGCGACAAGGCCCCGAAGCCGGATAACGGCGGCAGCAACGACCAGACAAAAGCCGTAACCGCATAAATAAAGGAGCACAGCATCATGGCGTTATTGGAACGTGTGGCAACGCTGGTCCGGGCCAATCTCAACGACCTGCTCGACAAGGCCGAAGACCCGGAGAAGATGATCAAACAGATCATTCTCGACATGGAGAACCAACTGCTCCAGGTCAAAACACAGGTCGCGATTTCGATTGCCGACCAGCATGTTCTCGAAAAGAAGCAGAAGGAGAACGAGGAAGCCGATCAGCAATGGATGCGGCGCTCCGAGCTGGCGATCGACAAGAGCGATGACCCGCTGGCGCGCGCGGCCATCGAGCGCGCCCTCAGTTGCCGCGGCACGGCGGCGAGCTTCCGGCAGCAGGTGGACGACCAGAAAGTTCAGGTCGATACGCTGCGCCAGGCCCTGATCCGCCTGCAGCAGAAGCTGGAGGAGGCGAAGGCAAAGAGTGACATGCTGATCGCGCAGCACCGCCGCTCGCGCGCGATGGGCAAGGCGAACGACGCCGGCCGCGCCATCGGCGATGGTTCGAAGGCTGCTGCCTTCGATCGTATGAAGAACAAGGTGCAGCACACCGAAGCGAGAACCCAGGCCTCTTCGGAACTGCTGGCCGATGATGTCAACGGCCGCTTCGCCGCTCTGGAAAAAGAGGATGAGGTGAGCCGTCTCCTGGCCGAGCTGAAGGCGAAACGGAAGTAACTTTATGTCCTCTCCGGCAAACGCATCGTTTACCACTTCGTACGATTCGGCGGCGAAGACGATTTCGGCCGCTGTAACTGTGATGTTCCTGGTACTTGGGCTTGCGACGCAGAATGTCGCGGTCGGAATCCTGTTCGCCCTGATTCTGGCCGCCGCGTACGCGTGGTCGCCGACCGGTTATTCGATTGGCGATGGATTCCTGTCTGTCCATCGGGTGATCGGCAACCTGCGGATTCCGCTCGCTTCGATTCGCGAAGTGAGAATCGCCTCGAGCGAGGATCTGCAGGGGAGCCTTCGGATCTTCGGCAGCGGAGGCCTGTTCGGCTATTACGGAATCTTCCGTTCCCCGAAGCTCGGAAAAAGCACATGGTTCGTGACGCGGCACAGCCATGCGGTCATCGTCATGACCAGTGCGGGGAATTTCGTTCTCAGCCCGGATGACGTGGACGGATTTGTCGCGTGGACCCGGCCGGCGGGTTCCGCGCCGGCCACTCGGTTTGCGCCGTCTCCCGCGCCGCCTTCCTCACGTCCCAGGACTGCGTGGATCACGGCGGCAATCATCGCCGCGGCAACCACGCTCGTGATTGGGATGCTGTTTTATTCGCCGGGGCTGCCAGAGTACACGCTGACGCGCGACTCTCTCGCAATCCGCGACCACTTCTATCCCGTTACGCTCGGTGCGAAGAATGTCGATCTGAGTCAGGCCCGCGTGATCGACTTCGCGTCCGACCCCGACTGGAAGCCGGTCGCGCGTACGAACGGCTTCAGCAACGCCCATTACCATTCTGGCTTTTTCCGCGTCGCGAGCGGCGCCGAGGTCCGGATGTACCGGGGAGACAGCACCAAAGTGGTTCTCCTGCCGTCCAGGAATGGCGACGATCCGGTGCTCATCGAAACCGGCGAGCCCGCGCGGTTCCTGAACGAATTGCGACGTGAATGGGGTTCGTAAAAAACCGATTGACAGGCCGGGCAAGCTGATCTATATTTTATGTGAGCATGCTCATTTAATGAGCGGCGCACATTTTGAGAGTCACAACCCAAACCAGACTGGCCACGCGAGAGCGGATTCTGTCGGCGACGGCGAATCTGCTGCTCGCGCAGGGCTGGGAAAACGTCACCACGCGCGACATCACGGCCGCCGCCGGAATCGCGAATGGAACTCTCTTTAACTACTTCTCTTCGAAGGAAGCGATTGCCGCCTCCATCATCGGCGAGGCCCTCGAAACAGCCGAACAGGACTTTCATCGCCGCCATACCGGCGATGAATCTCTCGACGAAGACCTTTTTGCTTTCGAATGGGCGTCGCTGAAGCGCCTTCGCCAATTCAGGAAATTTCTCGCGCCCGCCGTAGCTGCGATATTCAGTCCGCTCGCCAAACCCATGTACGAAGATGCGGGCGCGGAAATCCGCGCGCGCCATCTTCACGCGGTTCAGCAGATCCTCGCAAGCCACGGAGTTCCGCAGCCTTTGCCCGCGGTTCTGGTGCAGCTTTACTGGAGCCTGCATATCGGCTCTTTTGCATTCTGGGCGAACGATTCGTCGCCCCATCAGGAAGACACACTCGCCCTTCTCGACCGTTCTCTCAAATTATTCGCCGCCTCGCTCTCCGGCCCACAAGGAGTGGAACATGAACGTTCATCTGAATGAACTGATCGCCGCGCTTCCGCGCGAGGATGCAGGCAGCGAGCGCCTATTTGCCCGCGAGGAGATGGAGCGCATTTTTGAGGATCTCGCGATGCGTCCCGCGCCCACGGGCTCGCTCCAACGCCTCTGGAATATGAGCGAACTCTCGGTTCAGGTGGCGCTGGCTTACAGTCTGAACCGTGTTCGAGGATGGTTCGCGAGCGCCGCCGACGAAGAACAGCGCAAGCTGGAAACGAATCTGCGAATCGCCCTGAAGATCATTCACCGGCTGAGCTATATGCGCGGCGCCCTGATGAAGGCGGGTCAGGCGGTCGTGTGCTTTCCCGGAATTCTTCCCTCGGAAATTCTCACCACCCTCGAAGGTCTTCACTTCGACGCGCCGCCCATGCACTACACGCTCATTCGGGAAGTGCTGATCAATGAACTCGGGAGCGACCCGGAAGATCTGTTTCAGAGCTTCGAGAAACAGGCGTTCGCCGCCGCCTCGATTGGCCAGGTTCATCGCGCAACGCTGAAATCCGGTGAGCGCGTTGCCGTCAAAATCCAGTACCCCGGAATAGCGCGAACCATCGATGCCGATATTCGCAATCTTGTCGCCCTGATGCTTCCTCTCCGCCTTGGAAAAAACTGGGAGGGCCTGCGCATAGCGCTCGAAGAAATTCATCGCGTTCTGAAGGTGGAAGCAGACTACAGGATCGAGGCGGAATCCATCGGGAAAGCGCGGACATTATTTCAGGATTGCGATGGAATCGTCGTCCCGCGTGTGTATGGCCGTTACTCCGGGCAGCGCGTCCTGACCATGGAATATCTGCAGGGCCGGCATCTGCCCGATTACCTCGCCATGCAGCCATCACAGGAATCGCGCAATGAATTCGGCGGCAGGATTTGTTTCTCCTGGTACCGGCTGCACGCCGCGGGACTGAACTATTGCGATCCGAATTCCGGTAACTACCTTTTCCTGGACGATGGAAAACTCGGCCTGCTGGATTTCGGCTGCGTTCTTGACGATCCCGCTCAGGCGGAACGCTCTTCTGTTTATCATTCCGTCTATGCGTCGGATCGCAGCGCGCCCGATCTGCGCCGCGCTTTCATCGAACTCGGTTTGAACCCCGAAGATCTGAACGACGAGTCTTATTTTGCCGTGGTCGATGAGTCTGTCCGCTGGATCCGGGAGCCGTTTGAAAAGAAAGGCCCGTTCGATTACGGCGACCCTTCGTATCTGCGGCGCCGGACCGAATGGCTCTCTCGCGCCGCGGGTCATGGCCACTGCCTGGCCGATGACGCGTCCCTCGTCTATTTCAGCCGCGCCACTTTCAGCCTGGCCGCGTTACTTTATCGGCTCGGGGCTCAGGTCAATATGAAATCTCTGCCAATGGATCAGTGGTGGAGTGAAAGGTCTCGCCAATGAAACTCCTCCTCATTTTTCTCGTTGCGGCGTCCGCGTTCGCGCAGGTTACTTTCGAAGCCGCGACGATCGATCCCATTGAAATGACTCTGGGCCAGGCACTCGGCGGACGATCCAGCGTAACGATCGACGATTCGTTCGCCACGTTCCGCGGCCGGTCGCAGATCCAACTGATCCAGTTTGCGTATGGGGTGATGGCAGATCAAATCCTGAAAATGCCGGATTCCGTCCGCGGCGCTAACTTCGACATCCGTGCGAAAATCCCGGCGGGCGTTTCGAAAGACAAGGTTCCGGAAATGCTTCAGGCGTTGCTCGCGGACCGATTCAAGCTGGTAGTGCACCGCCAGGAAGAGCAGCGGAAGCTATACGACCTCACCGTCGCGCCCGGCGGTACGAAGAAGATGCAGCAGGTGGAAGGCGCCGGACCCGGCCGGTGTCCATTTCAGTCTGGCCATCGCGTGTGCCAGGCGATGACGATGGCGGAACTTGCCACTATGATGACGAACCTCAGAACGCTGGCGAATGCTGTCGCGAAAGCTCCCGCTGCCGCGTTCGCGGGCCTTGCCGAAATGGCCGCCAATGCTCCTGTCGATTTTTTGGTGGATCGTCCGGTCGTCGATAACACCGGACTGGAGGGCCGTTTTGCATTTCAGTTTGACTACGGTCCGGTCTCCGGTTCGCCCGACACGCCGCCCGTTCGCATCGTGGATTCGCTCGCCGCG
>Ga0134125_10001331_pt1 | contig 30510 bp, 24 predicted proteins | sample KB31751_FD_96464 | JGI IMG/M metagenome (GOLD analysis project Ga0134125, IMG submission 96464) | Terrestrial soil microbial communities with excess Nitrogen fertilizer from Kellogg Biological Station, Michigan, USA - KB3-175-1 | ecosystem: Environmental > Terrestrial > Soil > Unclassified ... | reverse complement strand
GACTTCAACGACTACGAGGTCGGCCAGCGGCACCAGCTGCCGCTCATCAACATCTTCACCCCGCGCGCGACGCTCGCCGACACCGTGCCGGAACGCTTCCGCGGCCTCGACCGCTTCGAGGCACGCCGGCGGGTGCTGGCCGAGCTCGAGGCTGCCGGCCTGGTCGAGCGCGTCGAGAAGCATCGCCTGGTGGTCCCGCGCGGCGACCGCAGCGGCGCGGTGCTCGAGCCCTACCTCACCGACCAGTGGTACGTGAAGATCGCGCCGCTCGCGGCGCCGGCGATCGCGGCGGTCGAAGACGGCCGCACGCGCTTCGTGCCGGAGAACTGGGCGCGCACCTACTTCGAGTGGATGCGCAACATCAAGGACTGGTGCATCAGCCGCCAGCTGTGGTGGGGGCACCGCATCCCGGCGTGGTACGACGGGCAGGGCCAGGTCTACGTCGGCCGCACCGAGGCCGAGGTGCGCGCGCGCCACGGCCTGGGCGCCGGCGTGGCGCTGCGCCAGGACGAGGACGTGCTCGACACCTGGTTCTCGTCTGCCCTGTGGCCGTTCTCGACGCTCGGCTGGCCCGACACCACCGGCGCGCTCGGCCGCTACTACCCCGGGAGCGTGCTGGTCACCGGCTTCGACATCATCTTCTTCTGGGTCGCGCGCATGATGATGATGGGGCTCAAGTTCATGGGCGAGGTGCCGTTCCACGACGTCTACATCACCGGGCTGATCCGCGACGAGCACGGCGACAAGATGTCCAAGTCCAAGGGCAACGTCATCGACCCGCTCGACATCGTCGACGGCATCGCCCTCGAGGCACTGGTCGCCAAGCGCACCAGCGGTCTGATGCAGCCGCAGCTCGCGCCGGCGATCGACAAGGCGACGCGCCGCCAGTACCCGCAGGGCATCGCCGCGCACGGTACCGACGCGCTGCGCTTCACCTTCGCCGCCCTCGCCTCGCCGAGCCGCGACATCCGCTTCGACCTGGCGCGCGTCGGCGGCTACCGCAACTTCTGCAACAAGCTGTGGAACGCGGCGCGCTTCGTGACGCTGGCGCTCGGCGCGACGGCCGTCGAGTCCGGCACCGGCATGGAGCTGTCGGTGGCGGACCGCTGGATCCGCTCGCGCTTCGGTCGCGCGCTCGCCACCGTCGAGAGCGCCTTCGCCGAGTACCGCTTCGACTATGCCGCCAGCGCGCTGTACGAGTTCGCCTGGTACGACTTCTGCGACTGGTACGTGGAGTTCACCAAGCCGGTGCTGCAGGGCGAGAGCGCCACGCCGGCGGCGCGGCACGGCACGCGCCGCACGCTGGCTCGCATTACCGAGGCGCTGCAGCGTGCGCTGCACCCGCTCATGCCGTTCATCACCGAAGAGATCTGGCAGCGCATCGCGCCGCTCACCGGCTGCACCGCCGACACGGTGATGCTGCAGCCCTACCCGACGGCCGCCGACTTCCCCGCCGACGAGGCGGCCGAGCGCGAAGCCGCCTGGATGCAGGCGGTGGTCTTGGGCGTACGGCAGATCCGCAGCCAGATGGACATCAAGCCGGGACGCAAGATCCCCGTGCTGCTGAAGGATGCGGGCGCCGAGGACGAGGTGCTCGCCGCGCGCCACCGGGTCGCGCTCGAGCGCCTCGCCGGGATGGAAAGCCTGACCGTGCTGGCGCCGGAGAGCGCCGCGCCGCAGTCAGCCGCAGCGCTGGTCGGCACGATGAGCGTGCTCGTGCCCATGGCGGGCCTCATCGATGCGAAGGCCGAGGCCGAGCGGCTCGGCAAGCTCCTCGCCCGGACGCAGGGTGACCTGGCCAAGACGCGCGGCCGTCTCGCCAACGACAGCTTCGTGCGCGGCGCCCCGGCGCAGGTGGTCGCCACCGAGCGCGAACGCGTCGCCGAGCTCGAGCGCACCGCCACCTCACTCAGCGCGCAGCTCGAGCGGGTGCGCGGGCTGCTGGCGCCATGAGCAGTGCGGGCGCCGCGCCGGCGGACGCGGCGGCGCTGGCGCGCGTGCTGACCTCGCTCGAGACGGTCATTCTCGGCAAGCCGGCGCAGATCCGCCTGTGCCTCGCCTGCCTGCTGGCACGCGGCCACCTGCTGATCGAGGACGTGCCCGGGGTCGGCAAGACCACCCTCGCGCACGCGCTGGCGCACGTACTGGGACTCGCCTGGCAGCGCGTGCAGTTCACCAGTGACCTGCTGCCCGCGGACATCATCGGCGTGTCGGTGTTCGACCGCGCCAGCCAGCGCTTCAACTTCCGCCAGGGACCGATCTTCACCCAGCTGCTGCTGGCCGACGAGGTCAACCGCGCGAGCCCGCGCACCCAGAGCGCGCTGCTCGAGGCCATGGAGGAGCGCCAGGTGAGCATCGACGGCACCACCTATGCGCTGCCCGAGCCGTTCTTCGTGGTCGCGACCCAGAACCCGCACGAGCAGCTCGGCACCTACGCACTGCCCGAGTCGCAGCTCGACCGCTTCCTCATGCGCGTCACGCTGGGCTACCCCGACGCCGCACACGAACGCGAACTGTTGCGCGGCGGGGAGCGGCGCGAGCTGCTGCCGGGCATGCCGGCGGCCCTGTCGGCCGCGGGCGTCGCGGCGGTACAGCGCGCGGTGCGCGCGGTACACGTCGCGGATGCGCTGCTCGACTACACCCAGGGGCTGATCGCGCGCAGCCGCGAGCGCACGGATCTGAAGATCGGCCTGTCCCCGCGCGCCGGGCAGGGCCTGGTGCGGGCGGCCCAGGCCTGGGCCTACCTCGATGCGCGCCAGGCCGTGCTGCCCGAGGACGTGCAGGCGGTGCTCGGGGCCGTGGTCGCGCACCGGCTCGAGGCGCGCGATCCGGCGCCGGGCGCGCCGGCGGACTTCGCCGCCGAGATCGTGCGCGCGGTGCCGGTGCCGCTCTGAGCACGCTCGCATCCCTCAACGCCCGCCTCAACACGCGCCTGGCGCGCTGGGTGCACCGCCGCCAGGGCGACGACCGCCTGCCGGTGGTGCTCGAGCGCCGGCGACTCTACATCCTGCCGACGCGCGCCGGCGCCGCCTTCGGCGTGCTGCTGATGCTGATGCTGGTCGCGGGTCTCAACTACGCCAACAGCCTCGCCCTGTTCCTCACCTTCCTGTTGGCCGCGTTCGCGCTGGTGGTCATGCAGCTGTGCCACCGCAACCTGCTCGGCGTGCAGGTGCAGTCGCTCTCCGCCGCGCCGCTGTTCGCCGGCAGCCCCGGGGTGCTGCGCGTTTGGCTCGGCGACCCGGCCGGCACGGCGCGCCTCGGCCTCGAGGCAGCCGTCGAGGGCTCGCCGCGCGTGGCGGCGGATGCAGGCGCGGGTGCGCGCGCCTGTCTCGACGTGCCGCTGCCGGCCGCGCGGCGCGGCCGCCTGCGCATCGCGCGCGTGCGACTCTCGACCGCCCATCCCTTCGGGCTGTTCCGCGTCTGGACCTGGGTGCACGCCCCACTCGAGGTGTGGGTGTACCCGCGCCCGCTCGGCCGCCTGCCCATGCCGGTGTACGGCGAGCTGCAGTCCGGCCGCCAGGCGCGCCCGGCCGCCGGTACCGACGAGTGGTCCGGGCTGCGCCCGTTCCGCGACGGCGACTCACCGCGCGCGGTCGACTGGAAAGCGTACGCGCGCGAGGCCCCGCTGCTGGTGAAGGAATACTCCCTGGGCGCGGCCGAGCTGCGCCTGTTCGACTTCGCCGCCGTGCGGCTCGCCGACACCGAGGCGCGGCTGTGCCAGCTGGCGCGCTGGGTCGTGGAGGCGGAGGCACGGGGCGAGCGCTACGGCCTGGTCCTGCCCGGCCTGCGGCTCGAGCCCGACCGCGGCCCCGAGCACCGCCACCACTGCCTTGCGGCGCTGGCCGCCTTCGGACTCGGGCCCGGGGGGTGAGCGTGCCGGACACCGCCGCAGGGGCAGACGCCGGGCGCGGCTCGCCGCGGCCGCTGTTGTGGGCCTGCGCAGCGCTCGGCGGCGGCGTGCTGCTGCACGCCGACCGCGTACCGGCCTGGGCGGCACTGCTGGCTCTCGGGCTGCTGCTGTGGCGCGTGGCCAGCGCGCGGCGCGGCCGCTGGGCGCCCGCCCTGGCGCTGCGCGCACTGCTGGCCCTCGCTCTCGTGGTGCTGGTGCTGGCGCGCTTCCGCACCCTCAACGGGCTTGCCGCCGGCACCACGCTGCTGATCCTGATGGCGGGGCTGAAGCTGCTGGAGACGCGCACGCGGCGCGACTACTTCGTGCTGGTCGGTACCGGGCTGTTCCTGCTGCTCGCCGCCTGCCTCGACCGTCAGGACCTCCTGCGCGTGCCGCTGTACGCGCTGGAGGCCTGGGTGTGCTGCGCGGCGCTGGCGGTGATCGGCGCCCAGGGCCTGGCGCCGCGCGCCGCGCTGGCGCTCGCCGGGCGGGCGCTGCTGCTCGCCGCCCCCCTCGCGGCGCTGCTGTTCGTGTTCTTTCCGCGCCTGCCGGGCTCGTTCTGGGCGATCCCGCGCGACCAGCAGGCGGTGACCGGGCTGGCCGACTCCATGTCGCCGGGCAGCATCCTCAGCCTGGTGACCAGCTACGACACCGCCTTCAGGGTGCGGTTCGCCGCCGAGGTGCCGCCGCCGCAGGAGCGCTACTGGCGCGGACCGGTGTTGCACGAGTTCGACGGCCACACCTGGCGGCGGGCGCCGGATGCCTACCGGCCGCGCCAGGCGCTGCACTTCCTCGGCACGGCGTACCGCTACCACGTGTGGCTGGAACCGAGTCGCCAGCACTGGTGGCTGGCGCTCGATACGCCGGCGCACTCGCCCGACCTCCACGCGCAGCTCACTTACGACTACGAGCTGCTCGGCAGCGAACCGGTCGCGCAGGGCCTCGCCTTCGTGGCGGTGTCCTACACCCATACCGCCGCGGCGGCGCCGCTGGCCGCGGGGGCGCGCCGCGAGGACACCGCGCTGCCGTCCGGCAGCAATCCGCGCACGGCGCAGCTGGCCGCCTCGCTCCGCGGGCGCACGGCCTCGGATGCGCAGCTGGTGCAGGCCGCGCTCGAGTACCTGCGCGGCGGCGGCTTCGTCTACTCGCTCGAGCCGCCGCCGCTCGGTGCGGACGCCGTCGACGATTTCCTGTTCCGCACCCGCGAGGGTTTCTGCGGCCACTACGCCTCGGCGTTCGTCGTCCTGATGCGCGCCGCCGGCATCCCGGCGCGCGTGGTCACGGGCTACCTGGGCGGGGAGTGGAACCCGGTGGCGCGCTTCTTCGTGGTGCGCCAGTCGGACGCGCATGCCTGGGCGGAAGTTTGGCTCGAGGGACGCGGCTGGACCCGCGTCGACCCGACCGCGGTGGTGGCACCGGAGCGGCTGCGGCGCGGCATCCTCGACCTGCTGCCGCAGGGCCTGTCGGTGAGCGAGCGGATGATCCGCAGCTCGCCGTGGCTCGCCTACCTGCTGCAGCGCTGGGACGCGGCCAACGACTGGTGGAGCGAGCGCGTGCTGCAGTTCGACTACGGCGCGCAGCTCGACCTGCTCGCGCGGCTCGGCATCCGCACGCCCGACGCACGTCAGCTCGGCTGGGCCTTCATGCTGGCGCTGCTCGGCTGGCTGGCGCTCATCACCTGGCACGTCGGGCGCGGCGGCCGCGCCGCACGCCCCGACGCGCTGGCGCGCGCCTACGCGCGGCTGTGCCGCAAGCTCGCGCGCATCGCGCCGCCGCGCGCCCCGCACCAGGGGCCGCTCAGCCTCGCGGCCATGGTCGCCGCACACCGGCCGGAGCTCGCACCTGCGGTGCGCGCGCTGCTCGAGCGCTACGCGCAGCTGCGCTACGGGCCGCCGCAGGGCGCAGGCCAGGCGCGCGCCGTCGCCGAGTTCCGCCGCGCGGTGGCGCAACTGGCGCTGCCCTGATTCAGGAGGAGCGGAACCCGATCTTCGCGTGCGTGCCGTCGCAGAACGGCTTGTTGGCACTGCCGCCGCAGCGGCACAGGTGCGCCGCCGTGACGCGCGCCACCACCCGCCCGGTGCCGCTCGTGAGCTCGAGATTACCGCGCACCCGCAGCGGACCGTCCGGCTGTGGCTCGATGGCGAGCGTGCCGTCGCGCACCGGCAGCGTGTCGGTGCGGCCCGCGGGCGGCTCGCCCGTGGCGCTGAAGCCGACCTCGTGGTGCGAGCCGTCGCAATAGGGCTTGTGCTTGGAGGCGCCGCAGCGGCACAGGGTCGCGCGGTAGCCGGCCGGCACGCCGTCGATCTCGAGGCGGCCGCGGAAGGCGTAGGGTCCGGCCTCGCGCACCGCGGCGAGGTTCACCGGCGGCACCGGCTCGGCGGGGCCGCCGTCGAGCCGCCGGTAGCGGATCGCACCCGACGGGCAGGCGTGCGCAACTTCCGCCAGCTGCTCGACCGGCATGGCGTCGGGGTGGATCCAGGCCCCCTGCGTGTTGGCGAGGAACACCCGCGGCGCCCAGGTGACGCAGAAGCGCGAATGGATGCAGCGCTGCGCCTCGAACTGCAGCTCGATGTTCTGTCCGCGCACCGTCTCCACGCCGTCCGCCACCGCGGCTGCCGGGGCCTGCGCCGGCGGCGCGGCAGCGCTGGCGGCCGCCGCCGCGGCGGGCGCTGCGGCGGCGGCGGACTCGTAGCCGCGCGCGGCACGCACCGCCAGATGCGCCAGTGCCTCGGCCGCGGCCACGGCGCGCGCCTCGCCGGAGGCGCGCAGCGCCGCACCGGCTTGGGCGAGCTGCGCGAAGCGCTCGATGAACAGGCGCCGTGCCGCCGCCCCGGGCACCAGCGCCGCGGTGTCGCGCGGCGCGATGAACGAGACTCCCGCGTGGCACTGCGGATTCGACGGCCCGGCCGGCAGCCGCGCGGCGCGCTCGGCGAGCGGCACCAGCGCCTGCATCAGCCCGATCGCCAGGTCCACCGTCAGGGACTTCTCGGCCGCCGGCGCACGCAGCACGTACGCGTACGCGAGCAGCCGCAGCATCAACGCGTAGCAGGCGTTGGCGAGATCGACGGTGGCGAAGGCCGCCGCATCCTCGATCCACACCCGCCCCTCGGGCCGCGGCGGCCGGCGCAGGACCGGGTTGGTGGCCGCCGGCCACGCGGGCGCGAAGTCCGGATTGCGTCCGAGCAGCCGCTGCAGCTCGGCGCGCACGCCGAGGAACTTCTGATAGTGCGAGCTCGCCGAGTCGCGCGGCGCCCCCTCGCCCTGCTCGATGATGGAGGCGAAGGCCGCGAGTGCGGTCTTCAGGCAGATGACCGGCTGCACCCCGGGCAGGTTGACCTCCGCGGCCGACAGCTGCAGCGCCGCCGCGCCGCCGAAGGCGGCCGCCTCGCCGTTACGCTCGACGAAGGCGCGCAGCCCGGCGCCGAGGTGCGCGTAGAAATCGCCCACCGTGTCGTAATCGCGCGCCATGGGCGTCAGGTGCGGCCGATCGGTGCCGCGCACGTAGGGCCGCTCGCAGGCAAACCCCGTGCCCTCCGGCTCGTCCGAGCCGTGCGGGCGCTCGAGGAACACGAAGTGCTGCAGCGTGGCGGCGCCGAACGGCGCCAGCTTCACGGTGATGCTGGCGGGCAGGTAGCCCGGATCGAGCGGGAAATTGGTGCGGCCGATGCGCGGGCTGCCGCCGAGCGCCGCGGTGATGTTCCACACCGCCAGCAGATGCCCCATCTCCTCGATCGCGACATTGAGCAGCACGCCGCGCCAGCGGCGCACCGCCGCCGCCTCGGCGGCATTCAGGCCCTCCCGCTCGCCGTCCTTCAGGCTGAAGGCGGCATACAGGTAGGTGCACATGAGATTGTGCTCGAGCTCGGCGGCCTCGTACAGGCGGTTGATGAGGATCTCGCGCTGCGCCAGGGCCGGGGCCGCGGTGAAGTCGTTCATGGGACCGTATGTCGCACAAATCGCCCGGCCGCGCCATCCCGCTTCAGAGGGTCCTAGGCGGCGTGCTCGCGCGTCTCGTGGAACACGATGTCGGGCCAGCGCTCGAGCGTCAGCTCGAGGTTGACGCGCGAGGGGGCGAGGTACACCAGCGCCCCGGCGTGATCGACCGCGAGCTGGTCGTGGGCGCGCGCCTTGAACTCCTCGAGCTTGCGCGCATCGGCGCTGTCGACCCAGCGCGCGGTGTAGACCGTGACCGCATCGAACACGCACTGCACGCCGTACTCGTCCTGCAGCCGGAACGCGACCACCTCGAACTGCAACTGCCCGACCGCCCCCAGGATCAGGTCGTTGTTGCGCAGCGGGCGGAACAGCTGGGTCGCGCCCTCCTCGCACAGCTGCAGCAGGCCCTTCTGCAGCGCCTTCATCTTCAGCGGGTCCTTGAGCACCGCGCGCCGGAAGATCTCGGGTGCGAAGTTCGGCACGCCGGTGAAGGTGAGCCGCTCGCCCTGGGTGAAGGTGTCGCCGATGTTGATGGTGCCGTGGTTGTGCAGGCCGATGATGTCGCCGGCGTAGGCCTCCTGCGCCTGGGCGCGGTCGGCGGCCATGAAGGTGAGCGCGTCGGCCACGCGCACCTCCTTGTCGAGGCGCACGTGGAACAGTCGCATGCCGCGCTGGTAGCGCCCGGCGCACAGGCGCAGGAATGCGATGCGGTCGCGGTGCGCCGGGTCCATGTTGGCCTGGATCTTGAACACGAACCCGGCCAGCGCCGGCTCGTGCGGCGCGACGCTGCGCTCGCGCGCGCTGCGCGCCAGCGGCGCGGGCGCGTAGGCACTGAAGGCGGCCAGCAGCTCCTCGACCCCGAAGTTGTTGATGGCGGAGCCGAAGAACACCGGAGTCTGGCGCCCGGCGCGATAGGCGCCGAGGTCGAAGCTCGCGGTGGCGCCCTTCACCAGCTCGATCTCCTCGCCGAAGGCACGCGCCTGCTCGCCGAGGAACTCCTGGGCGGCGGCGCTCGCCAGGTGCTCGATGGTGCGGTTCTCGCCGACGCGGCCGCGCTCGCCCGCGGCGTACACGTAGATGCGATCCTCGCCGAGATGGTAGATGCCGCGCAGCTCGCGTCCCATGCCGATCGGCCAGGTGAGCGGCGCGGTGGCGATGCCGAGCACGCGCTCGATCTCGTCGAGCAGCTCGATGGGCGCACGCCCGTCGCGGTCGAGCTTGTTGATGAAGGTCATGATCGGCGTGTCGCGCAGCCGGCACACCTCCATGAGCTTGATGGTGCGCTCCTCGACCCCCTTGGCGCAGTCGATGACCATGAGCGCGGAGTCGACCGCCGTGAGCGTGCGGTAGGTGTCCTCGGAAAAGTCCTCGTGACCGGGGGTATCCAGCAGGTTGACGATGCAGTCGCGGTACGGGAACTGCATCACCGAGGAGGTGACCGAGATGCCGCGCTGCTGCTCGAGCCGCATCCAGTCGGAGGTCGCGTGGCGGGCGGCCTTGCGCCCCTTGACGGTCCCGGCCATCTGGATCGCGCCGCCGAACAGCAGCAGCTTCTCGGTGAGCGTGGTCTTGCCGGCGTCGGGGTGCGAGATGATCGCGAAGGTGCGACGCCGAAGGATCTCGGCTGCCAGGTCGCTCATGGCGCGGGGCCCGTCAGCCGGGCGCGGCCGCGCTGCGCAGCGCGCGCTTGAGCACCGCCGCGTCCTCGCGCCCGCCGGCCGCCTGGTAGTAGCCGCGCCGCGTGCCGACCTGCTGGAAGCCGAGCGCCAGGTACAGACGGATGGCGGCGGTGTTGGAGGGGCGCACCTCGAGGAATGCCTCCACCATGCCGGCGAGCGCGGCGCGCTCGATGAGTGCGGTCAGCAGGCGCCGGCCGACGCCGTGGCAGCGGTACGACTCGCCGACGCACAGATTGAGGATGTGGGCCTCGCCGGCGCCGAGGCTCATCACCCCGTAGGCCATGATCTGCCGCTCCACCGTCACGACGCGGCACACGTAGCCGACCCGCAGGCAGTCGCGGAAGATGCCCTCGCTCCACGGGAACTGGTAGGCGGCGCGCTCGATGGCGAGCACCTCGGCAACGTCGGCGATGCGCATCGGCCGGATCGCGATCTCGGACGGGGAATTCAGCAGCTCAGGTGCCGTGGCCATCGCCGCCTCCGGTGAGCCGCTGATAGAGGCCGCGCGCGAACTTGAGGTCCTCCCATGCCTTGCGCTTGTCCTGCGGCGTGCGCAGCAGGTAGGCGGGGTGATAGGTGACCACCAGCGGGACGTTGAACTCGCCGAAGCGGTGCACCTGGCCGCGCAGCCGCGACAGCGGCGCCTCGGTGCCGAGCAGGTTCTGGGCGGCGATGCGCCCGACCGCGAGCATGATCTTCGGCTGCAGCAGCGCCACCTGGCGCAGCAGGTACGGCATGCAGGCCGCGACCTCCTCGGGCCTGGGGTCGCGGTTGTGCGGCGGCCGGCTCTTGAGCACGTTGGCGATGTAGACGTTGCTGGTGCGATCCAGCCCGATGGCACGCAGCATGGCATCGAGCAGCTGGCCGGCCGGGCCGACGAACGGCTCGCCGCGCCGGTCCTCTTCCGCGCCGGGCGCCTCGCCGACCACCAGCCAGTCACAGCGTCGCGGCCCGACCCCGAGCACGCCCTGGGTGCGGGTGGCGTGCAGCGCGCAGCGCGTGCAGGCCGCCACCTCGCGCCGCAGCCCCTCCCAGGCCGCGGCCGTGTCCGCCGGCGGCGGCGCGGTCGCGGGTGCGGCGGCCGGAGGTGCGCGCGCGACCCACAGCTCGATGCCGAGCGCCTGCAGATACTGCTGCTGCCGTGCCGCGTGCATGCGCGCGCCTACGGGCCCGGAGCCGGCGCACCGCGCACCATGCGGCGCACACGCCGTCCGACCCACAACAGCGGCGCCGACAGCGCGTAGGTGCCGAACACCGACAGGAAGATGGTGGGCGGGTCGGTGGCGATCAGCACGAACAGCAGCGGCACCAGCAGCATGTACACGAAGCGGATGCGGCGATCGAGGTCGAACTGCTTGAAGCTCGGATAGCCGAAGCGGCTCACCATGAGCGCGCCCGCGCTCGCGGTCACGACGAATGCCAGGATCAGGCCGGTCAGGCCCGGCTCGTGCCAGTCGCTCACGAACCACACGAACGCCGCCACGATCGCCGCGGCCGACGGGCTCGGCAGCCCCTCGAAATAGCGCTTGTCGGCGCTCGCCGCGCGGGCGTTGAAGCGCGCCAGGCGCAGCGCCGCGGCCACCGCGTAGAAGAAGCAGGCGAGCCAGCCGAATCGTCCCCAGTGCTGGCCGAACTCGGCGATGCGCACCACGCCCCACTGGTAGGCGACGATGGCCGGCGCGAGCCCGAAGGCCACCATGTCGGCGAGGCTGTCGTATTCCTTGCCGAAGGCGCTCTCGGTGCGCGTCAGGCGCGCGATGCGCCCGTCCAGGGTGTCGAACAGCATGGCGACAAACACCGCGATGCCGGCGTGCTCGAAGTGCTTGTCGATGGCCGCGACCACGGCATAGAAGCCCGAGAACAGGCAGCCCGTGGTCAGCAGGTTCGGCAGCAGGTAGATGCCCTTGCCGCGCGGCTTGGTGTATTCGTGCTGGGAGTCGGTCGCCACACGGCAATCTTAGCAGGGGCCTCCTGCTAAGATGGCACACCCTGCCGATCACCAGTCCGAAGCGATGAAGCTGTCCGCCTACCCCATCAACACCATGAAGGAGACCCCCGCCGAGGCGGAGGTCATCAGCCACCAGCTGATGCTGCGTGCCGGCCTGGTGCGGCGCCTGGCGGCCGGGCTGTACAGCTGGCTGCCGATGGGGTTGCGCGTGCTGCGCAAGGTGGAGCGCATCGTGCGCGAGGAGATGGACCGCGCCGGGGCCCTGGAGCTGGTGATGCCGGTGGTACAGCCGGGCGAGCTGTGGCAGGAGTCGGGGCGCTGGAGCCAGTACGGCCCGGAACTGCTGCGCTTCAAGGACCGGCACGAGCGCGACTTCGTCGCCGGTCCCACGCACGAGGAAGTGATCACCGACATCGCGCGGCGCGAGCTGCAGAGCTACCGCCAGCTGCCGGTCAACTTCTACCAGATCCAGACCAAGTTCCGCGACGAGGTGCGGCCGCGCTTCGGCGTCATGCGCGCGCGCGAATTCATCATGAAGGATGCCTACTCCTTCCACCTCGATGAGGCCTCGCTGCAGGCCGGCTACCGCGCCATGTACGACGCCTACACCCGCATCTTCACCCGCACCGGGCTCACCTTCCGCGCCGTGCGCGCCGACTCCGGCGCCATCGGCGGCGATGTCAGCCAGGAGTTCCACGTGCTCGCCCCTTCCGGCGAGGACGCGATCGTGTTCTCGGACGGGGACGATTACGCCGCGAACCTCGAGGCCGCCGCGGCACTGCCGCCGGCGGAGCCGCGCCCGGCCCCGCGCGAGGCGCTGCGCAAGGTGGCCACGCCCGGCATGCGCACCATCGAGGACCTGGCGCGCTTTCTCAAGGTGGAGCCGGCGCGCTGCCTCAAGACGCTGATCGTCGACGGCACGGGCGATGAGGTGGTGGCGCTGGTGGTACGCGGCGACCACGAGCTCAACGCGGTGAAGGCGCAGAAGCTGCCCGGGGTGGCGAGCCCGCTGCGCATGGCAAGCGCGGCCCGCGTGCTGGCCGCCACCGGCACCGAGCCCGGCTACGTAGGACTGGTCGGCCTCAAGTGCCGCGTGTACGCCGACCACGCCGCACTGGCACTCGCCGACTTCGTCTGCGGCGCCAACGACAAGGACATGCACCTCATCGGGGTGAACTGGGAGCGCGACCTGCCGGCCGCGCCGGCTGCCGACCTGCGCAAGGTGGTCGAGGGCGATCCGAGCCCCTCGGGCCGCGGCCGCCTGAAGATCGCGCGCGGCATCGAGGTCGGCCACATCTTCCAGCTGGGCAGCAAGTACAGCACGCCGATGAAGGCGAGGGTGCTCGACGAGGCCGGCCAGGAAGTCACCCTGCTCATGGGCTGCTATGGCATAGGTGTGACGCGCATCGTGGCCGCGGCCATCGAGCAGAACCACGATGAGCGCGGCATCATCTGGCCGGAGCCGATCGCGCCCTTTCAGGTGGTGCTGGTACCGATTAACCTGCAGAAGTCCGCGCGTGTGCGCGAGGTCAGCGACCGCCTGTATGCCGAGCTCAGTGCCGCCGGAGTCGAAGTGCTGTACGACGACCGCGACGCGCGCCCGGGCGTCAAGTTCGCCGACGCCGAGCTGCTCGGCGTTCCGCACCGTCTGGTGGTGGCCGAGCGCGGCCTCGAGGCCGGCAAGCTCGAGTACCGCCACCGTCGCGACAGCGCCAGCACCGAGTTCCCGGCCGGCGAAGCGCTCAGCTTCCTGCGCTCGCGTCTCGGCCGCTGACAGCAGCGGCGCGCGGCGCTGCGGCCCGCTCGGCGCTGCGCTGGTGCTGCTGCTCGGCCTGCTGCCCGGCGGCGCCTGCGCCGACCAGCAGCGCGACCCGGGACTCGAGTCGGTCGTGGCGCGCGCCATCAGCCAGGCCAAGTGCTTCACCGACCAGTACGACTCGGCGGTCTGGTACAAGCTCATGGAGCCGCGGCTGCGCAAGCTGGTCAAGGAGCAGGACCAGCGCCTCGACATCCTGCAGCAGGTCTACTGCGAGACGCACCGCAGCGGCGAGGCGCGTCTGCCGCCCGGGCTGGTGATGGCGCTGATCCAGGTCGAGAGCCGCTTCGACCGCTGGGCGGTGTCCTCGGCCGGCGCGGTGGGTCTCATGCAGGTGATGCCGTTCTGGCCGGAGAAGCTCGGCATGCACCGCTACGAGCTGGTGCACGTCGCCCCCAACATCCGCATGGGCTGCGCGATCCTGCGCTACTACATGGGCCACGAGCGCTTCGACGTGCGCAAGGCGCTCGCCCGCTACAACGGCAGCCCGGGCCAGCGCAACTACCCCGACATGGTGATCAGCCAGTGGGCCCACTGGGGTGGCGCCGACGACCTCGGCTTTCCGAAGATCAAGGTGACGCCGCTGCGCTGAGGGCGCGCGGCGCGTCAGCCGGTGCCGTGGCGGCGCGCCGGCTGCGCCGGCGGCAGCATGCGCGCCACGCCCTCGCGGCGCGAATCGGCCGCTCCCGCATAGCTGCCGTCGGGCAGCCGCGCCACGCCGTGCAGGCCGGAGTTCTCGGCGCGCCCGGGCTTGAGCTCGATGCCGCGGTCGCGCAGCCCGGCGACCAGTGCCGGGGCGAAGCGGCCGATCTCGCCGCTGAAGGTGTTGCCGCGCGCGATCAGGTTGGGCAGCTCGATGGCCTGCTTGATCGGCAGCTTCCACGCCAGCAGCGCCACCAGCGTCTTGGCGTTGTACTCGAGGATGGCGTTGCCGCCGGGCGAACCGAGCGCGGCGACGAAGTTGCCGTCGTGGTCGAGCACGATCACCGGCGCCATCGACGAGCGCGGCTGCTTGCCGCCCTGCACGGCGTTGGCGACCGGGTGTCCGGCCTCGGTGGGCGTGAACGAGAAGTCGGTGAGCTGGTTATTGAGCACGAAGCCGCCGACGGTGCGGCCGGAGCCGAACACCGACTCGACCGTCGTGGTCATGGAGACCACGTCGCCGTCGGCATCGACCACCACCAGGTGGCTGGTGCCGGCCGACTCGGCGGTGGCGTCGTGGCCGCGCGGCACGGCGATCTCGCCCGGCGGCGGCGGGGGACCTGCATGCTGGCCGATCAGCTGCGCGCGCAGGCGCACGTAGGCGGGGTCGAGCAGCTTCTCCACCGGCACCTGCACGAAGTGCGGGTCGCCGACGTAGCGGTCGCGGTCGGCGTACATGAGGCGGCTGGCCTGTGCGAACAGGAACCAGGCCTGCGGATCGTTGGGGCCGCGGCTGGCGATGTCGGTGTGGTCGAGCAGCTCGAGCATCTGCAGCAGCGCGACCCCGCTCGAGGGCGGCGGCGGCACGCACACCGAGTAGCTGCGGTACGGGCGGCACAGCGGCTGCGCCCAGTCGGGGCGGTAGGTCGACAGGTCCTTGAGCGTCAGCGTGCCCGGCAGCGGCGGCTGATGAGTGGTCCGGACGATCTCCTCGGCGATCGAGCCGGTGTAGAGCGCGCGCGGCCCCTCGGCGGCGATGCGCTCGAGGGTATGCGCGTAGTCCGGATTCTGGAACAGGTCGCCCTCTTCCAGCTCCGCACCGTCGGGGCGGGAGAACAGCGTGCGCACTTCGTTGGTGGGCGGAAACGGCGAGCCCTCGCCGAGGAACATGGCGAGCCGCGCCGGCACGCGGAAGCCGGCCGAGGCGGCGCGGATCACCGGCTGGAACAGATCCTTCCAGCGCAGCGCACCGAACTTCGCCTGCGCGCTCGCCAGCATGGCGATCGCGCCCGGCACGCCGGTCGAGCGCCCGCTGCGCACCGCCTCGACGAACGGCAGCGGCTTGCCGTGCTCGTCGAGGAACATGTCGGGCGGGGCGGCCGCGGGAGCCTTCTCGCGTCCGTCGAGCGCGCTCACCTTGCCGGTGCGGGCGTCGTAGTAGAGCAGGAACGAGCCGCCGCCGATGCCCGAGCTCTGCGGCTCGACCAGTCCCAGCATCGCCTGCACGGCGACCGCGGCGTCGATGGCCTTGCCGCCCTTGCCGAGAATTTCCAGTCCGGCATCCACCGCCATGGGGTTGGCGGCGGCCACCCACGCCTGCCGCACGTGCGGCGCGCGCCGGTGAAACCACGAGGCCTTGGCGGGCGTCGCCGCCGCCGCCGGTGCCGACATTTCATCCGGTGACGGCGGATGCTCGATGGGCACCGGAACGCCCGGCTCGGACGCGGCGGGCTCGGCCGCCGCGGCGGCAGCAGACGGCGCTGCGGACGGCGGCACGGCCAGCGTCGCCGCCGGCGCCGCGGCAGCCGCAGGGCTGGCCGGGTCGGGCGGCGCGGCTGCCGCGGCGCCCGGCAGCCCCAGGCACAGCAGCGCCACGCACACCAGCCGGCGTGCCCGGCCCCCTGCACGATGCGGTATCGGGCTCACGTCAGACGGTGTGGAAGCCGGTACGGGCGTCGGCCGGGTTCGCGGGCGCATCCGTCACCTCGACCGAGGTGACCTTGGAGGCCGAGGAGCCGATCCACAGCCAGCTGACGAAGGAGCCGACCGCGTCGGGCTCGCCGCACGCCAGCACCTCCACGCGCCCGTCCGGCAGGTTGCGGGCGTAGCCGCGCAGTCCCAGCTCCTGCGCGCGGCGCGCGGCGGTTGCACGGTAGAACACGCCCTGCACGCGCCCGCCCACCAGACACCTCTTGCACTGCATGCTCGCCAGGACCCGCACCGCGGAAGGGAGCGAATAGTACTAGAGTTTCGCGCCACCGGTCTCGCGGCGGATGCCGGGCGCCGCGTTTTGTGGCAACGTTCGCCGGCCACGCACCCGGCGCGCACGACGGCACTCATGACGGAGATACTGGTCCTCTACTACTCGCGCAGCGGCGCAACCGCGGAGCTCGCACGCCAGGTGTGCCGCGGCATCGAGACGGTGCCGGGCGCGAGCGCGCGGCTGCGCACCGTGCCGCCGGTCGCGGCGCAGAGCGAAGGGCCGGTCACGCCGGTGCCGGCCAGCGGCCCGCCCTATGCGACTCTCGAGGACCTGCGCGACACGCAGGGCCTGATACTCGGCAGCCCGACCCGCTTCGGCAACATGGCGGCGCCGCTCAAGCACTTCCTCGACGGCACCGCGAGCCTGTGGCTGTCCGGGGCACTCGCCGGCAAGCCGGCGGCGGTGTTCACCGCCACGCAGACCCTGCACGGCGGACAGGAGAGCACGCTGGTATCGATGATGCTGCCGCTGTTCCATCACGGCATGATCCTCGTCGGCCTGCCCTACACCGAGCGGGCGCTCAACGAGACGCGCAGCGGCGGCACGCCCTACGGCGCCTCGCACGTCAGCGGCGGCAACACTACCCCGCGGCTCACCGAGGCGGAGAAGGTGCTGGCGCAGGCACTCGGCCGGCGCGTCGCGGCCCTGGCGGTGCAGCTGGCACGCCGCTGAGGGCGGCCCGGCTCACGCGGACGGATCGCGGGCGCGCAGCACTTCGCGGATGAACGGCACGGTGAGGCGCCGCTGCGCGGCGAGCGCCGCCTCATCGAGCGTGTCGAGCAGCGCGTACAGCGTGCGCATGTCGCGCGGGAAGCGCCGCTGCAGCCAGCGCAGCGTCTCCTCCGGCAGCTCGACGCCGCGCAGCTGTGCCCGCAGCCGCAGCGCCGCCTGCTGCTCGTGCTCTCCCAGGACGCGCAGCTGGAACACGGTCCCCGCCGCGCAGCGCGAGCCGAGATCGGCGAGCGTCCAGGGCACCAGTGCCGGCGGTGACTGCGCCGACAGCACCAGCTGGCCGCCCGCCTCCTCGAGCTCGCGCAGCAGCGCGAACACCCCGCGCTCCCACTCGCCCTGGCCGACCACCCGGTCGAGGTCGTCGAGGCACAGCACCTGCATCTGCGGCAGGCCGTCGAGCACTCCCACTCCGAGCGCGGCGACGTCCGCGAGCGGCACGTAGCCGGCGCGCCAGCGCGCGCTCGCCGCGGCGCAGATCGCCTGCAGCAGATGCGTCTTGCCGGCCCCGGCAGCGCCGCACAGCCAGGTCAGTCCGGCGCCGGGCGCGGCGGCGAGCTGCTGCGCGTAGGCGAACGCCTGCGAGTTGGGGCCGGGCAGGAAGCTGGCGAACACCGCGCGGTCGGGCAGCCGCACTGCCAGCGGGATCTGGCGCATGCGCAGCCCTCAGGCGGGCAGTGTCCAGGCGCGCCGCGAGAAGGTCGCGACGTAGTGCAGCCCGGAGATCACGGTCGTGGCGAAGGTGGCGAGCGCGGCGGCGTCGAGCACCTCGCGCAGCGGCAGCCGCTCGGCGGCACTGAGCAGCACCAGCATGACGTACAGCAGCTGCGCACCGGTGTTGAGCTTGCTGATCAGCGTCGGCCGCCCGTGCAGCGGACCGAACCACAGGCGGAAGACCAGCGCGCCGAGCCCGATCAGCACGTCGCGCGCCACCACCGCGGCGGTCAGCCACCACGGCACCAGCTCGAGCCAGGCGCACTCGATGAACACTGCCATCAGCAGCAGCTTGTCGGCGAGCGGATCGAGGAACTTGCCGAGCTCGGAGGTCCAGCGGAAGCGCTTGGCGAGGTAGCCATCGAGGCCGTCGGAGACGGCGGCGGCGATGAACAACGCCAGCGCCGTCACATACTGGCCCGCGTGCAGCGTCGCGAGCACCGGCCAGATGAGCGCCAGGCGCAGCACGCAGATGAGGTTGGGCAGGTGCCGCACGCGTGCCGCTCCGCCTCAGCCCTGGGGCTGGTAACGGTACACGGGCGGGGTGCCGCCACCGCGCAGCCGCGTGGAACCGGCCAGTCCGTGCTCGAGCGCCGCGGCGCCACCGCGCACGGTCAGCTCGAACACCACGCTGCCGGGATCGGCGACCACGAGGTTGGCACGGCGCACGCCCGGCACGCTCTCGAGCAGCCGCGCGACGTTCGCGTAGTCGGGCAGGCTCGCGACGCCGTCGATGCGCACGCGCAGCGTGGCGTCCGTCTGAGCCAGCGAACCGCCCTGCGGCGGCACCAGGAAGTCGACCGTGTGCTCGATGCCGGCGGCCAGCGGGCCGCTCCAGCTCTCGCTCGCCGTGCGCGTGTACAGGGTCCACTGCAGCACCGTGTCGGGACCGGCATCCTCGCCGCGGCCCACCAGGATCTCGTCGCCACCATAGCGCTGCGCGGTCTGCATGAGCGCGTCGGTGCCGAGCGGGCTGCCCGCGGCGTCATCGACCGCGACCGGCACGAGGCTGATCGGCAGGCCGCGCTCGGCGGCCACGCGCTCGAGCTCGGCGCGCGCCGCGTCCTGTGCGGCGCGATTGCGCGGCGGCGCCAGTGCCACCAGCGTGAACGGACGCACGCGGTCCCAGACGCTGCGGCCGACGGCGCTCACCGCCTGCGCGACCGCGGCGGCATCGAACACCACCTGCGATTCGCCGCGGGGACCTGCGGCGTAGCTCTTCACGTACTTGGGCGCATCGGCGACCAGGCTGGCGAACGCCGGGTCGTCGGCTGATTCGCGCCGGCCGGTGGCGCGCACCAGCGCCTGGCGCATGGCGTTCTGCACCGCCGGCGCCGACTGCCCGTCGACATCGACCTCGTAGACGTGCACCGGGCGTCCGGCCCACGCCGGCGGCAGGGCGCACAACACACACAGTCCCGCCAGCAGAGCCGGCACGCGCGCCGTGCGCCGCAGTTGAATTTGGGCCGTTCGCGACATTGTCTGGATTGCCTGCGCAAGCGCGCGAAGCGGCGGGTACAATACCATAGCGCCCCGGCCCCACGGCGGCCCGGAGTGCGCCGCCCCAGGAACCATGAGCGACCGCCCCGGCACCACCTATCGCGATGCCGGCGTCGACATCGACGCCGGTGACGAGCTCGTCGAGCGCATCAAGCCGCTGGTGCGGCGCGCGCAGCGCCGCGAGGTGTTGGCGGGCATCGGCGGCTTCGGTGCACTGGTGGAGCTGCCGAGCGGCTACCGGCAGCCGGTGCTGGTGTCGGGCACGGACGGCGTGGGCACGAAGCTGCGCCTGGCGATCGACACCGGCCGCCACGACACCATCGGCATCGACCTCGTGGCCATGTGCGCCAACGACGTCGTGGTGCAGGGCGCCGAGCCGCTGTTCTTCCTCGACTACTACGCCACCGGCAAGCTGCAGGTCGACGTCGCCGAAGCCGTGGTCCGCGGCATCGTCGAGGGCTGCGTGCAGGCCGGCGCGGCGCTGGTGGGCGGCGAGACCGCCGAGATGCCCGGCATGTACCACGGCGCCGACTACGACCTGGCCGGTTTCTGCGTCGGCGTCGTCGAGAAGGCGGCGATCATCGACGGCAGCAGGGTGCGCGCCGGCGATGCCATCATCGGCCTCGATTCCTCGGGACCGCACGCGAACGGCTACTCGCTCATCCGCAAGCTCGTGAGCATGGCCGATGCCGGACCGGGCACGCAGCTCGAGGGCCGCAGCCTGTTCGACCGTCTGCTGGCCCCGACCCGCATCTATGTGAAGCCACTGCTCGCCCTGATACGCGCCCTGCCCGTGCACGGCCTCGCCCACATCACCGGCGGCGGCCTCACCGACAACATCCCGCGCGTGCTGCCCGAGGGCACCGAGGCGCTGCTCACGCGCTCGAGCTGGCAGCGCGACCCGGTGTTCGACTGGCTGCAGCACATCGCGCGGGTCGACTCGGCCGAGATGTACCGCACCTTCAACTGCGGTATCGGCATGGTGGTGATCGTGCCGGCCGCGCAGGTGCAGGCGGCGGTGCAGCTCCTCAACTCCCACGGCGAGCATGCGCAGCTGATCGGCGAGGTGCGTGCCGGCGGCCGGGGCGTCGTCATCGCCGAATGAGCGCCGCTCCGCCGCTGCGGCTGGTCGTCCTCATCTCCGGCCGCGGCAGCAACATGACCGCGATCGCCCGCGCCTGCCGCGCCGGCGAGATTCACGCCCAGATCGCGCGCGTGATCGCGGACCGCGCGGATGCCGCAGGACTTGCCAGCGCCGCCGGGCTCGGCACCGCGACCGCCGCGGTGCCACACTCCAGGGGCGAGGCGGCCGGGGATTTCGAGGCGCGGCTGGCCGACGCGATCGACGCCGCGCGCCCGGACCTGATCGCGCTCGCCGGCTTCATGCGCATCCTCTCGGCCGGCTTCGTGGCGCGCTACCTCGGGCGCATGCTGAACGTGCACCCCTCGCTCCTGCCCGCCTACCGCGGCCTCCACACCCATCGCCGCGTGCTCGCGGCCGCCGCGCGCGCGCACGGCGCCAGCGTGCACTACGTGACGCCCGAGCTCGACGCCGGGCCGGTGGTGCTGCAGTCGCGCGTGCCGGTGCGAGCCGGGGACACCGAGGCGGCACTCGCCGCACGCGTGCTGCGCACCGAGCACGTCATCTATCCGCGCGTCATCGGCTGGGTCGCGGCCGGCCGGCTGAGGTGGCACGATGGTGCGGCGTGGCTCGACGGCGCGCGCCTGGATCAGCCGATCGTGGAGGAATTCAGTGCAGCCGACACCTGAGACGCGGCGGCGGCGCGCCGCCTGCGCCATCGCCCTGGGCGCGACGCTGTGGAGCGCCGCGGCCGCCGGTGCGGATGAGCTCAAGCCCTACCAGGCGACCTACCGGGGCATCTGGCACGGCATGACGGTCGCGGTCTCGGACCTGAGGCTCGAGAACTCCGGCGACACCTGGACCTACAGCTCGAAGAGCGAAGGGCGCGGGCTCGGCCGCCTGGCCTCGGGACTCTCGCCCGACCAGACGAGCGTTGCGAAGGTGGTCGGGGACGGCATCCAGCCGCAGAGCTACCGCTCCGGCGGCGGCGATGCCCGGCACAGCATCGACCTCAAGTACGACTGGCAGACCAAGCGCCTCACCGGGAACTACGAGGGCACCAAGGTCGACCTGCCGCTGACCCCCGCGGTGCAGGACGATGGCTCGGTGCAGCTCGCCCTGATGAGCGAGCTGCTCGCCGGCAAGACGCCCGACAAGTTCCAGCTCATCGACAGGAACAGCGTGCGCGAGTACCAGTTCACGCGCGAGGGCGAGGCGACCCTGAAGACGCCGCTCGGCGATGTGCCGACCGTGATCTACCGCGCGCAGAAGAAATACTCACCGCGCACCACGCGCTTCTGGTGCGCGCCCGGCAAGGGCTTCATCCCCATGAAGGTCGAGCAGACCAAGGGCGACGACGTGCAGTGGACGCTGCAGATCGAGAGCCTGAAGCGCTGAACGGTCAGGTCTTTGGCAGCGTCACGCCGCGCTGGCCCTGGTACTTGCCGCCGCGGTCCTTGTAGGAAGTCGAGCACACCTCGTCGGACTCGAAGAACAGCATCTGCGCCACGCCCTCATTGGCGTAGATCTTCGCCGGCAATGGTGTGGTGTTGGAGAACTCGAGCGTCACGTGACCTTCCCACTCCGGCTCCAGAGGCGTTACGTTGCACACGATGCCGCAGCGCGCATAACTGCTTTTCCCCAAACACACGACGAGCACGTTGCGCGGGATGCGGAAGTACTCCACGGTGCGCGCCAGCGCGAAGGAATTGGGCGGAATGATGCAGACCCCGCCGTCGAAGTCGACGAAGCTCTTCTGATCGAAGTTCTTGGGGTCGACGATGGTCGAGTTGATGTTGGTGAAGATCTTGAACTCGCTGGCGCAGCGCACGTCGTAGCCGTAGCTGGAAGTGCCGTACGAGACGATCCTGTGGCCGTCCGACTCCCGCACCTGCTCCGCGGCAAACGGCTCGATCATCCGGTGCTCGCGCGCCATGCGCCGGATCCAGTTGTCGGACTTGATGCTCATGCTTGTTCCGTGAGGCGCGCCGCGCCGGCCGCGGCGCGCACGTTAGCAGGTTCGCGTCGCCGGATCAGCTTTCTTCGACCACGATCTTGGGAAATACGCCGCTGCGATCGCGGGCGCGCACCGCCAGTGCCCCGGCGGTGCGCCGCGCCATCGCGAAATACGGCCGGGCGCGCGGCGAGTCGGGACTGGCGACCACCGTGGGGCGGCCGCCGTCGGCCTCCTCGCGGATGTGGGCATCGAGCGGCAGCTCGCCGAGCAGCCGCACGCCGTACTCGCGCGCCATGCGCTCACCGCCCCCGGCGCCGAAGATGTGCTCGCTGTGGCCGCAGTTGCTGCACACGTGCACGCTCATGTTCTCCACGATGCCGAGCACCGGCACCGCCACCTTCTCGAACATCTTGAGGCCCTTGCGTGCATCGGCGAGCGCGATGTCCTGGGGAGTGGTGACGATCACCGCGCCGGCCACTGGCACGCGCTGCGCGAGCGTGAGCTGGATGTCGCCGGTGCCCGGCGGCATGTCGACCACCAGGTAGTCGAGCGCGCCCCACTGCGTCTCCGACAGGAGTTGGGTCAGGGCCTGCGTCACCATCGGCCCGCGCCAGACCATCGGCTGCTCGGCGTCCACCAGGAAACCGATCGACATGGCGCTGATCCCGTGGGCGGCGAGCGGCCGCAGGTGCTTGCCGTCGGGAGAGCTCGGGCGCTGGCCGGTGAGCCCCAGCATGAGCGGCTGGCTCGGGCCGTAGATGTCGGCATCGAGCAGCCCCACCCGCGCCCCCTGGATGGCCCAGGCGAGCGCCAGGTTGACCGCCACGGTCGACTTCCCGACGCCCCCCTTGCCCGAGGCCACCGCCACGACATTGGCGATCTCCCCGAGCGGCCTGAGGTTGCGCTGCACGGCGTGCGCGCGGATGTCCGCCTCGAGCTGGACGGTGAGCGGCGCACTGATGCCGGCCGCGGCCAGCTGCCCGCGCAGTGCCGCCGTGAGCTCCTCCAGGTAGCCGCCCACCGGGTAGCCGAGCGCGATCCGCGCGGTGAGGCCGCCGCCATCGGCGCGCACCTCGCGCACCGCCTGGACCGCCGCCAGGGACTGGCCGAGGTAGGGGTCGACGTAGGCATCGAGCGCGGCGCGCGCGCTCTCCAGGGAGGATTCGGGGATCATGTTGAAACCGCAGGGTGTCCGGAGACAGATTCTAGAGGTTGGGCGCCGGGCGCGCACACGGCCGCGTTCCGTGGCCCGGCTCAAGGCTATGGCATAATCCCGCGGGTTCGAATGCCGGATGCTCCTTATTTACTATGCGGTCGCGGCCGCGTGACGCCGGCCCGGACAGATTCCGCCCTTGCCTTGCATAGTGCTCCGGCGCGGGGGGCGCGGCGGCGACGTGCAGCAGCGGCTCTCCACGGAAAGGCTGAATGAGCTTTTTCACGAACTTGCGTGCCGACCGGCTGGTGACGGAGATCCGGTCCGCGACCGATCCGTCCAGCCCGGCGACGCAGAAGGCGATCGCGCGGCTGAAGGAGGTCGGTCCCGGCGCGATCGAAGCCGTGTTCGGCGCACTGCCGGACGCCGACAAGTCGGCCACCATGGCGTTCGTGGACGTGCTGGCGAGCCTCGTCAGCCAGAAGACCTTCCCGCAGTTCATGCGCGGCCTGGTCGAGGGCAGCCCGCGGGTGATCTCCGGCATCTCCTGGGCACTCACCAGCAGCCGCAACTACCCGGCCCACATGCTGATCGAGGCACTCGCCACGCCGGGTATCCCCCGGCCCACGATCCTCGAGGTCATCGCCGCGCAGAAGACCCGCTTCACGGTACGCGAGCTGCTCAACGCCGCCTATACCCAGGAGCCGAACGAGAAGGCGGCGCTGTTCCGCATCATCTCCGAGATCGCCGACAAGAGCGCGGTGCCCGAGCTCATCGGACGCGTGCAGGGCAAGGACCCGATCGCGCGCGTGCACATCATCAATACCCTGGCGCGCTTCAACACCCCGGAGGTGCAGACCGCGCTGCAGGCGCTGCTGAAGGACCCCAACAAGCTGATCCGCGGCGCCACGCTCTCGGCGCTGCAGCGCATGGACGGGCCGATCGACATCGAGCGGGTATGCGCGCTGCTGCGCGACCCCGAGATCGACGTGCTCAACCGCGCCATCGACGTGGTCATCAAGGCCAACCACCCCGAGACCATCCGCTACCTGATCGACATCCTCAAGGACGAGAACGAGAACGCGCGCCGCGCCGCGGTCGAGGTGCTGAACGAGGTGGGCAACCCCCAGTCGGTCAAGTACCTGCTCGAGTCGCTCAAGGACAGCGACTGGTGGGTGCGCAGCCGTGCCGCGGATGCGCTCGGCAAGATCGGCGGCCCGAAGGTGATCGACGCGGTGCTGCAGCTGGTGCGCGACAAGGACGAGGACATCCGCCGCGCTGCCATCGAGATCCTCAACCAGACCAAGGACGAGCGTGCCGTCGACTCGCTCATCCAGGCGACCAAGGACACGGACTGGTGGGTGAGCGAGCGCGCCGTGGACGCGCTGGCCGAGATCGGCAGCAAGCGCGCCCTGCCGCGCCTCATGGAGATGCTGCACTCGCCGACCAGCGGCAAGGCCGCCCCGATCGTGGTGCGCGCGCTCGGCAAGCTCGGCGACAGCAAGCTGGTCGACACGCTGCTGCCGTTGGTGGCGCGCCCGGAGCGCGAGATCCGCATCGAAGCCATCCAGGCCCTGTCACGCGTGGCGGACGAGCAGCGCGCCGAGCAGGTGCGCCACGAGCTGCAGGCGCAGGTGGCCTCGCCCGACCAGACCATCTCGCGCATGGCGCAGGCCGCGGTCAGCGAGCTCGACAACCGCATGGCCGGCGTCACCGCGCTGGGGTCCGGCAGCGCCGGCGGCATCAGCGCCACGCCGCTGCCGCCGGCCGCCGCGGCCTCGGCCGCCGCGCAGGCGGGGGTGCGGCCGCCGCAGGCCGCCGCGCCGCCCGAGGTGGGCGTCAAGACCCAGGTGATCTCCGAGCAGGACCGCGCGGCGGCCGTGCGCCAGGCCGAGGCCGCCGCGCGGCTCGACATTCAGACCCTCAAGTCGGGCGACATCATCGAGGGCCGCTACAAGTACATCGATCGCATCGGCCGCGGCGCGTTCGGCACCGTGCTGCTCATGGAGGACACGGTCGTCGATGAGCGGCTGATCCTCAAGTTCCTGAATCCGAACGTGTCCGGCGACGAAGAGGTGATGAAGCGCTTCGTCCACGAGCTGCGTTACTCGCGCAAGATCACCCACAAGAACGTCATCCGCATCTACGACTTCCTCTACATCCAGGGCCTTTACGCCATCTCCATGGAGTACTTCCCCTCGCACACCCTCGGCAGCGAGGTCGTCAACGAGAAGCCGGTCGAGCTCAAGCGCGCGGTGCAGTTCGGCATCGACATCTGCACCGGCATGACCGTGGCGCACCAGCAGGGCATCGTGCACCGCGACCTGAAGCCCGCCAACGTGCTCATCAATCAGGAGGGGCTGCTCAAGATCGTGGACTTCGGGGTCGCGGCGGCGCAGCGCGAGGGCGACACGCAGCTCACCAAGACCGGCTACGTGATCGGCTCGCCGAAGTACATGGCCCCCGAGCAGATCCTCGGCAAGAAGGTCGACCAGCGCGCCGACATCTACGCCCTCGGGGTGATGCTGTACGAGATGGTGACCGGCGTGCCGCCGTATTCGCGCGGCGACCACATGTCGGTCATGTACCAGCACGTGCAGGGCAAGGCCCGTGTCCCCCAGGACGTCAATCCGAACCTGCCGCCGGGGCTGTCGGATCTGGTCATGAAGGCCATGGCGGTCGACAAGAACAAGCGCTTCCAGACCATGAACGAACTGAGCCAGGCGCTCGAGCGCTACCGCAACTGACCGTCCTCCCGGCCCGCCCGCCCGGGCCGTATCGCCCCGCTCCAGCCTTCGCCTTGCTTAAGTTCGTGCGTTAGGTCAAATTTCCGACCTCAAGTTGTTGATCGCAAAGCCCCGAAGCGGCTAAACAGGGATATAGACCATGCCCTCAGGAGCAGGCGCTTGGCGCGCATCGACGCGTTTTTGAAGCTGGGCACCCAGCAGGGGTGCTCGGACGTGCATCTGGCGGTCGGGGTGCCCCCGATGCTGCGCATGCACGGCGACCTGCTGCCCATCAAATTCCGCGACCTGCGTGCCCCGGAGCTCGAGGGCTACATCGCCGAGATCCTCACCCGTTCCCAGAACGAGGTGTTCAACAAGGGCAACGACCTGGACTTCTCCTACGTGTCCTCCGAGGGCGGCCGCTTCCGCGTCAACGTGTACCGCAAGGACACCGGGGTGGGGGCCACGTTCCGCGCCATTCCCTCGGTCGTGCCGACGCTGGAGAAGCTGGCGCTGCCGGCCGTGGTCACCAAGCTGTGCGACTTTCACCAGGGCATGGTGCTCGTCACCGGCTCGACCGGCACCGGCAAGTCGACGACGCTCGCGGCCATGATCGATCACCTGAACTCGACGCGCCGCCTCAACATCATCAGCCTCGAGGACCCGATCGAGTTCGTGCATCCGAGCAAGAACAGCCAGGTCATCCAGCGCGAGCTCGGCACGCACATCCCGAGCTTCGCCGAAGGGGTGCGCGCCGCGATGCGTGAAGACCCGGACGTCATCCTGGTGGGCGAGTTGCGCGACGCCGAGACCATCTCCATGGCCATGACGGCAGCCGAGACCGGCCACCTGGTGCTGGGCACCCTGCATACCACCAGCGCGGTCAAGACCATCGACCGCATCATCGACGCACTGCCGGTCGAGGAGCGCGAGCAAACCAAGAGCTTCCTGGCGCAGAGCCTGCTGGCGGTGGTCACCCAGGTGCTGGTGAAGACCCCCGACGGCCACGGCCGCAAGGCGATCTGCGAAGTGCTCATGATGACCAAGGCGATCGCCAAGCTGATCCAGACCGAGCAGACGCACCAGATCCCGAGCCAGCTGCAGATGGGGCGTGATCTCGGCATGCAGCTGCTCGACCAGGCGCTGATGGGGGCCATCACCGCGCGCACCGTCGATCCGGACGACGCCTACAACTACGCCAGCGAGAAGCGCCAGTTCCAGAAGTTCGTGACCGACACCAGCATGCTGCCCAAGGTGGAACTCACTTCCGCACCGGGCCCGGCGACCAACTCCTCCGCCGCCTGAAGCCCCACGCATGCCGCAGGTCGACTCACTCCTGATCGAGGTGCTGGAGAAGCGCGGCTCGGACCTGCATTTCATCTCCGGCGACCCGCCGCGCATACGCCTGTACGGCGACCTGTCGGCGCTCAGGCCCGACAAGCTGGCGGCCGAGGCCGTCAAGCAGGCGCTGTACGAGATCATGCCCAAGGCGGCGCTCGAACGCTTCGAGGCCAAGGACGGCGCCGACTTCGCCTACACGCTCGAGGGCCGCGGCCGCTTCCGCGTCAACGTCATGCGCCAGCTGAACGGCATGGGGGCGGTGTTCCGCGCCATCCCTTCCAAGGCGCTGACCCTCGATGATCTGAAGATGCCCGAGGCGGTGCGGCAGATGTCCCGCGCCAACAACGGCCTGATCCTGGTGACCGGCAAGACCGGCTCGGGCAAGTCGACGACGCTCGCGGCCATGATCGATGACATCAACCGCCGCGTGAAGGGCCACATCCTCACGGTCGAGGATCCGATCGAGTTCGTGCACGAGCGCAAGAACTGTCTCATCAGCCAGCGCGAGATCGGCGTGCACAGCCAGAGCTTTGCGGCCGCGCTGCACTCAGCCCTGCGCGAGGATCCGGACGTCATCCTGGTGGGCGAGTTGCGCGACCTGGAGACCATGAGCATCGCGGTGACCGCGGCCGAGATGGGCATTCTGGTCATGGGCACGCTGCACACCAACGGCGCGGCCCAGACCGTGGACCGCATGGTCAACGTATTCCCGTCCGACAAGCAGTCGCACGTGCGCACCATGCTCTCGACCTCGCTGCGCGGGGTGGTCTCGCAGCAGCTGCTGCAGCGCGCCGACAAGCAGGGGCGCGTCGCCGCGCTGGAGATCCTGGTGAACACCCCGGCGGCCTCCAACCTGATCCGTCAGGGCAAGCTCGATCAGCTCGAGAACACCATGCAGGCCGGCGGGGCGTTCGGCATGCGCACCATGGACTCCGCCATCGAGCAGCTGCTCAATCAACGCCAGATCAGCGGTAAAGAGGCCTTCAAGAAGGCCATCAACAAGAACAAGTTCGAGGAGTACCGCGACGCCGGCTGAGGCCGCGCGCCCGGCGGCGCCAGCGCCGCCGCCAAGCTGTGTAAACTAAGGCGGATGACCCGCAAGATCTTCGTCACCACGGCGCTGCCCTACGCCAACGGCCCGCTGCACATCGGCCACATCATGGAGTACATCCAGGCCGACATCTGGGTGCGCTTCCAGAGAATGCAGGGCCACCAGCTGCACTTCGTGTGCGCCGACGACGCGCATGGCGCGCCCATCATGCTCAAGGCCGAGAGCGAAGGCGTGACGCCGCAGCAGCTGGTGACGCGCATCGCCGCCGGCCGCCGCCCGTATCTCGAGGGCTTTCACCTCAGCTTCGATCACTGGCACTCGACCGACTCGCCCGAGAACACGCAGCTGTCACAGGACGTGTACGCGCGGCTGGTCGCCGCCGGGCTGGTGTACCGCAAGTCGATCGAGCAGTTCTACGATCCGGTCAAGGGCATGTTCCTCGCCGACCGCTACATCAAGGGCGAGTGTCCGAACTGCCACTCGCCCGATCAGTACGGGGACGCGTGCGAGGTGTGCAGCACGGTGTATGCGCCGACCGACCTCATCAACCCGTACTCGACGCTCAGCGGCGCCCAGCCGGTACTGAAGGCCTCCGAGCACTTCTTCTTCCGCCTGTCGGACCCGAAGTGCGTGGCGTTTCTCAAGGAGTGGCTCGATACCCCCGGGCGGCTGCAGCCGCAGGTCGTCAACAAGGCGCGCGAGTGGCTCACCGGCAGCGGCGAGCAGGCGCTCGGCGACTGGGACATCTCGCGCGATGCGCCCTACTTCGGTATCCCGATCCCGGATGCGCCCGGCAAGTACTTCTACGTGTGGCTGGATGCGCCGATCGGCTACCTCGCAGCGCTGCAGAGCTACTTCGACAGCGGCAAGGCACGCGCCAACGGCGAGCGACGCACCTTCACGGAGTTCCTGGCCGCGGCCGATACCGAGCAGATCCACTTCATCGGCAAGGACATCATCTACTTCCACAACCTGTTCTGGCCGGCGATGCTCAAGTTCGCAGGTCCGCCGTACAAGGTTCCGGACCACGTCTACGTGCACGGCTTCCTCACCGTCTCGGGCGAGAAACTGTCCAAGTCGCGCGGCACCGGCATCAGTCCGCTGCGCTATCTGGAACTCGGCATGAACGCCGAGTGGCTGCGCTACTACCTCGCCGCCAAGCTCAATGCCAACGTCGAGGACCTCGACTTCAACCCCGACGACTTCGTGGCGCGCGTCAACAGCGACCTGGTCGGCAAGTACGTCAACATCGCCAGCCGCGCCGCGAGCTTCATCACGCGCCACTTCAACGGTCAGCTCGCCTACCAGGGCGACACCGAACAGCTGGCGGCACTCGCCGCGGCCCACGCCTTCCAGGTGCAGCAGGCCTACGAGAACCGCGAGTTCGGCAAGGCCATGCGCGACATCATGGCGCTCGCCGACCGCATCAATCACGACTTTGACGCGCGCCAGCCCTGGGTGCTGGCCAAGGACCCGGCGCGCGCCGCGGAGCTGCAGGACGTGTGCTCGCGCGCCCTGCACGGCTTCAAGCTGCTGTCGGTGCTGCTGGCGCCGGTGCTGCCGCACCTGGCCGCGCACGTGGCGCTGGAGCTGTTCGGTCTCGAGCGCCGCTTCGCCTGGAGCGATGCCGCCTCCCTGCCCGAGCGCATCAACCCCTACCAGCACCTGATGACCCGCGTCGACGCCAAGATGCTCGCTGCGCTCTTCGAGGCGGAGCCGCCCGCCGCGCCACCGCCCGTGCCGCGCGCCGCGAGCGCTGCTGCGCCGGCCGGGGTGGCCGCTGCGGGCGCCGTCGCGCAGATTTCCATCGACGAGTTCAAGCGCATCGACCTGCGCGTCGCCCGCATCGTCGAGGCCGAGACGGTCGCCGGAGCCGACAAGCTGCTGAAGCTGACGCTCGATCTCGGCTCGGATACCCGCACCGTGTTCGCCGGCATCAAGTCAGCCTACGAGCCGGCCGCACTCAAGGGGCGACTGACGGTGGTGGTCGCCAACCTCGCGCCACGCAAGATGAAATTCGGCGTCTCGCAGGGCATGGTGCTCGCGGCCAGCGGCGAGACGCCGGGGCTGTTCCTGCTGGCGGCT
>Ga0134125_10001330_pt1 | contig 30526 bp, 31 predicted proteins | sample KB31751_FD_96464 | JGI IMG/M metagenome (GOLD analysis project Ga0134125, IMG submission 96464) | Terrestrial soil microbial communities with excess Nitrogen fertilizer from Kellogg Biological Station, Michigan, USA - KB3-175-1 | ecosystem: Environmental > Terrestrial > Soil > Unclassified ... | reverse complement strand
GCGCGCGAGCTGCACGACGGCGTCGCGCAGGAAGTCCTCTATCTGCTCGGCCAGGCGCGCCGCCTCCAGGCGCAGCGTCCGAGCGCGGAAGCCGACCGCCTGCTGGGCGCGGCCGAGCGGGCGCTCGCGGAGTCGCGCTCGGCGATCTCCGCGCTGCGCGCACCGCTCGATGAGCCGCTCGCCGCGGCGCTCGCGCGCATCGGCGGCGAGCTGGGCCGCCGGCTGGGGCTGGACGTACGGGTCGACACCGACCCTGACGCGATCGCCGATCCGGCGACGCGCGACGCGCTCCTGCGGATCGTCGGCGAGGCGCTCGCGAACGCCGCGCGCCACGGCGACGCCCGCCACGCGACGATCGAGCTGCATGCCGGGCCGCCGCGCCGCCTGCGCGTGCGCGACGACGGCCGCGGCTTCGACCCCGATCCGGCGCGCGTGCCGGCCGGCGCCTACGGCCTGCAGTCGATGCGCGAGCGCGCCGCCGCCGTCGGCGGCGAGCTGCGGATCCGCTCGCGTCCCGGCGCCGGCGCCGACGTGGAGGTGACGCTGCCGTGAGCGGGGCGGGCGAAGGCCGGCGCGTCGTGATCGCCGACGACCACGCGGCCGCGCGTGCCGGCGTGCGCGGCGCGCTCGAACGCGGCGGCTTCGTCGTCTGCGCCGAGGCGGCCGACGGGCCGGACGCGGTCGACGCGGCGCTGCGGGAGCGGCCCGACGCGGTGCTGCTCGACGTCCACATGCCCGGCGGCGGCGGGATCGCGGCGGCGGCTGCGATCGCCGAGCGGCTGCCCGGGACCGCGATCGCGATGCTGACCGTCTCCGCCGACGAAGAGGACCTGTTCGCGGCGATCCAGGCGGGCGCGAGCGGCTACCTGCTGAAGGACGTCGATCCCGAACGGCTGCCGCACGCGCTCGCCGGCGTGCTCGCGAGCGAGGCCGCGATCCCGCGGCCGCTCGTCGGACGGATCGTCGCCGAGCTGGCCGACCGCCGCCGCCGGCGCGTGCCGCTCGCGCGCGGCGGCGCGGAGCTGACTCCGCGCGAGTGGGAGATCCTCGAGCTGCTGCACGCCGGCGCGAGCACCGCGGACGTCGCCGAGCGGCTGGGGGTGAGCCAGGTGACCGTGCGACGCCACGTCTCGACGGTGCTGCGCAAGCTGCGCGTGCCCGACCGGCGCGGCGCGTTCGCGCTGCTCGACGGGTTGCGCGAGGGCGCCCGCCGGCGCGGTCGTTCACGCGCCTGAACGGCGAAGCGTCCGCACGGGCGATGGCGCGGCGCGCGCGGACGCGCCAGGATGCACGGCCGTGTCCGCGCCGCCCGACCCGCTCCTCGCTCAAGCCGACCGCGTCCAGGAGGCGCTGCGCGAGCGCTGCGCCGCCGCGGACGTCGGCGCCGACGTCGAGGAGCTGCTGATCGGCGGCTACGCCGCCGCGCTCGCGCTCGAGGGCGCGCGCCGGCGGCTGCGCGACGAGGCGCTCGACCTGTCGGCGCGCGAGCTGCAGCTCGCCGCGCAGGAGCGCGAGCTGCGCGCGCTGCTGCGCACGCTGCGCGAGCGAATCCGCCGCCGGCCGGCGTCAGCGGACGATCCCGCGCCGCAGCGCCTGCACTGACGCCTGCAGCCGGCTCTCGACGCCGAGCTTGGCGAAGATGCTGGCGACGTGGCTCTTGACCGTGTTGGGGCTGATGAACAGCTCGGCCGCGATCGCCGCGTTGTCGCGCCCCTCGACGATCAGCCGCAGCACCTCGAGCTCGCGCGCGGACAGCTCGACCGCGTCGCCGCCGCCGCCGGCGCTCCCTGCGTCGCGCAGGCGCCGCAGCAGCTCGGGCGCCACGCGCGGCGGGATCACGGCGTCGCCCGCGGCGGCGGCCTGCACCGCCGCGACGATCTGCTCGAGCGCCGCCTCCTTGAGCACGTAGCCGGCGGCGCCCGCCAGCAGCGCCTCCAGCATCGAGCCGTCGTCGTCGGAGAGCGTCAGCACGACTACCGCGGGTCCGCCGTCGCCGTCGGCGGCGATCGCGCGCGTCGCCTCGACGCCGGACATCCCCGGCATGCTGAGGTCCATCAGCACGACGTCGGGCGCCAGCTCGGCCGCCAGCCGCACGCCGGCCTCGCCGCCGCTCGCCTCGGCGACCACGTCGATCCCCTCGGCGGCGAGCAGCTGCGCGAGCCCGCGGCGGAAGACGTCGTGGTCGTCGACGAGCAGCACGCGGATCGGCTCGGGCGCCATGCGCGAAGGGTCGCGCGCGGGCCGGCGGAAGCGCCTCGGCGTTCATGCGCCTGAACGCGAAAACGCCCACGTGGACCATTGAGGGAATCTTGACCATCCGGAAATCTGCCCGTCAGCGGAAGGACCCGCCTCCAGGGAGCAGAGGCTCCGGCGGGGTCGAACTACCTATCCAAGGAGCATTGCTCTCATGCGGAAGCTCATGCGCAAGCGCATCCTCGTGCCGGTCGTCGCAATCGCGGCGATCGCGCTCGCCGGGATCGCATTCGCGTACTTCACGGCCTCGGGCAGCGGCTCGGGCAGAGCGACGGTCGGCAGCGCCGCGGGCGTCACGATCGACAACGTCTCATTCGACAGCACGCTCTACCCGGGCGGCTCGACGGTCGTCAGATTCACGATCACCAACGGCTCGTCTGACACGGCCGTGCAGGTCGGCAACGTCGTCGCGGACACGAGCTACGGCACCACCGGCGTCGACGGACTCGACCCGAGATGCGACGCGTCGGCCTTCACGTTCGCGGACGTGACCGTGAACAGAGAGATCCCGGCCGGCGGCACGTATGACGCGACCGGCACGCTCAGATTCGCGGACACCGGCAGCAGCCAGGACGCCTGCCAGGGCGCCGCGCCGGATCTGCACCTCAAGGTGGACAACAGCGGCATCTAGTCCGATCGATCGGGCGGGGACGTTCGGCGAATTCGTCCCCGCCCGCCCGATCGCCGACTCACGCACATGCGCAACCTGCTCACGACACGGACAGCGAAGAGCGCCAGGACCCGACGGTCGCTGACGCTGCTCGGTGCCCTGATCTTCCTCGCAATCGGCGGCTGGGTCGTCGCCGCGAGCGCCGGGCCCTCGGTCGCGACGCCGAGAATCACCTCGGGCCCGTCGGGCGCGACGAGCGCCACCGGCGCGACGTTCGCGTTCACGGTCGGCGCGAGAGGGGACACGCTCGAGTGCTCACTCGACGGCGCCGGCTACGCGGCCTGCACGAGCCCGAAGAGCTACGCCGGCCTCAGAGACGGCGCGCACACGTTCCGCGTGCGCGACCGCAACCCGAGACTCGGCGCCGGCGACCCCGCGTCGCGCACCTGGACCGTCGACACGACGCCGCCCCCGGCGCCGCAGCTCACGCAGGAGCCGGCGGCGATCACGAACGCCGACCATGCGACGTTCGCCTACACCGACGCGGAGGCCGGCGTCAGCTGGGAGTGCAGAGTCGACGGCCGCGACTGGACCGGCTGCACCGATCCCGTCTCGTGGTGGGGCCTGCGCGACGGCGCGCGCACATTCATGGTGCGGGCGCGCGACGCCGCCGGCAACCGCGGCCCCGCGACCTCCTACAGATGGACGATCGACACCGTCGCGCCGCCCAAGCCGCAGCTCACGCAGCAGCCGCCCAACCTCTCGGCGTCCGACAGCGCGACGTTCGCGTTCAGAGACAGAGAGGCGGGCGTCACGTTCGCCTGCTCGCTCGACGGCGGCGCCTACGCGTCCTGCACGAGCCCGAAGACCTACAGCGGCCTCGCGAACGGGGTCCACCGCTTCGACGTGCGCGCGCAGGACGCCGCCGGCAACAGAAGCGGCGTGACGGAGGACAACTGGAGAGTCGCAGCCACTTCGACGGGCCTCCCGTTCACGATCTCCGGTGGCTACGGCGGCCTGCTCTACCCGGGCAAGACGGCCGACCTCGCGCTCAGAGTGAGCAACCCCAACGGCGTGGCGATCCTCGTCACGAGCCTCGTCGTGAGCGTCCAGCCCGGCAGCTCGAACGCCGGCTGCGACGGGCCGGGCAACCTGACGGTGAGAGCGTCGAACGTCTCGGCCGCGAATCCGCTCAGCGTGCCCGCCAACGGCAGCGTCACGCTCCCGTCCGGCGCCGTCAGTGCCCCGCAGGTGACGATGCTCGACCTGCCGACGAACCAGGACGCCTGCCAGGGCGCCGTCTACACCTTCGTCTACAGCGGGAGCTCGCACTCATGAGCGCGCACGCCCGCCACCTCATGCGTTCGCTGACGATCGCCGTCGTCGTCTGCGTCGTCGCTCTGGTTGCCGCCGCGATGGACGCCTCCGCCTACTACACCGCGAGCGGGACGGCGTCGGCGTCCGCGAGCGTCGGCACGCTCGCCGCGCCGTCGATCGCAAGCGCCACGTTCAGCGGCCCCGGCTCGGTGTCGCTGAGCTGGTCGGCCGTGACCGCGCCGGCCAGCGGGTCGGTGGCCTACTACGTCAGCCGCGACGGCGGGCCCGCGAGCGCGGCCTGCCCCGGCTCCGCCGCGCCGGCGAGCGTCACGAGCTGCACCGACACGGGCCTCGCCGCCGGCGCGCACAGCTACACGGTCACGGCGGTCTGGCGCTCGTGGACGCATGCGAGCGCGAGCACGAGAGTCGTCGTCTCCTACGGCGTCGCCACGCAGCTCGTCTTCACGACGCCGCCCGGCGGCGGCGCGACCGGCGGCACCGCCTTCCCGACGCAGCCCGCGGTGACCGCCGAGGACGCCGCCGGCAACGCGGTGCTCAGCTACGCCGGGACGGTCGGCCTCTCGATCCTCAGAGGCGGCGCGGGCGGCGCGACGCTCGCCGGCTGCTCGGGCGCGCTCAGAAACGGCGTGACGACGTTCTCCGGCTGCACGATCGACAAGGCCGGAAGCGCGTACTACCTGCACGCGAGCGACGGAACGCTCGGCGGCGACAGCCCGAGCTTCGACGTCGCCGTCGGCGCGGTCGCGCAGCTCGTCTTCACGACGCCGCCGTCCGGCGCGACGGGCGGCAGCGCGTTCACGACCCAGCCGATCGTCACCGCGCAGGACGCGGGCGGCAACCCCGTCACCGGCTACGCCGGGACGGTGGCGCTCTCGATCGCGTCGGGGACGGGGACGTCGGGCGCGACGTTGAGCGGCTGCTCGGGCTCGCTCAGAAACGGCGTGACGAGCTTCGGCGGCTGCAAGATCGACAAGGTCGGCACCGCCTACAAGCTGCACGCGAGCGACGCGAGACTCGCCGTCGACAGCGCCGCCTTCGATGTGACGCCGGGCGTCGCGGCGAGACTCGTCTTCTCGATCCAGCCGTCCGGCGCGACAGGCGGGACCGCCTTCACGACCCAGCCGGTCGTCACGGCGCTGGACGCGGGCGGCAACACGGCGACGAGCTACGCCGGGACGGTGACGCTGTCGATCGCGAGCGGCGGCGCCGGCGGCGCGGCGCTCAGCGGCTGCACGAGCTCCCTGAGAAGCGGCGTGACGACGTTCTCGGGCTGCAAGATCGACAAGGTCGGCACCAGCTATGTGCTGCAGGCCAGAGACGGCACGCTGTCCGTCACCAGCAGCGCCTTCAACGTGACCGCGGGTCCGGCGACGAGACTCGTCTTCTCCACCCAGCCCGGCGGCGTGGCGAGAAACTCCGTTCTGAACCCGCAGCCGGTCATCACGGCGCTCGACGCCGGCGGCAACGTCGCGACGGGCTACGCCGGCACGGTCGCCCTCTCGCTCTCGACCAACCCGTCGAACGCTTCGTTGAACAACTGCAGCGCGAGCCTCAGCAACGGCGTCACCACCTTCAGCGGCTGCAGAGTCAACAAGGCCGGCACCGGCTACGTCCTGCAGGCGAGCGACGGCGCGCTCTCGGTCAACAGCAACCCGTTCAACGTCTCGTAGCGCGGCGAGGACGCCGCGGGGCCGCGCCCGTTGCTAGGGTCGCGACATGGCTGCCGCCGCCTCCGAGACGCTCCGTCGCACCGCCCTGTTCGACCGCCACGCGGCCGCCGGCGCGAGACTCGTGCCGTTCGCCGGCTGGGAGATGCCGGTGCAGTACGCGGGCGTCAGAGAGGAGCATCTCGCGGTGCGCGAACGGGCGGGGATGTTCGACGTCTCGCACATGGGGGAGGTCGAGACGCGCGGTCCGGACGCGCTCGCGTTCCTGCAGCGGATGCTGTCGAACGACGTGGCCGCGATCCCGCTGGGCGGCGCGCAGTACACCGTGCTGTGCCGCGAGGACGGCGGCGTGCTCGACGACCTCTTCACCTACCGGCTGGCGGACGACCGCTTCCTGACGGTGACGAATGCGGCCAACCATGCGAGGGACATCGCGTGGTTGCGTGCGCATGCGGGCGGCTTCGACGTCGAGCTGGTGGACCGGCTCGACGACTACGCGATGCTCGCGGTGCAGGGCCCGGCCGCGCGCGGGCTGCTCGCGCCGCTCGTCGACGGCGAGCTGCCGGCGCGCTTCCACACCGCCGAGCTGCGCGTCGCCGGGGTGCCCGCGCTGGTGTGCGGGACCGGTTACACGGGCGAGGACGGCGCCGAGCTGCTGTGCGGGCCCGCCGACGCGGGCGCCATCTGGGACGCGCTGCTCGCCGCCGGTGTCGCGCCCGCCGGCCTCGCTGCACGCGACACGCTGCGTCTCGAGGCCTGCTACCACCTCTACGGCAACGACCTGATGGAGTCGCGCGGGCCGATCGAGGCCGGGCTCGGCTGGTGCTGCAAGGAGGCGACGGGGTTCGTCGGGTCAGAGGCGGTCGCCGCGGTGCGCGCGTCCGGTCCCGCCGAGCGGCTCGTGCCGTTCGCCTTCACCGGGCCGGGGATCCCGCGCCAGGGCAACGCCGTCGTCGGCGGCGGCGAGGTGACGAGCGGAACGCTGTCGCCGTGCCTGGGCGTCGGTGTGGGGATGGCCTACGTCCCGGCCGACCGCGCCGCCGTCGGCACTGCGTTGGAGATTGACGTGCGCGGCAAGCTGCGCGCGGCCGTCGTGAAGGACAAGCCCCTGTACCGAAAGGACGGCTAGTGGCGGATTACCCGCACGATCTGCTCTACCACCCCGAGCACGACTGGGCCCGGATCGACGGCGACGTCGCCACGCTGGGCATCACCTGGTTCGCGCAGGACTCGCTCGGCGAGGTCGTCTTCTTCGATCCGCCCGCCGTCGGCACGCAGGTGCGACAGGGCGAGAGCTACGCTGAGGTGGAGTCGGTGAAGGCCGTCTCGGACGTGATCGCGCCGCTGTCCGGCGAGATCGTCGAGGTCAACGAGGCGCTCGGCGACGCGCCGGAGACGATCAACGACGACCCGTACGGGGACGGTTGGATGGTGAAGGTGCGGTGCAGCGACCCGTCCGAGCGCGACGCCCTCCTCGACGCCGACGCATACGCCGCCCAGCTCGCCTGACCCGCACATGAGCACGTACACCTCCGCCACCGACGCCGACCGTCGCGCGATGCTCGACGCGATCGGCGCGGAGTCGATCGAGGAGCTGTTCGCCGACATCCCCGCGGCGCTGCGGCTCGGCCGGCCGCTGACGCTCCCGGCCGGGATGGCCGAGCAGGAGGTCTACGAGCATCTGAAGGAGCTGGCCGCGCGCAACGTCTCCTGCGAGGACGAGATCTCGTTCCTCGGCGCGGGGATGTACGACCACTACGTGCCCTCGCTCGTCGACACGCTGCTGTCGCGCTCCGAGTTCCTGACGCCGTACACGCCCTACCAGCCGGAGATCTCGCAGGGCGGGCTGCAGGTGATGTTCGAGTACCAGACGGCGATCAGCGAGCTGACGGGCCTGCCGGTCTCGAACGCGTCGGTCTACGAGGGGCCGAGCGCGGTCGGCGCGGCCGGCTATCTCGCGAAGCTCGCGAACGGCCGTCCGCGCGTGCTCGCCTCGCGCGGCGTGCACCCGCACTCGCGCGAGACGCTCGCGACGCTGGCGCGCGGCTACGGGCAAACGGTCGAGGAGGTGGGGCTGCGCGAGGGGGCGACCGACCTCGACGCGCTCGTCGCTGCACTGTCGGACGACGTGAGCGCCGTCGTGCTGCAGCAGCCCAACTTCCTCGGCGCCGTGGAGGATGTGGCGGCGCTGACGGAGGCGGCGAAGCAGGTCGGCGCGGTCGTGATCTGCGCCTGCGACCCGATCCCGCTCAGCGTGCTCGAGCCGCCGGGCGCGCAGGGCGTCGACATCTGCGTCGGCGAGGGGCAGACGCTCGGCAACCGGCTCGACTTCGGCGGCCCGTCGTTCGGGTTCTTCGCGGCCTCGCAGGAGCACCTGCGGCGGATGCCGGGGCGGATCGCGGGCGAGACGGTCGACGTCGACGGCAAGCGCGGCTTCGTGCTGACGCTGCAGACGCGCGAGCAGCACATCCGGCGCGAGAAGGCGACCTCGAACATCTGCACCGCGCAGGCGCTGAACGCGCTCGCGGGCGTCGTGTACCTGGGCTGGCTCGGCCGACAGGGGCTCGTCGAGCTGGGCGAGCTGCTGCTCCGGCGCACCGCCTACGCGCGCGAGACGCTGTGCGCGCTCGACGGCGTCGAGCCGCTGCACTCCCAGCCGGTCGTGCGCGAGTTCGCGCTGCGGCTTCCGGGCGCGGACGTCGAGGCGGTCGTGGAGCGGCTTGCGGCGGAGGGGATCAACGCCGGCTACCGGCTCGGCCGCTCCTACCCGGAGTACGCCGACGGGCTGCTCATCGCGATCACCGAGCGCCGCACGCGCGCGCAGATCGACCGCTTCGCCGAGGCGCTCGCGGGCGCGCTCGCGGCCGAACGCGGAGCCGCACCCGCGGGGGTGGGGGCATGACGCCGCCTACCGCGCCCACCACGCCGGCCAGCTCCGCGATCGCCGCCGCGGACGACACGCTGACGATCTACGAGCGCTCGCAGCCGGGCCGCCGTGCGTTCGTCGCGCCCGCGCTCGACGTGCCGCAGCGGCCGCTGGACGAGCTGCTGCCCGCCCGCTTCCGCCGCAGCACGCCGGCTCGGCTGCCGGAGATCAGCGAGCCGGAGCTGATCCGCCACTACCACCGCTTGAGCAAGCGCAACTTCGACCTCGACACCGGCTTCTACCCGCTCGGCTCGTGCACGATGAAGCACAACCCGAAGCTGCACGAGCGCGTCGCGGCACTGCCCGGCAACGCGCGCCTGCACCCGCTCCAGGACGAGCGCCGCGCGCAGGGCGCACTGGAGCTGATGTGGAACCTGCAGGAGGCGCTCGGCGAGATCGCCGGTCTCCCGCACGTCTCGCTGCAGCCGTCCGCCGGCTCGCACGGCGAGCTGGCCGGCGTGCTGCTCACGCGCGCCTACCACGAGGATCGCGGCGAGCAGCGCACGAAGGTCCTGACGCCGGACACCGCGCACGGCACGAACCCGGCGACGGTGACGATGGCCGGCTACGAGGTCGTCAAGGTCGGCACGAACGGGGACGGCGGCGTGGACGTCGAGGACCTGCGCGCGAAGGCCGACGAGCAGGTCGCCTGCCTGATGCTCACCAACCCCAGCACGCTCGGCCTGTTCGACCCCAACATCGCGGAGATCGCGGAGATCGTGCACGGCGTGGGCGCGACGCTCTACTACGACGGCGCGAACCTCAACGCGATCATGGGGATCACGCGCCCGGGCGACATGGGCTTCGACATCGTGCACTTCAACCTGCACAAGAGCTTCACGCAGCCGCACGGCGGCGGCGGGCCGGGCGCGGGGCCGATCGCGGTCTCCGAGCGGATCGAGCCCTACCTGCCGCGCCCGCAGATCGTGCGCCGCTCCGACGACGAGGGCTGTGCGTTCACGCTGGACGAGGAGCGGCCGAAGTCGATCGGCAAGCTGCGCGGCTTCCAGGGCAACTACGGCGTGTTCGTGCGTTCCTACGCCTACATCCGCTCGCTCGGGGCCGAGGGCTTGAGAGAGGCGAGCGAGGTGGCGGTGCTGAACGCGAACTATCTGCTCGCGCTGCTCAAGCGCGAGGGCGTCGCCGAGTACCTGCCGGTCGCCTACGACCGCCTCTGCATGCACGAGTTCGTGCTCTCGGGCGCGCCGATGAAGCGCGAGCTGGGGATCAGAACGCTCGATCTCGCGAAGCGCCTGCTCGACTTCGGCGTGCACCCGCCGACCGTCTACTTCCCGCTGCTCGTCGACGAGGCGCTGCTGATCGAGCCGACCGAGACGGAGACGAAGGAGACGCTCGACCGCTTCGCCGAGATCGTCGCCGAGATCCTGCGCGAGGCCGCGCAGGACCCGGAGATCGCGAAGAACGCGCCCTACTCCACGCCGGTGGGTCGCCTCGACGAGGCGCGCGCGGCGAAGCAGCCGGTGCTTCGGCAGCCCATCTGACGCGGCGAGGCGCGTCAGAGGCGCGCCGTCACGACCACCTGCGCACCCTTCGCCGGGAGCATCGTGACGTTGCGGTGCAGCACGCGCTCGGGCCGCGTGTCGGGCGCGACCATGTCGGTGCGCTCGACGATCGCGCGCAGCACGACGCGCTGCTCGGCCATCGCGAGCGTCGCACCGAGGCAGCGGCGGATCCCGCCGCCGAACGGCACCCACGTGTACGTGCCGGGTCTCACCCCGAAGAAGCGCTCCGGGCGGAAGTTGAACGGGTCGGGGTAGACGTCTTCGCGATGGTGCAGCAGCGTCACCGACACGAGGATGTGGCTGTTCGCCGGCAGGCGCCACTCGCCGAGCTGCCACGGCGCGTTCACGCGCCGGCCGGTGATCGGCACGACCGGACGGTTGCGCATCGTCTCGTGGATCGTCGCCTCGACGTAGGCGGCGGCGTCCTCGGAGTCCGAGCGGACTTCCTCGCGCAGGCGGTCGTACGCGGATGGGTTGCGCAGCAGCCGCTCGAACGCCCACGCGAGCGAGTTGGCGGTCGTCTCGTGGCCGGCGAGCACGAGCGTGAGCAGCTCGTCGCGCAGCTCCTGGTCGCTCATCGGCTCGCCGTCCTCGTCGCGCGCCGCGAGCAGCAGCGAGAGGATGTCGGTGCGCTCCGCGCCGTCGTCCTCGCGCGCGCGAGCGGCGGCGATCACGCCGTAGAGGTCACGGTCGAGTCGCGCGATCAGCCGCTTCGTCAGCCCGACGGGCTCCTCCCGGCCGGCGTTCATCAGCTCGGCGAACTGCCCGATCGGCGTCGTCGTCAACGCTGAGAGCCGCAGGATCATCTGGCGAAAGCTGTGCTCCGGCGTGCCCGGCGCGGGGCGGCCGTCCGGCACGCCGAAGATCCCGGCCATGATCACGTCAAGCGTGACCGACTGCATGCGCGGGCCGATCGCGAACGGCTTGCCGATCTCCCACGAGTCGATCTCACGTTCGGCGACCTCGGCGATCATCTGCGTGTAGCGCTCGACCGCCTCGCCGTGGAACGGCGGCAGCAGCAGCTTGCGCTGGCGCATGTGCGTCGGGCCGACGGCGGTCAATACCGAGTTGGGGCCGACGATCGGCCGCAGCGGCGACTCGCCGGCGGTCGAGATCGACAGCTCCGGCTGCGTGAAGATCGACTTGACGTGGTCCGGGTGGCTGACGATGTACGTCAGGTCGTCGTCGTAGGAGCCTCGCTGCGGAAAGCGGATCGCGAACGTCTCGCCGAGCTCGCGGCGGGCCTTGAAGAGGAAGGGCACCTGCCGGATCGAGAAGCGCAGCGCCTGGAGTCTGCGCGACATCTCGATCGCCGGGGGCAGGTTGAGTGACGCACCGTCGTCGGGGGCGGGGCCGGAGGGGGAGGTGGGCGCCTCGCCGATCAGACGCGGGGCGGAGGTGGTGTCCTGCTCGATCGTCGCGCTCATGGAGCGATTGAACCAAGGTCAAACCGCGTTGGCGACAGTTCGGGTCGAACTGTGTCCGATCTCACACAGCCCCTGCCATGCTGGCCGCCCCGATCGAGGAGCGTGGAATGAGCGAGCTGGACGTCGCGAACCTGCCGGAGCAGCCGAACGCAGAGGGCCTCGCCGCCTTCGCGCAGCGCGCGGGCAAGCCGGACGGCGGGCCGGTCGTGATGCTGAACCTGCTCGCGCTGAAGCCCGATGACGGCCGCGCGCGCTACGAGGCGTACGGTGCGGCGGTCGCGCCGCTGCTGGAGCGCGTCGGCGGGCGGATCCTCTATGCCGGCGAGGCCGCGCCGGCACTGCTCGGCGCCGAGCGCTGGGACCTTGTCGCGCTCGTCGAGTACCCGACGCGCCAGGCGTTCCTCGACATGGTCTCCTCGCCCGAGTACCAGGCGATCGCGCACCTGCGCAGCGAGGCGCTCGGGCGCGGCGAGCTGCACCCGCTGGACACGTTCGCGGCGGCCGACGCGATCGCCGCGGCCGGCGGCTCCGAAGCGGGGTAGGTACGCTCCCGCGCCGTGCGGATCTTCTCCGGCATCCAGCCGACGGGGCGCAAGCACCTCGGCAACTACATCGGCGCGATCGAGCGGTACGTCCACCATCAGGACGAGGGCGAGGCGATCTACTGCATCGTCGATCTGCACGCGACGACGGTCGCCTACGACCCCGCCGAGCTGCGCGAGCGCACGTACGACACGGCGGCGATCCTGCTCGCTGCCGGCGTCGACCCCCAGCGCGCGATCTTCTTCCGCCAGGGCGACGTGCGCGAGCACAGCGAGCTGGCGTGGCTGCTGTCGAGCGTCACCTCGTTCGGCGACCTCAACCGCATGCACCAGTTCAAGGAGAAGTCCGGCTCGCAGCGCGACCTCGCGTCCGCGTCGCTCTTCACCTATCCGGTGCTGATGGCCGCCGACGTGCTCGCCTACCGCGCCGACACGGTGCCCGTCGGGGACGATCAGCGTCAGCACGTCGAGCTGATGCGCGACGTCGCGCAGCGCTTCAACGCGCGCTTCGGCGAGCTGCTCGTCGTGCCGAGAGGGGTCTATCCCGAGGTCGGCGCGCGCATCATGGACCTGCAGCAGCCCGAGCGGAAGATGTCGACGACCGGCGGCACCGAGCAGGGCACGGTGCTGGTGCTCGACGAGCCGGCGACGATCGAGCGCAAGTTCAAGCGCGCGGTGACGGACTCCGGCGAGGGCGTCCGCCGCGCGCCCGAGAAGCCGGGCATCTCCAACCTGATCGAGATCCTCGCCGCCGTGACCGACCGATCGAGCGAGGAGGTCGAGCGCGAGCACGCCGACGCGCGCTATGGCGACTTCAAGCTGGCGGTCGCCGAGGCCGTGGTCGAGCGCCTGCGCCCGGTGCGCGAGCGCTACGACGCGCTGCGCGCCGACGAGGCGGGGCTGGAGCGGATCCTCGCCGGCGGTGCCGAGCGGGCGCGCGCGATCGCCGCGCCGGTGCTCGCGGACGTGCGTCGGGCGATGGGCGTCGGCCCGGTCGCCTGACCCGGGCCGGCCGCGGCCGGGCGCCGTCGGCTCCCAATACGCCGACCGCCCCTCGACCGCCTCGCCCGTTACCCTGACCGCGGTGCGCGCCGCCGATCTGGACCTCGACCTCGACGTCTTCGCCGGGCCGTTCGACCTGCTGCTGACGCTCGTGCTGCGCGAGGAGGTCGACCTGCTCGAAGTCGACCTCGCCGACGTCGTCGTCACGTACATCGACTTCCTCGAAGCGCGCGGAGAGCTCGACCTCGAACTTGCGACCGAGTTCCTCGTGCTGATCGCCGCGCTGCTGGAGCTGAAGTCGCGCCTGATGCTGCCCGGCGAGGAGCAGGAACTGCTCGACCTGGAGCCGGGCGAGGCGGCCGAGGAGCTGCTCGCGCGCCTGTTGGAGGCGCACCGCTACCGCGGCGCGGCGGAGCATCTCGCCCGTCTGCTCGACGCGCAGTCCGGCTACCGCTTCCGCTCGGCTCCGCTGCCGCCCACGCTGCGCCGCAGCTCGCTGGAGGAGTCCGCGGCGGTCTACGACCCGGCGCTGCTCGGCAGAGCGCTCGGCGGCCTGCTGCGGATGCCGCCCGAGATCTCGCTGCACCACGTGACGATCCAGAGAGTCACGGTGATCGAGCGGCTCAGACACCTGCGCGCGCTCCTGCGCCGCGGGCGCTTCTCGTTCGACGAGGCGGTCGCGAGCGCGGACCGCGTGACCGTGGCCGTCACGATCTGGGCGCTGCTGGAGCTGTACAAGCGCGGCGAGGCGACGTGGGAGCAGGCCGAGCCGTTCGAGGAGATCACGGTCGAGGCGCTCGCCGAGCGGCCGTGGCCCGATCTCGCGGGTCCGATCACCGGCGGCGAGGACATCCGCTCCCCGCACGTCGAGCCCGACGCCGCGCACGACCACGCCGAGGTGGTGGCGTGATCGAGCTGCCCAGCACGCTGGAGGCGCTGCTGTTCCTCTCCGCGGATCCCCTTCCGGCGCGCGCGCTCGCCGACGCGATCGGCGTCGAGGAGGACGAGGCGGCGGAGGCGCTCGCCGCGCTCGCGGCCGATCTCGACGCGGCCGGCCGCGGGCTCGTGCTGCGCGAGCTGGCCGGCGGCTGGCAGCTCTCCTCGCATCCCGAGGCGGAGGAAGCGGCGCGTCGCCTGCTTGCCAGACCGCGCACTCCGCCGCTTACCCCGGCGCAGGCGGAGACGCTCGCGATCGTCGCCTATCTCCAGCCCGTCTCGCGGCCGGAGATCGCGCGCATCCGTGGCGTCAACGCCGAGTCCGCCGCGCAGACGCTGATCGAGCGCGGGATGATCGAGGAGGCCGGCCGCTCGCAGTTCGGCGCGGTCCTTTACCGCACGACGGAGCTGTTCCTGCGTTTGTTCGGACTCAGCTCCGCCGACGGCCTGCCCGACGTCACCGCTTGGGATCCCACGCCCGAGGTGGCCGCCGGCATCCGCGAACGCCTGCTGAGAGCGGGCGAGGCGCGGCTCGGCGTGCCGGCCGCGGCGGCGCCGGCGGAGGGGCGCGAGGAGCCCGCCCCGGTCATCCCGATCGTCTGAACCGCAGTTCACACCCCTCAGAGGGGTGTGAACTGCAACTCACCCGGCGAGGGCGGCGAGCAGCTCGCCCGCTCGCTCGGGCTCGCGCGTGAGCGCGCCGCCGACGCCGACGGCGACCGCTCCGGCGGCGAGCCACGCGGCGGCGTTCGCGGCGGAGATCCCGCCGGTCGGGAGCAGCCGCGCGTCGGGCAGCGCGGCCAGGACTGCGCGCAGGTCCGCCGGGCCAAGGCGATCGGCCGGGAAGAGCTTCACGAGGTCGGCGCCCGCGCGCATGCACGCGTCGATCTCGGTCGGCGTGAACGCGCCCGGCACGGCGGCGGCGCCGGCGGCGTGGGCGGCCTCGATCACTTCAGGCCGCAGCACGGGGGAGAGCAGAAAGGAAGCGCCGGCGTCGAGAGCGGCACGGGCGTCAGCGGCCGACATCACCGTCCCGGCCCCGACGAGCGCGTCCGGAAAGCGGGCGACCAGGGAGCGCACAGCGTCGAGTGCACCCGGCACGTTCAGCGGAACCTCGACCACGTCCACGCCGCCCTCGATGACCGCCGTTCCCACGCGCAAGGGCTCGTCGCACCGCAGGATCCCCACGACGCGCCGAGCGCAGATGCGCGCGGCGGCGGCGTTCACGCGGCTGCGGCCTTCGCCGCCAACTGCCCGCACGCCGCGTCGATGTCCCGACCCCGCGTCAGCCGCACCGTCGCCTCGACGCCGCGCGACTCCAACGCCTCGCGGAACGCCGCGATCGCCTCGCGCCCGGATCCTTCGTAGACCGAGCCGGTCGGGTTGTACGGGATCAGGTTGACCTTGTAGATCCGCCGGTCGAGCAGATCCCCCAGCGCCAAGGCCTGCTCGTAGCGATCGTTCACGCCGGCGAGCATCACGTACTCGACGAAGATCCGCCGGCGTTTGGCCTCGTAGAACTCCTCGCACGCCTCCAGCACCTGCTCGAGCGGATAGCGCTCGTTGACCGGCATGATCTGCGAGCGCAGCGCGTCGTCCGGCGCGTGCAGCGAGAGGGCGAGGCGCAGCGGCAGCGGTGAGTGGGCGAGTTGCAGGATCCCCGGGATCCAGCCGACGGTCGAGACGGCGGTCCGCCGCGACGTGATCCCCACGTCGGGCAGCTTGCGGCACGCGGCGAGCACGTTGTCGAGGTTCATCATCGGCTCGCCCATGCCCATGAAGACGCAATGGTCGAGCTCGGTCATGCGGCGGAAGTGGAGCGCCTGGTCGAGGATCTCTGAAGCCGTCAGGTTGCGCCCGAACTTCATCGCCCCCGTCGCGCAGAACGTGCACGTCAGCGGGCAGCCGGACTGCGAGGAGAGGCACAGCGAGCGGCGCCCCACCACCCTGCCGGGCGGTGCCGGATAGCGCATCAGCACCGCCTCGACCGGCCGGCCGTCCCCCGTCGAGAACAGCGCCTTCACCGTGCCGTCGGACGCGTGCGCCTCGTGCTCCAGCGTGAGCGAGGACAACGGGACCTCGTCCGCCAGTGCTGCGCGCAACGCGGCCGGGAGGTTCGTCATCTCCTCGTAGCCCTTCGCCCCGCGCGCCAGCCACTCCCAGATCTGGCGAGCCCGGAAGGAGGGCTCGCCACGCGTGGCGAGGACCTGGTCAAGCAGTTCGAGATCCACTCTCCATAGAGTGCCAGCAATGCGCCTCGCCAAGTACCTCGCGCACGCCGGCGTCGCCTCGCGGCGCGCGTCCGAGCAGCTGATCGCCGCAGGCCGCGTGACGGTCGGCGGCGCTGTGGTGACCGATCCGGCGCGCGACGTCGGCGGCGGCGACGACGTCGCGTTCGACGGCGAGCGCGTCACCGGCGCCGAGCCGCGCGTCGTCTACGCGCTGCACAAGCCGGCCGGCGTCGTCTCGACCGCGAGCGATCCGTACGGGCGCAGAACCGTGATCGACCTCGTGCCGAGAGAGCGCCGCCTCTATCCCGTCGGCCGCCTCGACGCCGAGTCCACCGGCCTGATCCTGCTGACGAACGACGGGGCGCTGGCCAACCGCCTCACGCATCCGCGCTACGAGGTGCCGAAGACCTACCGCGCGACGCTTGCCGGTCCCGCGCTCACCGACCGGGCGCTGCGCGCGCTGCGCGAGGGCGTCGAGCTGGAGGACGGCAGAACCGCGCCGGCGCGCGTGCGGCGCCTCACGCCGCACCAGCTGGAGCTCACGATCCACGAGGGCCGCAACCGCCAGGTGCGGCGCATGTGCGAGGCGATCGGGCGCCCGGTCCGCCAGCTCGTGCGCATCCGCTTCGGCCCGCTCGAGCTCGGCGACCTGCGTCCGGGCCGCGCCCGCCGCATCACGCCGGCGGAGCTGCGCGCGCTCGCGGGCGGCGGCCAGTAGACCGGGAACCAGCGCATCGGGCGTGCCGGCGGGGAAGACTGCCGGCATGGCGTGCGCAAGCGCAGGTCCGCCGTGAGCGTCCGTGCATCCGACGCGCCTGCGCCCACCGCCACCGCAAGCGAGCTGCTCGAAGCGCTCGAACGGCCAGCTGCCGCCGTGCGGGAACGGATCGGGACCGCCGTCGCCGGCCACCTCGCGCTCGTCGCGCTCGCGCTGTGGAGCCTCGCGGTCGTGTTCGTCGCCGCCGGCCGGCCGACGATCCTCGTTCCGCAGAGCACGGTCGACTTCCCGACCTGGATGGCCGGTCCGCTGCACGTGCTGGCGCGCGACGTCCCCGTGCGCGCGACGCCGACGGCGGTCTTCTTCAGCGTCGCGCTCGCGGTGCTCACGGCCGCCTACGCGATCGCGGTGCTGTGCGCGCCGGCGCTGAGCAGACGCACGGTGATCGGCGCGATCGTCGCGCTGCACGCGATCTGGCTGCTCGCGCCGACGATGCCGCTGACCGACGTCTTCAACTACCTCGGCTACGCGCGCCTCGGCGCGCTGCACGGGATCAACCCCTACCTGCACGGGATCGCCGCCGCGCGCCACGACCCGGTCTTCGCGCTCACGACGTGGCACCACCTGCGCACGCCGTACGGTCCGCTCTACACGGTCGTCACGTACGTGCTCGCGCCGCTGCCGCTCCCCGTCGCGTACTGGCTGCTGAAGCTGGCGACGGTCGGCGCGAGCCTCGGCTGCGTCGCGCTGCTGTGGCGCTGCGCGGAGCTGCTCGGCCGCGCGCCGCTGAGAGCGGTGCTGCTCTATGCCGCCAACCCGCTCGTGCTCGTCTACGGGCTCGGCGGCTTCCACAACGACGTCTTCGTGCTGCTCGCGACGCTCGGCGCGGTCGCGTGCGTGCTGCGTGGTCGCGACGGGCGCGCCGGCGCGCTGCTGACCGTGGCGGTCGCGATGAAGCTGTCGGCCGGGATCCTGCTGCCGTTCCTGCTGCTCGGCGCGCGGCGGCGCAGACGCTTTCTCGCCGGCGCGGCCGCCGCCGTCCCGCCGATCGCGCTGCTCAGCGCGAGCGCGTTCGGCCTCGCGCTGCCGAACCTCGGCGACCAGAGCTCGCTGCTCTCCAGCTTCAGCGTCCCCAACGCGCTCGGTCAGCTCGCCGGGCTCGGCGGCGCGCCGCCGTGGCTGCTCGACGTCGCGTTCCTGATCACGGCCGGCGTTGCGGCGCTGCTCACGTGGGCCGTCTGGCGCGGGCGGATGAGCTGGCTCGCCGGCGCCGGCTGGGCGACGCTCGCGCTGATCCTCGGACTCGCGTGGCTGCAGCCGTGGTACGCGATGTGGCTGCTGCCGCTCGCCGCGCTGGCGGCGAGCCGCCAGCTCGTGCGCTGGACGCTCGCGCTCTGCCTCTACCTGCTGCTGACGTTCATCCCCGCGACCGGCATCGCGCTCGCCGCGATCCACTACGAGCCGATGGACAGCGCCGTCGGGCGCGCCTCGATCGCGCGCATGCACGCCTTGCAGGGGTTGCCGATCCCGCACGCGGCGCGCCGCCGTCGCGATCACAGGGGAGAGCGCTCGCGCCGTCACGGCCGCCGCGGCCACCGCCGCCGCGGCGGGGGCACGGAAGTCGCGCGCATCTCCGGAAGCCGCGGCGCGTAGCCCCGGCCTGCGAGAATCGCGCCCGCGATGCGGCTCTACGCGCTCCGGGGCGCCATCACGGTCGAGCACAACGACGCCGAGGAGATCCTCGCGGCGACGGACGAGCTGATGCGCGAGCTGATGGCGCGCAACGGCCTCGACGCCGGCGACCTCGTGAGCTGCCTCTTCACGCTCACCGAGGACCTCGACGCCGAGTTCCCCGCGAAGGCCGCACGTCGCATGGGCCTGAGCGCCGTGCCGCTGATGTGCGCGCGCGAGGTGCCGGTGCCGGGCGCGCTGCCGCGCGTCATTCGCGTGCTCGTGCACTACTACGCCGAGCCGGACCACGTCGCGCGCCACGTCTACCTGCGCGAGGCCCGCTCGCTCCGGACCGACCTCGAGTCGGCACAATAGAACCCCAGCCGTTCGCCGCAGCGACCATGTCGATCGAGTTCGCCGAGAAGATCCGCCGCCTGCCGACCTACCCGACCGCGGGCGGCTACGCGCTGGGCGACGAGTACGCGATGCTCGCGAGCAACGAGGCGCCGTACGGGCCGCCGTCCGGCGTCCAGGAAGCGGTCGAGCGCGCGATGAGGACCATCAACCGCTACCCCGACCCGTCCAACCTGCGGCTGCGGAGAGCGCTCGCGGCGCGCTACGACTACGCACCCGAGCGGATCGCGATAGGCAGCGGCTCGTGCGACATCCTGCTGAGCGCCGCCGAGGCGCTGCTGGAGCCGGGCGCGGAGATCGTCTACGCGTGGCCGTCGTTCTCGGTCTATCCGCACATGGCCGCGGCGGCCGGCGCGCGCGCGATCAGAGTGCCGCTGAACGCGGAGCACGCGCACGACCTCGACGCGATGCTCGCCGAGATCACGGTCGCGACGCGGCTCGCGATCGTCTGCAACCCGAACAACCCGACCTCGACCGCGCTGCCGCTGGACGCGATCACGGCGTTCGTGGAGCAGGTGCCGCGCCACGTGTGCGTCCTGATCGACGAGGCCTACTGCGAGTTCAACGTGCTCGACGATCCGGACGCGTCGTTGGATCTCGTGCGGCGCCACGCGAACGTCGTCCTGCTGCGCACGTTCTCGAAGGTCTACGGCCTCGCCGGCCTGCGCTGCGGCTACGCGCTGTGCGGCGACGAGCGCTTCCGCGTGGCGGTCGAGCAGGTGCGTCAGCCGTTCTTCTGCAACGCGCTCGCACAGGCGGCGGCCGAGGAGGCGCTCAAGCACCAGGACGAGATAACGCGACGCGTCGAGCAGATGATCGCCGAGCGGATCGGGCTGGAGGAGGAGCTGCGCGGCATCGGCCTGGAGGTCGCCGACGCGCAGGCGAACTTCCTGTGGCACTCGCTCAGCCGCAACGGCACCAACCTCGACGCGGAGCAGGAGCGAGCCGTCATCGACGGCCTCGCCGAGCGCAAGGTCCTGATCCGCTCCGGCAGCGCGCTCGGCCGCCCCGGCTGGGCGCGCACGACGATCGGCACGCCCGCCGAGAACGGTCGCTTCCTCGACGCGCTGCGAGACGTCCTGTAGCATCGATCGCAGCGTCATGATCCACGCAGCCCGCACGACTTCGCCTCAGCTCGCCGGCACCGTCGCCGGCCGCGCGTCGTATGCCGGCTCCTGGCGCTTCTACGCCTGGCGATTTATCTAGGCGCTCGGCCTGGCTCCGCCGTTCCCTCCGAGGGAGCACCGTGACCGGGCGCCGTTCCCGGGTGGGTTCGTTTTCTTTAGATTCCAGGTGTAGAGAGGACCTTTGACGATGATCGTGATGAAGCAGGACGCGACGGAGGAGCAGATCCAGGCCGTCATGGATCGAATCGAGGCGGTCGGCGCCCGCGCGCACCGATCTCCCGGCGAGGAGGTGACGGTGATCGGCGCGATCGGCGACCTCGAGCACGTGCAGCGGCTCGAGCTCGAGGGCGCGCCGGGCGTCGAGAAGGTGATGCCGATCCTCAAGCCGTACAAGCTCGCCTCCGCGCAGATCCGCCACGGCGAGCCGAGCGTGCTGGAGATCGGCGGGCGCAAGATCGGCGGCGAGCACTTCGCGCTGATCGCCGGGCCGTGCACGGTCGAGTCGCGCGAGCAGGTGATGACGACGGCGGAGATCGTCAAGGGCGCCGGCGCGACGCTCTACCGCGGCGGCGCGTACAAGCCGCGCACCTCCCCGTACGCCTTCCACGGGCTCGGCGAGGAGGGCCTGCGGCTGCTCGCCGAAGCGAAGGCCCAGACGGGCATGCCGATCGTCACCGAGCTGATGGACGTGCGCGACATCGAGCCCGTCCTGGAGGTGGCCGACGTGATCCAGGTCGGCGCGCGCAACATGCAGAACTACACGCTGCTGACGGAGCTCGGCCGCGCCGGCCGCCCGGTGCTGCTCAAGCGCGGCCTGTCCGCGACGCTCGAGGAGTGGCTCAACGCCTCCGAGTACATCCTCAAGGAGGGCAACGAAGCGGTGATGCTGTGCGAGCGCGGCATCCGCACGTTCGAGAGCGCCTACCGCTTCACGCTCGACCTGACCGCCGTGCCGGTGCTGAAGGAACTGACGCACCTGCCGGTGATCGTGGACCCCTCGCACGCCGCCGGCCGCCGCGCTCTGGTCGAGCCGCTGTCGCTCGCGGCGGCCGCCGTCGGTGCCGACGGGATCATCGTCGAGGTCCACCCGAGACCGGACGAGGCGATCTGCGACGGCCCGCAGCAGCTCGTCGCGGCCGACTTCCCTGCCTACGCGGCGAAGGTCGAAGCGGCGGCGAACGTCGCCGGCAAGGTCCTGTCCGCGGTTCCGGCGGGCTAGGGCCCCCGTGCGCCTCGCGATCGTCGGCGTGGGCCTGATCGGCGGATCGATCGGGCTTGCGGCGCATGGGCGGCTCGGAGGAGCGGTGGTGAGCGGTTGGAGCCGCAGCCGCTCCACGCTCGATCGCGCGCTGGAGCTGGGCGCGATCGACCGCGCGGGCGAGTCGCTCGCCGACGCGGTGCGCGACGCCGAGGCGGTGTTCGTGTGCGCGCCCGTCGGGGTGCTGCCGGACGTGGTGCGCGAGGTGCTGGCGGCGGCGCCGGAGGAGTGCGTCGTGACCGACGCCGGCTCGACGAAGCGCAGCGTCGTGGAGGCGATCGACGATCCCCGCTTCGTCGGCGGGCACCCGCTGGCGGGCGCCGAGACCGCCGGCGTCGAGCACGCGCGCGCGGACCTCTTCCACGACGCGACCTGGTACCTGACGCCGACGCCGGCGTCGAGCGGCGTGCTGTTCGAACGGCTGCACCGTTTGATCAGAGATCTCGGCGCGCGTCCCGCGACGACCGACGCCGCCACGCACGACACGATGCTCGCGGCCGTCTCGCACCTGCCGCACGTGTTCGCGAACGTGCTCGTCGCGCAGGCGGCGAGCGCGCTGGAGCAGGATGGGGAGACCACCAGGGGGCCCGCCTCCGCCGGCCACGTGACCGGCTCCGGCACCCCACGGCTCCCGGCAACCGGGCCGTCGTTCCGCGACGCGACGCGCGTGGCGGGCGCGAACAGCGCGATCTGGACCGACATCTACCTCGCCAACCGCGACGCGCTGGTCGAGCAGATGGACGGCGCGATCGCGCGGCTGCAAGCCGTTCGCGACGGGCTCATGGCGGCCGACGCGGACGCCGTCACGGCGTGGAACGACGCCGCGCGCGAGGATCGCCGCCGCCTGCTGGAGGCGCAGCTCGCCGGCGGCCCGCTGCACGAGCTGCGCGTGTCGGTGCCGAACGAACCCGGCGTCGTCGCGACGCTCGCGCTCGAGCTGGCGAGAGCCGGCGTCAACATCACCGACATGGCGCTCTACCCGGCCCCCGACTACAGCGAGGGCGTCGTCGCGCTGTGGATCGCCGGCGACGAGCCGGCCGCGCGCGCCGAGCTGCTCGTGGCGGATCGCGGCTACCCGGTGGCGCGGGCGTGAGGTTCGACCGCGCCGCGCGCGGCCTCAGCGGGTCGCTGCGCGTACCGGCAGACAAGTCGATCTCGCACCGCGCCGCGCTGCTGGGCGCGATGTCGTCCGGCCCCGTGCGGGTGACGAACTACCTCGACGCAGCAGACACAAACTCGACGCTCGCCGCCGTGCAGGCGCTCGGGGCGCGGGTCGAGCGTGGCGCGGCGCCGGGCGAGCTGACGATCCACGGCGTCGGGCTGCACGGCCCGCAGGAGCTGGACGGCCCGATCGACGTCGGCAACGCCGGCACGTTGATGCGCCTCATGCCGGGCTGGCTCGCCGGGCGCGCGGGCCGGTCCTGGACGTTCGACGGCGACGACTCGATCCGCCGCCGCCCGATCGATCGCATCGCCGAGCCGCTGCGGCGGATGGGCGCGCGGATCGACGCGCGCGACGGGCGCTTCGCGCCGTTCACGATCGCAGGAGCGCAGCTCGACGGCATCGCGTACGAGCTGCCGGTCGCGAGCGCGCAGGTCAAGTCCTGTGTGCTGATCGCGGGGATGGCGACCGTGGAGACGAGGATCGTCGAGCCGCTCCGCAGCCGCGACCACACCGAGCGGATGCTCGCGCTCGCGGGCGCTCCGTTCCGCTACCAGGGCGACCACATGCGCATCGGCTATGCCGACGAGCTGCGCATCGATGCGGTCGACGTCCCCGGCGACCTCTCCTCGGCCGCCTTCTTCGTCGCCGCGGCGCTGCTCGTGCCCGCTTCGCGCGTGCTGCTGGAAGGCGTCAACGTCAACTGGACGCGGACCGGCTTCCTGCGGATCGCCAAGCGGATGGGCGCGCGCATCGAAGGCGATCTGGAGCGGGAGGAGCAGTTCCAGCCGCGCGAGCCGGTCAGCGACCTCGACGTCGCGACGGGTCTGCTGACCGGCACGACCGTCGAGCCTGAGGAGGTCCCGCTCGCGATCGACGAGCTGCCGCTCGTGGCGCTGCTCGGCTGCTTCGCCGAGGGCGAGACCGTCGTGCGGGGGGCGGGGGAGCTGCGCGTGAAGGAGTCGGACCGGATCGCGACGGTGGTCGAGGGCTTGCGCGCGTTGGGCGGCGACATCGAGGCGACCGAGGACGGCTTCGTCGTGCGCGGCACCGGCGGCCTGCGCGGCGGCCGCATCTCCTCCCACGGGGACCACCGCCTCGCGATGCTCGGCGCGATCGCTGGGCTCGCTTCGCGGGAGGGGGTCGAGGTCGACGGGATGGACGCCGCCGCCGTCTCCTATCCCGGCTTCGTCGGCGACCTGCGGACGCTTCTCGCGCGCTGAGCGCGATGTGCTGCCGCTGGCGTCGGGCGGCGCCCTCGCGGTCGCAGGCCCGCCAGCCACGGTGCGAGGACCGCCGGTCCGGCGACGACCACGCCGGCGAGCCCGATGATCAGCAGCGAGTCTCGGAATGACGCCCCGCGGGCGATCAACTGCGCGACGAGCGCCATCGCCGCGGGCAGTCCCAGCAGCGGGATGACCAGGATGGACAGTCGCAGGCGCGCGGAGGGCGCGTCGTCCTGCATCGGGCCGTAGAGGACCGGCAGCGTGCGCCGGACGATCGCAATCAGCGCTGGGTAGGCGCCCGCCACGAGCAGCAGGTGGGCGACCAGTCGCCGGTCGCCGACTCGCAGCGGTCTGCCGTTCGTGAGCGCGATGACCGGCACGGCGATCGTGACCCCGACGACCATCACGAACACGACCGCGAGCCAGATGTCGAGCGCTTGCAGCGCGCGCCAGGTCTGCGGCGGGACGTTCTCCGCGTCCGCGCGGTCGAGCAGCGTTCCCTGGAGCAACACGGCGACGACCACGCCAATCGAGATCGAGATCGCGGCCGCTTCGAAGTCGAAGTGCATAGACGCCATTTCGGTCGATTGCTCGCGCGGGTTGAGTCGCTAGGGTCCCGCGCCATGGTCGTCGCGATCGACGGGCCCGCGGGGGCCGGCAAGTCCACTGCCGCGCGCGCCGTGGCCGACGCGCTCGGCTTCACCTACCTCGACTCGGGCGCGATGTACCGCTGCGTCGGGCTGGCCGCCAGCGAGCGCGGACTCCCGCCCGCAGAGGTCGCGCCCGCGCTGCGGATCGAGCTGGGCGAGCGGGTGCTGTGCGACGGGCGCGACGTGACCGAGGCGATCCGCACGCCGGAGGTCTCCGAGGCCGCCTCGCGGGCGGCGGCGGATCCCGCGGTGCGCCGCGCGGTCGTCGCGCAGCAGCGCCGCATCGTCGCGCACGGCGACTGGGTCGCCGAGGGCCGCGACATCGGCACCGTCGTCGCGCCCGACGCGGCCGTGAAGGTCTTCCTCACCGCAAGCCCCGAGGAGCGCGCCCGTCGCCGCGCCGACCAGATCGGCGCCGACGTCGCGACCGTCCTGCAGGAGCAGACGATCCGCGACGAGCGCGACACCACCCGCGAGCACTCCCCGCTCATCGCCGCGCCCGACGCCGTCCAGCTCGACACCACCGGCCTCACGCTCGACGTCGTCGTCGCCCGCGTCGTCGCGCTCGTGGACGCGGCCCGCTAGGTTATACTCACCGGTATGACTCACAAGATGGGACCCAAGGGGCAGCTCGTCGTCCCAAGAGAGGTGCGCGACCGCCACGGCTTCAGACCCGGCGATCACTTCGTGTTCGACGACAGCGACGGCGAGGTACGCATTCGCCGGGCCGCGACGGACGAGCTTCCGCCGCTCCGGGGGCTGCTTCGTGACCCGGACGATCCGCTTCCGCTGACCGCCGCGTTGGAGGCCGATCGACGGTGGGAGCGCGCCCACGACGAGCTCCGGGACGCCGAGTACACGCTGCGAGATGCCGAACGCCGTTCTCGATAGCTGGGCTGTCCTCGCGCTGCTCAACGACGAACCCGCTGCGTCGCAAGTCGAAGCGGTGATCGACGGGGGCGAGCCATGCATGTCGTGGATCAATCTGGGTGAGGTCGTCTACGAGACAATCCGTCGACGCGGTCCCCACCATGCGCGCATCGCCGTTGAAGCCATCCGTGCCCGGATCGACGCGGAGTTGCCTGACGAAGCGATGGTCATGACTGCGGCTCGCATCAAGGCCCGCGGTCGCCTGTCGTATGCAGACGCATTCTGCGTCGCGACGGCTTGGCGCCATGCCGCTCCGCTCTACACCGGCGACCCCGAGATCATCGCGCTCGATGGTGACGACCTCGACGTCGTGGATCTGCGGGAACGCCGATGAAGATCGCCGTCGTCGGCTATCCGAACGTGGGGAAGTCCTCGCTCGTGAACCGCCTCACGCAGTCGCGCGAGGCGATCGTGCATGAGCGGCCGGGGCTCACGCGCGACCGCAAGGAGCTGCGCACCGAGTGGAACGGCCGGCCGATCACGCTGATCGACACGGGCGGCGTCGACCTCGACGACCGCGACGAGCTGGCGCGCTCGATCCAGGAGCAGGCGCGCGCGGCGCTGGCCGACGCGCAGGCGGCGCTGCTCGTCGTCGACGCGCGCGCGGGCGTGCGGCCGGGCGACCTGGAGATGGCCGACCTGCTGCGGCGCAGCGGCGCCGGCCGACCCGTGATCGTCGCCGCGAACAAGTGCGACACGGTCGCCGACCTGCCGCTCGCGGCCGAGTTCCACCAGCTCGGCTTCGGCGAGCCGGTCGCCGTCTCGGCGGCGCAGGGGCTCGGCACCGGCGACCTGCTCGACCGCCTCACCGCGGCGGTGCCGCCCGACGCGGACGCTCACGAGGAGGACGAGGACGTCGTCCGCCTGGCGCTGATCGGTCGGCCGAACGTCGGCAAGTCGAGCATGGTCAACCGCCTGCTCGGCGACGAGCGCGTGATCGTCTCCGACGTCGCCGGCACCACGCGCGACGCGATCGACCTGCCGTTCGAATACGAAGACCGCAGACTGGTGCTGGTCGACACGGCGGGCCTGCGGCGTCAGGCGAAGGTCGGCGACTCGATCGAGTACTACACAGCGCTGCGCTCGCGCCGCGCCGCCGAGCGCGCCGACGTCGCGCTCGTCGTCTGCGACGCGGTCGACGGCGTGACCTCGCAGGACCTGCGCGTCGCCGAGCTGGCGATGCAGTCGGGCTGCGCGACCGCGCTCGTCCTCAACAAGTGGGACCTCACCGGCGGCGACGAGTTCGACCTCGACCACGAGCGCGCGCGCGTCGCGCAGAAGCTGCGGCTGCGGCCGCGCGTGCTGACCGCGAGCGCCCTCACCGGCCGCCACGTTCAGCGCCTGCTGCAGGAGGCGCTGGCGCTCGCCGACCGCACCGCCGGGCGCATCCCGACGCCGCAGCTCAACAAGTTCCTCGCCGAGATCCAGGAGATCCGCCAGCCGCCGGCAAAGCAGAACCACCGCCTCAAGCTCATCTACATGACGCAGACCGACGAGCGGCCGCCGCGCTTCTCGATCCAGGTCAACTCGCGCCAGCGCGTCACGCGCGACTATGCCTACTTCATCGAGAACCGCCTGCGCGAGCGCTACCGGCTGGAGGGGATCCCGGTGATCATCGACTTCGTCGAGCGCAAGGAACGGCGCGGCGAGCGGCGCGGGAATCGGTACTCTAGCCCGGTCCGAACGACCGCAAATTCGACCCGCGGAGCCGACTCCAGCCCATGACCACGCTTTCCGACAACGAGTTCCTGTTCACGTCCGAGTCGGTGACGGAGGGTCACCCGGACAAGATCGCCGACCAGATCTCGGACGGCGTGCTCGACGCGGTCATGGCCGCCGACCCGGGCGGCCGCGTGGCGTGCGAGACGCTCGTCAACACGGGCCTGATCGTCGTCTCCGGCGAGATCACGACCTCTACGTACGTCGACATCCCCGAGATCGCGCGCGAGACGGTGCGCAAGATCGGCTACGACAACGCGACGTACGGGTTCGACTGCAACACCTGCGCGGTCATCAACGCGATCGACAAGCAGTCGCCCGACATCGCCCAGGGCGTGAACGCGGCGTACGAGTCGCGCACGCAGCCGGGCGACGAAGACCGCCTCGACATCGCCGGCGCCGGCGACCAGGGGATGATGTTCGGCTACGCCACGCGCGAGACGGACGAGCTGATGCCGCTGCCGATCGCGCTCGCGCACAAGCTCGCGAAGCGGCTCTCCGAGGTGCGCAAGGCGGACGTGCTCGACTACCTGCGCCCGGACGGCAAGACCCAGGTCACCGTCCGCTACGCCGACGGCAAGCCGGTCGAGATCGTCAAGCTGCTGATCTCCTCCCAGCACCGCGAGGGCGCCGAGAACGTGATCAAGGACGACCTGTGGGAGCACGTCGTCGAGCCGGTCCTCCCGCGCGACCTCTACGACGCGCACGCGCTGCGCCGCGAGTTCCTCGTCAACCCGACCGGCCGCTTCGTGATCGGCGGGCCGATGGGCGACTGCGGCCTGACCGGGCGCAAGATCATCGTCGACACCTACGGTGGCATGGCGCGCCACGGCGGCGGCGCGTTCTCCGGCAAGGACCCGTCGAAGGTCGACCGCTCGGCCGCATACGCCGCGCGCTACGTGGCGAAGAACGTCGTCGCCGCGGGCCTCGCCGACCGCGCCGAGGTGCAGGTCGCCTACGCGATCGGCGTCGCCTCGCCGGTCTCGATCATGGTCGAGACGTTCGGCACGGAGAAGATCGGCCGCGGCCAGATCGAAGCGCTCGTGCGCGAGCACTTCGACCTGCGCCCGGGGGCCTTCCGCGAGTACCTCGACCTGCACCGGCCGATCTACCAGAAGACCGCCGCCTACGGCCACTTCGGCCGCGAGGACCACGACTTCACGTGGGAGAAGACCGACAAGGCGGACGCCCTGCGCGCCGCCGCCGGTCTCGGCGCCGCGGCCGTCTAGCGCAGGCTCACACGCCGCCGGGGAACTCCCCGGCGGCGCCGGCTTGACGCGCCGCGGCCTCGCGCTCGCGGTGCGCCTCGTCGACCGCGCGTACGACGGCGCCGGGGTTTGCGACCCCGCGGAAGGTGAAGTCGGCGTCGTCGGTGCCGGCGGTGTCGAAGTCGACCTTGCCGACGCGCAGCAGGCGGTCGAGCAGCGTCTGGTTGGTGTTGACGTTCTGCACGCGCTCGACGCGCGTCTGCTGGACGTGGCGCGAGAGCAGCCCGCTGCGGATCGTCAGCCGCTGGTTCGTGATCGTGTAGGTCGTCGTCATGCGGTAGACGAAGCCGGCGAGGATCACGAGCGCGGCCAGCACGACGAAGACGACGATCGTCGTCGCGAGCGAGAAGCTGCTGCCGATCGCCGTCACGAGCGCCGCGATCCCGGCGCCGGCGAGCGCGCCGAGCAAGCCGCGCACGTAGAAGCTGAGCGTGCCACGCCACGACGGATGGCCGTCGAAGATGACGTGCTCGCCGGGGTGCAGCTCGAGCGCCACGGGCCCAGCCTACGTCACGACACGGTCGCCATCTACTGTCTTGCGCGATGCCGCCGATCGCCCGCGTCGAGCCGCTCACGACGACCCGCGCGCTGCGCGGGCCGTTCGACTACCGCGTGCCGCCGTCGCTCGGCGAGGTGCCGGTCGGGACGCTGCTGGCCGTGCCGTTCGCGGGGCGGGAACTGCTGGGCGTCGTCGTCGAGCGGGCGTCGTCGTCCGAGGTCCCCGACGAGCGGCTCGCCGAGCCGCGGGCGCGGGTCGAGCCGGCGATCCCTGCCGAGTTGGTGGAGCTGGCGCGCTGGATCGCGGCCGAGTACTGCTCGACCTTCTCACGCGCGCTCCAGCTCGTGCTGCCGCCCGGGGCGGGGCGCGGTACGGCCCCGCGCGTACGGGCCCGCACCGCGCTCGTCGCCGAGATCGGCGATGCTGGGCGCGCCGCGCTGACCGACGGCGCACGGCTCACGGCGGGGCAGCGATCCGTGCTGACGCGGCTGGCGCACGAGGGACCGCTGACGGCGGCCGCGAGCGGGGCGGACCACGCGTCGCTGCGGCGCCTCGCCCACCGCGGCCTGCTCGTGCTGGAGCCGCGCGTGCAGCGCCGACGCCCGCTCGTCGCCGCCGTCGGCGCGCGCAGTCCCCACGCGCCCGCACTCACCGCGGAGCAGCGCGCGGCGCTGGAGCCGATCCTCGCGGCGCTTGCGGTCCCCGGTTCAAATCCGGGCGCCCCGACCGGGGAAGCCCCCGCGCGCCTCCTGCTCCATGGCGTCACCGGCTCCGGCAAGACGGAGGTCTACCTGCAGGCGGCCGAGGCCGCCTTGAACGCCGGCAGATCGGTCCTCGTGCTCGTGCCGGAGATCGCGCTCGCGCCGCAGACGGTCGCGCGCTTCCAGGCGCGCTTCGGCGACACCGTCGCCGTCCTTCACTCGCAGCTCGGGCAGGGCGAGCGCTACGACGAGTGGCTGCGGCTCGCGAGCGGCGAGGCGCGCATCGCCGTGGGACCCCGCTCGGCGGTGTTCGCGCCGCTCGCGCAGCTCGGGCTCGTGATCGTCGACGAGGAGCACGAGCCGGCCTACAAGCACGAAGGCGACCCGCGCTACGACGCGCGCCGCGTCGCTGCGTGGCGCGCGCAGCGAACCGGTGCGGTGCTGCTGAACGGCAGCGCCACCCCGCGCCCCGAGTCCGTCCACGCGCTCACGCGCATCCGCCTCCGCAGCCGCGTCGACGGCCGCCCGCTGCCGCCCGTCGAGGTGCTCGACATGCGCGACGCGCGCCATCCGCTGCACCCGACGACGCGCGAGGCACTTGGGGACGTCAGGCGCGCCGAGCGCAAGGCGATCGTGCTCGTCAACCGCCGCGGCTGGTCGAACTTCCTCTCGTGCCGCTCGTGCGGCCACGTCTGGAGCTGCCCGCAGTGCGACGTCGCGCTCGTGCT
>Ga0134125_10001327_pt1 | contig 30535 bp, 46 predicted proteins | sample KB31751_FD_96464 | JGI IMG/M metagenome (GOLD analysis project Ga0134125, IMG submission 96464) | Terrestrial soil microbial communities with excess Nitrogen fertilizer from Kellogg Biological Station, Michigan, USA - KB3-175-1 | ecosystem: Environmental > Terrestrial > Soil > Unclassified ... | reverse complement strand
AGTCGAGACGTCGTAATCAAACTTTTCAGAGTTCACCGAATCCGCGCCCGGCACACCTTGCAACAATCCGCAATCGATTAAATATTTTTTGTTATGCACTTCGAGCAAAAAATTTGCTCCTGTCACTGCTCCGACACCGCCCCAGCATGTGAGAACCGGCTTAGGCATACAAACTTTTTATCTGACCGAAGAATCCCGCCGCGATGCCGCCGAGAAAATCGAAACACAAATCGTGGAACGTATCGACCGGATAATTCCCGCCGACCGGCACCGCGATGCCGTACACGTATTCAAACACTTCCCAGCCGATGCCGACAAGCATCGCAAAGACGACCGCTCCGATCATCGCTTCTCGCTTCGTCGGCAAATTCTTTTCAAAAAGACCCGAGACATACCAGAGCCAGAGGAAGATGAGCCCCATAGCGAGCCCGCCGAGGAAGTGCATCAGTCCGTCGAACCAAAACGAATTCCAGTAAAAATCATAAATGCTTCCCGCGAGATGCAACACGCCGACGAGAATCACTACGGCAAACATCGAGCGGAAGAGTCCATTTTTCATCAGGTAAGTATAACCCGCCGAAGGTCGGGCAAGCAAAAAGCCCGTCGCTTGCGCGACGGACACTTTGGCAGGGTTATCCGGTATAAACCTAGTTAAGCAAACTAGGTGGGTGCTCGCAATTTCAGGCCGAAGCGAGAAACGATGTAGAGCTCCCTTAAAAAAATTTGCTAGATAATACCTTGATAACCCTGCTCGTATTATACTCCGCGATGTTTGAAGCGGAAGTCTTTGCACACGAGTAATCCCCTGTTTCCGAAAATACGCCTCTACCGTCGCACGAGTACAGAATTACTCCAAGATGCCGTCAATGTTGACGTCGTACAACATTTTTTCCTGAACGAGCGTGTAATTGATGATTTCTTCCGGAGAAAACCAAATATTGATTTCTTTTTGTGCATCTTCAACCTTATCCGAGCAATGAATAAGATTTCTGACCGCTCTGCCGTCGGTGTTTGCGATAGCGTACGAATCAAGGGTAAAGTCTCCGCGAATCGTCCCAACGTCCGAGGTAGTCGGTTCCGTCCCGCCGACGAGTTTCTTTACAATGGCGACCGACTGATTGCCCTCAACGACAAATCCGACGATTGGTCCGACCATGAAGTACGTATAGAGAGCAGAAAGCACATCGCGTCCGTATTCAAGCGCAGACTTCGTCGGAGTTTTGCCGTCCTTCTGCAAATTTTCAATCGTGCGCTCACCGACCTTCGTGCACCACGCATCGTCTTTGCCGTAATGAGCGACGACCTTCTCGCGGCTCGGCACAAACATTTTCATCGCCACGATTTTCAATCCTGTGCGCTCAATACGCTTGATAATTTCTCCTATCAGGCTTCGCTGGACTCCGTCGTGCTTCACTGCGACAAACGTTCGTTCTTTCTTTGGATGCATATAAATGAATTTATGTAGAAGATGAGTATAGCAGAAATGATGAAAAATAAAAGTCAGCTCGCCCTACCGAAGTAGAACGAGCTGAGGATGAGCAGAAAACTTACAAATGCACTGTGCGGGAACGGAGGTTCGAGTACCGACGGCGAGACGAGGCGCCGTACCGGTCGATGCCGAACCTGCCGACGCACCAGTCGCCGCCGGGCACGCCACCATCGCGACCGCGAGAACCTGCGCAGAGCGTGACGTTCTGCAGGTCGAGGTGCACGCCGTGCTCAAAGAAGTAATCCGCCTCAAGGAGCATATGCTCCAGCACTGTCATATCGAGATGACCTGTGACCTTGAGGTCGTTCACCGACAGATTCGCATTCTCTTCGTCGGCTTCCCGAACATCCCTGACCCAGAGCGCGTAGCTGCCGTTCCTCGGGTCGCGATCGTTCTCGACGATTGCCTCGTCGAGATCGTCGTCGTACTGATAGCACTTGAAGTGCTTCTTCAGCGCATTCATCGTGCCCTGAAGCGGCTTGTTGCCGGTCCAGCCGACGATTTCCTTCGGGACCATGATAAGTCGCATCGGGCCGAGACCTTCAGGCTTCCGCGGGATAACAATGTTTGAGAGATCTGGCACAGCACCGAAAAGCTTCTCGAAGTTTCCCCACCACCGTGCGAGGTCGTCGACGTGCTCGGGTGTGTCAGCTATGTTGCGCTTCAGGCCGTCGTAGAACGCTCGGACTTCTCTACGAAGCTCGCCGATATTGCCGATAATTGCCTGTGCTTCCTCTTTCGAAAAATCCATCTCGCCGACGAGAACTCCAACGAGCTCACCGATCTGACCTTTTGTTGCGGGGACCTTCTCATGCTTAGACATGAGCCTTTCTCCTAGTTTGTAAGAACAGATAGACGCTTGAGTGCGTCGTTATCCGCTAGATTTTTAGCATTAAATTAGTCTCGTGTCAAGACAATATTTCCGTGCTCGGTGATAGCAATTGTGTGTTCAAAGTGGGCACTACGGGAACCGTCAGCAGTAAGAATCGTGTAGCCGTCGTCAGCATCTTTGATAGATGAGCCGCCGACGTTGAGCATCGGCTCAATTGCTATGACCATGCCGGGCTTAAGCACTTCCCCTTCTCCTGCAACGCCAGTGTTCGGCACAAACGGATCTTCGTGCACATGATAGCCAACGCCGTGTCCTGCAAGATCGTCTGCGAGAGTAAATCCGCTGCCCTCGATTGCATCGCTAATCGCTTCGCCAATGTCGCCGATATGATTACCGGGCTGTGCAGCTTTAATCCCCGCTTCGAGCGCAAGCTTCGTCATATGCAACAGCTTGCGAGACTCATCGTCGATTGCTCCGACTGCGACCGTGACAGCCGAATCAGTGATGAGTCCGCCGTGCACAAGCCCGAGGTCGAGCGAAACGATGTCTCCGTCTTTCAAAATAGTTCCCGGCTCGTTCGGAATCCCGTGCACGATTTCGTCATTGATAGAAACACACAAGCTCGCCGGATACGGACGTGCAGCACCTGCCGGAGAGTAGCCGAGAAACGCCGGCTTGTCTCCATGCGCGCGAATCAAGCGCAAGGCTTCTTCTTCAAGCACCAAGGTTGAAACACCGGGAGCAACCATCTCCGCAAGAGCGCGCAAAATTTCCGCATGACGCTTTCCGCCTTCTTTTAAAATTTCTATCTCTTCTTTTGTTTTGTAGGTAATCACTTGTATGAGTATTCAGTGACAAGATCAGCGTGCACCTTTTCTATCTTTTGCTCGCCGTTCACTTCAATAAATCGATAGAACTTATCTTTCTTAAAATATTCAATCGCTGGCAACACATCTTCATCAAACCAATTGAGACGCTTGTTGATTTTGTCGAGGGTCTTGTCGTCCATGCGCCCGCGCGCAAGCAAGCGCTCTTCGCTCCATTTCCTTGAGACGTTGAGATAGACCACTGTCGGCTTCTCGCGCTTGTAGAACTTGAGCGCGGTTGTCACAAGCGCTGCTTCAGGCGCCGAACGCGGCGCGCCGTCGAAGACAATGTGCATGTGCTCATCAAGCTCTTCGACGAGCATCGAGGCCCACATGAAGCATCCGAGGAAATCCGGCTGGCGCAAATCTTTCTTGTAAATATCTGCGGAGAGCTTTGCCGAGAAGCCTTCGCCGCGAATAAACTGCCTGAAGCGTTCGCCGGTTTCAACGTAGAGAATTTGCCGCTTTTCGGGATCGTGCTTGTGAATGCGGTCCATCAAGAGCGCCGCCTGCGTCCCCTTGCCGCAACCCGAACGGCCGATGAAGATAACCGTGTGCATATGAGACTATTATAGCCTCTTTTCGGTCTAGTATTCTCGAACGGAGATTTGAGCGTCAATCTTTTTGACGAGGTCGATGACGACCGTTACAACGATGAGAAGAGCAGTGCCTCCGATAGCGAGCGACTGAATGCCCGTCGCTGAGCGGAGCGCAAGCGGCAAGACCGCCACGAAGCCGAGAAAGAGAGCTCCGACGAGCGTCAAGCGGACAAGCACGCGAGAGATGTAGTCTGCGGTCGGCTGGCCCGGGCGAATGCCTGGGACAAACGCACCGGATTTCTGCAAGTTTTCGGACACCTGATCAGGATCGAAGGTGACAGCGGTGTAGAAATAGGTGAAGAGCACGACGAGGACGAAGTAGGTGATGTCGTAGAACCACATGTTTGAAAGGAGTGTGAGAGCGACAGTCGAAAGATGTGCCACGATTGCTGACGTCGAGCTCGAAAGGAATTGGAAAATCATTTGCGGGAAAAGCAAAATCGAAAGCGCGAAGATAATCGGAATGACGCCGGCTTGATTGAGGCGAAGCGGCAAGTATGTTTCCATCCCGCCCGCACCGCCGCGCACTTGCTTCGAATACGTAATCGGAATCGGTCGCTCTGCTTCGGTCACAAGCACCACGCCGTAGATGACCACGAGGATAAGCGCAAGCATTGCGAGGTACGTCGGCAACTGCGATGCGTTGAAGGTGAAGAAGAGTTGTCCGAGCGTACTCGGCAAACGCGAAACGATACCGGCAAAGATAATCATCGAGACACCGTTGCCCGCGCCGAATTCAGAAATGAGCTCACCGAGCCAGACCATCAAGGTCGAACCAGCCACGATGATGAGAAGATCCATCGCGAGCGCCGCGAAAGTCATCGACGGCAAAACGTTCTGCTTCTGAAAGAGCACGATGAACGCGTAGCCTTGCACGAGCGCGAGCGGAACGGTCAAAAGTCGTGAATATTGAGCAAACTTTCGGCGACCAGCATCCCCTTCTTCCTGATACAACTCCTTAAGCTTCGGCACCATGAGCGTCAAAAGCTGCATGATGATAGACGCGGTGATGTACGGGCTCACCCCGAGCATGACGATAGAAAGACTCGAGAGTCCGCCGCCGGAGAAAATATTCAAAAGGCTCAAGAACTGATTGCCCGAGAAGAGCGAAGCGAGCTGCGAAGGATTGATACCCGGAAGAGGAATAACCGCGAGCATGCGAGAGAGCACAAGAATCCCGACCGTAATCAAAATGCGCGTTCGGAGGGTCTTGTCTCCGAAGACGAGCTTGAGTTTCTGATTAAAAGTTTCAAACATGAAATTTATTTAATGCTGCCGCCCGCTTTCTCAATCTTTGTCTGTGCCGAACCAGAAACTTCAACGCCTTCAAACGAAACTTTCTTAGTGAGCTCGCCGGTGCCAAGAATCTTGACCTTCACGTTCGTGCTTTTCTTGAGGCTGATGATGTTCTTTGCGACCAGGCTTGCGAGATTGACTGCTTCTCCAGCCTTGAAATGCTTATCGATGAGACCAAGATTGACTGCAACCGGCTTCACTTCACGAGATTTGAACGACGAAACGCCGCGACCGCGAAGCTTCGGAAAACGCTTGATGAAGTCTCTAAGCTCCGGGCGCTTCTTGCGTCCGGCACGAGCATTCTGACCCTTGGTACCGCGACCAGATGTCTTACCGCGCGTGCCTCCTCGACCGACTTGCGTGCTCGTCTTGCGTTTCGTTTTTGCTTTGAGAGTGTTGAGCTGCATGTTATTTATCTTTATGTTTGATTTTTGTTTTCTTCAATTCTTCGAGCGCCTTGATAGCAACATAGGCGTTGTTGATTGTGTTTTTCGAGCGAGACAGGAGCTTACTAGAAACTTCGCGGAGACCAGCAAGCTCAATGACGGCGCGAACCGATGAACCGGCGAGAATACCCTTGCCTGGAGCTGGCATGATTTTCACTCGTGAAGCAGCGAACTTGGCTTCGACTTCGTGCGGAATGGACATGTTCTTGGTCATGTTGACGACAATCATGTTTTTCTTAGCATCGCGAACAGCCTTGTCGATGGCGAGCGGTGTGTCTCCAGCTTTGCCCTGACCAACACCGACCATGCCTTTCTTATTGCCGACCACCACGCAGACCGAGAACGCAAAGCGGCGACCTCCAGCAACCACGCGAGTCACGCGACGCATCGAAACAATCTTCTGGTCGAATTCTGACTTCGGTCGGGTATCACGGCGAGGTCCACGGCGATTGCTATTGCTGCCCCCTCTGCCTCCGCGCTGACCCTGACCGCGAGCATCGCGCTGCGGTCTGTTGCCAGGCATGGCTTGTGCTGCCGCTTCTGCAACAGGAGTTTCGACCGCAGTTTCAACTGGAGTCGTTTCGATATTTTCTTTGATGATTGTTTCTTCCATGGTGGTTTAAAATTTCAAACCGCCCGCGCGCGCTGCATCAGCGAGCGCTGCGACCTTACCCGTGTAAATGTATCCGCCGCGATCGAAGACCACTGCTTTAATCGATTTCGCAAGAGCTGCCTTCGCAATCTCTCCGCCGAGCTTCGTCGCATCAGTGCCGCGAGCTGCTGCGAGCGTCGTACCGCGCTCATCGTCGATGAGCTGGACAACCATCGCCGTATTTGATTTAAAAACCGCGAGGCGAGGGCGTTCGGCGGTGCCAGAAATCTTTGCGCGGATCTTTGCGTGATTGCGAACTCTTTTCTGTTGTTTAAGATTTGATTTCATAATAGCTTATGCGGTTTTCTTACCCTGCTTGCGCTTGATAGTCTCGTCGGAATAGCGCATACCCTTACCTTTGTACGGCTCTGGCTTCTTGAGCGAGCGGAGCTTGGCAGCAAATTCTCCGACCGATTCTTTGTTGATGCCGGTGATAGTGATGTTGTTCTTTTCGGCTTTGACCGTCAACTCTGTTGGAATAGTGATTTCGACGGGATGAGAAAATCCGAGAGCAAAGACAATCTTATCTCCCTTCACTTCTGATTTGTAGCCGATACCTTCGAGGATGAGCTTCTTTTCAAAAGCTTTGTTGACTCCGGAGACCATGTTCTTGATATGAGAAGCATAGGTGCCCCAGAGTGCGCGAGATTCGAGGCTGGTCCGCTTTGGTTCGAGGGTCACTTCGCGACCGTTGATTTTGATTTCGATAAGCGGATTGAAAGATTTCTCGATAGTACCGAGAGGACCTTTGACGGCAAGCAAATTTCCCGCGAGAACAACGTCGGTTTTTTCAGGAAGTGTGATGATTTGTTTGCCGATGCGTGACATAAAATAAATTACCAGATTGAGAAGAGGGCTTCGCCCCCGAGCTTTTCTTTGCGAGCTTGATGTCCAGCCATGACGCCTTTCGGAGTCGAGAGAACGAGCATGCCGTAGCCGTTTTTAACTGAACGAATTTCCGTATGCTTTTTGTAAATGCGCTTTGAGTTTTTGGAAATGCGCTGGACGCCTTTGATTTTTGGAACGCGGTTTTCGATGAAGAGATCGAGCGACAGCGAGTGTCGGGCGCCCTTTGATTTCTTCGAGAAATCTTTGATGAATCCTCCTTCCTTCAAGACCTTAGCAATATCTGCTTTGAGGTTTGAATAGCCGACGACGACATTGTCACGTCCGGCGTTGCCGGCGTTCTTGATGTGCGTAATCATGTCTGCGATAGGGTCCATAGTGTTCGATTACCAAGAAGATTTCTTAACGCCCGGAATTTTGCCTTCGTTTGCAAGCTCTCTGAAACAAATACGGCAGAGTCCAAAATCGCGCATAAAGCCTCGTCCGCGACCACAGCGAAAACAGCGGTTTGTTGCCCGAGTGCTAAACTTAGGCGTCTTTTTTGAGCGTGCGATGACTGATGTCTTTGCCATTTGGTCAGATAAAAATAGGCCCCCGCCTGCAGAAACCCGTCGGGCAGGTTGAAAAGCCGTTGCGATAGTCTATCATACGTATCAGAACCGTTCAAGACCCTAGCCATATGAGGGCACAATGCGAAAAGACATAGCCAGCAAAGAAGAAATCGCAGAGGAAATCAGACACAAGATGAAGCGCGATTACGGGGTTGAACTCACTCTCGAAGAGACTCTGCGCTACATGGAGGTTCCTGAAAAGTACAAGCCTGCCGCCGTTGCGATTGAAAAATTCATCACTGGGCAGGTGAGCCTCAAGGAAAGAGTCAAACGGACGGAGGTGGACTGCAGTGTCGAGCATGCTATCTTCATGCTCCGCTACCCTTTTACTGAACAGGGTCAGATTGGTTCGGCCGCTGTAGCCAGAGTCAATCGAGATGTACGAGAAGCTCGCGAAGCGCTCACTGGAGAAAGTCTCCATCAGAGCATGAACGCTCTCCCGCCCCGTTGATTAAGTTCAGCGGGGACTTTTATTTGAAATTTATTAAAAGAAAAAGTCAGTGATTAACTACTTAGGAATAACTAGGAACGTTCGCGAGTTACGTTTATACGTAGGAAGCTCCCTAGTTTCAAAATGCGGGTTCGCCTCAAGAAATTCATTGAAGGAACGATATTCACCCTCACCCTTGAGGTCTAAATCGTAGAGTCTCCAATCATCGAAGCTGATAATTGTTGGTTTCTTGATAAATGGCGCGAAAAAATCCAGCACTGATTTTGAAGAGCCGTAAGTATCGCAATCAATAAAAATCAAGCCTGGGTCGAATGCATACTGAGCCTCAAGGGTCGGGGTAAGCGTGTTGCTATACCACCCCTTAACCCAATTAATTTTATTTGTATCAACACCATTGCGTGTAAGGCATATTTGCAAATCTTCGAAAGAACATGCGTAGAAACCTTTCTTGAATACACCATTATCTGCTTGCTCTGACTCTGCAGGCAAACCCTCAAAAGCATCGAATCCAAAGAAACGCGTGCTCACTCCCATTTTCTGAGAAGCCGTGCACATCTCCGAAAGTGAGCCCCCATTAAACACACCGAATTCAAGATAGTCACCAATTGTACTGCCACGAATTTCTTTCAAAACTTTTACGCAGTTGGTGAAGAACGTTTGATACTTTTCTGACGGAACAAATCGTATCACGCAAATATCCTTAACTGATCCAGTGGTATAAAGCGACGGCACGCTAGGCGACAATTTTCTGTAAATTTGCCTAGCAATTCTGCCCATCTGGCTGTAACGATAAGTCATTCAAGTACTATAACATTTCTCAATCAAGACTAGATAAAAAGAAATCCGCCTCCGAAAGGATTTGGATTCCTTTCGAAAGCGGATTGGCTAAGCGGGATTGATTACCCGCAAGAACTTGCCGCTGTACTCCCTGGTATCGCCGATCGAATTGGCGATGGTCACGGACTGCGGATGGCTGGACTGTCCGGAGTTGTCAGGCTTGATATCGCGAACCCGAGCAACCTGGAACGGTCCGGTCTTGAAGGACGAAGGCTTCATCACCTCGGCCATATCTTCAGACCAGTCTACCTCCTGACCGACGTTGAACATCTCATGCGAAGCCGTATTCATGGCCTACTCCATGCGGGGGTGAACCAACCTAACTGCTAGTAGTATACATCTTTTTAGGACTATGTCAAATACTGACTTGATGGATAAAAATTGAAAATCTATCGAAAAAAGCCCCTATCGGGGCTTTTTAAATTTATTTCTTAAACGGAAATCCTAGATAGTCGAGGAAGGCTTGAGCTTCTGCCTTTGACTTTGCTGTCGTGACGATAGTGATCGCGAGACCAAAGACGTCTTTGAGCTCTTCGTCAGCTGCTTCAGGGAAGATAGTGTGCTCTTTGATACCCATGGTGTAGTTGCCCATGTCATCAACTCCAGTCATAGAAATACCGCGGAAGTCTTTGGTACGAGGAAGAGAGATGTGAATAAGCTTTTCGAGGAAATCATACATGCGAGCACCGCGGAGAGTGACCTGGTAGCCGACGATGTCTCCTTCACGAGATTTGAAGTTGGCAATAGAGACTTTTGCGCCGCGAGGAGCTGCTTTCTGTCCAGTGATGCGAAGCAGACGATCTTCGACGACTTTAATTTTGTTTTTGTCTTTCACCGAACCAACGCCGACCGAGACAACGACCTTCTGAATGCGCGGTGACTGCATCTTATTCTTGTAACCCTGCGATTCCTTGAGTGCTGCGAATCCGTTATTGATTTTTGTTTTGAGATTTTCCATATTATTTCTTGAGAGCGACGTTGGATACGTGAATCGGGTATGCCCGGTCGACAACCTGACCTTTGTCTCCGCTCTTGCGACCTTTCTCGTGAACTTTTTTAATATTCAAACCTTCGACGAGCACTTTGTCTTCCTTCGGCAATGCACGAAGAATCTTGCCGGACTTGCCCTTGTCCTTCCCTTTCAAAACTATAACGATGTCGTTTTTCTTGACGTGCATGATGGTAATTTAAACAACTTCTGGAGCCAGAGAAATAATTTTCTGGAAGCCCTTTTCGCCGATTTCGCGAGGGATCGGTCCGAAGACGCGACCTGCCTGCGGTTCTTTCTTTGCGGTATCAAGGATAACGACTGCGTTTTCGTCGAAGCGTACGTATGAACCATCCTTACGGCGGAATGGCGCCTTCTGGCGAACAACGACAGCGTAGAGCACATCCTTCTTCTTGACTGCTTTGCGAGGTTCGGCTTTCTGCACCGAGAGGACGACGATGTCGCCGATGCCTGCGTAGCGTTTCTTCGAGCTGCCGAGCACTTTGAAAATGCGGCCAATCTTCGCTCCGGAGTTGTCTGCTATTTCGACGATGGTGCGCGGCTGAATCATATTATTGTGTGAGCATGAAATGCTTATCTTTCGAGATCGGCTTCGTCTCGATGATGCTGACTGTCTCTCCTATTCTCTTCGTGTTGCCAGCGTCATGCACCTTAAACTTTTTCTGGTGCTTGATATATTTGCCGTACTTCGGATGTTTGACGTAGCGTTCGACTTTGACAACGATCGTGTCTTTCATCTTGTCGGAAACGACAACGCCTTGGAGCACTTTTTGTTTTTTGGTAATTGTTTTTTCCATAAAATTCAATAAGACTATCGCGCGACGATTTTCGTCTTCAACGGAAGCTTAGTCCCCGCCTTGCGAAGAGCTTCCTTGGCCATGACGTCGGTGACGCCGTCGACTTCGAAGAGAACGCGTCCGGCACGGACAGCTGCAACGTAGCCCTGCAAATCTCCTTTACCCTTACCGAGCTTCACTTCTGCGGGTTTTGAAGTATACGGCATGTCGGGGAAAATGCGAATCCAAAGGCGTCCAGTCTTGCCGATTGAACGAGAAAGAACTTTGCGGGCCGCTTCAATCTGATTGCTGCGAATACGAGCTGGAGCAAGCGCCTTGAGGCCAAACGAACCGAACGCGACTGTCGTGCCGCGAGTTTCGGCGCCGACCTTCTTCGGATTCTTTCGCATCGTCTGCCACTTTCGATATTTAACTTTTTTAGGAAACAACATGGTAGTAGATTATAAAAATTATTTTGCGTGCGGTTCGTCCTTTTCAAAAATATCACCGCGATAAATCCAGACTTTTACGCCGATTGCGCCGTACGGCATGATAGCTTTTGTGACTGCATAGTCGACATCAGCGCGGAAGGTCTGAAGCGGAATACGTCCGAGCTTTCGGTCTTCTGTTCGACTCATAGTTGCTCCGCCAAGGCGGCCGGCAAGGAAAATTCTGACTCCCTTCACGTCGCGGTTGGCCATAACTTTCTCAAGCATCGACTTGACCACGCGACGGAACGGCAAACGCTTCTCAAGACCTTCGACGACCATCTGTCCGACGATAGCGGCGTTTGATTCTGGTGACTTCACTTCCTTGATATCGAGTTTGAGATCAACTTTGGCTGGCAAGAGCTTGCGCTTTTCCAAGAGTTTCTTGACGTCAGCGCGCAAAAGCTCGGCGCCGTTCCCTGCTCGACCGATAATCATACCTGGGCGCGAGGTTGAGAGGATGACGCGAAGCACTTTCTGGCTGCGCTCAATCTCAATATCTGCAATATAAAATCCTTTTAGTTTCTTTTCCAGATAAGCACGGATAAGAATATCTCCGTGAAGGTTGTTGGCGTATTCCCCTTTCGGTGCGTACCAGCGCGACTTCCAGTCGCGGAGAATGCCAAGGCGGTGTGAATATGGATGGACGGTATGAGTCATGTTATTTGTTGTTGTCTGAAAGCACAATGTTGACGTGCGAGGTGCGCTTGCGGATAGAAAAGGCGCGACCACGAGACATCGGTAAACGTCGGTAGAGAATCTTACCGCCGTCAACACGAATCTCTTTAACCGTCATGTTTTCGACCGGCAAGGAAAGGTTCTTTGCATTGGCAATTGCTGACGCGAGAAGTTTCTGAAGCGGCTTAGCAGCGCGCTTGGTGGTGAAGGTCAAAGTGACGAGAGCATCTTCAGCCTTCTTTCCGCGGACGAGGTCGGCAACAACACGCACTTTGCGAGGAGACTGTCGATAATCAGAGAGTGTTGCTTTTGCTTCGGCCATATAATTATTTCTTAGCGTCTGCTGATGCTTTTACCGCTTTGGCAGCTGAGACTTCAGCTTCTTTCTTCTTGATTTCGAGGTCTTTCTGCATCTTACCGCCGTGCTTGATGAACTTACGAGTGAGTGAGAATTCGCCCAAGCGATGTCCAATCATGTCTTCGGTAATGAATACTTCCGGAAAATCCTTGCCGTTGTGCACGGCAAAGGTAAATCCGATCATTTCAGGGGCAATCTGGCTTGCTCGCGCCCATGTCTTAATAGCGCCGGTTGTACCGGGCTTTTTGCCCTCGATTTTCTTCATCACGCGAGGGTCCACGTATGGGCCTTTTTTGCTTGAACGAGTCATTGTTAAAAATAAGCCCGAGACGAGCTGTGCGGAATATAGTATAGAAATCAGGGTTTATTGTCAAATTATTAAAGCCTTATTTTTAGGGCTATATTGAATCATTGACTTTATCTCTATAAGGTGATATAATCCCCTGCAGAGGTGATGGGTTCTACCGTCATCCGGCTCCACACATTTTCCGTGTATTACCTATCCGGAGGAACCACCAGTGACTGCATCGGCAATCGGTACCCGTAGGAACATTCGCATGATCGTGACCCACAGGGATCCCGACATCGACGACATCGAGGCAATCCGCCTCCTCAGACTTCACGGCAACGAGAAGTATCCGGGCATCGTCAACGCTCCCGTCATCACCACGAGCGACCGCCGGCCTTGGAACAAAAGTCCGGAGGAGCTCGAGAACAAGGGCGTCATCCTCGTCGGAATCGGCGGAAGCAAGTTCGACGAACACCCGTTCGGCAACCGGCTCCGCAAAGAGAACGAGTGCGCGACGACCTTGGTTGCTGAGCATCTCGGGATCTACGAGGATCGTGCTTTACGGCGTAACATCGCCTACGCGCTGGAGAAAAACTACAGCGCGGTGACGACTCCGTTCGACGTCAGTCTCATGATGAAGCTCGCATTTCGTTACCTGTGCCATACAGGCGACGTCGCGAAGGACAAGGAGATGGTCGAGAAGGTATTTTCCGCGTCGTTCATGCTTTTGAACGCCGCGGAAGACAACGAACATCTGCTCGTGCAAGGCAGGGCCCTTACGGGCACCGCCTCGAAGAGCACCGACGAGTTCATCGCCGACTGGCTCATCGACACGTTTGATCTGGAGGGTTCAATCTCCATGACGTCGTGCATGATCGAGGCAACGCTCAAGAAAAGGTCTCTCTCTGTTGTCGTCGCAAGACGCCTCGACAAGTTCGAAGACAAGACCTTGCGCTGGATTCTTGAGTATGCAGACCGGCATCAGGTCGCCGACACCGGCAGAACCGAGACCGATTTCGATCTCGCATCGCTCGTCGAGCTGGCGCAGAAACATTTCTGCGTCGGCGAAGGAGCTTGTCAGGTTCGCAGACGTCTCGGCAAGGTCGTCGGACTCTTCCTCACTGCCATGTGGCAAAAGGATGTCAACTTCCAGAACTGCGAGAAGGATTATAACTCGCCGAACACTCGGCGCGTTGCATCCTTCCGCAAGCCGAAGGTCGGCGAAGTCAAGATCGTGAGCGTTGTCTCGAACAACGCCGAGATTGCGAAGTTCTGCCGTTCGAACCAGGGCGGCAAGAATGCGGTCATCATCAAGCGCGAACCCTGTCGCGCGAACACGCAGGTGTTCTTCGACCAGAAGTACGGCGTCGACCCGAAGCCGATCATCGCAGCTCTCCGTATCGCCGAAAGGGCGACCAAGGGCATGCGCGGCGGGCTGACGGAAGCCGAACTTCAGGCAGAAGGCAACTCCGTCCCGGGCGCAGCCGAGTGGTACTTCGATGGTCATCAGATCATGAACGGAAGTCTGACCACCGAACAACCGCCGACGAAGCTTTCTCGAGAGAAAATCGAGGGAATCGTCGGTAACGAAGTTCGGAAGCAGCTGAAGTAATTGCACAATACAGGAAGATGAGGGCCCGACCACGCGTCGGGCCTTTTTCTATACAAACAAAAATCCCGCTCGGGAGAACCCAAGACGGGACTTTTGAATATCAAGGTATTATCTAGCGTAATACCGAGGATTACATTCCGTGATTCTTGCCTGCCATATCAGCACGAAGGCGCTCAATGAAGCGACCAGCTGCTTCCTGTCCGCCAAGACCGAACGAAAGTCCGATAGCAAGAGAGACAGCGATGACAACGCCGGTGAAGAGAGTCTGGCTGAATGCAGCGGCAATGCCGAGCTGCGAAAGCGCTACCAAGATAGCGAAGACCCAGACTGCCCACTTAGCGATAGAACCAGCAAAGTGTGCTGAGTGCACCTGAGCTGTTCTGCCTGCAGTCACGACAACACGCTCAACAATATCGCCAATCACACCCGCCACGAGAATGACGAGAGCAGCAACGATAACGCGAGGGAGGTAAGCGATAACTACCTGCTGGAGGAAGAGGTTTACTTCGGTCAAACCAAGGACATCAAACGATGCGACGAGGAAGACAACGATGATAAACCACTTAACCAATCCGCCGATAAATGCGCCCGAATCAAGATTGATACCACCGCGGCGAAGGAATCCTTCGAATCCTGCGCGACGAAGAGCTTCATCAATCTTAAGAGAGCGGAATACTTGCCAGATTGCTCGGCCGAAGAGTGCGCCGACGAGCCATCCGATAACAAGGATGACGAGTGCAATGACAAGGTTAGGTACAAAGTTGACGACACCCAACCAGAGATTCTGGAAGGAAAGTGACAGAACTTGTTCCCATGTTTGAAGATACATATATTCTTGACTGTACGTTTACTTATAAGTACCGCTTTAAAAAGGGTATGCCTTTATTATACACGCTTTTACACGCCGAGCTTATTCACAAGCTTCTCATGTGGATAGTCTAGGATGTCGCGGATGAGTTTGTCATAAATACCGAGGCGATAGCGAAAATCAGGGGTTTCAAAGGCCGCATAGCGCAATTCACGGCCTATTTCCGACTCCAAAGCCGAGATAGCAGCATGAAGCGAGCCCTGCTTGAGATGATCGCCGACGACGAGCAGGTCTACCCTTGCCTCTGGGTCGTGGGCAAACACGCCTGACGTCAGCAGGAGCTTGAGGCTGCCCGCGCGAGACAAGCGCTTGATAATCTCCTTTTCGGACAAAGGACTCGCTTCCATGAGAAAGTGTTCGACCGCCGGAAGAAAGCGATAGGTGTCGTTGAGCGTGTAGCCCTTCGCGCGTTTGCGAATCAAACCAGCCTTCGAAAGATTGAGCAGTTCTTTGCGAACGAGCGAAGGTTTTTCTTTTGTTCTCTCAGCAACAGTTGAGGCGCTGAAGACTGCTTCGCGATTGAACACAAACAAACGCATGACTTTGACCTTAGCTTCCCCTCCGAAGATGTGTGATACCGACTTCATGATGGGCGTATTGTACATCCCCACTCTGGCAAAGACCAGCAAAACAAAAAACCACTGGCATTTCGAGGTTGTCGGAGCCCCCGAAGAGAGGGTAAAGACCGAGAAATCCAGTGGTTTTTTGAGAAAACTTACTTGAGTGTTACCTTTCCGCCTGCTTCCTCGATTTTCTTCTTGAGGTCTGCGGCTTCTTCTTTCTTCATATCTGCTTTGAGCATCGAAGGTGCTGCGTCGACGAGATCCTTCGCTTCTTTCAAACCAAGAGCGAGAACTTCTTTGACAACCTTGATGATAGCAATCTTGTTAGCACCGGCGTCAGTGAGTTCAACTGAAGCAGTTGATTTCTCTTCTTCAGCAGGACCAGCGGCTGCAGCAGGACCGGCAGCAACGGCAGTAGCCGAGACACCGAACTTGCTTTCGAACACCTTCACGAGCTCGTTGAGATCGAGGACCGACATCTTTTCGATTTCGGCGACGATTTTCTCAAACTTTGCAGGAACTTCTACTTTGACTTCTTCCATTGTAGTAATTTTATTGGTTAATTAAGCACTCTTCGACTTCGCAATCTCATTGAGCGCGATTGCAAAACGCTGAATCGGAGAATTGATAACGTTGACGAACATTCCGCGAAGCACTTGAACGCCTGGAATCTTGGCGATGCCCTCCATTTCCGCTTTGTCCATGTACTTTCCTTCAAAAACTCCGCCGAGGATCTTGAGACCCTCTGGGAATTTCTTCTGGAATGCATAGACTTCGCGAGCAGGAGCGACAAGGTCTTCTGCCCATGCGAGCGCAAGCTCTCCTGTGAGCTCCGGCTGATTGCCAGAAAACTTCTCGTCTGCAAGGACGCGCTTGGTCAGAGATTTCTTGGTGACCGCATACGAGACACCTTCCTTGCGGAGAGCGCGGCGCATTTCAGACGCTTCAGAAACCTTGAGGCCGTGGAAGTTGACGAACACAAGCGACTTTGCGCCCTTGAGAGCGCCGGTCAGCTTGTCTACAATTTCTCCCTTCTTAGCTCTTGATATAGCCATTTTTGATAAATAAAACGACCTTCTAAATAAGGCCTCGACTACATTTACATGTATTGAGAGTGATCTCGGAAGGACTTATGGATGCCTTCTGTCTTCGACCTTATGCCGAACACTTTATAGGAAATAGAGAAAATGTCAAACAAAAAGGGCCGAGCTTTCGCTCGACCCTTTCACAAATGTACTGTGCCCTTCGATTATCCGACTGCCATCTCCTCAAACTTCTTGCTGCAAATCCGGTGAACCTGGAGATAAATCTCATCCTCGCTCTGTCCGGCAGTACCGATTTCGTACACGCCGTCGACCGGTTCTGGCAGACAGCCCTCCCTCGCCTTCATCGGTTTCATTTCTGAAATGAGATGGAAGCGGAGAGTCGGCTCGGGGAAGAGCTTCATGTCGGCATTGGCGCAGTCGATGATCATGCCGGGAAATTGAATGCTGATTTCGGACATAATTCCGTCACCGGAATCTCGCCAGCTCAGATAATCGAGATGCTGAGCTGCAGCCAGCCGAGCGGCTATGGGCCGCTGATTGGCAAAAACCGGACCGCCGATAACTATCACTATCGGCATTTTAATCATCATCATGACCTGCTTCCTCGTTCTGGGGTGGATGGTTGTTTCGTCTTCTTACACGTTAACAAATTAAATAGGTATTGTCAAGTTTCAATACATCTAACAAAAATCCCCTTTCGGGAATTGTTTGGGTTTTATCTTTCTCCGACCTTTCGGCGTTTGACGATAAATTTGTTTGAATATTTCTTTGAACGGCGTGACTTCTGTCCTTTACCTGTCGGCTTGCCGTAGATGCTGATTGCGCGACGGCGTCCGCGACCCTGGCGTCCTTCACCTCCTCCGTGCGGATGATCGACTGGGTTCATGGCCGTACCGCGAACGGTCGGGCGAATACCGAGCCAGCGGCTGCGTCCGGCCTTGCCGAGGTTGGTCAAACGATTTTCGTCGTTTGAAACTTCGCCGATTGAAGCCCATGCAGTTTCTTGAACCTTGCGGACTTCGGTTGACGGCATTTTGAGGTCAACATAGCCAGCATCTTTTGCAGAAACTTCGACGTAGTTGCCTCCCGAGCGAGCAATCTTTGCTCCGCCGCCGGCTTTGAGCTCGACGTTGTAGACAAATGTACCGACCGGAATATTTTTCAAAGGCAAACGATTGCCGGCAGTAACAGGAGCGGTTTCAGAAACGATGTAGGTGTCGCCAACGCGAGCGCTCTTGTGCAAGAGAATGTAGCGACGTTCGCCGTCTTTGTAGGCAACGAGACCGATGAAGCCCGAGCGGTTCGGATCGTACTCAACTGTCTTCACGGTGAACGGAATATTTTTCTTTTCGAACATGAAATCCATCTCGCGGTAGCGGCGCTTGTGCCCGCCTCCCTTGTGACGAGTGGTCACGCGGCCGGTGTTGTTGTGTCCGTCACCGCGGCGAAAACCTTTGGTCAATGACTTGAGCGGCGTCGCGGTCGTGACAAATTTCTTAAACTCAACGTGTGAGGTTTGTCGGCTTGAAGGACTTGTTGGGCGGTATTTTTTCATGATAGTTATGCGACGTTGAGCTTATCACCTTTCTTAAGATAGATGTAGGCTTTCTTTCCGCCTGCTTTAACTCCCCACTTCCCTCGTCTGAAGACGCGCTTCGAAGGCACAGCGAGCAGGCGAATCTTTTCGGCAACAACTTTGTGTTCTGCTTTGAGCGCGCGAGCAATCATTTCCTTCGTCGCATCAGCAGCAACGTTGAATGCATACACGCCGCGTGATTCAGCCGAAAGCGCAGTCTTCTCTGTCTGGCGAAGCTTCAGGAGAACGCTCTTGGCGACAGCTTCAACTTTTGTTTCTGTAGTAATTGCTTTAGCCATGTTATTTTTGCTTCGGGAGCACCGTAAAGGCAACTGCCGGGTTTTCGATGACGAGATATTTGTGACTCAAGAGTGAAAGCGGGTTGAGATTGCGAGCTTCGATGACTTCGACGTTGCCGATATTCTGCATTGAGCGTTCGGTGTCTTTATTCTTCGAAGAAAGCGCGATGACTGCCGCATTCTTTTTCTTTGAGACCAGTCTTTCGAAACCTTTTACTCCGGACAAACCCTTGAGCGCGCCGAGTGCGAGCTTCGTCTTCGGTTCTTTGAGAGCAATCGAATCAACGAAGAGCACTTCGCCGTCCTTAAACTTTCTCGAAAGAATCGTGTAGAGTGCTTTCGTCTTCATTTTCTTCGAGACTTTGCGATCGAAGTTTTTGTCGTTGCGCGGTCCGTGCGTCACTCCTCCTCCGACCCAGAGCGGTGAACGAGTCGAGCCGTGTCGAGCGCGACCGGTACCCTTCTGCTGCCACGGCTTCTTACCTCCTCCGCGAACATCAGCGCGAGTCTTTGTGTGCGCAACGTTTTTGCGCTTGCTCGACATCAAAGATGTCGCAACCTGGTGAACCAAGTCGGCATTCCACGATACTCCGAAGAATTCTTCGGGAAGAGCGATGGAACCGTTTTTCTTTGCCGCGATGTCGTAGATTGAAACTTCCATGGTGGTATTTACTTTGATTTGATGGTGACGACACTGCCTCGGCGACCTGGAATAGCACCGCTGACCATGATTTCTTTTGATTCTGGGAAAATTTTGACGACTTTGAGATTGCGAATAGTGATCGTATCACCTCCCATGCGACCGGCCATGCGCTTACCCTTCGCCACGCGGCCTCCGTCTCGTCCGCCTCCGCCGATAGAACCTGGTTCGCGTTCAGAGTGCTTCTGACCGTGCGAACGAGGACCTCCGTGGAAACCATGACGCTTCACAACACCTTGAAAACCTTTTCCTTTTGAGGTTCCAGTGACCGTAACCACTTCTCCTTCTTTCCACGTATCTTCAGCGATGACTTCAGGGGCAACAAGAATAGTCACCGCTTCAACGGTACCGTTGTCGTTAAAGATCTGAGTCATATTCACTTTTTTGGTTAGAAGGGATTTCATGTTAGATCATTTTGACGTCGATATTCACGCCTGAAGGAAGGTTGAGGTTGGTCAATGCTTCAATCACCTTGGCATTTGGATTGAGAATATCAATCAATCGCTTATGAATGCGCATTTCGAACTGCTCGCGGGCGTTTTTGTAGACGAACGCAGCGCGGTTCACGGTATATTTCTTGATTTCGGTTGGCAGAGGAATCGGACCTTCAATCGTCGCATCGTAGCGAAGCGCGGTGTCGATGATTTGCTTGACCGAGATATCAAGAATCTTTGATTCGTAAGCGCGAACACGAATGCGCAAACGCGCGCCGGTATCGCTTACGGATTTTGTTGCTGCTTTCTTAGGCTTTGTTTCTTTGGCCTCTTTAGAGACAGCGGGAGCTTTGGCTTTTGATTTGGTAGCCATTATAAGGTGCTTAGGATTCGAGAAGATTACTTAACAATTTTAGTAACCACTCCGGCGCCGACAGTCTTACCTCCTTCGCGAATGGTAAAGCGAGTCTGGTCTTCGATAGCGACTGGCGCAACGAGCTTGACGTTGAAGGTTGCAGTATCTCCAGGCATGACCATTTCAACTCCAGCTGCGAGCGTTACTTCTCCAGTCACGTCGGTAGTACGAACGTAGAACTGCGGCTTGTAGCCAGTGAAGAACGGCGTGTGACGACCTCCTTCTTCTTTCTTCAAGATGTAGACTTCAGCGGTAAACTCGGTGTGAGGAGTCACTGAACCCGGCTTCGCAATAACCTGACCGCGATGCAAGTCTTCTTTCTTGACTCCGCGAAGAAGGATTCCGGCGTTGTCTCCTGCCATACCTTCATTGAGCTGCTTGTTGAACATTTCGATACCAGTGATAGTGGTTTTCGAGGTTGGTTCGATACCGACGATTTCAACTTCTTCACCAACTTTGCAGATACCGCGTTCAATACGACCGGTTACCACAGTACCGCGACCTTCAATCGAGAAGATGTCTTCGATTGGCATGAGGAACGGCTTGTCAGTCTCACGAACTGGGACTGGGATGTAGGTGTCGAGAGCGTCGGTGAGTTCGAGGATTTTCTTTGACCATTCATCGGTGTTGTCCTTGGCTTCGAGAGCCTTGAGAGCAGAACCGCGGATGACAGGAGCGTTGGCACCGTCAAAGTCATATTTCTTCAAAAGATCGCGAACTTCTTCTTCGACGAGGTCGATGAGCTCCTTATCAGGAACCATGTCGCACTTGTTCAAGAAGACGATAATCTTCGGCACTCCGACTTGCTTCGCAAGAAGGATGTGTTCGCGAGTCTGAGGCATGACACCGTCAGTCGCAGCAACCACGAGAATCGCACCGTCCATCTGGGCGGCACCGGTAATCATGTTTTTGATGTAGTCAGCGTGACCCGGAGCGTCGATGTGCGCGTAGTGTCGGGTAGCTGTTTCGTATTCCGAGTGAGAAAGGGCAATCGTAATACCGCGGGCCTTTTCTTCCGGAGAATTGTCGATTTGGTCGACTCCCTTGACGGTAGCTTTGTTACCGGCTCGGTGAAGAACGTTCAAAATAGCGGCCGTGAGGGTCGTTTTACCGTGGTCAACGTGACCGATGGTACCGACGTTGACGTGCGGCTTGGAACGGTCAAATACTGCTGCGTCTGCCATAATGTGTAATATTTAAAGACTAATTGAGTAAATAATTGGGGGCGCAATATACCGCTATACCAGAGCTTTTGAAGAAGGTTCAAAGATCAAGCAGAAACCGTATATGACGCTGGTCGCTATATTAGCAGAGCGTCAAAAATAGTCAAGAAAAAGGACCCTAACGGGTCCCGTGCTACTGAAACAAAGGTTCGTGCTTGTGTCTCGTTCTGACGAAACGAATGCCTTCGAACCGACCTTCGAAATCGCCGCGAATACCTGTCTGCATGTACCGAACGAGCATGCCGACATTGGTAAGTCTTCGATTGATCTCGGAGATTCGCTCTTCTGTCAGAGCTTCGAGATCGTCCGGAAGCGGTTCGTTGTCGCTTTGATACGAGGTGCGAATGAGCAAAAGGAGCGGCCCAGCCTTCTTAAAGATGTACCCCATTTCTATCCATTCTTCGTCCGTGACGTCAAACAAACCAAGGGCGACTTGCGGCATAGCGCCTCCCCAATGAAGATTGTATGAACGTGGTCTCGAATCACCCTACGCCTATTCGAAGAAAAAGAAAAGTCTACTTCCCTGCTGCTCTCTGCTCGATGATGGTCGTAGCGACGTTTGGAGGAACAATAGCGTAGTGGTCAAATTCCATGGTTGAAGAACCGCGACCTTCGGTCATAGAGCGAAGATTGGTCACGTAGCCGAACATTTCAGAAAGAGGAACCTGCGCACGAATCACTTTGAGCTCGCTGCGGTCTTCCATGGCTTCAATCTGTCCGCGCTTCGAAGAAAGGTTGCCGGTAATATCACCCATGAACTTTTCTGGGACGACGACTTCAACGCGCATGATTGGTTCGAGAATCACCGGCTTGGCTCGACGAGCAGCTTCTTGAAAGGCTTGTGACGCGGCAATCTTGTAGGCGATTTCCGAAGAGTCGACGTCGTGATACGAACCGAAGTTCAGCTCGGCAGAAATATCGACCATCTTAAATCCAGCGAGAATTCCGCGATCCATAGCTTCTTTGATTCCCTTCTCAACAGCCGGAATAAATTCTTGAGGAATAACACCTCCTTTAATAGCATCAATGAATTCAAAGCCTTCTTCGCGGTGCGCATTCTTAGGAACTTTTTCTTCAGGGTCGTATTTAGGAAGCGGTTTGATTTTGATTTTGACGTGACCGTATTGACCCTTACCTCCCGTCTGCTTGATGTATTTATTTTCAACTTCTGCTTCACCGGTAATAGTTTCTTTGTATGCAACTTGCGGCTTGCCGACATTTGCTTCAACAGAAAACTCGCGCTTCATGCGGTCGACGAGAATTTCGAGGTGCAACTCACCCATGCCCATGATGACGGTCTCCCCTGTTTCAGAATCAGACTTGATGCGGAAAGTTGGATCTTCATCAGAAAGACGCTTGAGAGCCATGCCCATTTTTTCTTGGTCTGCCTTGGTCTTTGGTTCAATACGAAGCGAGATAACTGGTTCTGGAAAGGTGATTTGATCGAGGATAATTGGTTGTTCTTCACTGCAGAACGTGTGCGAGGTCTTTGCATCTTTGAGACCGACAGCAGCAGCAATTTCTCCGGCAAACACTTTCTTCACTTCTTCGCGCTCGTTAGCTTGCAAGCGCACGATGCGGCCGAGGCGCTCTTTCTTGCCGGTGGTTGAGTTGTAAATATAGGTACCTGATTCGATAGTTCCAGAGTAAACACGGAAGAAGGTCAGCTGTCCGACGAACGGATCGGCTTGAAGTTTGAACGCGAGCGCCGAGAAAGGCTCGGTGTCTGATGCATGGCGCAATACCTCGAGATTGGTGTTTGGATCAAGGCCGGTGACAGGAGGAATGTCGAGAGGAGACGGAAGATAGTCGACGACCGCGTCGAGGACGAGCTGCACACCCTTGTTCTTGAGAGCCGAACCGGTCATGACCGGGAAAATGTTGTTGGCAATAACCGCCTTGCGGAGCGTTTCTTTGAGCGTTTCGAGCGACATCTCCTTGCCTTCAAGATACGCATTCATCAGCGCTTCGTCGTTTTCGACAATACGCTCGATAAGCTCGGCGCGATACTTAGCGGCTTCTGCTTTGTATTCTTCCGGAATTTCTTTTTCGACGACATCGATGCCCATATTGCCTTCGAAGTAGTAGGCTTTCATTTTCAAAAGATCGATGATGCCTTCGTGCTTATCTTCTTCGCCCATAGGGATTTGCAAACGAACGGCCTTTTTTGAAAGTCTGTCGAGAATAGTTTTGTACGAGCGTTCAAACGAAGCGCCGGTGCGATCGAGCTTGTTAATAAAACAAATACGAGGCACGTGCGCTTCTTCGGCGTAGCGCCAGTTGGTTTCTGATTGCGGTTCAACGCCGGCCACGCCGTCGAAGACGACGACTGCTCCGTCGAGCACGCGAAGCGAACGCTTCACTTCGACGGTGAAGTCGATGTGTCCCGGGGTATCAATCACATTGAAGCGGAACTTTTTCTTCGTGTCCTTGCGATCAGCGGCCGAAAGATAGCTCGGTGCCCAGAAGCACGTGATAGCGGCGGCAGTAATCGTAATTCCGCGCTCCTTTTCTTGTTCCATCCAGTCGGTCGTGGTATCTCCGTCGTGCACTTCTCCGATTTTGTGCTGTGAACCAGTATAAAAAAGCACTCGTTCTGAGGTGGTCGTCTTGCCCGCGTCAACGTGAGCGACAATTCCGAAATTTCTAACTCGTTCTAGAGGATAATCGCGTTCCATGTGTGTTTAGAAAAATAAAAGGCAGGTTTATCTGCTGGAAATCAGAATACAGGAATTTTCGTATTTGCGCAATCAGACGATATTCTCGATTCTCGCAAAATAATTCTGCCTATGCTAGTAATGATGCAGACCACCTTCACTGACGCGAGGAAAAATGCCCGAGATCCAGAGGGAGTTGAAGCATTTCACTGGCTGGTCTCACACCGGCCTGCCCGGAGAAAAGGTCAGGGTCTTTATGGACAACGACGCGGAAGCAATATGCATCGAGTTGGGCAGGCGGCTAACACCTGAAGCGGTGGGAGAAAGCCGTCGGATAGAACCCCTTCCGAGAGGTCTATCTCAAAACCGACGGATGATCATGACGACAATTGTCATGAGTCCGGAGAAAGCAATTGCGTTGCACGAAGTACTCAGCAAGGCTCTTGCGGGAGCTGGACTCATCGAAAAAACCCCGCGCAGTTGGATCGATCGATTCATCGAAAAAAGTCTTCCGTCCGCGTTCGCGTTTTATGTAGCACGCCTCGCAGAAGCCTCAACTGCAGCAGAACAAACACAATCCCCGAGCTAGCTCGGGGATTTTTATATTCAAGTTTTAGAACCTACCAAGCGAAGTGAGCAAAGGCCTTGTTGGCTTCTGCCATGCGGTGCGTGGTGTCGCGCTTCTTCACAGCTTCACCTTCGTTGTTTGATGCAGCGATGATTTCTTCAGCGAGCTTTTCGTGCATCGGCTTGCCTTTCTTTGCGCGAGCAGCATCAACAATCCATTTCATCGAGAGATATTGGCGGCGTTCAGGGCGAACTTCGCGAGGGATTTGATAGTTTGCACCTCCGACGCGTCGTGAACGGACTTCCATAGTCGGGCCGGTGTTCTTGAGAGCGGCTTCGAAGATTTCGAGCGGGTCTGGGTTCTTGGTCTTTGCTTTGATTTCTTCAAAAGCGCGATAGATGATAGCGCGAGCAGTCACCTTCTTGCCTTCGAGCATCGTGTAGTTGACGAACTTCGAAACTTTTTCGGAGTTGTAGACCGAATCGGGAACAATCTTTGGCTTGGCTTTAAGTTTGCGGCGCATGAAAATTATTTGGCTTTAGGTTTCTTGTTGCCGTACTGCGAACGACCCTTGCGGCGCTTTTCAACACCCTGGGTATCGAGCACTCCGCGGACGATAGTGTAGCGAACTCCGAGGTCTTTGACGCGACCTCCGCGAATCATAACGACCGAGTGCTCCTGAAGATTGTGACCTTCGCCTGGGATGTAGGCGGTGACTTCCTGGCCGTTTGTAAGGCGAACGCGGGCGATTTTTCGGACAGCGGAGTTAGGCTTCTTCGGAGTCTTGGTGGTCACCTTGGTGCAGACGCCGCGCTTAAACGGAGCATCGTAGAAAACAGGGCGGTTTTTAATCGAGTTGAATCCGCGCGTCAAAGCCACCGCTTTTGATTTTCGGCTGGGCTTCGTGCGATGTCGCTTAACGAGTTGGTTGATGGTCGACATTGAGACTAAAAATCCCCTGTAAAGGAGACTTCTACTCTACTAGAGAGAGGCTTAAAACGCAACTGTCGCGCCGGTCAGGAGATGAAAGACGATGTCGACGACCGGAGCAATGAGCTGCCAGACGAAGAAAATAAAGAGAATGACGAGAATAAGTCCATAGCGATCGAAGAAGTTTCGGAAGCGGTATATTTTGTCTGGAAAGAGCGCGAAGAGAAGCCGTGAACCGTCGAGCGGAGGAATTGGCATGAGGTTGAAAATACCAAGAAGCAGGTTAACGAAGACAATCAGCGCCGTGATATGCAAAAAAGCTGGAGACCAGCCTTGCGACGTGCCGATGCGAACGAGAACAGAGAAAATGATGGCCAGAGAGAAGTTTGAAGCTGGCCCTGCGAGTGCGACTGCTGCTTCTGGCCAGCGACCGGGCTTGAGGTTGTACGGATTGTACGGTACTGGCTTTGCCCAGCCGAAGATGAATCCGCCGAAGAAGTACGAGACAAGCGGCACGAGGAACGACCCGACGAAATCTAAGTGCTTGAGCGGGTTGAGGGTCAATCTCCCCTGATATTCAGCCGTGTGATCACCGTAATGCAGCGCGACGAAGCCGTGCGAGACTTCGTGAATGACCACCGACATGATAAGAATCGCTATCTGAAAGATGAATTCGTACGGCATTGCATAAAAGTATAACAGATGTTAGAGTAGCGCTCACTATGGCTAAGGTTTGTCCAGTCACAAAAAAGGGTTCAATCATGGGCGGAGGCTACTCCAACAGGACTCGTGCTACCCAATTCAACCCGACCGGCATGGTTCGCAAATACCCGAATCTCCAGAAGAAACGCATCTATGTGCCTGAATTGAAGAAAACTATCACCCTCACTCTCTCTGCTCGCGGCATTAAGACCATCAACAAGCGCGGTGCTCACAGCGTTCTCAAAAAAGCAGGGATTATTTAAGTTTGACTTTCTTCTAGTTTTTTAGTTTTATACTCCTAGACATTACAACTCCAACGGAGAGATTCTTATGTTTGCAGGGTTTTTGAAAGGATTGCAGATTCGCACCAAAAAAGTTTTCGACCCTCACCCGAAAAAGATTGGTCCCTGTCCGGATTGCGGAAGCAGGATGTTTGTCAGGAAAAGAGGGTTGGCGCCGAGCAAAATGGGTCCCGACGGCACGAAGCTGCATGTGTACAGAACCACCATCAGTTGCGCGGATTGTGCACACTGCTTCTGGCGAGGAACTGAAGAGTCTGCCGTTGGTCTCGGCTTCATGGACGAAGTATTCCAAAGCGACTAGGAATTTCCACACTCATCAATTATACAGTTGGTGAGTTTTTTATTTATAAATTAATTTTGTACCGTCCGTTTCTATTTTAATTAAACTGTTTGTCGAAGTACCGGTAATTGCGATTGATTGCGTTCCGTACACGACCTGCGCGATGTTTTGCTTTTGAAAATTAAAAATTATTTTCGCTCCCCCGCCGATTTCGAGCGTTGTGCCTGATTGCGCGGAAACTTTTTTGATAGTGAGGTTTTGAATCTGCTGATTGAGAATTGTTTGCGTGTAGCTTGTTGCAAGCGTTGTTGGCGCGATGAACATTCCGACGCTGTACTCCTTGAGCACGTCGACTAGACCGGTGATAGAGCTCGCGGAAGAGTTTGCTTCGACTACCGCAGAAATATTTCTATCGCCGAACGGCAAGATTTGTCCGAGCCGAGTCAGTATGCTTCCGTCCGGTCCGCCGTCTATAAGAACGCGAGCGTGCGTCGGAGAGTCGATGAGCACCGCGTCGCCCTTGCCGACGTTTAAGAAATAAATGTGCAAGAGGTTCGTCTGCCGATGCTCGTAGACCGCGTACCAGACCGTCATCGTTGCAAAGAGAAGGACGCCGAGAACCGCTTCGCGCCAGTACTTCTTTAAAACATTCATCTCTATAGTATAATTATCTCTATGAAAACATTCACACCGCACACATTTACTATCCCCGAGCTTAAGGGCATTTCTAAAGATTCAATTGACCAGCATATTGCGCTCTATCAAGGCTACGTCAAAAACTTCAACGGCATCTGCGAACTTCTCGGCACGCTCATGACGGATGAGAAAAATGCCATCGCTATGGCCGAGCTCCAGCGTCGGATGTCTTTCGAATTCGGCGGCATGCGCTTGCACGAAATTTATTTCACACAGTTTGAAGGCGGTTCGACTCCGCTCACCGCAAGCGGCCCTCTCGCCGAGAAAATGATTGCGCAGTTCGGCAGCGTCGAGCAGACGATTACATTTATGAAAAACGTCGCCATGATGCGCGGACCGGGCTGGGCGCTTATGTATTACGATCCGAAGAGCGAGAACTTGATGTTCGGCTTCTCGGAAGAACAGCATCAAGGTCACTTCGTCACGCTTCCTGTCGTCCTTGCTCTCGACGTCTGGGAACACACCTACATTCTCGACTACGGCGCATCGGGCAAAGGCAAATACGTCGATGCGTTCTTCGCAAATCTTAACTGGAAAGTTGCCGAGGAGAATTTCGCGAACGCCACACGATAAAGATTAGTCCTGCGTAGAGGACGAGAGTAAGCCACATGCTAAAGTGGCTTATTTTTATGAGTGAGAAGGAAAGATTGCCGAAGAAATGCGCAACAGATAGAATCCACAGAAGCAAAAGATGCGCCCCAAATGACAGAGGCCACGCGATAATGGTTGAGACAAACGCTAGGAATGTTGCTAAAAATCCAACAAGCATCGTCAGCGGAACAATAAACATGATAAGCGCGTTTGAGAAGAGCGAGACGACCGAAACAGCGCCGACGTTGTACAAAAGATAAGGGAAAACAGCGATTTGCGTCGCGAGCGTGGTCGCGACAAGCATGCGCGCGCCATATTTCTCTGGAATTTTGTGCAAATACTTCTCGGCGACTGGTACGCCGTAGACGAGCGCAAGCATGGCGATGAAGGTCAGGTCGAAGGAAGGATCGAAGACCAAGATTTTCGGATTCTGCACGAGCATCAAGAAGGCAGTGAACAAGAGCAGTCGCGACGCGGACGCTTGCCGACCGATGATTTTGCCGAAGAGAAACACGAGCACCATGATGCTTGCGCGCACTACAGTCGCCGAAGCGCCGGTCATGAGCGTGAAGAGGACGATACCGACTGCCGATGCTCCCGTCGCCAGCCGAAGGCCGAGAAACGAAAAGATAAGCAGGAAAAATTCAGCGATGATGGTGACGTTGTAGCCCGAGAGCACAATTACTTGCACGACGCCGGCGTTCGTAAAGTCCGCGACGACGCTCTTCGGCAAGGCTTGTTTGCCCGAAATCGTCAGACCTGCAAGAAGCGATGACTCCGGCTCTGGCAAAATCTGTTTCATTTTCAAAGCGAAAGCGTTTTTGATTTTCAAAAGCCAGGCGACAAGCGGATTGCCGTGTCCGGAAGAAATAATATTCACGCGGGCGAAGCTCTCGGTAAAATAAATATCGTCTTTCGAAAGATATGCGCCGTAGTCGAAGGGTCTTTCGCCGTTGTTATCGTCGATGATTCCGGGGACTTTCAACTTTCCAAGCACTTCTACCCTATCGCCGTATTGCACGGGGCTGAAAACGTTGGTCGTCACCAAAACTTTTTGATTGTTGTCAGCAGTAAACACAAACCGCACGTCCGAATCGCGATGCTCCGGCTCACTTGAGACAATGCCAGTCGTGCTCGGAGTCTCCGACTCGTGAAAGTCTTTCACATCAAATCGCAAAACTCCCAAACCGAAAGCAAAAAGTGCTAAACATACAAGGAAAATAATCTTAGAAATTTTTTCGTACAAAATTTTTTCAGCGACGAGCACTCCGAGCGCAAGAATACAAATAAAAAGACTCACTAGCGGCGAGATTGAGACAAACGACACGACGAGAATACCGACAATAAAACTCCAGAGGAAGACAAACCATCCGATATGCCGCTGATGTTCTAATTTTTCAAGAAACGCTTCCATGCTCAAGCGAGATTTTGTATCCACTTCGAGAACCGTCGTAGAGCTTCACTGGTTCATTGTCGGCGTGTGATGTAGCAATGACATCACAACGCTCGTTAGCAGAAATTCCTGCATGTCCGGCGACGAGTTTCCAATTTACATGTTTGCCTTGTGTTACATCAAACAATTTCATCCACAGCTCCTTGTTTTCAACCGACTTCTTGCTCGCGGTTTTCCAGTTGTTCCGGTGCCAGCCGTGAATCCATTCCGTAATTCCCTTGACGACATACGTCGCATCAGAATAAATGGTCGCCTCGGCTCCTTCAGATAAACTTTCGAGTGCCTTGATACACGCGGTGAGCTCCATTTTGTTGTTGGTTGTATGTTCATCTCTGCCACCGATTTCTTTGACCGTTTTTTCGTCTGCTACAATCGCTCCCCAGCCTCCTGGTCCAGGATTTCCTTTTGAGGAACCGTCAGTAAAGATAGTTATCATCAAAGAAGTATAACCCGCCGAAGGACGGGCAGGCAAAAAAGGCCTCTGGAAATCCCAGAGGCCTTGAGTATTACTGTTGCGTTGTCGGAGCGCACGCGTCCGGCGCACGCATGACCGGTGTCGGAGGTTTTTCCTCGTGAATTGGTTCGTGGGACGAAGACGCGTGCCGGTACGCCGACGGATCATGAGACCCGAAGCAGCATCCGTCGTAGGCACCATACGCCTTGTCCATCGCTCGGATGAGTTCCCTTTCGTGCTCTGTAAACATCTTTCACCTCGTCGGTTGGAGTGGTCTCAAATCACACTATCACACTTCACGAAACAATCTCAACAATTCTTAATCGCACCTCCGGACGATTGCGGAAATAGGATTTCTCGAGATGAGCAGTCAGAGAAATTTTATCGGTCGGATTGAGCGAGGCCTTGGTGCTCTCGATAGTATTAAAAAACGAAATCGCTTTGACGTTTCTATTGTTCGGAGAAGAAAGAATGATTTCAAGATGGTCGCCAGTCTTGCCGAAGTTCTTAGCAGATTTTATTTCGGCGTTTGAAAGACGGAACATCGGTTTCGGATTGCCGGTGCCGAACGGAGCGAGCGCAGAAATGATGTTCCAGAGCTCTTCGCCGACTTCGTGAATCTCGATGACGATACTTTCATCGT
>Ga0134125_10001326_pt1 | contig 30539 bp, 27 predicted proteins | sample KB31751_FD_96464 | JGI IMG/M metagenome (GOLD analysis project Ga0134125, IMG submission 96464) | Terrestrial soil microbial communities with excess Nitrogen fertilizer from Kellogg Biological Station, Michigan, USA - KB3-175-1 | ecosystem: Environmental > Terrestrial > Soil > Unclassified ... | reverse complement strand
CGTGGGTCTTCAGCGCGGGGATTCCGTAGACGACGTGGACTCCCGCCTGCTCGAGCTTCTTCGCCCAGCGGATGTTGGCCTGCTCGTCGAATCGGGCCTTCAGCTCCACCATGCAGACCGCCTGCTTGCCGCGTTCGGACGCGCGGATCAGCGACGGGACCAGCGGTGAGTCGTCGCTGGTCCGGTACACGGTCTGCTTGATCGCCAGCACGTCGGGGTCTTCGACCGCCTGCTCGACGAAGCGTTCGACCGAGTGGGCGAAGGAGTCATAGGGGTGGTGGACGAGCAGGTCGGCGTGGCGGATCGCCCGGAACATGTCGACCGGGCGGCCCTCGTCCCCCTGCAGTCGCGGCTGGGTCACCGGCGTCCAGGACGGGTAGCGCAGCTCGGCGTGGCCGGAGGCATCGGCGATCTCACTCAGATCCGCCAGATCGAGCAGCCCTTCGATGTCGTAGACCTCGCGGTCTTCGAGCCGCAGCGCGCCGACCAGCTCGTGACGCAGTTTCGGGTTCATCCCGGTGGCGATCTCCAGCCGCACCACCTCGCCGAAACGACGCCGGCGCAGCTCGTCCTGGACCGCCTGCAGCAGGTCGTCGGCCTCGTCGGAGACGTTGAAGTCGGCGTCGCGGGTGACCCGGAAGAAGCCGTAGTCGACGACCTCGGTGCCCGGGAAGAGGTGATCGAGGTTGGCCGCGATCACCTGCTCGAGCGGCACGAAGGTCCCCTCCCCGCCGACCGGCAGGAAGCGCCCGAGCAGCTCCTTCGGCACCTTCACCCGGGCGATGATCTCGACCCCCGACTCCGGGTCGCGGAGCAGCACCGCGAGGCTCAGCGAGAGGTTCGAGATGTAGGGAAAGGGCCTGCCGAGCCCGATCACCAGCGGCGTCAGCGCCGGGAAGACCTGCTCGTGGAAGCGCCGGTGGATCTGGCGCTGCTCCTCCTCGCTGGCGTCGTCGAGCGAGACGATGCGGATGTTCTCCTGCTCCAGGGCCGGACGCAGCACACCGCCGAAGGCGCGCTGCAGCCGCGCGTCGAGTTCCAGCACGAGGCGCTGGATGCGGTCGATCTGCTCGCCCGCGCGCAGCCCGTCGGGCCCGCGGGCGTCGATACCGGCATCGAGCTGCCCGAACAGCCCGGCCACCCGCACCATGTAGAACTCGTCCCGGTTGGAGGCGTAGATCGCGCAGAAGCGCAGCCGCTCCAGCAGCGGCACCTCGGGGTCCTCGGTCAGTTCCAGCACCCGCCGGTTGAACTCCAGCCAGGACAACTCCCGGTTGAAGTACAGACCGGGATCGTCGAGGTTGGGAGCTACAGGCTCGGGCAAGGGGACATCGTACTCTTGCACCGCCTGCCTCCTGGACCTCTATGCGACCTGGCGCAGGGGTTGCGCGCCCCGGCGCGGCGCATCGGCCGGGGCGGCGACGGCGCCGTCGAGGGCGAGCCGGTAGCCGGCGGCGAGCTGGCTCATCGAGCGCTCCCAGGAGCGGGCGCGGGCGCCACGCACCCCGGCCGAGCCGAGCTTGGTCCGCAGCTCCGGCGAGGCGGCCAGCTGCAACAGCGAGCCGGCGACGTGGTCGGCGTCGGGGCGACAGAGCAATCCGGTGTGGCGGTTCTCGACCAGCGCCGCCGGGCCGCCCTCGGCGATCGCGATCACCGGCAGCCCGCTCGCCCCGGCCTCGAGAATCACCTGTCCGTAGGTGTCGGTGACGCTGCAGAAGAGGAAGACGTCGGCGCTCGCATAGGCGACCGCGAGATCGTCGCCGCCGAGCCAGCCGAGGAAGGTGGCGGCGTCGCCGAGCCGCGTCCGCAGCTCCGACTCCTCGGGGCCGCCCCCCGCCAGCAACAGGTGCAGCCGAGGATCGGCCTCGTGGGCGCGGAGGAAGGACTCGGCGAGCAGGTCGACGCCCTTCTCGCGCGAGAGGCGGCCCGCGTAGAGGACCTTGATCTCGCCGGGGTAGGCGTCGTGGTCGGCCTTGGCCGGGTCGAAGCGCTCGACGTCCACCCCGCGCTCCCAGCGGCCGACCCTGGTGCCTTCGATGCCGAGCTCCGCCAGCGAGCCGTCGGCGGCCGGGCTCGGCGAGAGCACCCGCGCCGGGGCGCCGTAGAAGGCGCCGAGGCCGGCCCGGGCGACCGCCTCGAGCATCCCGTCGGCGCGCAGCCCGGCGTAGGTGGCGAGCTCGGTGTGGTAGCTGGCGAGCAACGGCACCCCGGTGATCCGGCCGAGCAGCGTCGCCGCGATCCCGGCCGGGCCGGGAGCGGTCACGTGGACCAGGTCGTAGTTGCCTTCGGCCAGCACCTCGACCAGGTCGGGGACGCCCGGGACCCCCAGCCGCATGCCCTGGTAGAAGGGCAGCTCCAGCTCGCTTGCCGCGGGCAGGCGGCGGTCGACACCCGGATCGGTGCCGATCACCTCGACCTCGAAGCCGGGGACGCCGCGCTCGCGGATCTGCTCGATCGTGTGGGTGACCCCGTGCATCTGTCCGATCCCATCGGCGATCAGGGCGACCCGGCGGCGATCCTCGTCGCGCGCCCGCAGCTTCGCCTTCTCCTGGCCGAGGAAGGCGGTCGAGGGCGCATAGGGGACGGCCGGGACCAGCGCCTCGAAGATGCCGCTCGCGGCGGCGCCGAGGTCCCCGGCCTGGAAGGCGACCAGACCGCCGTCGACGGCGAGCCGCAGGCGCCGCTCGTGGCGACGTCGGGCGCGGCGGTAGAGGTCGGCGTGGGAGAAGCCGTCGGCCTGCAGCATCTCGAGCAGCTCGCGGCCGCGGGCTTCGATCCCGATCCCGGCGAGCCAGGCCTCGAGCAGGCAGCGGGCGTCCTCGGGGCCGATGTCGGTGGCGACCTTGCCCTCGCGCCGGGAACCCTCGGCGATCACCCGTTCGGCCATCTTCAGCACCGCGGCCGGGTCGGGAGCGCCGCCGGAGGCGGCGACCCCGGCGTCGTCGAGGGCGCGCGTGGCGAGCGCCATCGCCGCGTGGGTCCACTTCGCGGCGGAACCTTGTTCGCCCCGCGCCTCGGCGTCGCCGTCGCGCAGGTGGGCGAGAAACTCTTGCGGCGTGGCAGCGGCGGGCACCTCGGTCCAGGTGCGGCCGATGTCGACGCCGGCATGGTCGTCGGAGCCACCGATCCCGGTGCCGCCCCGCGTGTCGACGTAGACGGCGGCGGGCATGTTCAGCTCCGCGGCGCGCGACCCGTTGCGGACCTCCCAGATCGGGAAGAGCTCGGCGAGGCGGCGCCGATGGCGCCGGGTGAGCGGCGCCGCGACGTTGAAGAAGGGGTGCGCGAGGGCGCAGGCGATCCCGCTCTCGTGCAGGTACGCGGCACAGGCCTCGACGTCGCCGGCATGGGCCTGCAGCCACTCATGGTCTCCAGGAGTGATCCCGTAACAGAGGACGTGAACCGCCTGTGGCTCGCCGGCGAAGCGAGCGGTCAGCTCCTCGGAGACGAAGGTGTCGGGAAGGTGCTCGAGCTCGAGCGCGCCGTCGATCGTGTCGTGATCGGTGATCGTCACGAAATCCATGCCGCGCCGCTTGGCGAGCTCGTAGACCTCCTGTGGAGGCGTGGCGCACTCCGGCAGTCCGAGGCTGCGCTGGACGCCGAGGCGAGAGAGCTGCGAGGCGGTCGAGTGGCAGTGCATGTCAGCACGGGAAGTCATCGGTGTCTCCCTTTCATTCCTGGTCATTGCACGTCCATATTGCGCCATTTGCAGGGAAATCATGTGAAGCACCTGCAAACGAGGAGTGAACTTCGTGTGATCGGAGCCCGCGAGGGGACGGCTCGAAGTTCGCGCCTCCAGCCGGAAGCTGGAAAGGACCGGGGGGTTGCGTGGTTCGAAACTTCGGCCAGGCCGAAGAAAGGCACCACGCAATGATCCGCTCCCCGGATCGCCGGCGCCCCGCCCCGGATACGTGCGCCGGACTGCCGCTAGGCGGCGAGGCGCTCGGGGCTGGAGCCGTTGCTGGCGCCGTTCCAGAGGTCGAGGATGATGCCCTCGCGGAGGCCGCCCTTGCCGATCTGGAGGGGCTGGCCGAGCAGCTCGGAGACCTTCTCCAGCAGCAGCACACCGGTGGTGAGGATCTTCACCCGGCGGGGATCGAGCTCGAAGCGCTTCGCCACCTCGGCCGCCGGGTCGGCGGAGAGGACGCGGATCGACCGCTCGAGCGTCTCGTACTCGAGCACCGCGCCGACCAGGCGACGAAGGCTGGTCGCCGAGCCGCCCACCGCCACCGCCTGCGCGGGGCGTGGGATCTCGACGCGGTCGAAGAAGTCGTCGATGTACTCGCGCACGCGGCGGATCTCCGCCGCCGAGGGAGGATCGGAGCTGATCAGCTCGTCGGCGAGGGTGCCCGAGCCGATGTGCCAGGAGCGCACCGAGTCGACCCCTTCGGTCGCCGTGCCGAGGATCACCTCGGTCGAGCCGCCGCCGATGTCGACGACGCCGATCGGCCCGTCCACCGGATGGCCCAAGGATTTGGTCGCGCCGATGAAGGCGAGCCGTCCCTCCTCCTCGCCGCTCAGGACTTCGACCTCCACCCCGGCCGCCGCGGAGATCGCCGCCGCGACCTCGGGGCCGTTGGTCGCCTCGCGCACCGCCGCGGTCGCCACCGCGCGGATCTCGACCGCGCCGAGCTCGCGCGCCAGGCGCACCTGGGTCGCGACCAGCTCGCCGACCTCCTCGATCTTGGCCGGTTCGATCGCGCCCTCCCCGTCGACCGCCTTCGAGATGCGCGTGTAGGCGCGCTGCTCCATCACCTTCTTGAGTTGACCATCGATCGGCTCCGCGACCAGGACGCGGGTCGTGTTGGAACCGATATCGATCGCTGCGCAAAGCATCAGGCCTTGGGAGACATCTTCCCAGGCCGAGCGGATCTCAAGCGTCTGGATGCGGATGCGAGGCGTCCTCGAACTCCCGAAACAGCCCGGTTACGACAAATGCCACCTGCTCGCCGATGTCCACCGCGTTGTCGGCGATCCGCTCGATCGCCCGCGCCGTCAGCATCATCGTCATCGCCCATTCGCGCCTGTCCGCGTCGTCGCCGATCGCCAGCGCCAGCTGGAAGCATTCGCGGTTCAGTTCGTCGACGACGTCGTCCCGGACGACCAGATCGCGCGCCATCTCGACGTTGCGCTCCTCGAAGGCCCGCTTCGCCTGGCTGATCAGCGACTTGGAGTGCGTCCCCATCGACAAGATCAGCTTCACCATCTCCCGGTCGGCCGGCGGGGTGTGCCCGGTCATCGGGATGACCTTGCAGATGTTCACGCACTGGTCGCCCATCCGCTCGATGTTCTTCAGCACGTGCAGCAGCGCCGCGATCAGGCGCAGGTCGGTCGCCACCGGCGACTGCGTCGCCAGCAGCGTGATCAAGGCCTGATGGACCTCCAGGTAGCGGCCGTCGATGCGGTCGTCGTCGGCGACGACGATCTGGGCCAGCTCGATGTCCTGATGCTCGATCGCCTCCAGGGTCCGCGAGAGCGCCGAGCTGACCAGGTCGAGCCCGCCCAGCGCACTCGCTTCCAGGGTGTCCAGTTCCTGCTGATATTCGGTCCGTACCTCAGGCATCGCCCCAGACCTAGCCGAAGCGACCGGAGACGTAGTCCTCGGTCTCTTTCTGCTTCGGTTTGGTGAAGATTTCGTCGGTCGGGCCGATCTCGACCAGATGCCCCGGCTTGCCCGATTCGTCGAGGTTGAAGAAGGCGGTGATGTCCGACGCGCGCGATGCCTGCTGCATGTTGTGGGTGACGATCGCGATCGTGTATTCCTTCTTCAGCTCGCCGATCAGGTCCTCGATCGCCAGCGTCGCGACCGGGTCGAGCGCCGAGCAGGGCTCGTCCATCAGCAGTACCTCGGGGCTGACCGCGGTGGCGCGGGCGATGCAGAGCCGCTGCTGCTGGCCGCCGGAGAGGCCGGAGCCGGGCTTGTCGAGCCGGTCCTTGACCTCGTCCCAGAGGTGCGCCCCGCGCAGGCTTCTCTCCACCACCGCGTCCTTGTCGGACTTCGGGATACGGCTCGAGTTGAAATTGAGGCCGGCGGCGACGTTGTCGTAGATCGACATCGTCGGGAACGGGTTCGGCTGCTGGAAGACCATCCCGATCAGCCGTCGCACCGCCACCGGGTCGACCCCGTTGGCGTAGATGTCCTCGCCGTCGAGGGCGATGTCGCCCTTCACGCTCGCCCCCGGGGTCAGCTCGTGCATCCGGTTGAGCGAGCGCAGGAAGGTCGTCTTGCCGCAGCCCGAGGAGCCGATCAGCGCCGTCACCTTGTTCGGCTCGATCGTCATGTTCACCCCTTCGACCGCGTGGAAGTCGCCGTAATAGAGGTTGACTTCCTTGGCCTCGAGCGTCTTCGCCCGGCGGGCGGGCGCGCCCCCGATGGCCTGGCTCGTGGTCTCCGTGACTGGACCGGTTGGCGACATCTTTGCGCGGCCCTCCTCGGCCTGGGGTTTGGCCTGGGAGCCGAACATATCTTTGAGCTTCCTTCCCTCCACTAGCGAATCTCCGTTCTGTAGCGGCGGTAGACCAGGCGGGCGATGACGTTGAGGATCATGACGATCGCGATCAGCGTCAAGGCGGCGGCCCAGGCTCGGTCGTAGGACGCCTGTTTCATCACCCCAGGCGACCGGTACTCGTTGTAAGCGTAGACGGCGAGATTCTGCATGCGGCCGGAGAAGGGATCGGTGTTCATCGAATCGATCACGCCGGTGGTGACCAGTAGCGGCGCGGTCTCGCCGATGATCCGCGCGGTGGCCAGCATCACCCCGGTGACCAGCCCGGCGAAGGCGGTCGGCAGGACGACCTTGACGATCACCTTCCACTTCGGCGTGCCGAGCGCGTAGGCCGCTTCGCGGAGGTGGTTGGGGACGATCTTCAGGACCTCCTCGGCGGAGCGGATGACGATCGGGATCATCAGCACCGAGAGTGCCAGCGACCCCATGATCCCCAGCTGGATGCCGGGGCCGAGGAAGAGCTCGAAGAGCGCGTAGGCGAAGAGGCCGGCGACGATCGAGGGGATGCCGGTCATCACGTCGACGAAGAAGGTGAGTGCGCGGCGCAGCGGGCCGCGGCCGTACTCGTTCATGTAGATCGCCGCCATGATCCCGATCGGGACCGAGATCACCGCGGCGCAGGCGGTGATGATCAGGGTGCCGACGATCGCGTGCTCGGCGCCGCCGCCACCGACCACGCCACGGCTGGTGGTGGTGAAGAAGTCCCAGTTGATCCCGGCGACCCCGCGCTTGATCACTTCGTAGAGGAGCGAGATCAGAGGCGCCATCGCGATCCCGAAGGCGGTGGCGATCGCCATCGTGATCGCCCGGTCCTTGGCCCGCCGGCGCCCCTCGACCGCGCGCGACCAACCGTAGATCGCGACGATCGCGACCAACGCGCCGAAGACCAGCATCAGGGCGATCGTGAACCAGCCGAGCGCCGCCTCGACCGCGGCGCAGAAAACGAGTGCGCCGACGAAGGCGCCGTAGGGCGCCCAGCTCGGCAGGGACCCGCCCGCGCCATCGGTGTGGGCGAAGATCGAGCGCTGCGGAACGCTCGCCAAGGTGTTGTCGGGCGGCGGCGTCATTCGGTCTCCGAGCGGGCGATGATCAGCCGCGCGAGGAAGTTGGTGGCCAGGGTGATCGCGAAGAGGACGAGCCCGGTGGCGATCAGGAGGTTGATCGCCAGCCCGCTCGACTCGGGGAAGTTGAGGGCGACGTTGGCGGCGATCGTCGAGGGATTCGCCTGGCTGATCAGGTTGAAGCTGACGCCGCCGGAGACGGAGAGGATGATCGCCACCGCCATCGTCTCACCGAGCGCCCGGCCGAGGCCGAGCATCGAACCGGAGATCACCGACGATTTGCCGAACGGGAGGACGGTGGTGCGGATCATCTCCCAGCGGGTGGCGCCGAGCGCCTGCGCGCCTTCCTGGAGTTTGCGCGGCGTCTGCGAGAAGGCCTCACGGGCGATCGCCGAGACGATCGGCAGGATCATCACCGCGAGGACGAGGCCGACGACCAGCATCGTGCGGCCGGTGATCGAGGCGGGCCCTTCGAAGATCGGCAGGAAGCCGAGCTTCTCTTCCAGCCACTTCATCACCGGCACGGCGGCCGGGCCGAGGACGAAGATGCCCCAGAGGCCGTAGATGATGCTCGGGATCGCGGCCAGCAGGTCGACCAGGTAGCCGAGCGTCATCGCGATCCGCGGCGGCGCGATGTGGGTGATGAAGAGCGCCACCGCGACCGCCAGCGGCACCGCGATGATCATCGCCAGGACTCCGGCGAGGACGGTTCCGAAGGCGAGCGGCGCGGCGTAGCTGATGAAGCTCTCGTGCCCGGGCAGTTCGGAGGACGACGCGGTGAGCGCCGGCAGCCCCTCGCCGACCAGGAAGGCGGCGACCCCGAAGAGCAGGGCCAGGATCGTCACCGCGGCGATCACCGCGGTGTTGCTGAAGATCCGGTCGCCACGGCGGCGGCGTCCTCCGGACGCCGCCGCCAGCAGCTGGCCGGCATTGGTCGTGGTATCGAACTGAGCCACGAGCTACTTGTCGATCAGACGGTGGGCGGACCTATTCGATCGCGCCGACCGCGGCTTCGACTTTCTTGGTCAGGGCTTCCGAGAGCGGAGCCGATCCGGCCTGTTCTTCGGCCAGCGCCTGCCCTTCGGGGCTGATCGCGTATTCGAAGTAGGCCTTGACCAGGGCCGCTTCGTCGGCGGACTTGTATTTGGTGCAGCCGATCAGCGACGACACCAGGATGATCGGGTAGACGCCGGAGGCTTCCGTCTTGCGATCGATTTCGAACGCGATCACGGATTTCGAGCCCTGCTCCAGTTCCGGGTCTTCTTTCGAGAGATCCAGGACTTTGGCGGCCGCTTCCGGCGACGGTTCGGCGTAGGTGCTGCCGACTTTGATCATCGCTTTGCCGAGTTCGCCGGCCTGCGATGCGTCGGCGTAGCCGATCGCGCCTTCGCCGGCGGAGACGGCTTCGACCACCCCGGAGGTGCCCGATGCCGCTTCGCCACCTTTCACCGGCCATTCACCGCTGACTTCGTGCGTCCAGACGCTGGGCGCGACCTGCGAGAGGTAGTCGGTGAAGTTTTCGGTCGTGCCCGACTCGTCGGAGCGGTTGACCGGGACGATCCGGGTGTCCGGGAGTTCGGCTTCCGGATTCTCTTTGGCGATCTCCGGGTCGTTCCAGTTTTCGATTTCCTGGTTGAAGATCTTGGCCAGGGTTTCTGGGTCGAGTTTCAGTTCTTCGACGCCCGGGAGGTTGTAGATGATCGCGATCGGCGAGATGTAGTCGGGGACCTCGACCAGTTCGCCGGGTGCGCAGCGTTTGACCGCTTTGCCGAGCTCGCCTTCGTCTTCGGAGAGGGGCGTGTCGCTACCGGCGAAGGCGACGCCGCCGGAGATGAATTTTTCGCGACCGCCGCCGGAGCCGACGCCGTCGTAGGCGAGCGTCGCGCCACTGTTGGCGTTCTCGAATTCGGCGATCCAGGCGTTCTGTGCGGCTTCCTGCGCAGTCGAGCCGGCACCGGCGATTTCACCGGAGACTTCAGCCGAAGGGGCTTCCCCGCCGCCTTGGTTTTCGCTGCTGCTTTCGGTGCTCGAGCTGCCGCTGGAATCGCTGCCCCCGCAGGCGGCGAGGCCGAGCACGAGCACGCAGGCGGCGGCGAATACCGCAAGCCATCTAGAGCTGGACATCAGACTCCTCTTCAGTTCGTTGACGAGATCACGACCGCGGGTGGCGCGGACGTGACGCGAGCGTGTCAGCGTCGCCAGGGCAGCTTGTTATCTGGCTGTGGCGAGGGTGTAAAAAGAATGTAAAAGGCCGTTATCGGGGACCGGGTCGGTCAACCGTCCGGCGAGAAGCGGTAGCCGATCCCGTTGTGGGTGTAGATCAGCTTCTGGTCCGGGAGCGCCGCCCCGAGCTTGGCCCGCAGCCGGCTGACGTAGACGTCAACCGAGCGGTCGTCGCGACGCGGCGGCGCCCCCCAGACCGAGGTGTGCAGCTCCTCGCGGGTGAGGATCCGCTGCGGGCTCGACCACAGGGTGATCAGCAGCTGCAGCTCGCGGACGGTGAGGCTGAGCGGGCGGCCGTCGACCAGCGCCGCGTGCTCCTCGGGCCGCACCTCCAACCTCCCAGTTCTTTCCGACGCGCTGCCGACCGCCATCGGGGCCGAGAATGCCGCCGGTCGTGCCTGAACCGGTTACGCCGCGGTAAAGCTTTTGTGAACGACCTGTGAACCGCGGTCGTCGGCGGGCGCCTGCGTGGGCGGCGGAGGAGTGGCCGGGACGGCGTCGGCGGAGGGCTCCGGGTCGAACCGGTAGCCGACCCCGAAGTGGGTGTGGATGTACTCCCATTCGGGGCTGCGCTTCTCCAGCTTCTGGCGCAGCTTGCGGATGAAGACGTCGACCGAGCGGTCGCCATGGGCCATCGCGTAGCCCCAGACCCGTTGGTAGATGGTCTCCCGCTCGAGCACCTGGCCCTGGGTACCGGCGAGCAGGTGCAGGAGCTCGAACTCGCGCCGGGTCAGGTCGAGGCTCTCGCCGGCGACGAAGGCCTGGAAGCGGTCGGGACGGATCTCCAGCTCGCCGGCGAGGACGGGCGAGGACTCGGTTTCATGGCGGCCGCGGCGGTGGCGCCGGGTGACCGCTTCGATCCGGGCGATCGCCTCCTCCGGGTGGGAGGGCTTGGTGATCCAGTCGTCGACCCCGAGGCGCAGGCCGCGCACCCGCTGGGCCACCGTGGAGCGGCCGGTGCAGACGACGACGCCGAGGTCGGGGAGCAGACTGCAGACCCGGTCGAGGTAGCGCCAGGCCTCGTCGCCGAGCACCGCCGGGTCGACCAGCAGCGCGTTCAGCTTCATCGCCACCAGCTGATCGGGGGGCACGGCGCCGCCGGAGGTGCGCAGCAGCCAGCCCGCCGCCTCGGCGCGCTTGGCAAGGACGGTGACGAAACCGGAATCGGTGTCGATCACCGCGAGACGAGTGGTCGGGTCAGGGGCCAACTCGCCACGGATTCTATGCACCCAAAACGGCCTTTTACCGCCGTTTACAGGTTTTTCACAAGTGTTCGAGGTGCAAATTGCGGCTAACAGAGGGCCCGCATGGCTTGTTCAAGCCGATTGAACCGAGGCCTCCGGAACGGCGGGGTGTGACGGACTCACAGAGCCGCCCTCCCTCGCGCCTCAGAACGTCGCCGGCCGCAGCCCGGTCGCGATCACGATCAGGATCGCCACCCCGGCCGCATAGCGGTAGAGGACGAAGGGTCGGTAGGAGGTCGTGCGAACCAGGCGCAGGAGCCAGACGATCGCGAAGTAACCCGAGATCGCCGAGGCAAGGACTCCCACCACCATCGGCCCGGCCACCCCGGAGGGCAGGCCTTCGTCGACCGCACCGATCCCTTTGAAGAGGGTGGCCCCGGCGACGATCGGGATCAGCAACAGGAAGGAGAAGCGGGCGGCGGCGTCGCGATCGAGGCCGAGGAACCGGGCGGCGGTGATCGTGATCCCCGAGCGCGAGGTCCCGGGGGCGAGGGCCAGCACCTGGGCGAGGCCGATCCAGACCCCGTCGCGCAGCTTCGAGCCCTCCAGCCGCCGCTCCTGCGGCTTGCGATCGGCAAGGCCGAGGAGATAGCCGAAGAAGATCAATTGCACAGCGATCATCCACGGCTCGCCGAGGTGCTCGTCGATGAAGTCGGAGGCGAGGCCGCCGGCGATGATCGCCGGGATCGTGCCGATCGCGATCGCCACCGCGAGGCGCTCCTCGCTGGTCTCGATCGCCCGCTTGCGTGCCGCGGCGATGAAGCTGACGATGAGGCGCCAGACCTCGAGCCGGAAGAAGGCGATCGCGGCGATCAACGTGCCCGCGTGGAGGGCGACGTCGAAGGTCTTGTTGAACGCTGCGTTTTCGGTCAGGAACGTGTAGTCCTGCAACCAGGGGACGATGATCAGGTGGCCTGAGGACGAGATCGGCAGGAACTCGGTCAGCCCCTGGACCACCCCCAGGAGCAGGGCCTCGAGGTTGGACATCGGGCGATCCTACGCTGCCGCGTGCGATAGATTGCTGCCGGTGAAGCGCGCCACCGCCCTTTTCCTGATGGCCCTGACGACGATGCTCGTCGCCGCGCCGATGGCTTTCGCCGAGAACGGCGAGGGTCTGGCAGGGAAAGCCAACGATCAGACGGTCACCTTCTTCTGCTTCGGCGTGATGGCGTTCTTCGTGATCCTCGTGATCGGACTGTCGCTGATCCAGGGCGCCCTGGAGCGGCGCAAGGAACGGCGCCGGTACGACATCGAGCGCCTGGGCTAGCGCCTGGCGCCGCCCGCGACCACGGCGGTCGCGCTTATTCCACGCCGAAGTACGGGGTCGCTTCGGCCGTTTTGAGGATAAGGGTGCCGGTTGCCCGCATGGTGAAGGTGGGGTTGCCAAACCAGGAGCTGCCGGCCGCCGTGCTGATCGTCGGGCTGAATTCGAGCGTCTGCGAGGTCGCGAATACCCCTGTTTTGTTGACGAACTGCCCGAAGTTGACGCCCTTGACCGGGAGATTGGTGAGCCAGCAAAAGCTTTCGGGGACGATGGTGAAGACGTGTTCGCCCACGGCGGGGCTGATCCTCAGAAGCCACTTTGCTTCTTCCATGTAATGAGCTTCGAAGATGAGGGGATCCGTTTCGACCTGACCTCCTTCGATCGCGCAGTTCCACGGTGGCCCGATGTGGCCACCGGAGAAGAGCAACCTGCCCCTGCCGATCGCCACCCCGGGATGCACTTCGTCTTGGTTGGTGATTTTGCAACCGACACAGCTCACTTTGCTGAATTCGATCGAGATCGGAGCTTCGTACGCGGTTGTTTCCATCACGAACTTTTCGCCGACCGTCGGGTTTTTCCCGAGACTGATGGAGAGCGGCAGCCCGCCGGCCGGCAACGCGGAGACCGAGCCCGAGCTCACCCCCGCCTTCCACTGGGCTTTGGTTGTGGTCGCGGTCGCGAGGGCGCTTGACGCGGTGGCGGTCAGCACCACAAAGACGATGAAAACAATCGGCGCAAGTCGCTTGAGACACATGGCGCCAGCGTTGTCACCCACCCCGCGTCTGTCAAAAGAACTTCCCGATCGTTTCCTAACCGAAGGCGCCGGTCAGGCGAGCCGGAAGCCGCTCAATAGGCGCTTCTCGGTCTCGCCCTGGATCTCGGCGAGGACTTCGACCTTCCCCTCCAGCGGGGTGCCGCGGATCTTCGTCGCCAGGAGGTCATCGACCTGGAAGATGCCCGCCGAGTTGTTGAGTTGGATCTCGATCCGCACCGGATGTTCCTCGCCGGCGCTGATCCGCACCTCGTCGATCGCGGCGGCCGAGATCGAGTGGATGCCTTCGTGGCCGGACTCGATCGGGATCCGGGTGCGGCCCTGGGCCATGTCGAGGGCGTCGGCGACGCGGACCACGCCCGCCTCGACCGTGTAGGGCTCGCCACGGCGGCGGTGGCCGATGATCGCGTGGAGGATCTCCGCTTCGACCACGGTCCGCTCGGGCTGTCTGTAGGCGCGGGCGAGAAGCCGGTCGAGCGCGCTCTGGGCGAGGAAGAGCGAGTACTCCTCATGGTCGGCGCGGTGGATCGCCATGCCGACGTCGTGCAAGAGGGCGCCCCCGGCGACCACCACCTCGGCGTCGCGGGCGCGCATCCCATGGTCGGTGACCATCGCCGGCTCCACACCCGCTTTGACCAGGAGGCGCAGCAGCCGCAGGGAGATGTTGAGGACGATCTGCATGTGGACCCAGCTGTGGTCGGACATGCCGAGCCGCTCGGCGTTGACCTGCGCCATGTACCACCAGCCGCGCACCTGATCGTCGGCGTTGACCGAGTCGATGAAGCTCTCCAGCCGGCGATTGCCGCGGGTGGGCGCGCGGACGTGGGCCTCGGCGATCGCCTCGCCCGGCGGCTTGCGGGTCGGCCCGCCAGGATCGGGCGCGGGAACCCCGTCGCCGGACGTCCCCTCCCCCACCTCGACGGCCTGCTCGGCGGCTTCCCGCTCCTCTTTGGCGCCTTTGGGGACCATGCCCCGGATCGTAGTCCCGCCCACGGCCGTCGCGGTCGACTCTTGTTAACCCCGCCGCCCCGTGGTCGACCTGAGTGAAGCTATGGCAGACCCAGGTCGACCGCACCCGGGGGAAGTTGACGCAGGTCGACCGCCGGGGGCAGGCTATGAGCGGGTCAGCCGCAGATCGGCCAGGGACTCGAGCCGGCCGCGGAGTAGAGGAGCGCGGCGCGGTAGTCCTGTTCGGCCTCGGGGGCGGCGGCCGGGTCGCCGCTGCCGCCGACCGATTCCCAGGTCCCCTGGTCGAACTGGTATTTGCCACGGTAGGTCCCGTCGGAGGAGACCGCTTCCGGGTCGCCCCCGGACTCGCAGGAGGCGATCGATTCCAGCGTCGCCATCGTCACCCCGCCGGGCAGGTTTTCGAACTGTTCCCGTTCTTCGCGCGCTTCGCGGTGCTTGCGGGACTTCACCTCGTGGCGGTGCTGGGCCTTGACCGTGCGGCGCGCGATCAGCTCGCTGTAGCGATCGACCGGGTCGAGCAGCGGCCCCGTGAGCGCCTTGGCGTCACCGATGCCGATCGCGCCGACGGTGTGGTCGGCGCCGGTGCTGACGCGTGGCGCGTCGGCGCGCAGCCGTTCGCGCGGCGGAAGCATTTCGGGCTGGGCGCCTGAAGCCGCGGCGGGAGCGACCAACGCCGCGACGGCCCCGAGGAGGGCAATATGTTTGCGTTTCGTGAGCAAGTGGTGAACCGTTACGGGGATCACCGCTGCTGTGTGTGGGCACCGTCACACATGAACGGGCGTTTTGCGTCGTTTTGGCTCTGGACGGCGCATTCGGCGCCAAATAGGCATGATCCCCTGATCGCTCCGGACGCCAAGACCACTCGTTTGCTGCTCGCCTGCCCTGACCGGCCGGGGCTGATCGCGACCGTCTCCGGCTTCCTCGCCGGCGCCGGGCTGAACATCGTCGACGTGGACCAGCACTCGACCGACGCGGGCCGATTCTTCATGCGGATGGTCTTCGACTCGCCGCCGGCCGGGGAACGGGTGGCGCTGGAGGAGCGCTTCGCCGCGGAGATCGCCGTCCCCGCCGAGATGGACTACAGCTTCAGCGAGTCGACCCGCGAGAAACGGGTCGCGGTGATGGTGTCACGGGAGGACCACTGCCTCTCCGACCTGCTCTGGCGCTGGCGCAACCGGCACCTCGGCGGCGAGATCGTCACCGTCATCTCCAATCACGATGACCTGCGCGGGGAGGTCGAGTCGGTCGGGCTGCCGTTCGAGCATGTGCCGATCGACCGGGCGACCAAGGGGGAAGCCGAGCGGCGGGCGCTGGAGCTGATCGGCGATGTCGACCTGCTTGTCCTCGCCCGCTACATGCAGATCCTCTCCCCCGCCTTCCTCACCGAGGTCGGGGCGCCGGCGATCAACATCCACCACAGCTTCCTGCCCGCCTTCGTCGGCGCCGACCCCTACGCGCGCGCCCACGAGCGCGGGGTGAAGCTGATCGGGGCGACCGCCCACTACGTGACCGCGGAGCTGGACGCCGGGCCGATCATCGACCAGGACGTGGTCCGGGTCGGCCACGAGGACGAGGTCCCGGACCTGATCCGGATCGGCCGCGACGTCGAGCGGATCGTGCTCGCCCGTGCGGTCACCGCGCACCTCGAGGACCGGGTGCTGATCGACGGCGAGCGGACCGTCGTCTTCTAGGTCGCCGCGGCCTCCGCCGCGCCCTGCGCCGCCTCCCACTGCGCCAGCAGCTCTTCGACCGCCGCTTTCGCCGCCTCGTGCTTGGCGGTCGCCTGCTCGGTGCGGCTCGGGTTCGCCCAGGCGGCGGGATCGGCAAGCTCCTCCTCGACCGATTTCAGCTGCGCTTCGGCCTTGGCGATCCGCTCCTCCAGCCGCGCCGCCTTGCGCACGGCCTTTTCGGCCGCCTTGTCCTCGCGCCGCCTGGTCGCCGCCGGGCTCGCATCCTTGACCTTCTTCGCCGCGCCCTTCGCCGCCGCCTCGCCCTCGGCCTCGCGTTCGTCGTGGCGCCGCTGGTACTCGGCCCAGCCGCTCTGGTGGCTGGTCAGCTTGCCGTCCTCGAGCACGATCGTGCGACTGCCGACCGCCTCCAGCAGCGCCCGGTCGTGGGAGATCAGCACGACCGAGCCCTCGAACTCGGTCAACGCGTCCTCGAGCGCCTCGCGGCTCTCGATGTCGAGATGGTTGGTCGGCTCGTCGAGGACCAGGACGTTGGCCCCGGAGGAGACGAGGATCGCCAGCGACAGCCGTCGCTGCTCGCCACCGGAGATGTCGGAGAGCTGCTTTTCGACGTCGCCGCCGGAGAAGAGGAAGCCGCCGAGCAGAGCACGGGCCTTCGGCCCGGTGAGCCCGGTCTCGCGCTGCGCGGCATCGAGCACGGTGCCCGCCCCCGCCGCGGTGTCGGCGTGCTGGGAGAGGTAACCGAGGTTGACGTTGTGGCCGGTGCGGACGATCCCGGCGGCGGGCTGCTTCTGCCCCGCCAGGGTCTCGATCATCGTCGTCTTGCCGCTGCCGTTGGCGCCGACGAGGACGACGTGTTCGCCGCGTTCGACTTCCAGCTCGGCGTCCTCGAGCAGCACCCGGCCGGGCACCTCGATCCGCGCGTCGGCCATCTTCAGGACGATGCGGCCGGGGCGCTCCGGCGGCTTGAAGGAGAAGCGCAGATGCCGTTTGTCGCGCTTTTCGGAGACCGGGCCTTCCTTCTTCTTCTTGTCGATCTGTTTGACCCGCGACTGGGCCTGTTTGGCCTTCGAGGCCTTGTAGCGGAAGCGCTCGACGAAGCGCTCCATCCGCGCCAGCTCGGCTTCCTGGCGGTCGATCGCTTTGCCGAGGGCAATCTGCCGGGCGGCCTGCTCCTGGCGCCAGGCGTGCCAGGGGCCGGCGAAGAAGCGGGCCCGCTGCGCCTCCAACTCCAGCACCGAGGTGCCGACCGCCTCGAGGAACCAGCGGTCGTGGGCGACCAGGACGACGGCGGCGTCGATCCCGACCAGGTAGCGCTCGAGCCACTCCAGCGAGGGGATGTCGAGATGGTTCGTCGGCTCGTCGAGCAGCAGCAGGTCGGGGCGGGAGGCGAGGGCGCGGGCGAGCGAGGCGCGGGTCAGCTCGCCGCCGGAGAAGGTCTTCAGCGCCCGGTCGGCATGCTCGGGGCCGAAGCCGAGGCCACGTAGGACTTCGAGCACTTCGTCGCGCCAGCGGTAGCCGCCGCCGGCTTCGAGCCGCGACTGGGCGACCGCGTAGGCGGCCATCGTCTCCTCCGAGGCGCCACCCGCCATCTCGCCCTCGAGGCGGGCCAGCTCGGCCTCGGTGTCGAGCATGTCGCTGCGGCCGGAGAAGACGTAGTCGCCGAGCTTCATGTCGGAGTCGCGCGGCGGGCGCTGGTCGTGGAGGGCGACGCGGGCGCCGCGCTGGATCGAGACGCTCCCCTCCTCCGGGGTCAGCTCACCGGAGAGCACCCGGAGCAGGGTCGACTTGCCCGCGCCGTTGCGGCCGGAGAGGGTCATCCGGTCGCCCGGCTCGAGCTTGAAGGAGACGTCGCCGAACAGCAGCTTGCCGCCGACGTAGACGTCCAGTGAGGTCGCGGTCGCGATCGCCATATAGATCCAAGGTACTGATCGGCGGCGGTGCGCCGAAGGCTCAGCCGCAGTACTTGGCGGCGATCTGCTCGATCGTCCCGGCGGTGCGCGTGGTGCCCTTGCCGAGGGCGGCGTCGAGCGCCTTCGTGTCGACCTCGGTTTCAGAGAGCCCGACCGTCGGCAGCCAGTGCAGCTCGCGGCCCTCCAGCACCATCAGGTCGCCCTCCGGCGCCAGGGCGAGCACGTCCTTCTTCGCCTCGGCGCTCGGTTTGCGACCGAGCAGCACCACCTGCGGTTTGCCCTTCGAGGCGGCGATCGCCTTCGCCGGGAACGGCTCGCGGGCGGCGATCGCGGTGACCTCCTCGGCGGAGCGGAGGAAGACGGCGACGTCGTAGCCGAGCCGCTCGTCAAGCTCCTTTTCGACCCGTTCCTGCAGCTTCGACTCCGATTCGCCCGCCGGGTCGACGAAGACCACGTTGCCGCTCGCCCGGAAGGTGGCGACCTCCTCCAGCCCCATCGCCTCGAAGTGGGCGACCAGCTCCGGGTTCTTGATCCGCCGGTTGCCGAGGTTCATCCCGCGGAGGAAGGCGACGTAGCGTTCCATCACGCCACCGTATCGGCCGCCGTAATCTGAGGTGATGGCGGGGCCACTACGACATCTCGGGGACCTGGCGCGATCGCAGATCGGGCGCCGCACCACCGCGCGCGCCGACGGCGAAGCGCTGAGCGAGCTGGAGGCGCGCCCGCCGGCGCTCCCGGCCGGGCTCGAGGTCGAATGGCTCGGCGTCTCCGGCTATCGCCTCACCCACGAGGGCCACACCCTCTTCGTCGACCCCTACTTCTCCCGGGTCCCCTTCCGCGACCTCCTGCTGCGGCGGCGGGCGCTCCCCGACCCCGCCGCGCTGGAGCGCTTCCTCCGCGCCCCCGGCGAGACCGTCGGCATCCTCGTCGGCCACACCCATTTCGATCACGCGGTGGACGCCCCGGCGCTGGCCCGGCGCCTCGACTGCCAGGCGTACGGCTCGGCCTCGCTGGTCAACCTGATGGCGCTGCACGGGCTGGCCGAGCGGGCGGTCGAGGTCGAGCCCTACCGCGTCTATGAGCTGGGGCCGTTCGAGGTCAGCTTCACCCCCAGCGCGCACTCGAAGCTGCTGCTCGGCCTGGCCGTCCCCTACGACGGCGAACTGACCTGCGAGCACCTCGACTCGCTCTCCCCGGCCGCCTATCGCTGCGGCCAGGTCTGGGGGATCACGATCGCGGTCGCGGGCATCCGCTTCTACCACCAGGGCAGCGCCAACCTGGTCGACGAGGCGGTGCGCGAGCGCGGCGTCGACGTCTTCCTCGCCGGCGTCGCCGGGCGGGGCTTCACCGAGCGCTACTGGCAGCGCATCCTGTCGCTGCTCGAACCGCGGGTCGTCGTCCCCACCCACTACGACAACTTCTTCCGGCCGCTGGGGCAGGAGCTGGAGTTCGTCACCGCCGCCGAGCTGGCGCGGCTGCCGGAGGAGATCGCCGCCGTAAGCGGCGAGATCGAACTGGCGGCGCTGCCCCGCGCGGACGTGGGCGTATGAGCGACTACTCGTCCCTCCCCGACGACCTGCCCGCGCCCACCGACGACGGCGCCGCCGATCACCTCCCCGGCACGCCCGTCCCCGACCTCTCGCTGCCGGCGACGAGCGGCGGCGAGGTCGATCTGGCGGAGCTCGCGACCGGGCTGCTGGTCGCCTACGTCTACCCCCGGACGGGGGTCCCGGGGGAGCCGCTGCCGCAGGGATGGGACGACATCCCCGGCGCCCGCGGCTGCACCCCGCAGAGCTGCTCCTACCGCGACAGCCTCGCCGCCTTCGAGGCCCACGGCGCCCGCCTGGTCGGGATCAGCGCCCAGAGCGCGGCCGAACAGGCCGAGTTCGCGACCCGCGAGCACATCCCCTATCCCCTGCTCGCCGATCCCGATCTCCGCCTCGCGGCCGCGCTCGGGCTCCCCACCTTCGAGGTCGAGATCGCCGGCGAGGACGCCACCCTCTACAAGCGACTCACCTTCGTCGCCGAAGAGGGTGTGATCGTCAAGGCCTTCTACCCGGTGTTCCCGCCCGACCGCGACGCCACCGAGGTTCTCGGCTGGCTCGGTTCGCGCTGAGCCGCATCGTCTACGCCGGGCCCGGCAACCGTTTCTGGACGACGCTGCACGAGGTCGGCCTGACCCCGGTCATCCTTCGCCCGGCGCCGGCCGCGGCTTCTGGGACATCGCCCCGTGGCGCGAACTGGCCGACGCGACGAGATGAGCGCCCGCCCGGCCCTCTGGCCGGACGAGCTTTCCATGGAGGCGCCGAGATTCGAACTCGGATCCGCGGACGCTGCGCGAGGGTCTCTACAGGTTTAGCCGGCGCTTGATTCTCGTCTCCCGGGGTCCGCGCCGACGGGCACTACGGAAGACAAAGCCCCTTGAATTTCCCCGGCCGGACGAGGCAAGCCGTCCAGGTGAGCCTGATTTCTGAAGCCGGTGCCCCTCCCCTCAGGCGAGGGAGGACCGACTCTCACAGCGCTTAGTTTCTAGCTAAGCGGCGAGGGCGAACTCATGGTCCGCACGTATTGGTTTGTGCCGGGGTTTAACGAGGCCTCCGACAACCTCGACCTGCAACCTTTCGCACGAATCGACCACGTCGAAGCCTGTCGCCCCCGTGCTGGATGCATCTGTAAGTGTACGCGTCGCGTATTTGCGGGACAAGCGCGCGGGTACGGGCGCATGCGATGACCCCAGCCGAGACCCCGATCAAAACCTACGACGGGATAGTCCTGGGGGCCGGCCCGGCCGGGGAGGTGGTGGCCGGCCGCCTCGCCGAAGCCGGCTGGAAGGTGGCGATCGTCGAGAAAGACCTGGTCGGCGGCGAATGCTCCTACTACTCCTGCATGCCCTCGAAGGCCCTGCTGCGGCCGGCCGACGTGCTCGCCGAGGCACGGCGGATCCCCGGCGTCCCGGTCGGCGACGACGATCGCCTCGACCCGGCGGCGGTGCTGGCCCGGCGCACGGAGGTGATCCACGACGAGGACGACTCCGGACAGCTGCCCTGGCTCGAGGAACGGGGGATCGACCTCGTGCGCGGCGTCGGACGCTTCGTCGGGGCAGGCCGGATCGAGGTCGGCGCGGACGAGCTCACCGCCTCGCGCGCGGTGATCGTCGCCACCGGCTCCGGCGCCCTGATGCCGCCGATCGACGGGCTCGACTCGGTCCGCACCTGGAACAACCGCGACGCCACCACGGCGAAGAAGGTCCCGGCGAGCATGATCGTGCTCGGCGGCGGCCCGGTCGGCAGCGAGCTCGCCCAGGCCTGGGCCTCGCTGGGCACCAAGGTGACGCTGGTCGAGGGCGGCCCGCATCTGCTCGGCCGCGACGAGCCCTTCGCCGGCGAAGAACTGGCGACGGCGCTGCGCGGCCGTTTCGGCGTCGACGTGCGGGTCGGCGACGAGGTCGAGGCGGTGCGCGCCGGCGGCGCCGGGGTGATCGCCGAGCTGAAGGAGGGCGGAGCCGTCGACGGCGAGGAGCTCCTCGTCGCGGTCGGCCGCAAACCCCACACCGACGATCTCGGCCTCGAGGCGATCGGGGTCGAGGCCGACGAAGACGGCTTTCTCGCGGTCGACGACCGGATGCGGGTCGGCGGCGAGGAGGCGCTCTACGCGATCGGCGACGTCAACGGTCGCGCCCTCTTCACCCACGTCGGCAAGTACCAGGCGTGGATCGCGACCGAGAACCTGCTCGGGCGCGACGTCAGGGCGATCGCCGAAGACCTCGGCTCCCCGCGCGTGACCTTCACCGACCCGCAGGTGGCGGCGGTGGGCAAGACGCTGGCCCAGGCCGAAGCGGCGGGCCTCGACGCCCGCGCGATCGACGTTCCGACCGACGGCTCCCCCGGGGCCAGCTTCCAGGGCAAGGACACGGGCGGCAGATCGCGGCTGGTGGTCGACCGGGCCCAGGAGACCATCGTCGGCGCCACCTTCACCGGCTTCGAGACCGCCGACTTCCTGCACGCGGCGACGATCGCGATCGTCGCCGAGGTGCCGCGGGCGCGCCTGCGCCACGCGATCGCCCCCTACCCCACCCGCAGTGAGGTCTGGCTGAAGCTGCTGGAGAAGTGGGAGAGCGCCGGTGGTTAGACGGTCGCGCGACGCTTGAGGTCGGCGAGCACGTCATCGGGGAAGCCCGCGACCTGGTCGAGGTCGTCGACCGAGCTGAAGCCGCCGAGCCGCTCGCGGTGGGCGAGCAGGCGGGTCGCCTGGGTGACCGAGAGGTTCTGTGCCCGCAGCTGCTCGAAGGTCACCGAGTTGAGGTTGATCTCCTCGCCGCCGGGCGCCGGCGACGCGGCGGGCGCCGGGGCGGCGGCACCCGGCGTCCCGGCTGCGGGATCCGGGACGGGCGAGCCGATCGCGAACGGCTGCGGCGCCGGTGGCGGGGTCGGCGACTCGGGAGCGGACGCTGCCGGCGGCGCGGAGCCGAATCCAGGCGGGGTCGTCTCCTCGCGTAGCTCGGGCGCGGGCGGCGCGGGTACCGGTGGCGTGGGCGTCGACGGAGCGGGCGCGGGCGGCTGTGGGGTCGGCTCCGGAACCTGGAGGGTCGCGGTGTCGGCGGCGGCCGGGGGCGGCGGGGTCGCCGGGGTCGGCGCGCCGGTCGCCGGAGCGATCGTGCTGAGCGAGCGGACCACCTCTTCTTCGGCTTCGCGGGCGCGCTGCTCGGCTTCGCGGGCGCGCTGCTCGGCCTCCTCGACCGCGCGCTGCATCTCTTCGAGCCGCTGCTGCTGGGATTCTTCCTCGGCCCGGATGCTCTCCAGCCGTCTGGCGGTGGCGGCGCGTTCTTCGGCGGCTTTGGTCCGTTCGTCGATTTCCCGCAGCCGCCGCTCGGCTTCTTCCATCGAGCGCTCACGGGCTTCGCGGCCGGCCTGCAGGCGCTGCTCGGCGAGGGAGAAGTCCGGGGCGGGCGCGGGCGGCTCCGGGGCGGGCGGCGCGCCGAAGGTGTTCAGCGGCGGCGCCGCCGCCTCGTCCTGAAGGCGCTCGGCCTCCTGCATCCGTCGATCGGCCTCGGCCCGGATCCGCTGCTCCTCGAAGCGCACCTGGGCGACTTTTTCGCGGACACGTTGTTCGGCGGCGGCCGCGTCGGTGTCGGTCGCCGGCGGAGCCGCGGGCGGCGGAGTGGAAGGCGCGGCGCCGGCCTGCGCCATCGTCGGCGGCGACGGGATCGCAGGCGGCTCGGCGAGGCTCGGCGGCTCGGGCGCGTCGCTCGGGCGGAAGTCCTCGCGCCCGGCGGCGGCGAGCGCCGACAGGTCCTGCACCGGAGGCGGCGGCGGCTCGTCGGCGGGTTCGGGCGGAAGCTGGGTCGTCGTGGGCGGCGTGGACGCGGCGGGCGGAGGCGTGGACGGCGTGGTCACCTCGGGCGGAGGCGTGGACGGCGTGGACGCGGCGGCCGGAGGTGGGGTCGAGCCGGCGAGTCCGGGGGCGGGGGGCGGCGGCGAGGAAGCCGTACCGGCCCCGCCGCGGGCATCCGCGACGGCTTTCTCGTTGGCGGCGCGGGCGGCTGCCACCCGCTCCTCGGCAGCGGCGCGTTCCTTCGACTTCTTCCCGCCGCCGAGCTTGATCCCGAACAGCGACATCTCGAAGAACCCCTTCTTCGGCTTGTCCTCGGCTTTCGCGGCCGCGGCGGGCGCAGTCGCGGGCGATGACGCGGGCCGGGCCCCCGGCGAGGCCGAACCGGATGGCGCCGCCGGACCTGCCGGTGGCGTGGGCGGGGCCGCCGGTGGGGCACCCGGACCCGATGACGCAGCGCCGTCGGTAACCGCGGCGGCGACGGGAGCCGCGGGCGGTGGGGTCGGCGCACCGCCCGTGCGGTTGGCGGCACGGTCTTGCCTACGTTTTTCGACAGCCTCGCGTCGCTCTTTGCGCATTTGATCGCGAGCTTCGCGCTGCTCCCGGCGGATCCTTTCGCGCCGCTGCTTGCGGGTCTCATCCGCGGGCGGGCCGGCAGGCGCAGCAGCGGCGGCAGGGGTACCTGGAGCACCCTCCGCGGCTTTCGCCTTCCCTTCGGCTTCCTTGTTGCGGCGCTGGGTCACCATGACCACCAGCAGCAGCAAGAGGATCGCGGCGGCGAGGGCAGCGATGAACCAACCGGTGTGGTCGGAGATGTAGTCGCTGATGTTCGCAACGAGCATCGAGTCATCCTTGCAAAGGATTACGTCTGGTCAACTGATCGGACAAAGGTCTGGGCACCGGCATTCATGCTCAGCGCATCCGACTTTTGAAGTCGCGTTCGACTTCGCGGCGCACATCGCGGTCGGCGATCTCGCGCCGGCGGTCGCGTCCCTCCTTGCCCCGCGCAAGCGCCAGCTCGACCTTCGCCCGGGGACCTTTGAAGTAGATCCGCACCGGCACCAGGGTGAGGCCTTTCTCCGCCGTTTTGCCGATCAGGCGCTCGATCTCGTCACGGTGGAGGAGCAGTTTGCGCGGTCGGTCGGGCACGTGGGCGTCGATCTCGGCGTGTTCGTAGGGCGGAATGTAGAGCTTGCGCAGCCACACCTCGCCGTCTTCGACCACGGCGTAGGAATCGGTCATCTGCGCCTGCCCACCGCGCAGCGACTTCACCTCGGAGCCGGTCAGGACGATCCCCGCCTCCATCGTTTCGACGAACTCGAATTTGTGGCGCGCGCGGCGGTTGGTGACGACGTCGCCGGAGGCGGGGGCCCGTTTTTTCGATTTCTTCGCCATCAGCGCGCTTTCCGGCCGCCTTTGCGCCGACCAGGCGAGGCGCCGCCTTTGCGACCTTTCCGCGCCCCGGGTTTGCCGCCGCCCCCGGTCAGCTCCAGGTCGACCCGGCCGCGCTCGCCGTCCACGCCGATCACCTTGACCCGCACCGGATCCCCCAGCCGCAGCGCCGTCGCGCCCTCGCCGCTGCCGATCAGCGACACCTCGGCGCGGTCCAGCTCATACCGCCCACCGGGCAGCGTGCGCGACGGCAGCATCCCCTCGTAGACGTCGCCGAGCTCACCGGCGAAGGCGACGAACGCCCCGGCCCGGATCACGCCCGAGACCTCGCCGTCGAATTCGGCGTCGAGCCCGCGCTCCCCGAGCTCCCGTTCGAGCAGATATGCGGCGCAGACGTCGTCGGCATCGCGCTCGATCTTCGCCGACTCGCGCTCCTGGGCGGAGCTGTGGGCGGCGACCTCGCGCGCCTCGCTCAAGGTCGGGGCCTCCTCCCCCTCCCCCAGGGCCGCCAGCAGCGCCCGGTGCACGAGCAGGTCGGGATAACGCCGGATCGGTGAGGTGAAGTGGGTGTAGGCGTCGGAGCCGAGCCCGGCGTGGCCGGAGTTCTGCTCGCTGTAGGCGGCCTGTTTGAGCGATCTGAGCACAAGGGAGGTATATGCGTCCCGCCCGTGTCCGCGCCGCGCGGCCTCCTGTCGAGCGAGCCGACTCGCCGCCGCCGCCATCTCCCCCGCCGAGCGCGGCGACAGCCCCTGGCCGAGCGGCGGCGTCGGCACGTCGAGTGCCCCCAACTGCTCCAGGAGCCGTTCGATCCGCGGCGGGTCGGGCTGGGCGTGGACGCGGTAGACGGCCGGGACGCGGCGGTCGACGAGGAACTCCGCCACCCGCTCGTTGGTGAGGATCATCAGCCGCTCGATCAACCGGTGGGCCTCGGTCTGGGGCACCCGGTGGGCGGCGACGACGTTGCCCTCGACGTCGAACTCGAACTCCGGCTCGGCCGATTCGACGTCGAGGCTGGTCGCGCCGCGATGCTCGCCGAGCGCCGCCGCCACGTCACGGGCCGCGGCCAGCGGTTCCGCTGCCGCGCCCGGCGGCTCCTCGCGGCCGTCGAAGACGCGGTCGAGCTGGTCGTAGTCGAGCCGCGCGTCGGAGCGGATCCGGCTGCGGTAGAAGCGGGTGCGGGTCGGCTGTGCCGACCGGTCGAGCTCGATCTCGACGGTGACCGCGAGGCGCTCGACCCCAGGCGAGAGGCTACAGGCGCCGCTGGAGAGAACATGCGGCAGCATCGGCTCGACCGTCCCCGGGACGTAGGTCGAGTTGGCACGCCGCAGCGCCTCCATGTCCAGTGGCGAGCCGGGCCGCACGTGGGCGGCGACATCGGCGATGTGGACCCAGATGCGCCAACCATCCCCCTCGCGCTGGGCGGAGACGGCGTCGTCGAAATCGCGTGCGGTCGCCGGGTCGACGGTGAAGGTGGCGAGCTCGGTCAGGTCGCGGCGGGCGACATCGCGCGCCTCGGCCTCCTCCGCCGCCCGCGCCGCTTCCTCTTCGACCAGCCCGCTGAAGCCGCGCAGGCCGAGCCGCTCCTCGAGCAGGTCGGCGACGGCATCGCGGGCGCTGGTCGGCTCCTTCCGCCTCAGAGTCTGGGGACGGGCCCCGCCACCGCGTCGCGGTGCCGCCTCCCGCCGTCGCCCGCGACCGCGCCGCTCGCCGCTGCCCCGCCCGCGCGCCGGGGTCAACCGCTGACCTGCGCGGCGACCGTTTCGAGCGCCTTCTGCCGCGCCTCGTCGGCCCCCGTCTTCGGGTTGTCGACGGCCTTCACTTCGGGATGGATCCCGCCCGTCTCCGCCAGGTTTTCCCCGTTCGGGGTGAAGTATTCGCCCACCGTCAGCTTCAGCGCGCCACCGTTCGCCAGCCCGTGCTCTTCCTGGAATACGCCCTTGCCGTAGGAGCGCGTCCCGACCACGGTCGCCTTGGCGTCGTCCTGCAGCGCCGCGGTAAGGATCTCGGCGGCGCTCGCCGTCCCTCGGTCGATCAGCACGTCGAACGGCACCTCGACGATCCGCCCCGCGCCGCTCTTCTTGGTCGAATCGCCGTTGGTGCGCGATTTCGTCGTCACCACGACTTCGCCCTCGGGCAGGAAGAGCGAGGCGGTCGCGACCGCCTCGTCGAGCAGCCCGCCCGGATTCGCCCGCAGGTCGAGCACCAGCCCTTCGGCCCCTTCCCGCTTCACCTTTTCGATCCCTTGCGCCAACTGCCGACTCGCTTCCTGGCTGAAGGAGAAGAGCCTCACGTACCCGATCTTCCTGCCGTCGGTGGGGAACAACCGCGCCGAGACGTTGGGGAGCTCGACCTCCGCCCGCACGATCGTCTTTTCGGTCGTCTTCTTCGTCTTGCCGTCGAGCACGCCGACCGTCACTTCGCTGCCTTCCGGCCCCTTGATCTTCTTCGTCGCCGCGATCGAGTCGAGCCCGGCGATCGATTCCCCTTCGACCGAGACGATCGTGTCCCCGGTCTCGATCCCGGCGCCTTCGGCGGGCGATCGGTGGAACACCTTGACCACGCGGAGGCCCTTCTTCACCGAGACCACGCTCAGCCCGATCCCGGAGAAGCGCCCTTCGATCTGCTGGTTGAACCCTTCCAGGCTTTCCGGCGAGAAGTAGTCGGAGAAGCGGTCCTTGTGGCGTTTGCGCAGCTCGCGGACCATCCCCTGCAGCGAGGCGTTGCCGAGCTCGGTGTTGCCGACCTCTCGGAAGTAGTTGTCCTTGATGATTTCGGAGGCTTCGGCGACCAGGCTGGTCGGTTCTTCGGTGAACGCTTCGCGGGCCCAACTCGGCAGCTTCGAAGGATGCCCGCCGAGGTAGATCCCGCCGGCGAGGAAGACGATCAGGGCGACTCCGAAGGCCACCGCGGCGCGGTAGCTCACGCGGCCCTCAGACCCGCAGGAAGCGGCGCAGCGTGACCCCCGACCCGAGCGTCGAGACGAGGATCGCGGCACCGAAGAGCACCGCCGCCAGCGCCGGGAAGGCGAGGGTGGCGTCGTGCTGGGCCGCCGCGAAGGAGTTGGTGTCGCTGAGCGGGTCGACGATCGTGGTCTTGCCGATCCACAGGATAAGTATGGCGACCAGGCCGCCCAGGAAGCCGACCACGACCCCCTCGATCAGGAACGGCCAGCGGATGAACCAGCGGGTCGCGCCGACCAGGCGCATGACCTCGACCTCGCGCCGGCGGGTGAAGATCGAAAGTCGGATCGTGTTGCCGACCAGCATCACCGAGGCGACCACGAGCAGCGCCATCAGCACCGTGAGGACGATCTTCAGCGCGCTCGTCACCTTCTCGATCTTCGCCGTCGACTGCTGCCGGCTGAACGGGTTGGCGATCGCCGGGCTGATCGGGTTCGCCTCCCCCCCGCTCGTCGTCCCCATCACTTCCTTTTCGATCTGCGGCAGGTCCGACGCATCGACCGCCTTCACCTGGAAGCTGGCGGGCAGCGGATTGGTGTGCAGCTCTTCGACGATCGATTTGTCCTTCAGTTCGCTCTTCAGCGTCTTCAGGGCTTCCGCTTTGGAGACGAAGACGACCGACTCGACCCCGGGCACCGCTTCGATCTTCGATTTCGCCTGGGCGATTTCGGCGTTGGTGGTGTCGGGGAAGAGCGCGAACTGGACGTTCAGCTCGCCCCGCACTTCGTCGGACTTCGCCTGCGCGGTCTGGAAGATCGGGATCAGCACGCCGAGCAGCACCAGGGTGACCACGGTGGTGACGACGGCGGCGAGCGTCGGGGCGCCGTTACGGCGCAGGGCGCGGAACGCCTCCGAGAAGAAGAAGAGGATGCGTGACATCAGCGGGCGAGCGAGTGTCCGTGGCCGTTGGTCTTGCGCTCGCCGTCGGCGCCGATCCCCATCTCGGCGTGCATCCGCATGCCGAATTCGGTCGTCGACTCCTCGGTGTAGCCGCCGGAGACCTCGTCGCGGACGACGCGACCCTCGTAGAGCTCGACCACGCGGCGGCGCATGTTGTCGACCATCTCGCGGTCATGGGTGACGACGACGACGGTCGTGCCGGTCTTGTTGATCCGGTAGAGCAGCTGCATGATCCCGATCGAGGTGACCGGGTCGAGATTGCCGGAGGGCTCGTCGGCCAGCATCAGCGGCGGATGGTTGACGAAGGCGCGGGCGACCGCGACGCGCTGTTGCTCGCCGCCCGACAGCTGGTCGGGGTAGTTGTGCAGCTTGGTCGAGAGGCCGACCAGGCGCAGCGTCGCCGGCACCTGCTCGCGGATTTCATGGCGGCTGGCGCCGATCACCTGCAGCGCGTAGGCGACGTTGTCGTAGACGGTCCGGTTGGGGAGCAGCTTGAAGTCCTGGAAGACCGTGCCGATGTTGCGCCGCAGCTGCGGGATCTTCTTGTCGGGCATCGTGGCGATGTCGCGGCCGGCGATGCGGACGCTGCCTTCGGTGACGTCGAGCTCGCGGATCAGGGTCTTGATCAGGGTCGACTTGCCGCAGCCGGTCGGGCCGACGAGGAAGACGAACTCACCGCGGCCGATCGAGAGCGAGACGCGGTCGAGCGCCATGTGGCCGCCCGGGTAGACCTTGGTCACGTCGGACAGCTCGATGATCGGGGCACGGCGGCCGCGCGAGCGCACGGGCTCGGGGCTGACGTTCTTGTTCCTTCGGAGGCGGGCCATAGGTGCAGGGTGCTTCTGCGACAACAAGATGACTCCTGCGAAGTCTCGGCGGCGAAATTTCGCGCCCAGAAAACGACCGTTTGGCTCTGCGATTCGCCTGCTCGGAGCGAGTTTTTAGGTTGGCGGGCCGCAGAGGGCCGCCCGAAGGCCTAGACGGTGACGAGGTCCGGCCGGGTGGCGATCGCCATTTCCGGGTCGATGAGGACGACCACGTCGTCGATCTCACGCGCGTGGAGCACGTCGCCCGCGGCGGCGGCGAAGTCGGCCTCGCCGACGATCGCCTCGACCACCTCGAGCCCGGCCGCGCGGATCTCCTCGGTGGCGCGCTCGGCGCGCAGCATCGCGTCGGCCCAGTCGGCGGGAGAGTCGGAACCGCCGTGGGGGGTCGCCGGGACCAGCAGGGTGAAGCCGGTGCCCTCGGCGCGCGGCCGCAGGGCATCGAGCAGCACCGGCGGCTCGGCCTCCCGTCCCACGATCACCAACACGTTGCGCTTGTCCTTCACGATCTCCATCTCCGGCCTCCTATTCGTCAGTGGATGGCCCCAGCCTTCACCGTGGGCGTAAACGCCCAACCAAGGCTCTCTGAGAATCACCTAAGGAACGCGGACCGGTACGTCGGACTTGCGTCGGCCGCGCCGGTCGCGGTGGCTTGTGGCCGTCCGCGGTGGCGCGGTGTCTGGGCGTTGCGGCCGTCCGCGGTGCGTCCCGGGGACGTGGAGATGTGACGGAAGCTCGCAGCGAAGTCTGGCTTCCGACGGCCTTCTTTATGGATCCTGGATCCAGGAGGCCCGCCGCGTGAGGAAGATGCCGGGAACGTCACACCTTCCAGCCCCCTCAGAGCCTGTTTTCGGGACCCCGGAACGCGCTTTCGACTTTGACCCCCCTATAGGGCGCCCAAACCCGGGTCACGTGTTCGTGACGTCGTAGGAACCCGCGAGGAAGAGTGACGTTCCCGGCATCTCTCTCACGACGCAACCTCCGCCCCCCTCCCCAGCCCGGACTACCCGATGGCGACCATGCGCTCGATCGGGAGCTTGGCCCGCTCGGCGATCGCCGGCTCGACGCTGACCTCGAACTTCATCTCGGCGAGCGAGTCGCGCAGCTTCGGCAGCGTGATCATCTTCATGTATTTGCAGAAGGCCATCCGGTTGGCCTCGATCAGGTTGGCCTGCGGGGCGGCCTGCTGCAGCGGGTAGAGCATCCCGTTCTCGGTGGCGACGATGAACTCGCCCTGCGGATGCTCTTCGACGTAGGTCTGCATCCCCGAGGTGGAGAGCATGTGGACCCCGGCCGGGTCGATGTCGCCGGCGGCGACGTACTCCATCGCCTGGGTCGAGCAGCCGCACTCGGGGTGGATCAGGAACTCCGCCTCGGGATGCTCGGCCCGGGTGCGAGCGATGTCGTCGGGGCGGATGCCGGCGTGGACGTGGCACTCGCCGTCCCAGATGTGGAAGCGGGCGCGGCGCTCGGGGTCGTCGCGCAGGCCGGTCTCGCG
>Ga0134125_10001325_pt1 | contig 30567 bp, 27 predicted proteins | sample KB31751_FD_96464 | JGI IMG/M metagenome (GOLD analysis project Ga0134125, IMG submission 96464) | Terrestrial soil microbial communities with excess Nitrogen fertilizer from Kellogg Biological Station, Michigan, USA - KB3-175-1 | ecosystem: Environmental > Terrestrial > Soil > Unclassified ... | reverse complement strand
GGCTTCTCAACTGTAATTCTTCCTCAGAATCGCCGCGAGGATCAGCAGAAATGACAGCAGCCGGACCAGATAAATCCACGGACTCGCCTCATTGGGCCTGGCGAAAAAGAGAAATGTTGTCCGATTGAACGCTTCAATGATGAATGCCGCGCCAAAAGAGAGGAAGAATGTATCCCGCGTACTTCGCCAGAATTTCAGAAAATACAGGCCGACCGCGAGCGAACTGGTGGCGATGACGCCAAGAAGAAATCCCTCAATCATGGTTTAGTCGTTCCCCACCTCAGTCACTCGCAAAGATCAACCCGTAAAGCAGCAGAAGCATAGCCACCGCGGCGGTACCCAGTCGCCACGGATAGAGATCCACGTCCGGAAACACCACAAGATCCGCAAACACCAGTGCGTTTGAAATCGTGAGACAGGCGAAGCAGAGGCCGCTCCAGAAAAGCAGCCGCTTGCGAACGCGGCCCCATGCCCGAAACAGCAGGAATGAGCAGAGCAGACACGTCAGCGCTCCGAGGAAATTGACCGCTGGTCCCATGTTTATTCGTGCTCCTTCCTGAGACGAAAAGCCCGTGCAAACTCCCGGATCGCCGCCGATGGTTTGGAGTGTATCAGCCTCGTAATGCGAATCAGCTCGTGGCGATAAGCCCGATCGACCAGCGCTGTCAGACGGTCGCGCGCCGGCTCGGACTCATAGAAATAGCCCCCGGAGGTTCCGGACACCGCGATCAGATTCTGCCGGACAAGATCGTCGAGAATCGCCCGGGCAGAGTCGGGCGGCACGTACAATGCGTCCGCGATCGCCTCCGCGGACCATGTTTTCGGGCGACTGTTCCAGAGAAGCAGGAGCGCTTCGAGGTGAGGCACAGTTTCGATGCGTTCCAGGAGGAACCGGTCCACTTCCGCGCGGTCATTGTCCTGATCCGGCATGATCCGCGGTCAGCGAACCTCCGATCACTGGCGTGTGGGCTGGTGCGGCGAAGCCTTGTCCCGTCGGCGGCCCCACGCCACAGACCGCGACGATATGGGAAAACAATTGCGCAACATCGGCTGGTTCCGAAACGCAAAAGGCCGCGGCTGTGACAGGAGAATATCCGACGCGAACGCTCACATCACAACAGGCAGCCCGAAACATCGATTCATCGGTGCGGTCATCGCCCAGGCAGATACAGGAATCGAATGGGCCCGCCTGTCCATAAATATAGTCCAGAGCCGCTCCCTTATCCCACGCGACCCGCGGCCGGATCTCCAGCACGTCGCAGCCGGCGCGTATAGCCAGCTTCGGACCGAACGACCCAAGCGTTCGCCGCGCGGCGAAGAGAAGCGTCTCGCGATATGCGGTCTTGACCTTTCGAAAGTGGAGAGTGGCCGTCAGACCCTTGTCTTCTACCCAGGCTGCCGGCCACGAAGCCGACGCGGCTTCCAGAGCTTCGACGGCTTGCGCAATCATCGGCCGGAGGCTTCTCGCGCCTTCGTGTTCGAAATGGAGCCCGCCGCCTGTGATTTCGAGGCCATGATTGCCGGCGAAAATGAGGTCCGGGGGGAAACGCCGCCGGATGTCGTCCAGGGCGCGCCCGCTGATGATGGCGAAGGTCACACGAGGACAGGCAAGCGCCTGCTGCACCGCCTTCCGCACGGAAGGAATCAATTCCGCGTCCGAAGGACGGTCGATGAGAGGACAGAGTGTGCCGTCAAAATCAGACGCAATGAGGACGCGACCCGGCCGGTGCAGGATCGTATCGATTTCAGCGAGCAGCGATAGACCCAGCCTCAAAGCGCCGCACCGGCAACCGAATGGTTTTCGGCCAGCGAAGGCACATAGGGAATTTCATTCGGCTCGCATCCGCAGAGGGTGAGCAGAATCCGGCCAGCCCAGCGGTACACGTTATTCGCGGCGACCGCCGATCGCATCCGGTTCATTCGACGGCGGCGTTCCTCGGCAGGCATGTTGATCGCCTGGTGGATCACATCCGCCATTTCATCCACGGCGAATGGATTCACCAGCAGGGCATCCAGCAGTTCGCGCGCGGCGCCTGTGAATGCGCTAAGAATCAACACGCCATCGCCGTCGATCCGGCTGGCGACAAACTCCTTCGCCACGAGATTCATCCCGTCATGCAGAGACGTGACAAGACAGAAATCGGCCATCAGCTCCAGCGCCGCCAGCGCTTGCTGATCGAGATGGCGTGAAACCAGAACAACAGGCTTCCACGAATGGCGTGCCCATTTGCGGTTGATTGCCGCCACCTGCTCGTGCAGCGCACGGTTGAGCGCGTTGTATTCGGCAATCGCGATGCGGCTCGGTACGCCTACCTGCAGAAACACCAGCCTGCCGATATATTCCGGATGCTCCTCCAGAAGACGATCAATCGCCTGCAGGCGGTGAGGAATTCCCTTGGTGTAATCCACACGGTCGATGCCAATGCCGAGGATCTCCGGGGGCTGGCCGAGCACCTCCATCCAGTGCGCGGTAGCGGGCCCGTAATGCGCGCGGGCCGCGAGGCGGGCGTGGGCGTCAAAGTCGATGCTGATCGGAAACGCCCGAACCGCCGTACGGTGGCCATTGCGGGTGATTGCTCCCTGCTCGTGGTCGACACGCGCTTCAATCGAGCGCTCAATGGTCTCGATGAAATTCGAGCAGTGATACTGCAGATGGAACCCGAGCAGATCATTGCCAAGCATGCCATCCAGTAATTTTTCTTTCCAGGGAAAGGCCCGGAAGGTCTCGCGATTCGGCCACGGAATATGCCAGAACTGCGCCACGGTGATACGGGGATTGCGCGATTTCAGCATTCGCGGCAGAAGCGCGAAATGATAATCCTGGATAAAGACCAGAGCCGAACTGCCGTTCGCCTCTTCCAGAATGGCTTCGGCGAACAGCTCATTCGCATCTTTGTAGCTCGCCCAGTCTTTGGCGCTGAAACGCGGACGATGGAACGCCGCGTGACACAGCGGCCAGAGTCCTTCGTTCGCAAGGCCATAGTAGTAGCCTTCCTCCGTTTGTTTCGGCAGCCAGACCCGGCGAAGCGTATAAGACGGCGCCTCCGGCGGTACGCGCACATGATTCTGTGCGTCGACCATTTCCCGGTCCGCATCGCCGCTGCCATGCGCGACCCACACTCCACCCGAAGCCCGTAAAATCGGGTCGAGGGCGGTTGTCAGCCCGCTGGCCGCCTTGGTGCAGATGACCCGGCCACCTTCGCGAACGTGGATGTAAGGTTCGCGATTCGAAACAACGATCAGTTTTACGCCGCTCAGGTGGTCCGTAACGAGGGTTTGAAGACGCTCTCTGGTCCAGTGTTCCATGGTATTTTCCGGGAGTCCCCCGGCAATACAAGCGTAATAGTTTCAAGGGGTTATGCGTCATCCCGCGCTCGCACCAGCGTCGCCCTAAAAAAGCCGTAGGATATCCAACGGGTGGAGTTTTCGTAGCTCTGAACGAGAGAAATCTACATAAGACTTCCGTTAAGAGGGATAATGGACACGGGGGGGAAACCGGTGCGCGCCCGCAGATCCATTCTTCTGGCCGGAGCGCTGGCAGGTCTGTTGCTGGTGCTGGGGATATCTGCGTACGCCGTCTGGTGGAACGCGACAAATTCGCAGAAGCGGGTGGCTGAGCTGCAGAACGCCCACGGGAAGACCGGCGAAGCGCTCGCCGCCATCCGAGCGAATGTCTACCTGAATGCCATCCTCACGCGTGACTATCTGCTCGATTCGGATCCTTCTCACGCGCAACAATACAACGATCAGTTCGCCGCCATCCGAACCGACACGCAACAGAGTTTCCGGGCGCTCGAAGCGTCCGGTCTGGATCAAACGCAGAAGGCCGCATTCGATCGTCTTCAAACTGAACTTGCCTCTTACCTGGACACGACAGAGGTCGCGTTGGACTGGACGCCCGAAGAGAAGCGGGTCCAGCGCTCGCAAATGCTCAGGCAAAGAGTGCGCCGGCGCCAGGAAATCTTCGTTCTCGCCGAGCAGGTGGAGCGGCTCGTCACGGACAATTTCATCCGCGAGCAACGGCGCATCACCGGCGCGGACCGGGAATTCCGCGCGTCAATCGGCTGGACTACCGGGATTGCACTGCTGCTCGGATTCGCTATCGCAGGTGGAACCCTTTTCCGGCTGCTCGCCCTGGAGCGCCAGTCTGAGATGGCGGAATCCGAGTTGCGGCTGCTCTCCGGACAAATCCGGACCGCGCAGGAGCAGGAGCGGAAATACCTCTCGCGCGAATTGCATGATCAGGTGGGCCAGATGCTGACAGGGCTCCGGATGGAGCTGGGGGGTGTCGCGCGCGTACTCGGCAATTCCGAAAGCGAGGTGTCGTCCCGCATCGCCCGGGCGAAGGGAACAGTGGAGCAGACGCTGCGCATCGTGCGGGATATCGCGATGCTGCTGCGGCCCTCCATGCTCGATGACCTCGGCCTGGTTCCGGCGCTGGCCTGGCTCTTCAAAGAAGTGGGCCGGCCGAGCGGAATCGAGATCCAGTCGAATATCGATCCGGCTGTGGACAAGCTGCCGGACATCCACCGCACCTGCATTTACAGAATCGTGCAGGAGGCGCTGACCAATGCGTCGCGGCACTCGGCCGCCCGAAATGTCGACGTTTCGATCCGGCGCGAGGATAGCGAGGTGATCGGCTTCGTGGTGGATGACGGCCGCGGGTTCGATCGTGGCACCCAGAAGCGCGGAGGGTTGGGCTTAGTCGGTATGGAGGAGCGGGTCCGCGAAGTCGGCGGCTCGATCGAAGTCGGTTCTTCTCCAGGCAAGGGGACGCGGATTGAATTCCGGCTGCCCTGGCCTGAATCCATGGAGGTGATGAGTGATACGGGTACTGGTCGCGGACGATCACGGGATCGTTCGGACGGGGTTAAAGCTCCTGCTTGACCGCGTTCCGGATATCGAAGTCGTTGGGGAGGCGGGGGACGGACGCGAAGCCCTCAGATTAACGAAAGAGTTGCAGCCGGAGATCGTCGTGATGGATATCGGGATGCCTCTGCTGAACGGCATCGACGCCACCGCGCAGATCACGCGGGAGGACGATCGCGTTGGCGTGATCATTCTGAGCATGTATACGGATGAAAGCTATATCGTCCGCGCGCTGGATGCCGGGGCCCGGGGATACCTGCTGAAGGATAACGCCGATGACGATATCGAAAGGGCAATCCGGTCGGTCGTGATCCGGCGGCCTTTCTTTTCGCCTTCGATTGCTCAGGCGCTGCTTGAAGACTATGTCCGCCTGATGCGCGAGCGGAACGTGCGGGATTCCTACGAAGTTCTGACGGAGCGTGAACGCGAAGTCCTGCAGTTGCTGGCCGAGGGGAAATCCAACAAAGAGGCGGCCACGATCCTCGAGCTAAGCCCCTACACGATCGAAACCCACCGCCAGAATCTGATGCAAAAGCTGGGGCTGCACAACACCGCGGAAATCGTTCTTTATGCAGTGCGGAAGGCGATTATTCCGGTTTCCTGAGGGCAACTCGTGAAGAGGCGATTCCCTGTGAAATGTTAGTCTTACGGACCCGGTTGATTAACTATTTTCAACTTACCGGTTTTACGGAGTTCGATTAAAATCAACCCGTGGTGATCTCTCTCCGGAAACACATGCAGGACAGTGCGGAAAACGCGAAGGCCGCGGTGGAGGCGTTCAAGTCCTCTATTGGCGCCATTGCGAAAGCGGGTGCGCAGGCGATTCCGCCTCTGGGCGCCGGTCTGCTTGCCAAACTCAATGTGATCCAGGAGAGCTTGCCGCGCGAGGCCGTGAAGGAGGAGGTTCTCGCGGCGCGGGAGGAATTCGAGCAGGAACTGGAAACCTGGGGCGAGAGTGCCGCACAGTACTCGCGCGACAAGGAAAAAGAAATGCGGGAGATCATGATCGCCGTCGCGGTGAGCGCCGAATCGCTCGCCGAGCGCGATCAGCGTTACGCCAGCCAGTTCGGTGGACTCACCACGCGCCTGCAGTCCATCGCCGCCATGCAGGATCTCTCCACAATACGACGCTCCGTGGTGCAGAGCGCGGCAGACATGAAAGCGGCGGTCAATAAAATGACCGAGGAAAACGAGGAATCCGTCGCGCAGCTTCGGGCCGAAGTGGCTCACTATCGGGCGAAGCTCGAACAGTCCGAGGCGCGCGAGGCGGTCGATCCGTTGACCGGCCTCGCCAACCGCCGCGAGACCGAAGCCCAGATACAGGACCGTATTGTGTGGCGGCGCCAGTTCTGTGTCGCCGTGTTCGACCTGAACGGTTTCAAGAAGATCAACGATGTACATGGCCACGTCGCCGGCGACAACCTGCTGCGGAAATTCGCCACCGAAATGAAGGCCCACTTCCGCTCCACCGACGTGGTGGGCCGCTGGGGTGGCGATGAATTCCTTGTCATGATCGATTCGACGCTCGCCGAAGCGCAGGCTTCGCTCGATCGCGTTCGCAAGTGGGCCTTCGGTGAATACACCATCGAAACCGGCAAAGGTTTGGTGCAAGTACCAATGCGCGCTTCGATCGGCGTCGCGGCCTGGGACAAGAAGGAGACCATGGTGGAGCTGCTGGCTCGCGCCGATGCCGCCATGTACGCCGAGAAGAAGATACGTCACATGCCGCGCGCCATCGTGGCGTAAGGGCGTTGGTGGCTCTCAGCCAGCCCGGTGGTGAAAAACCGAAGCTATCACAGCTTTGTAGCTGAAAACAAACGAGTTCAGGATTGGCATGGATTTTGCATAACTCTCAGCGGAGGTTGAAGAGAGTTTATGAAAAAGCTCACTTTGCTGTTTGCCACCGCGTTAATGGTGCTTGCTCCGCTTGGCGCCTCGGCCAGAGTCCGGGCGCGCGTGTTTATCGGACCTCCGGTCGTGGGCTTCGGCTACGGTTATGGCTATGGCTGGAACCCTTATTGGGGTCCCGGATATTACGGTCCCCGCTACTACGTCCCCTATGACAACACGGGCGAAGTGAAGATCGATAACAACAAGCACTTCAGCGAAGCGGCGGTGTATGTAAACGGCGCTTATGCCGGTCTCGTGAAAGACAACAAGACCATGCATTTTCGGCAGGGCACCTATAAGATCGAGGTTCGTAACGGCGGACAAACGCTGTTTTCGGATCGCGTCTATGTGACCTCGGGCAAGACGATCCACATCAACCCCGCATCGTAATTACTGCGAGAGAAGTACAACAGCGCGAATGACCGCCGTCCGATTTATACGGGCGGCGGTTTTTGTTTGCTAAGGCGCTTCAGCGCTGGGCGCGGCGGCTGGCGTAGAACGCGTCGAAGAACGCGAAGCGCGCCTGATCCGGGGTCGGGATCGCGTGCGGGTCAGTGCTCATTTCCATCGATTGCGGGTTCGAGGATGAATACGCGGGCCAGGCTGGAAGCCCTGCGCTGTTCGGATTGCCGGTTTTCGCGAAGTTCACCCAGTAAGACGACATCTCGTCAGCGAGCTTGCGATCGGCGGGTTCGAACGGGCGATCCCACCTGGCGAGGGTGTTCAGCGCGTAAGGAACTTCGCCGGTGTGATGCGCGCCGTATTTTGTCTGTTCGGGCGTGCCGGGCGCCACACGGTTGAAGAAATAGAGATAGACCTTTGACGCTCCGGTCTTCGATTGAGCCTCTGCCCACGCATGGCTCTGCCACGCGAACGTCGGGATGCGTGAGAGCGCGCGCTGCGATTCCGTGGTTTCCGCCTGTGTGGCGGAGGGGAACACTTTCAGAAACTCTTCGGCGCGATCGCCATACAGGCGCGTCGCGTTGGCGCGAAATGCTTCCGGGGTGGGCGGTGGATTGAAATTTGTGCCATCGTCCGCATTCCAGCCGAGAATGGAGGGCACATCATTCTGCTGGCCTGCGGCGAAGATCTCGGCGACGCTCTTCGAAATCACGTAACCATCCACGATCGGCCCGCCGCGGCCGCCTCCGTTCTGAATGACGTCGGCAGACTTTGCCCGCATTTCTTTCAGGTTTGCCGCCCCCAGCTTGCGCTGGAAGGCGACGCCATTCGCCTCGCCCTGCTGCAGCGTCTGATTGCTGTTGAAGACGCCGCCGCTTTCCGCGATCGCCCGGCTGAACAGGCCTTTCGTAAGCGGTGACGCCACCAGATAGTTCACCGCAAACGCGCCAGCGGATTGCCCGGCGATCGTCACGTTGGAGGCATCGCCGCCGAATGCCCCGATATTCGCCTTCACCCACTGGAGCGCCGCCACCATGTCGAGCAGCCCGTAATTGCCGGATGCGTTGTGGCTGGATTCCTTCGTCAGCTCCGGATGCGCCATGAAACCGAAAATGCCGACACGATAGTTGATCACCACCACGACCAGGCCCTTCGACGCCAACCCTTCTCCGTCATAGACGGGAACGCTGGCCCCACCCGAATTGAACCCGCCGCCGTAGATCCAGACGAATACCGGGCGCTTCTCGCTAACGCGCGCCGCTCCGGTCCACACGTTCAGGTAAAGGCAGTCTTCGCTCGAGCCACCTTCCATCGCGTCTTTCGCGATGAATTCCGCGCTCCATGGACCGAACGCTCCACTCTTCCTCTGCATGCAATCGTGCTCGAAGTGATCCGCCGTCCGCACGCCCTGCCACGCCGCGGGCGGCTGCGGCGCGCGCCAGCGGAGATCTCCGACCGGGGGCGCGGCGAACGGAATTCCCTTAAAGGACGCAATGCCGTTCCGGACCACGCCGCGCAGCTCACCGCCGGCGACCTTCGTGGTATTCAACGCCGCGTGCGCACCCGATGCGGTGAGCAACGCGGCCAGTGCAAAGTATGTGGATCTCATGGTTGTCAGCAGAAACAATTTTATGAGATCGGGCGCGACAACATGAAGCCCCGCGCCCGCTGGTTCGCCCCCGCCCCTCAAAGCGGAAAAATTCCAATCAGCACCGCGACCGCGGTCATCACCAGCGAGGCGGCCAGCAGATAGCGAAAGGCGAATTTCTGATGCTCGCGGAAATCGAGCCCCGCGAGGCCGACAAGGAGGAACGGCGCCGGCGTGAGCGGACTCACGGGAAAACCAGTGGTGTGCATACCCAGCAACGCGGCCTGCGCCGTCTGCAGCGGCGGAACGCCGAGCTTTGCGGCGGTTTGTGCCAGCACCGGGAGCACGCCGAAATAGAAGGAATCGGGATCGAAGACGACGCTGAGCGGCATCGATACCAGCCCGGTGAGCAGCGGCAGATGCCGCCCGGCGCCTGCAGGCACATGAGTTACCGCGGCCTTCGCCATCGCATCCAGCATGCCGGAATCCTTCATGATGCCGGTGAAAGCGCCTGCTGCGAAGAGGATGCCGGCCATCATCAACGCAGCCTGCGCGTGCGCCGCAATGCGTTCTCCCTGCGCCTGCACACCGGGATAATTCACCTGAAGCGCGATCACGACGCCCACCATAAACACAGGGGCGGGATCGAGATGAAACCCGATCATCGCCGCGATCAGGGCCAGAGTCAGGAAAATATTGAATGCGAAGCGCGACGGCCGGCGCAGAAGCTGGCGCGATTCGTCCGCCGGGCGTTCGAACTGCATGGCGCGGGCGCTTCGCCTGTTAATTCCGAGGCGGCGCGATTCGCTGCGTCCCATCCACCACGCCGCTGTAAATACGAAGACGAGTCCCGCGGCCTGCACCGGAATCAGCGGATCGAAAATCGTGGCCACGGGAATGTGGAGAGACGCCGACGCGCGAATCATTGGCCCCGTCCACGGAAGAAAATTCACTCCGGCGGCGAGTGAAGCCGCCGCTGCCAGAACCCGCCGGCTCATCCCGAGGCGTTCGTAGAGAGGCAGCATGACAGGAACGGTGACGAGGAACGTGACTGCGCCCGAGCCATCCAGATGCACCAGCAGGGCGAGCAGCGCTGTCCCCATCACAATGCGGACCGGGTCGCCGCCCACCGCGCGCAGGATCCGGTCGATAATCGGGTCCAGCATGCCGGCGTCCGTCATGACGCCGAAGTAGAGGATGGCAAAGATGAACATGCCCGCTACGCCGGCGACGCCCTGAATTCCGTGGACCATGAACGTGCCGGTCGTGGCGCCGAATCCACCGGCAAGCGCAGCCACGACCGGCACGGCGATCAGCGCCGAAAGTGGCGTGAGAACACGGAACAGGATCAGGGCCAGCAGCAACAGGATGGTGGCGAAGCCCAGCGCGGCAAGCATGAACCGCTATGCTACCCGATCGCCAACCGGCCGCGACTCGAAGATGATACGCCGCGCCACGAGATCGTCCAGGGTGGAATCGGTCAGATCGAAAAATTTCCGCAGGGCATCGCGCGTATGTTCTCCGAGCAGCGGTGCGGGCGAAGAAGGAGCGCCGGGGGTTTCGGAGAGTTTGACCGGCGTGCCGGTCACGCGATGCCTGCCGGCGGTGGGGTGATCGAGCTCCGGAAACATCTGCCGGATCTCGCACTGCGGAAGCGAGACGACTTCCTCGAAGTTGCGCACGAGCGACGCCGGAATACCGGCGGATTGGAGCCGCGCCAGCCACTCAGCGGCGTCCGCCGCCGTGAAAGCCGCTTCGAGCCGGAGCTTCAGCGCGTTGCGGTTTCGGATTCGAAGAGCGTTCGTCGCATAATCAGGGTGCGCCGCCAGCTCCGGATTTCCGATGGCGCCGCAGAACGCAGCCCACAGTTTTTCGCTGCCAATGGCAATCGCGATCGCGCGGTCTTTCGTATGGAACACTTCATACGGCACAACGGTGGGAAACGCTGTCCCCATCGGCTTGGGAACCACCCCCGATCCAAGAAAACTCATGTAATTCGAGCTCATCGTGGAGATCATGCTGTCGAGCATCGAAACATCCACATACTGCCCGCGGCCCGTGCTTTCCCGGGCACGCAATGCGAGCAGAACGCCGATCACCGCAAACAGGCCGGCGGTCGCGTCTGTCACGCCATAGCCACAGCGGACTGATTCACCGTCTTCGGTTCCCGTAATGCTGAGTAGTCCGCTGGAACTTTGTACCACCAGGTCCATCGCGGCTTCGTCGCGCGAGGGTCCCTTCTGGCCATAACCGGAAATCGAGCAATAGATGAGCCGCGGATTACGTTGCCGGAGCGCTTCGTAGCCGAGTCCGAGCCGGTCCATCGCGCCGGGCCGAAAATTCTCGACAAGAACATCCATCTTGTCCACCAGCCGGAGACAGAGGTCCAGGCCTTCAGGCTCCTTGAGGTTGAACGAGATGCCCAGTTTGCCGCGATTGAGTCCCAGAAAAACGTGAGCTTCGCCGCCGGCAAATGGCGGCCCCCACCCGCGGCTCATGTCACCCTCGCGCGCTTCCAGCTTATAAACCTCGGCGCCGTAATCGCCGAGCAGCAGCGTGCAGTAAGGGCCGGCGAGGGCGTGTGAAAAATCCAGAACTCGAATTCCCTGCAAAGCGGAGGTGGGAGGCATGCTATTTCAGAACGTTGCCGGCTTCGGCCTGGCTGACGAGGCGGTCTGCGTCTTCCTGTATAAGAAACCGCTCTTTCACAAGCTGCTGCGCGGCGGCTTTTACCCTGGCGACATATCCCTCATGCGTACCGTATCGTTCTTCAATAGAGGGGCGCGGATCGCCAGTCGCTTCGCGCTCGGCCTTCGTACGGGGGAATGGGATCATGCCACCCGCAAAGCCGCAACCACGGCCCTTCAGATAGCCCGACGCCGTCACGTTCCAGCCGAGATACGTGGCAAGCGGCGCCTGATGCAGCACACTCGGAATGCCGCCGATTTCGTTGCCGTCCGTATCGGTTTTCGGAACCAGCATGGGAATGGTGCGGCGAATGACGGGCGGCTCAAGCGAAATCACGCCCGAAAGGTCGTTGTACTGAAAAGCCTGCCCCAGGTCATATTCGTAAAACGTATTGATGAGATCATCCGGCAGCGGATAGCCGGGAATCGCCGGGAAGCCCATGGCAGCGCGCTGCGGTGGAACCAGCTCACCACGGTCGAGCCGTGGATACCGGCTCTCCGGCGGCGCGATATTTTTCACCACCCAGTCGATCAGGGCGCGGCGCAGAGCGCGCATCGGTTCGGCGGTGGAGTTTGGATTATCCGGCAGCACGCAACCACGGCCTCCGCCGGCATTCGGGGCAGCCACCTCAAATCCGCCGCGGCCACCGCCATGGGTCACGCCCGGGAAATAATAGCGGCGCACATTCGCGGGCAGAGGAATATCCGTATCAGCGCGCGTTCCCACAAGACCGGGCGACATGCGCAGGCCCCAGAATTCGGTCGCGCCGAACGTCTCCATGATTTTGGGGCACGTCTTCGTCGCGAGGCACCGGTCAAGCAATCCCGCCGCCGCCCGGCCGCGTTCCTGATCGCGATAATCACTCCACCAGAGCACCCCTTCGCTGCCCGGCTCGTAGAGGCTCGCGGCGCCGCCGGGAACCGCGAACCGGAAGTTCAGCGGATTCTGGCGCGCGGCAATGTTTGGATTCGCCCCATCCCAGACGATGCGCTTCTCTTCGTCCTGATTGAAGCCGAGGTTGATGAAGGTCTTAATGAAGTTGCCCGATTGCGACGTGCCGAACGCGATCGAATGATGAATCTTCGCGCCGAGCGGGTTCGCCGTGCCCGCGTCATCCTGCGAAGCGTATCGGAAAAATGAAACAATGTCGCGCGTGGCCGCGGCTCCGATCGCCAGCACGAGCGGGTCCTTCGCGGTATAGACGACGCGATACATCCGATCGGGCTCGAATCCGTCTTTCAGGCAGATCTTCGTTGAATCCGGCGCCCCCGGAAACGGCGTCTTCGAACAATCCGCGAATGCCCAATCGCCCGCGCGGACTGGAATGACTTCGCCGTCTTCAGAGACCTGGCGCGTCAGCCGCGCTTTCGATGTGTCGAGACTCACCGGTCTTTGGTATCGTAGGCCCGCGAAGCCGCCCTCCAGCGAGGCGGTCGAACTGCCCGCGGGAAGATTCATCAGGCTCATCATCACGGGGCCGGTGATCGATGAGCCGTCAGCGTTCTTCGCGATCGGCACTGTAATCGTTTCGAGATTGGGCCGCGGCGTCAGATCGCCCTGCCATCCGCTGCTCAGCATGGCGTCGCCCTCGTTCTGTTCGTCTTCCGAAAGGCGCGCGTTCAGTGGCGAATTCCCTCGATTGGGAACTTCATAGACCAGCACGCCACTACGCTTCGCCGGATCCGTGGCGAACAGCAGTGTAAACGTGGCGGAATATTCGACTCTGCCGCGCGCGTTGCGCGGCGCCAGTTTCAGATCCTGAATGATGGCGTTCTGCGGGAGCTTCGGATCGAGTTCGCCCTCGAAGTGGCCGGTGACACGCGTGTACGCGCCGGCGGCCTGCGTGTGCTCGATAACCAGCTTCGCGACGCGTGCGTCCGAAACGCCCGCAATAAGAAGAAGAGCAAGAAAGGAGCAGGAGATTCTTCGCATAAAAAGCTCAGCGCGGCGGCGCAACGCAGGCGAAACTCGCCGCATCGTCGATATCGCCATTTCCTTGTCGGCGCGCTACCTGTGGATAGGGGCAGAGCGGTCGGGTGCGATCGATTTTGCCCGCAACCCTATGGGCCGCCACAATGCGATCCGGGGCAGCGTCCTTTGTGACCCATGCATCGAGCGCGGCAAGCGGATCGAAAACGGATGGGCCAGGTCCGCCCTGGCAGTGACCCATGCCGGGAACCATGAACAAACGTGCGAAATCGCTGCTACGGCCACCAACCGCGCGCTGCACCGCGTCGAAATACTGGATCGTGTCTTCCGGCGGCACCACCGGATCAGCCCAGCCCTGATAGAGGATCAGCTTTCCCTGGTTCGCGCGAAATGGACGCAGGTCCGCGTTGAGAGCGGAAGTCTCCGCAAGCTCTTCATCCGCCCATTGCACGTCACGGTCGAAATCGAAAGTCGCGGGCGCCCACTTCAGATCGCCGAAGAGCCAGAGCCGCCAGAAATCCACACGCGCCGGTTCTGCATGACCGACAAAATAGCCGCGCCACCCGGCTTCGGTACCGGGAACCCAGCCGGGAAAGATCCGCTCGTGGGTGCGTGGATTGATCGCCCCGTCATATACCTTGCGTACCGCGGCGGCCTGCCGCGCAGTCAGGCATTCCGGGCCGTCGACGGATTTGCAAAGCAGTGTCGCGGGATCGAAGTGACAGCGGCGCGGATCGTCAATGAGACCGTCCTTCACACCGTCCATCGCATCGCACCGGGCAATCACCGCACGAGTAATCATCGGAAGCTTCGCAGCGGGCAAAATCTCCGCGCCATTCTCATGCGTCGCAAGCCACGACCACAGGAATCCGATATTGAGATGAATGCGATCGTTGCCCGGATCGCCCGCCACGATACCGTCGTAATCCGCCGGGAAACGCTGCGCTTCGGAGAGCGCCTGCTGCCCTCCGGTGGAACAACCGCTGAAGTATGCTTTCCCCGGAAATTTTCCGTAATAGTTCCGGGCCGTCAGTTTGGCGACGTCGGTCATCACGTGAACCGCGCGCCACGCCCAGTCGGCGATCTTCTCCGGATGTCCCTGGCCGAACCGAAGATCGTCTCCCGGATGACCGGTGTCGGAGCCCGCGACCGCGTATCCCTCGTTGAGCGCCGCCTGCATGGCGGGGATGCTGAGAGCGCCGGAATACCCCCCATTTCCTGTACCGAGAAGTTTTCCGTTCCAGGAAGCAGCGGACGGAAGCCAGACCTCTATCTGTATTTCAGAATCCGCGCCGGGCCGGGCCACTGCTTTCACGCGGCAGAATTCACTGGGCGCCCTGGAGGCAACAGAGGAAGTGATGGTGACTCCGGGCATCGAAAGCGCCGTCAGGTCTTCACACGTTGCCGCGATGGCGGGGCAAGCCACGAAAAAGCCAGCGAGAAGGATGCGCAGACGTGAAACCAAGTTTCAATGATATGTCCGGGCCATTCCTTCAGACAATTGACATATTTCTATCTCTTTAATAGTGATTCCCTATAAGTGATTCAGGGCCCTGCACGACGCCGTCAGAGTTCGGATGAAGCTGGCCGCGGCCGGTGACAGCGATCGCGCGGCGCTGCGCGCCACCACGATCCTGCGCGTGAGCCCCGGATGATTCAGGATGCGCGACCGCACGCCGCGCAATTCCTCCACTTCAAGCGCCGATGACGGCAGAAAGCTGATCCCCAGGTTCGCCTTCACCATTCCTACCGCCGTCGACATATAGGTCACCTCGTACGCGGGAACGGGAAAATGCCCCATGGATTCGAATGCCCGGTTCACCAGCGCTCGTACGCTGCTTTGCCGGTCCATCAGGATCATGGGGAGACCGGTGAGCTGCTTTAGTGAAATCGCGCGCTGTTTTTCGAGGGGCGAGCCGGGGGCGAACACCACACGCATACGGTCGGTGAACAGCGGAGTTGTGAGGATATCCGTCTCCGCGTCAGGAAAGCTGCCCACCCCGAAATCGGCTTCCTCGCTTTTCACCATTGCCAGCACGCGCTGCGCCACTACTTCCCGCAGCACCACCGAAACACCTGGCGACTCCTCGCGGAATCTCCCGATAACACGCGGCAGGATAGTCGCGCTGATCGAGGGCAATGCGGCAACCGTGACCAATCCGCGGGTTCCCGTCGCAAGATCCCGCGCATTCAGCACCACCGAATCGACTTCCCGTACGAGCCGTTCAATCACCGGCATCAGCTCACGTCCAATCTGCGTCAGGCGGACGGAGCGTGTGCTGCGGTCCAGCAGACGAACGCTGAGGGTCTCCTCAAGCTGCCGAATCTGAACAGTCAGTGAGGGCTGCGAGATGTGGAGCGCCTGCGCGGCGCGAGTGAAATTACCGGTGCGCGCGATGGCGATCAGGGCTTCCAGATGACGGAGATTCAGACTGGCGGACATATTGGCTTATTGTCGAATACTATAACTGCGATCGTATTTTTCGAATTGCCTTCACATTGCCGGGGGGCATACCATGGTTGCGGTTCAATTCCATGAAGCTGACTTATTTTGCTGCGGCCTTTCTGGCGCTGACATTTCCCGCGTTCTCCGCGCAGGATGTTGTGAAAACTGCATCGGGCTCACTTGAAGGAACAGGCCGCCAGCCGTCGGGCGTTCGCGAATTCAGAGGCGTTCCCTTTGCCCAGCCACCGGTCGGCAGCCTGCGCTGGAAAGAGCCACAGGCCCTGAAGCCATGGAGCGGTATTCGCGAAGCGAAGCAGTTCGGCCCGCGCTGTATGCAGCAGGCTGTCTTCGGCGACATGGGTTTCCGCTCGAACGGCATGAGCGAAGACTGCCTCTATCTCAATATCTGGACGCCCGCCAGGTCCGCCAATGACCGGTCGGCCGTACTCGTCTACTTCTTCGGCGGAGGCTTCGTCGCGGGCGATGGCTCGGAACCGCGCTATGACGGCGAAAGCCTCGCGGCAAAAGGCATCGTTACTGTCACGGTGAATTACCGGCTGGGGGCATTCGGCTTTATGGCGCATCCGGAGCTCAGCAAAGAGTCTCCGCGTCATGCATCGGGCGACTACGCTTATCTCGACCAGAGCGCGGCGCTTCGCTGGGTACACGACAACATCGCTGGCTTCGGCGGCGATCCGCGTAGAATCACAATCGCGGGCGAATCGGCGGGCTCCATTTCGGTGAGCGCTCAGATGGCGTCGCCTCTTTCGAAGGACCTGATTGCCGGCGCGATTGGCGAAAGCGGTTCGATTCTCGGCGCGCTCCCGCCCGTGTCTCTCTCGCAGGGTGAAGCCGAAGGCGTGAAGTTCATGGCGGTCACCGGCGCTTCCGATATCGCCGGCATGCGCGCCATCCCCGCGGACAAGCTGCTCGAGATGGCCGGACGCCGCGGCGGCCCGCGCTTCGATGCCGTGATCGACGGGCACTTTTTCCCCGAAGCCCCTCTGACGATTTTTCAGGCCGGCAAACAAGCGCACGTGCCGTTGTTAGCTGGATGGAATTCCGAAGAGATGAACGCCGCCATGGTGCTGGGCCGCGACTCCGCCACCCCGGAAAATCTGACAAAAAATATCCAGCGGCTGTACGGAGACCACGCCGGCGAGGTGTCAAAGGAATTCGCTGCCTCGAATGAGGATGAAGCCCGCGACGCCGCCACTGAGCTGGCGAGCGATCGCTTCATTGCGCTGAGCACGTGGAAGTGGGTTGATCTTGCGATAAAAACGGGCGGCAAATCGGTCTACCGCTATTATTTTTCCCGTGCCAGACCCGGCATGCGGCCGGAGATGGGAAACGCGACGGCAGGACTGGCGGGAGGGGTGACGAGGGGCGGGAGGGGCGCTCCAGCGGCCCTTCCCCCGGCGCCTCGCGGCGCTGTACACTCGGCGGAAATTGAATACGCGCTCGGCAATCTTGACAGCAACAAGGTCTACGCCTGGACGCCCGACGATCGCAAAGTATCCGACGTCATGGAGCGCTATTTCGCGAATTTCATCAAGACCGGCAATCCGAACGGCACGGGGGCGCCCACGTGGCCGACGGCAAACGCCGGCGGTCAGGCGCACTACGTTCAGATCGATGTTGACACGCGCGAACAGACATCGCGGCATGAAGGCCGTTTCACCGTCCTCGATAAACTGGCCGCGCAGCAATAGCGTCGGCCACTTCCTGTTCAACCGGCGCCTGGCCGGAAATTCGCAATGGCGGTGCCGCTGTGGGGAACCCGGCGTGTTCCGCATCAGCCCTTCGGGGTTTCCTAATTCCATGTGCAGGCAGTCTCCACCGAATCCGGCTATCCCGTCAGGGCGGATCTGGCGGCTAACCGTGTTTTTGGCAATCGTTTAGCCACGCACGCCTCAATCCTCGCGGCGGACATTGCGGGGTTCTGGGCAGCGTTTATGGCGGCAGTCGTGATCCGTCACGCGTTGGGAGGCCAGTTTTCGGTAGCGGATTACGCCGGGTTTGTTCCCCTGCTGCTCGGGTTTACCGTGGTCTATGCCGCAATGGGGCTGTATCCGGGAGTCGGGCTCCATCCGGTGCGGGAGTTGCGCGGCATCGTCTACGCGAACTCCGTCGTCTACCTGGCGATGATGGCGGGGACGTTCCTCTCCAAGACCGGTATGCTGTTTTCGCGCCTGGCTTTTACGGGCGCATGGGGGCTGAGCATCGTGCTCGTGATTCTGTTCCGGAATCTGGTGCGGTCGGGGCTGGCGCGGAAGAAGTGGTGGGGAATTCCGGTGGTGGTGTTTGGCGCCGGCCGGGCTGGACGCCGGGTGGTGGATTTGCTCGGGGCGCAGCCTTCGCTTGGGTTGAAGGTGGCTGTGGTGCTGGATGACGATCCGGCGACACATTCTCTCGGCTCCCTTGCGCTGGCGCCGCTGCTGGCGGATCAGTACGGGCTGAGCTATGCGATCGTCGCGATGCCGGGCGTGGGAATCGAACGGCTGCACGAAATCCTGCGGCGGTATGCGCATCGCTTCCGGCATTTTCTGGTGATACCGAATATTGCCGATCTGGGGATGCTTTGGGTTTCGACCCGCGACCTGGGGGGCGTGCTGGGTCTGGAGATGTCGCAGAATCTGTTGCACACAGCGCCACGCCTGGCGAAGCGAATGGTGGATGTATTTCTGGCACTGCTCGCGGGCTTGCTGCTGGCGCCGCTTCTGATCGTTATCGGCGCGCTGGTTCGCCTGACGTCGCGCGGTCCGGTTTTTTATTCGCAGCATCGCATTGGAAAAGACCGGCGTGTATTTCGCACCTGGAAGTTCCGCACCATGGTATGGGATGCCGACCGGCTGCTCGAAGAATATTTTGAACGGAATCCGGCTCGTCGGCTGGAATGGCGGGTGAATCGTAAGCTGCGCGACGATCCGCGGCTGACGCCGGTGGGAGGTTTCCTTCGTCAGTTCAGCCTGGATGAGCTGCCCCAGCTCTGGAACGTTTTTCTCGGAGAGATGAGTCTGGCGGGTCCGCGCCCCATTGCGGCGGATGAGCTGGTGCGTTATGGAGAAGGGATCGAGCTCTATACAAAGGTGCTGCCAGGCATCACGGGGCTGTGGCAGGTTTCCGGCAGGAATGATACGACATACAGCGAGCGCGTGCGGCTGGACGAATATTACGTTCGAAACTGGTGCATCTGGATGGATCTGTGGATTCTGGGCCGGACACTACGCTGCGTGGTTACGCGGCGGGGCGCTTATTGAGAGAACACACGCAGCGGCGGCAGATGGGGTTCGTTGCTATATCGAGCTGCTGGCGGAATGCGATGGCCTGCGGACCGTTGAGAACGTCGCGCAGAGTGGTCCCACTGGTGAGACGCCCGATTGCTGGTTGAAAAAAGCACGGACGCACCGCGCCGTCTGCTTCGATCACGGCCGAAACCCAGGGGGCATTGCAGACCGGCGATTCGAATTCGCCGCAAAAGTGGCGGGCGATGCGCAGAAGTTTCGCTGATGTTTCGGCGATGAATCCGCCGCATTCGCCGGTGTCAATCAGACGATTGATTTCTTCGTTGAGGAGCGTAGGATCGGGTGCGACATCCGGCTTTGTGGCCGGCCGGCGATTGAAGGCATCCGAAGTGAGGTCAGCGGCCAGGTAAGAGATTGAATTCAGACCAAGGCCGTGCGCCGCGCGCCAGGTGTCGAGGAGCGCGGCGGCGTTTTCGCGCTGCACCGTGCAGCGGGCCGCAATAGGAAACTCGGGCCGGAGTGCGCGGAGACATTCGATGCCACAGCGCAGGCGGTCAAAGGCACGATGGATACGGCGGATGCGATCGTGAACTGGCGCCGGGCCGTCCAGCGAGACGATGAGGTCATCGAAGTCTTCGATGATTTGAGGGGCATAACGCTCGAGCAGCAATCCGCTGCTGAGCAGCGTCAGGCGGATGCCGCGCTCGCGCAGGGGGACGCACAGGCTGTGGAGATCGGAGTGCATCAGTGCTTCGCCGCCCGTGAAAACGACCCACTCCACCCCGAGCCCCTCGATACTTTTGAGTTCAGCTTCGAGCTGGGGCCGGGTGATTTCCTGGGCCGTGTCGCGTTTCCAGATGTCGCACATCACACATCGGCAATTACAGCGATTGTGAGGGTTGAGGACCAGGACCGGGAGTTTTTCGATAACGGGCGAGAGTGTCATGCGGCGACGCGCCTCCCGGCGAGCGCGAAGGAAGGCCCCAGTGCGGCGCTTGTCTCCCGCCAGAGAGCGGCGACATCAACGTCCACGCAGAACGCACCGCGTCCTTCCACGTCGATCCGATTCAATGAGGCATGTGACGCAAGATTACCGGCGAGGAGACGAATGCGCCCTTCCACTATTGCCATCAGCGGCCGGAGGTCCAGCAGCGCCTCGGCTGGCGTCTGGCCGTGATCCTCGACCGCGATGAGGTCGGCGACGCTGCCCTCGCGAATTTCGCCTTCACCCTCCGTCAGACGAAGGACAGATGCCGCATCCGTGGTGACCATGCGGTAAAGACGTTCGCAATCGATGCCGAGCGAGTGCGCGGTACGCAGTTCATCGGCCAGGTCGCCGGGGGACGTCAGCGCCGAGTCGGTACCGAGGGCGATCGGGATGCCGGAATCGAGAACGTCCTGCGAGAGCGTTCGGCCGTAGACGGAGAGATTGGAGCCGGGACACCACACGATGGAACAGCGGTGCTCGCGCAGCAGCGAGATTTCACGCGTGCCCGCGGCGAGGGCGTGCACCAGCACCGTATGCGGAGCGAGGACGCCGAGCTCATGCAGCCGCGCGATCTCCGATGCGGCCTTCGCATCGGTGCCTTCGGCGGCATGGACAATGAACGGAAAACACGCCGGTGCAGCGCGGAACCGCGCGGGGAGATCCGGGCTGAAATCGAACGAATGAGCCCATGCGAAGCGGCGCAGCACACGCACGGGGAAACGGGCGTTGAAGACGTCTTGCTCAAACGGGTTATGGTGCGCCACTGTGGTGACACCGCTCAGCAGATTGCGGAGCCCGCCCCAGTAAAGACGAACTTGTTTCGGAACAGCCAGATGTTCGCGGACCGGCGATCGCGAAGGCCGGTAAATGTCCGCGGCCCACTGCCCGGCATTGGTGTACAGATGACTGCCGAGTTTTGGAAAGAGGTTGAATTCCAGGTGATCGTGCGCGTTGATGAGGCCGGGCAGGAGCAGAAGGCCCCGCAGGTCGAAATCGGTCTCGGCCGGTGCATCGAAGCAGATGCGGCCGTTGCGGATAGTGACATCCCGCCGCGCGGTTGTGCGCGGACCGGTCGCGACTCTGGCTCCGGTCAGGCGCATTCTTCACGAATCCAGCTTGCCGCGAAGAGAGCGGGTGTGCGGGCGGCATCTTCAAACAGCATTCGTTTTCCGGCGGCCTCGAAGTGGACGAGCTCCGGCAGGTCGAAGGCAGCTTCGATGGTCCACTCCAGTCTCATATGCGCTGCCCGTGCGGTTTGTTCCAGATCACCGCGGCCGTGGTAGTAGTGATCGATGTTCCACGTTTTTCCGCCGCTGTGAAAGGAACGCTTCCAGCCTTTGAGCATGGCGGAAGGATGCAGGTCACTTACGATCATGCGGCGCGATACGCGTGCGAGCTCACCGAAGGCGCCTGCCGCGAACGGAAGATAGCTGAGGGCGAAGGAGCAGAGCGCGAGATCCGCAAATCCGGAGCGGAACGGAAGCGCACGGAGATCGCCCTGAATCAAACGGCCGCACAGCGCGGTTTTTCGTGCTGCCATGGCGAGCATGCGGGGCGACGAATCGATACCGAACGCATGCGCGCCCATCGCGGAGGCAATCGACATCCAGCGCCCGGTACCGCTGGCCGCGTCGATCACGATTTTCTGCGCGAGATCGCCCAGGCGCGGCAAAAGCACGCGGGTTTCGAGCGCGAGAAGGGGATTGGGGTCGGCGTCATAGCGTTCCGACCAGATCTCATAACCCTGTTCGGCGGTAACCGTCATCAGAGACTCTCCCACCGGGGTTTGCGTAATGAAACGAAGCGATGCGCCCATTCGAGCTCAAAGGGCATCGCGTAAACGCCGAGCGAGTAGCGCCATGAGCTTAGCGATTGCAGCAACAAGCGGCCCCATTTCGGCAGGTGCACATCCTGAATGGTGGGCCAGCGGGAGTTGATCACGAGCTCAAAATTATCGATGCGGCGGCGAACGGCGCGGGGCAGCCACGGCAACTGCGGGTCCTGGCGGATGGTGAAGTTGAGCCAGCGGCCGGTGGCCCATTCGTCGGGCGTGGAGGGAAATTGAATTTTGCCTTCCACCCCTCCATACATACCTCCCGGATTCGGCACCGGAATGTAGTGCTGGATGATGATCTCGGCCTCGGGATTGAGCCGTTTAATCTTTCGAACGAAGCCGATGGTGTTGCGGGTGTCCTCCGCGGGATTGGCGGGATCGCCGACGACGAAGGAGAATTCCGGAATAATGCCGAAGTCGCGAATGCGGCGCGCCAGTTCCAGAGTCTGAGCCGAGGTGATCTGCTTGTTCATGCTGGCGAGAGCGGCGTCCGAGCCGGATTCGGCGCCGAAGAAGATCATCGTTGCGCCGGATTCGCGCAACGCGCGCAGCGTGGCATCCGAATAGCGGAGGAAGGCGTCGATGCGGCCTTCGGCCCACCAGCGCAGGCCGAGTGGCGCGATGAGGTCCGCCTGCTCGCGGGCATGGCTTTCGTTCAGGAAGAAATTGTTGTCATAGAACTGCACGGCGTCGATGCCGTAGCGGTCCCTGAGGCTGGTGAGAACCGCCGCGGTTCGCTGCGGCGTTTCGGTCTTCTGCCGCCCTTCGAAGATCGGCACGACACCGCAGAACCGGCAGTGATAGGGGCAGCCGATGCTCGCCTGATGAACCGCCGTGCGGCGGCCGAGAAACGTAGGGAGCAAATATTTTTCAACCGGGAGCCGGTGATAAGGGAGCCAGGGGAAATCGTTCGGCGAACGCAGCGGCCGCATGGCATTGTGGACGTGGAGCCCGAAAGCGTCCGTGAAGGAGAGCCCCGGAACACCTGAAAGCGCGCGTTTGCCACGCAACGCATCCCGCAATTCGAGAAAGGTTTCTTCCCCCTGGCCGCGGACGCAGTAATCAACGTAGCTGGCGTTGAGCGCGGCATCGGTATAAAGCGACGGGAAGTAGCCGCCCCAGACGATCGGTACGTTCGGATGAAGTTTGCGGAATTCGCGGCAGAGGGCAATCGCCGCGACCATCTGCGGGCCGGGCATCACGGACACCGCGAGCATCTCGATCCGGTTCGTGGCGGCCAGCGTCTCGAGCGTCGTGCCGGGATGCGGATCGAGATTGCCGTCGACAATCGCATACTCTTCACGGCCTTCGAGCACGGCGGCAATCGATAGAATCGCCAGCGGGAAGCGCCGGTTTTTCTCCTTGCCTGTGCGCGGGTGCAGGAGAAGGATCATTGAAATCGCCCCACCAGGATGAAGAAGCGCGATGGCGGGCGGCATCCTTTGCGCCGCGCCTGCCACGGACGAAGTGCCCAGCGCCAGCCGTACCACGGATACGAGCGCTGCCATTCGATCGAGAGTTCGCCGGCGAGTGAGGTGAGCAGCGGCTCGTCGAGATACTCTATGCTGCCGAGCGATTCGGACCGGAATCCGTAAGTGCGGGCGAAGAATTCCTGACGCTCGGCGCGCATCTGTTCACCATGGTTCGGGTGCTCGTAGACCGGGGAGTCGATCACGACGAAGCAGCCGTGTGGGCGCAGACAGCGGCGCACTTCGGTCAACGTGCGGCGGTAATCGGAAGAGTAGTGGAATGACGAATTGAAGATTGCGATGTCGATCGATTGGTCCTGGAAAGGGAGCACGTTAAATTCGGCGGTGACACCGTCGGGACGGGTTTCATAATTCCGCAGCGCGCCGAGGCCGTCGAGCGGATCGGTGAAGATATCGATGGCGATGGGACGATGGCCGCGTTGGAGCAGGCGGTTCGACATCCAGCCGTTGCCCGCGCCGAGATCCAGAATGCGCAGGGGACGCTTTGACTGGCGCTCCAGATCATGCAGAATGACGCGCTCGAAGTAGCGATAGCTGCGCGACCGGATTTCCCACTGGCGGGCATTACGGTCACTGAGGTCCCGAAAGGGAAGCGCGCGATAGTATGCCGGATCCCCTGAGCCTCGCCCTTCAGCGCGGCGAATGATGGCATACTGTTCGAGGAAAGTGCGGCGCGCGGCGGGATCTATCAGCATGGCGGCGCCTTTCTGAACAGCAGAAGACGATGATCGCTGAAGACGCGAATGAGCGGCAGTGACGCGAGGCGGCGGTCGAGATTGGCGAGACGCCGAATGGTTGAGGTCGAAAGGCCTGTCACGTACGACGGCGGAACGGTAAGACCGATGCCGTGCCATGAGTGGAGTGCGAAGTCTGGCGCGAAGGCGCGGCGGACGCCTTCGATTGTGGGATAGAAAACGCGCCGCGAGAGAGAGGAGGCCGCTTCGCCGCTCCAGCGCCGTGTGGCCCGGGCGAGATCACCCCGCAGCAGATACCAGGCCGTTTCCCAGGCGCAAATACGTCCCAGCAAACAGATGGCGAGCCATCCGCCCGGCTGCGTCAGACGAGCCAGCGGCTCACGCAGGCGCGCGAGATTTTCCACGCAGTTCAACGCACCAAAATTCGAGAGGACGCCGTCAAACGATCCTTGGAGAGTGCCGAGATCCTGGGCGCGCCTTACGCTTGCGTCTACGCCACGTCCGCGCGCGATTCGAATCATTTCCGGCGACACGTCAATTCCGGTGACGCGAGCGCCGCGCATCTGCAAAGCCAGCGCGTCGTCGCCGGTTCCACAGCCGATGTCAAGTATTTGGCTGCCGGCGGAGAACAGGGGGTCGATGCGCCGCCAAACCGCCTCGCGTTGCATTTCGCCGGCGGGCGTGTCGCTCCAGAGAGTCTGATAGGAAGTCGCAACGCGGTCGAAATGGGTGGCTGTCACACTTCCACCTCAGCCGCGGTCAGAGTAAGATTCCGGCGCGCATCCGCGATGCGCGCGGCGTCGGGAACATTCGCCATTTCACTGCGAAGCAAATCGTCCGCATAGCGGTAGAAGTTCCTGGAGTGACGGCCGCGAATGGTTGCCTCGCGATCCGTAGTTTCACGCCAGGCACCGCCTGGCACGACGCGATCCGCGACCTTCTCGAAGTAGGGCGTACCTTTAATCGGGTAGGAGATCGTCGTCAGGAACACGTCGGGCCGGCACAGCTTCACCAGGCCGACCGTGGCTTCCACATCTTCGACCTGCTCACCGTCGTAGCCCCACATGAGGAACATGCCGGTTTCGATGCCGCGTGCTTTGCAGAGCGAAACCGCCTGCTGCACCTGTGCGAGAGTCACACCGCGCTGCATCGCATCCAGAATGCGCTGCGATCCGCTTTCCGAACCGATCCAGACACGTGAGCAGTTCAGGCGGGCGAGGAGATCGGCGGCGCCTTCATTGATGCGGTCCGCACGCGTGATGCATTCGAACGGAATCGTGATCCTGCGGCGGGCGAGTTCATCCGCGTATTTTTCAAGCCAGCCGTGATGGATGGTGAAGACGTCATCCGCCATCCAGAGCATGTCGGGCTGATGGCGGTCGAGAATCCATTCGATTTCGGCGGCGACGGCGGCTGGCGATCTCCGGCGATGGGAATGGCCATAGACCGAATGACTGCACCAGTTGCAGCGATAAGGGCAGCCGCGCGCGGTAATCACCGAAATGGAAGACTTGCCGTGATGCTCGCGCCAGGTGCGAAGATAGCGGGGAATATCGACACGCTCGCGGTCCGGCCAGGGCTGCGCATCGAGATCTTCGAGCAGACGCGGCGAACCTGTATCCGCGAGACCGTTGCCAGTCTGAAAAATCAGCCCCGGGATGGTGGGCCACGCCGTGCGTGCGAAATCGGCGAGCATCAGCTGCTCGAGCGAATTCTCCGCTTCGCCTTTCACGATGAGATCCGCGCCCGCCGCGAGAAATTCCCCGGCGTAGTTCGCGGGCTCGGGACCACCCAGCATCGTGATCCATCCCGCTTCCTTCGCCGCAGCCATGATACGGAGCACGTTGGGCCGCGTCATGAGATTGCCGTAGATCCCGAGCACCCCCGCCGGCCCACGCTGAAGCAGCGAAATCAGCTCCGCCAGCGTGCCGAAAGTCGAATCGTAGATCTCCACTTCAAAACCCTGCGCCCGCAGATGCGAGGAAAGATAGAGAATCCCCAGCGGCACATAGGGCTTCATGATCTTCTGCTCTTTGGGATCTTCGGCGATGAAATAGCCGTGGGTCAGCAGCAGACGCATCACGCGACCTCAGCAAGCCGGGCGGAATCGCGCAGCGCATAGACTGCGTCCCAGCGCGGCCGAGCCTCACCGCGCACCTCTGCATGAATCGCATTCGCCAGCTCCCGATAAAACTCCGTGGACCACGGCCCGCGATACAGCATCCGAAGATCGCCGCTGTCTTTCCAGTTCGACCGTGAACTCAATTGCGAAGCCACAATCTGATGGAAGCGCGTGTTGGGAAGTGGATAGGAAACCGAGATTCCCACATCGTCAGGCGCGGTCTCACGTACCATGCGGATCGTCTGCTCGATTTCCTCCCACTCTTCGCCGGGATAGCCGAACTGCAGGAAGAAGCACGCGTGAATTCCTTCGCGGCCCAGATTCTCCCGCGCGTTGTAAATATCGGCGACGGTGATGCCTTTCTCCATCGCATCGAGAATCTTCTGCGAACCCGATTCCGCGCCCATCCAGACCTCCACACATCCGGCGCGTCCCAGAGCGGCCGCGGCGTCCGCCGTCATGAGATCGCAGCGCGATTGCATTTTGAATGGGATGGTGGCGCCCAGGCGGCAGACCTCATGGGCAAACTCCGCGGTCCAGCGGCCGGAAAGAGCGAAGATATCGTCCGCAAACCAGATGTGATCGGGACGAAAGGCGTCACGGAGCAGCGCCATCTCAGCCGCGACCGCCCGAGGCGAACGCGCGTGGTACCCGTTGCCGTAGATCGGTTTCGCGCACCAGTTGCAGCGAAACGGGCAGCCGCGGCTGGAGGCCATGTTGAGTGAGAAGTATCCGTGCGCCAGAATCCACGCCTCGCGATAGCGGTCTATATCAACCAGATCCCATGCGGGCAACGGCAGAGAATCGAGATCGGAGCGTGGAACACGCGGCGGCCCGAAATGTACCGAGCCGTTGGAGCTCCGGCAAATGACGCCGGCGATGGTTTCCGGAGCCCGGCCCTGCGCGTAGTCGAGCAGAGCATCTTCCACTTCGCCGCGGATCACGGCGGAAAATCCGGCTTCCAGATAAAGCAGCGCATGGTCGGCCGAATCGGAGCCATGTACAATTGCCGGAATTCCCGCCGCCCGCGCACGCTCCGCGAACCAGAGCGAAAGCTCGCGGTTGTGCAGCAGGCACATCTTCGTCAGGAAGTTGAAATCGTCATCGCAGACCACGACCAGCCACGGCCGCTCGCGCTCGAGCATCCTCTCGAAATTGCGGCGTACGCTCGCTGGTGTTTCTTCAAGCGTGGGATCGAAGAAGCAAACAGGCAGACCGCTGCTCCGCAACATCGCGGCCGCGAGCAGCGTTTGAAGCGGCGGATAAGGCTGCATCCGCGCCACCTGCTTCGCATCCGAGCGCACGTGGTTGGCGTGCGTAAGAAGAACCGGACTTAGCATGTGACAACTTCCGATTCGAGGCGCTGCGCATCCACTTTCGGCTTGGGCGGAGCGATCCGCTTCGACACCCACTCCTTCGCTTTCAGGTCGAACGGGATGGAATAAAAGTCGTGATCGAGACGCCAGCGTGCGGTCACGCCGATCATGCCATGGACGACGCGCTCCAGGCCGTTTGTCTGCCGCACGCCGATCGGGATGCGCTTGAACGCGAGCCGGAGATATTCGCGCATCACCTGGAGCTCGCGATGCTTCCTGCCCTTAAGCCACGGGAGGACCGTGTAGCGCGGGAAAAAATCTGCCCAGCCCTCCAGCGTTTTCGGCACATCGATGCCGAGCTCGAACGCGCGCTGCATCACGGGGGCGCCGGGATAAGGAGTGAAGATGTTCGTCCAGAACTCGGCGCCGGGGTACCTGCGGCAGATCTCCATGATCATGCGGATGGAATCGCGGCGGTCCTCCTCTTCCTCGCCGGGGAAGCCGAAGATCATGTTGAAGGATGGCCGAATACCTGCTTCGGTCAGGCGCGCCGCCGCTTCATACACCGTTTCGACCTTCTGAAAAGTCTTATTCATCAGATGCATGACTTTGCGCGACCCGCTGTCCGCACCCTGCGCGACCTGGGAGAGCCCGGAGCGCTTCAACAGCTTCAGCTCTTCGACAGTGAGCCGATTGACGAGATTGGTGGAGGCCTGAATGCTCCAATCGAACTTCACGCCACGCCGCAGAACGCCTTCCGCGATGCCGACGGCACGGTCGCGATCGACCAGGAAGTTATCGTCGACAATCCAGAGCAGCGTAAGACCGTAGCGGCTCACCAGATCCGTAGTCTCCCCCGCGACCTGCTCCGCATCGAGCGCATTCCACTTGCGGCCGTAGACCGCTTCGTTCGTGCAGTAGGCGCAGCTGTATGGACACGCGAGGCTTGACGTGTACATTGCCCAGCGTCGTCCGCAGACGCGTTCATATGCGTCGAAGTCGGCGAGGTGGTAGGCCTTGGGAGGCATCTCGCGGATTGGTCGAAGTGCTCGCGAGGTGTTGAACTGGAGGCGTCCGCTCTCGTCCTTGTAGCCGACACCGGCCACCCCCTCCACCGATTCGCCCGCACGAATGCGGTCCACCACTTCGAGGAATGCGTCCTCGCCCTGGCCTTTGACGACGATGTCAACGCAATCGGCGGCGAGTGTCTGATCCGGAAGCAGCGACGGATGCCAGCCGCCGAGCACCACCGGCTTATCCGGATAGCGAAGCTTCACGGCCCGGGCAACCCGCACGGTTTCGCGAATCATCGGACCGGTCACCAGAGAAACCGCGAGGCACAGCGCATCGCTCATCTCATCCACCACAGTCTGCTCGAAGTTCGGCGTGATTGTGGAATCGATGAGCCGGACTTGATAGCCAGCGCGCAGCAAAGGCGTGGCAACCGCAAGAATACCGAGCGGCGCCGTGGCCTCCTGGCTCGAGAAGGCGGGGAAGAAGAAAACTACTTTTCGAGACGTCATGTTGCCGGAAAATTCTGCTATGGAAATAGACCGCCCTCGGCGTATCCCGGAACGAATTCGGCCGGCTCAGAAGTGTTCCGGCAGACGTTTGCGGAGGTCTGAAGGATTTAGCCATGCGGGTCGCCCTGGTTCACTACTGGCTGCTCGGAATGCGCGGTGGCGAGAAGGTGCTCGAAGCCCTCTGCCGCGCCTTCCCGGAAGCGGATATTTTCACGCTTTTCTACGATCCGGCGGCGGTTTCGCCCCTGATTCGCAGCCGCAACGTCAAGGCGTCATTCCTCAATCCGCTGCGGCGCGCGTATCGTTCGCTGTTGCCGCTGATGCCAATGGCACTCGAGGATTTCGATCTGCGGGTGTACGATCTCGTCATCAGCAGCGAATCCGGACCGGCCAAGGGCGTTCTGACCTCGGCCACCTCGCGGCATTTTTGTTATTGCCACACGCCGATGCGTTATCTCTGGGAGCTTTACCCGGCTCATCGTCACGAATACGGCGAGGGCTGGCTGCGGCGGACGGCGCTCGCGCCCATCGCGAATTACATGCGGCTGTGGGATTACGCGACCGCGGCACGCGTGGATGGTTTCATCGCCAACAGCGTTAACGTGAAGCGGCGCATCTGGCATACATACCGGCGGCGGTCGACTGTGGTCCATCCACCGGTTGCGGTGGACACGTTCCGCTATCAACCGCCGGGGGATTACTTCCTGATCGTCGCCGAAATGGTTCCGTACAAGCGGCTGGATTACGCGATCCATTACTTCGCACAGTCAGGCCGGCGGCTGAAGGTGGTGGGCGCGGGGCCGGAGTACAAGTCATTGAAAAAGCTGGCGGGCCCTTCGGTGGAGTTTTGCGGACGCCAGACGGAGAGCGGGCTTCGGGATCTCTACTCAGGCTGCCGGGCTTTGATTGTGCCGGGCGAGGAGGACTTCGGGATCACGATGGTGGAGGCGCTCGCCAGCGGCAAGCCGGTGCTCGCGGTGGCACGGGGTGGGGCGGTTGAGATCGTGGGGAACGGGCAGGGAATTCTCTATCCCGAATCCGACGAAGCATCGCTCGCAGGGGCGCTTCGTTCCTTCGATCGTATTGAATCGCATATAGATCCGAATGCGCTGATCGACTATGCCGCGGGTTTTTCCGAGAGCGCTTTCGAGGAGCGGCTTCTGGCGGCGATCGGCGAAATGTGGTCGCCGAAACCGCGAGCGCAGAGCCGCGGCGGCGGACCGGTTCTGGTGCTCCCGCGGCAGGGCGTGGCTTCCGGCGAGTGATTTCACAATCTGTTTACAACTCCCGCGCAAGTGCTTTTCCGCAAATTCTTACCATCGATTCATGGAACAAAGTTGGGATCTGCGGGAGGCCGTCTGCCGCATTGGGGTGGACAGCATGGACGCGATCAGCGACGAATCGCTGATGTTCCTCCTGCGTAACGAAACAGACCGAACCCAGGGCAACGAAGTGTTCGCGGAAGTGCATCGCCGTTATCGGGGCCGGGTGCTGAGCTGGTGCCGGCGATTGACGCACAACCGCGAAGGGGCTAACGATCTG
>Ga0134125_10001324_pt1 | contig 30570 bp, 24 predicted proteins | sample KB31751_FD_96464 | JGI IMG/M metagenome (GOLD analysis project Ga0134125, IMG submission 96464) | Terrestrial soil microbial communities with excess Nitrogen fertilizer from Kellogg Biological Station, Michigan, USA - KB3-175-1 | ecosystem: Environmental > Terrestrial > Soil > Unclassified ... | reverse complement strand
ACTTACACGATGCACGGTCCTGACGGCGTGGATTATCCAAACACAACTGTCTTTCACGAAGTCGAAAAATACTCGCGCTTGGTTTATGATCACGGCGGAAGCGATGACAAGCCACCGATGTTTCGTGTGACTGTCAATTTTTCTGAAACCGCCGGCAAAACAAAAATGGAAATGAGCATGGCTCTGCCAACAGCTGAAGCCGCCAATGAAACTAGAAAATTTATTAAAAAAGCCGGCGGAGATTCAACTTGGGACCGACTTGCAGAGTATCTCTCTCCAAAAGATCAATTTGTGATCAACCGCAGTTTTGATGTGCCTTTGGCAACGATGTTCGAGATGTGGACTGATCCAAAACACTTCACGCAGTGGTTGCCACCGACAGGATTTACGATGAAGTTCATCAAGGTCGACATCAAACCCGGCGGCTCTGGTTTTTATTGTATGTTTGGTGCTGATAACATGAAGATGTACGGAAAAGTAAATTACAAAGAAATCACCAAGCCCAACCGTCTTGTCTACACTCAATCTTTCTGCGACGAGAACGAAAAAATCACTCGCCATCCGATGTCACCAACGTGGCCCGAGACCATGCTGACCACAGTCAATTTGACCGCAGAAGATGCGAACACGACTCGAGTCACCATCACTTGGGAAGTCTACGGCGAAGCCACAGCCGTCGAGCGCGAAACTTTCAACAAAGCCAAAGCCGGCATGACTCAAGGCTGGACCGGATCGTTCGATAAATTGGAAGAGTATTTGAATCAGATAAAAAATTCTTAAAGTCTTAACTTTTGGATCACGGTCGCATCTCGCGACCCGTGGGATCCTTGTGGTATTTTACAATTGGCCATGGGCTAGATTATTTTTTGAAGCTTCTTTAAGATCCCTAGTTAGTTTCTTTGTCGCTGTGATTTTTAAAACTGGCAGCTCAGCGGCTTGCTCAAAAAAAGTAAGATATTCCTTCAGTTGCGCATCATGTTCAGCAAGATTCGACAGATTTTTCAATAGCTGGTCGACCGTAAATTTCTGAATTTTGTAATTCGTAATTTCCGAAAGCCGCTGCACAGGAATTTCGGTCATTTGCGCAACTGTTTTCATTTTTAGTTTTTTCGAATTTGCAAACTGTACAAAATGTTTGCAAAGACTCAGCTTAATTTTATCCTCAGTCGAAAGCTGAGTCTTATCTGTAATGTGCGTTAGCTGCTTCTGTAGTTTTTTAGATTTGCTAATTCTTTTCAGGATTTCGTCATTGTTATATTTCATATTACCATCCAGGGAAAAGTGTAATTGTGTGAATTTCGTTGGCCTTATCGTAATTAGTATCAAAAATCATAATAAATTCTTTCCCGAAGAATCGCCCTCTCACTGGGCAATCAACTCTGACAGAAAACTGTGAAACTCTACCCTTGTAGCCAAAGGCAAATATTTGCTCTTGATCAAGCAGCATCAGAAATTTCTCAATATCACTCACTGTAAAATTGGTCCGTCTTTTTTTATTGAGGCTTCCTGTCTTTTTATCTAACCCGAAATTGATATGATCAATCTCAATAATTGCTACTGTGATAATATTTGAATTGAATATGATCGATTTCTTCAATTCAACTCGTTCAATCTGCCCCCTGTCCATTTTTTTAAAAGGCTGCTTCTTTGAACGTTTCTTCATTATAACACCTATCGGTTACTATTAAACAATAAATTACTAAATTATGTAATTTTACGAAATTTAGTAAAATTTTGACTTTAAAATCAACACCTTTGACTTAAGAAGTAGATAATAACACCGAAACCACCTATTGACTAGATGGTTTGCGAAATCGGCGGATCAGTGGAGGTACCCCGAGCATCAATGCCATGATGATGATCGCGGTCCATGTTCCGTCGCCCAAAATATTATTCAGGCAAAGAGTTGAGATCGCAATCACAGCAAAGAAAAGCATGTCGCCAAAAATCGCCAGCGCCCAACCAGAAATAAAATGATGTCCCGCTGCCAAGGCCGCCGTTCTTCCGGTCATGGGATCGACTCCGAAGGCAATGCTCACCAGCACCAACGGCCCCGGCTTGGTTCCGTATCTGGCAATCGTCATGTCGGTGGATTTTTTTACAGCCTCGCGCATTTTTGCTAAAAATTGAAATCGCTGACTGGCCAGAGCAATCAATTTGATCATTGGCTCAAACCACATCGCGAGCACCACATCAGAAATAAAATACAGAATGGTCATCGCCAGCCAGCCCATGCCTTTACTTTTCGCAAGCAAAACACCCGCAGGCATCCCGCCCCCGATCGGAACCGAGAAAAGCAAAAAAACATCCCACACACTCGAAGCCGAGCCGATTGACAACGCACTCACAAAATCACCATCATGATTGAATACTACCGGAGATCCGCACTTTAGCAAAGGAACAACTTTTATGAATATTCTCAATTTGTTTGATACAGAAGGCTTCGTCACTGGAAATCAGCGCGAAAAATACCGCAGCACTTACAAGGACATCTCAGAAAATTTCGACGCGAAAAATTTGGGATTTCATCTGAAGATCATGGAACCTAAGACTTTTTCTTGTCCCTATCATTGGCACTCTGGCGAAGAAGAGTTGGTAATTGTTCTGGAAGGAGAGGCTACCGTGAGGAACAACGGTGAGTTCCGCATCATTAAACCTGGCGATCTGATTTATTATGGCACTGGACCTGAAAGCGTGCACCACATGTACAATCATACAGATAAGCCATTTAAATATTTTGTACTTTCAAATCAAGTTCCTTCAGAGTCTTGCTTTTACCCCGATTCAAAAAAGAAAAATGATCAGGGCGTTGTTACTCAAAATGGTGTGAAAGTTGATTATTTTAAAGACGAAGAAGACCCGAGTGTTTATTGGCCGAAGGAATGGCTTTAGAAAGGCTCAAAGTCGACGCCAGCATTGCACATCCTACTCCCGAATCTCAGGCTCTACCAATTGCGTGAGCAATTGCAGAGACTGCTGCCAACCCAAGTAACACATCTCAACCGGAATCGCGTCGGGGATTCCTTCTTGGATGATCTTCAGATCTGTTCCAACATTGATTTTCGTGAAAGTGATTGTGACCTGCATTTCGCCTGGCATGTTGGGATCATCGAACTTGTCTGTGTATTTTAATTTTTTGTTTTCAGTGAACTCGACGTACTTGCCGCCGAAAGATTGGCCGTTTCCTGTCGTCAGGTTTGTGAATGACATTTTGTAGCCGCCGCCCACGCGTGCGTCCATCGAGTGAACTTTACCGATGAAGCCATGTGGCGGAAGCCACTTTGCCATCGCATCGGGATTTGTGAATGCTTTGAAAACTCTTTCTGGTGGCGCACTGAGAACTCGGTGCAATTGAACTGTTCCTGGCATAACTACTCTCCTTGTTAATAAGCTCTTCTTAAACTACAAATTTCGTTCAATCGCACCGCGCACCGAGTAAATAAGGACTTCTAAAAATCAAGACAAAATCGTAAAATGTCCACGTGTACAAATTGCGAGATTATCAACAACAGGCCGTCAATAGCGTTATCCGCTTTTTTCAAAAAAAGCGCGAGCCCGCTGTCGTCGTTCTTCCGACAGGCGCCGGCAAAAGCTTGGTGATTGCAGAGCTTGCTCGCATCGCCAAAGGCCGCGTTTTGGTTTTAGCTCACGTCAAAGAATTGGTTGAGCAAAATTACGAGAAATATCGCAGTCTCGGGCTTGAGGCCGGAATTTATTCCGCAAGTCTCGGAAAAAAAGATTGGGATCACAAAACCATTTTCGGCAATGTGCAATCGGTGGCAAGAGCTGGTGATGATTTCTTCAATGACTTTTCTCTTCTGGTGATTGACGAGTGCCATCGCGTTGCCGAGGAAGGCTCGACTCAATATCAAGAGGTCATCAAAAAACTTCAGGACCGAAATCCCAATCTTTTTATTTTAGGATTAACGGCGACTCCGTATCGCATGGGTTTGGGATGGATTTATGAATTTTCTCAAAGCGGCGAAATTAAAACCGAGAAGAAAAGATTCTTTAAACAATGCGTGTATGAGCTTCCGCTTTCTTACATGATTCAAAATAAGTATTTAACGACTCCGGTGAAAGTGGATATTCCCGTCACCAGTTACGACTTCTCATCATTGACCGAAAAAGATGAAATGTTCACGGCGGCTCAAGTTGAAGAAATTTTGAAAAGTCAGAAGCGCCTGACTCCGCTGATTATTAAAAACATCATCGACATCACCGAGCGCTATGATCGAAAAGGTGTGATGATCTTTAGTGGTTCGATCAAACACGCTGAAGAAATCATGACTTATTTACCACCCGAAGAAGCAAGAATTGTTTTAGGTGACACGGAAATGTCTGAGCGAAACGCCATCATCCAAGAATTTAAACAAAAGAAATTTAAATACCTGGTGAATGTTTCCGTCTTAACGACGGGCTTTGACGCTCCTCATGTGGATGTGATCGCGATTTTGCGCCCGACTCAGTCCAACAGTTTGTATCAACAAATCGTTGGCCGCGGTCTTCGTCTTTCTGAAGATAAAAAAGATTGCTACGTTTTGGATTACACGGGAATGGGCCACGATATCTACGCGCCAGAGATCGGTGACAAGCGCCCTGGCAAAGACACTGTCCCTGTGATCGTTCCATGCCCCGTTTGTAGTTTTGAAAATAATTTCTGGGGCTACGCCGATGATGACGGTAATCTGATCGAACACTTCGGCAGAAAATGCAAAGGCGCCACTCAAGACCCTAGCACACTTGAAATCAAGCCTTGCGGCTTTCGCTTTCGATTTAAGCTCTGTCACTCTTGTGGAGCCGAAAACGATCTCACCGCCAGAGAATGCGAAAAATGCAGCACAGTTCTGGTCGACGCCGACACGAAACTAAAACAAGCGAGACTTTCAAAGAACGCGCATGTGCTAACTCCAGATCGAATCACCTTCGAAGAACGTTTTGATAAAAGCTCAAATCCTTATCTTGAAATTAGATATTATGACTTCGACGCTCAATACGTCAGCGAGGCTCACTTTTTTAACAATCCCTCATCGATTAAAAAATTCAATATCAATTTCTTGAGATCGCATTTGCGCAGGCCCGAGCTTGCCATGGATCTGCTCACACCCAAAGACGTCATCAAGTATCAAAAACTTTTTAGACTTCCGTCATTCGTGATCGCAAGGAAGCAGGACAAGTTTTGGAAAATCACTGAGAAGGTTTTTGCTGAAGAGCTTTTATGAAGCTGTCTGTAGCAATTATTCTTCAGTATCAGCAGATCTGAATTACTGAACTGCGTGGCCATTCTTATAAACTTTGTTTTTATCTTTGGCATCCGAAGGCTCATTGTCATTGATACTCGTGACGACAAAAGAGCTCGCGTCGGCACCATCGAGAACTCGAATTTTATCATCGTTTGGATCTAAATAATAAACCTGGTGATGATCTTTTAAATATCCAAGGCCTAGAACTTGAAAACTTGTTGCATCGAATTGCGCCATGATTTCTCTGCGAAAGAAAACATGTTGAGCGTCTTTCCCGAGATCTCCATCGCCTAAAGATTGAAAGGTGCTTGCCTCTGCTTCCGGCAAGACATCGCCGCCGCTGGTATAAACATGCTGATGATCCAGCCAATAGACCTGATAGGGCGCTCCGGGTTGCGCGCAATGAAATGTCTTAGGATCAGCTCCGACCAAAATTTTATCATAGCGATACACATGATCTTTATCGCTATAATACTCATAGGTCGAGTCCTCGATCGCGGCAAAAGTTTTTGGGTCGGCCTCAGGGATCAATTTTCCATCAAAAAATACGCCTTTTTCAGACACAAATGGACCGCTGGAAGGAATTCCCTGAAAAGACAAATAGAAAAAGCGCGGATAGCCCATGAGAGAGGTGGCAATAACCGAGATTAAAAAGCATGCGATCAGAAAAAATTTTGGCGAAAGCCCTAAAAATGTCCAGCCAAAAAACACATAGATCGCTCCGATCAAGACCGGAAGGAAGAGAATGGCCACCAGTATCGCCAATGTTCGCCACCCTGGAACCGAATTCCCCGATCCATCCAACAGCATGGGCGATGACATGTACATGAGAAACCAATAAAAAAATGCAAAGACCGTTAAAATCAAAATAACTATTTTCATTTTCTAATGATCAACGATGAATCTAAAAGCTGTCAAATTTTCCTTGGCAAAAGATCATCGCAGCGGCCACTCATGAGCGCCCGAGATCACGTCATTTTTAAATAACCCAATCCACCCTTGATGGCTGCGACCTGTGCTTCGACGCAAATGGCATCGTTGACCTTCGGACTGTCAGGATAGACTTCGGTCGTCGTTGTGAACTTGGCGCCTGAAAAGCCTGCACAAAGAGACAATCGCTTCAAAGGATAGTTAATCACGCCTTCTTGCTCGAGGGGCTCACCAATAATTCTTCCCTCCGCATCAGCGGGAGCAATGTGAGTCACCTTTCTAACAGAATCAATGATCGCCTTCTGAAAATCAAAACACGGATTTTCCGAATCACCGACTCCATAAAATCCATCAGGGATTTCACTCAACTCTTCATCTTTTCCATCACGAGCAATTTTGGCCACGCGAAAAACGGTGTTATCGGTGTCCGTCGTTTCATGCAAATCAAAGTGAGCATAGATTTCAGACGCAAAAGGCTCCATGGCCTTCAGAAAAAGTCTGCACTCTTCGGCCGGGCTCGTCGGAATAAATGAGCGGTTCGGATCGATCGCCAGTGGATTCCAGCGATTGATGGTTTCATATCCCCACGGACTGATGCACGGAGCACAAAGGAAATTGAACTCGGGATAATTCTTCGCTTCTCTTTCCATAAAAGCGAGTGCGCCGTAAACACCGCTTGTTTCATAACCATGAACGCCACCCGTGATAAGAATGGTTTTCTTTTTTGAATCAAAGCTTTTCGATTTCAAAAGAAACACGGGATAAAGCTCTGGATTGTAAGACAGGGCGCCATACTGAGTAACATCAAACGAAGATTTCAGTTTTTCGATCTTCGTGACGACTTCATCTTTATACGAACGTTTGATGGTTTGCTCTCTGAACCAAGCTTCTTTTTCAACTGAGCCCCAGGGGATTGAATTTTTCATAGAGTAAAACCTTAACGCATCAAACTTGATGATGTCCACGGCGGCTCAATATTTTATTGGCTCAGTCCCAGTGCTCAGTATGTTTAGATATTCATTGTAAACGAAAACCTTGTGTCTCTCTTTACCGGTAATCTCCTTGATGATGTGAATAGCTTCTAACGTTTTTAATGCTCTCATAATTGACGGCAAACTTAATCCCGTAATTTTTTTAATTTGAGTCGTATTTGATATGGGGTGACTTTGAAAATACACATGTAGGGTTAAAATCGTAGCCGTCGATTTCCCAGATTTTTGAATGACCGCTCTATCTTTATTAAAAAGTTTAATGATGGATTGAGCTGTTTCAGTAGCTTGAGACGCTGTCTCGATAACGCCTGTTAGGAAAAATTGAATCCAGGTCTCCCAGTCACCAGTCTCACGAACAAGCTGAAGATGGTCATAATATTCTTGGCGGTTTTCTTTTAGATATAAACTTAAGTAAAGAAGCGGCTCCTTAAGAATCCCATCATTGCATAAGATAAATGTAATCAGTAATCGACCAAGGCGCCCGTTACCATCCAAAAATGGATGTATTGTTTCAAATAACTGCTTTTGGTGTTACTTATATTAATTTTAAGCAACAGAATTAGTGTCAAATCTAATGTAGTTGTTTTTAGGGATGATTAAATTCGCCATTTTCTCCCTTCTTCAAAAGGTCACTGGACGATCCTCGAGTATGAGCAAAACAAAGTTTCCGGCGGCTCGCAAAAGCGCGATACTTGAAAACAAGCCGGAGGTTTTTGTGAAGATCATTTTTTCTCTTATTTTTTTATACGCGCTGTTTTTATTCTCCCCGGCTCAAGCCTCTGAGCGCTACGGCCAAGCCCGTCTGTTTTTAGGATCCACCGTGGTCAGTCCCGGCGAACTCAACGCTTCTTTGGACGCGCAAGGCATGAAAAGCGTGAACCTAAACAATCAATTTGGCTTGGAGATCAATTTTCCACTGGGTGACAACTTCCACTATGGCCTGCGCTACAGTCGAAGAATCGTTTCGCAGGATGAGGCCAATTCCAATCCCGGCACGGATTACAAAACAGATATGACTCAGGATGTGGCTGCCGGCGTCCTTCGCTTTTCTTTTTTAAAAACCGAGCATCTTCTCTTTGACGCCGTTGTCGGTGTCGGCGGCAGCAACACCGTTGCGAAAATCAAAACGGCCTCACAGGATGGGGAGCTTCAGAAAAGCGGCCAGCCTTTTGGAACTCTTTATTCCATGGCCGGTTTGTCCTTCGGCGTGGGAAAAGGAAAATATTTCTTCGTGATGGAGGCCGGCTATGAACAACAAAAAGTCGACGGCTTCAAACGCACCGGCACCATCGACAGCAGCATCCAAAGCATAAACCTTTCCGGCGAATACTTCACCATCGGTTTTATATTTGACGGCATTCCAATATTTTCAAAGTGATGGTTTTTGCGAGCACTTGTGGTTTCCAACAGTTGAGCCAATAACTCACTGACAGTCAGGTCTATTCTTACGCGAGCACAAAAGATTCCACGCGGCTGATCTTATGGGCGAGGAAACTGCTCCTGCAAATAGATCAATTTTTTCTTAAATGCTCGACCATTGATAAAATCTGAGACGGGAAAATTTTGTTTGTTAGCCACAACGACAAATTGAGCGCCCATATAGTTGCTCATCACATAATAAGCGAAGGAATCTGCGAAATCTTCCATCGCATTCGTAGCCGATAGCTGACTAACAAAGCCATGACTGAATAGATCTCGATAAAGTAAGGACGCTTTCAAGGGGGCTAAATAGGTTCCATTGCAATTATTCAGACAGATCGACTTTCGTTCCTTGAAGTCAAATTGATGTTGAATCTGATTGATATCGCTCCACTGAAGACTCGTCCAACTTCCGGCAAACTTAGGATCATCTTTTGAACGGTTGTAATGCTTTTGATAGTCGAATGAATGCCCCAATTCATGCAAAAACGTAAATAGGAGAAAAGGCTTCGATGCGATCGTTTTAGGAGCGATCATTATTATCGGAAGATCTGGTTGCACCTTGAAATCCTGCAAGCCACCGAAGCTTTGCTGTTCGAACCAAGATCCGTAGTCCTGCAGATCAACTTGAGCGTCTAAATCTTTCTTGCGCAAGCCGATCAGAATCTCGCTTGGATTATTCTCATCAACCGGAGTAGACCATGCGGGTCCAAAGAATTCCTGCTCAATATAAATTTTCTTCAGCGAGCAAAATTGATCTTGCACGAATTTAGGATATGCAGAAAAAGCCTGGAGAATTAGCTTTTGATATTTGCTCGTGTCCAAAGGTAAGCATGTACGATTGTCTTTGTAGCGATCTGGCTCTTTGATTGGTGCGGCAACTTCACAAATCAAGCTGGGAATGGTTTCTCGACAGGATTTTGCAAACAAATTTGCAGAAAATAAACTGAGAACGAACACGCCAATGAAGATGCCCACTCGAAATTTCATTTCTATCTTTTAACCTAAGTCGTGTATTTATTGAAGTTTTAAGTCCTTCAAATATTGGTTTATCTGATTAGGTTACAACTCATATTGAGATTTAAATCTGGAGGAGAAGCTTATACATGAAATCATTTGGAGGAAAAAATTAATCATCCTTCTTAGTATTCGCAGACGGTTCCGTTGCAACCCCTTCACCAGCAACAGCTCCCTGCAGAGGGGGATTCAATTGCGGTTGGGACCCTATGCCAATATAATCATTAAGATCTTCCACAGTTCTCTCCCGAATCGTTTTAACATTTCCTTGTTCGGCTACGCCTAAAGCCATAGCAGTCATTTCTCTTGTGTGCTCTTCGCTACCTAGCAGCTTAGGATTCTTAAGCGCAAAGTACGAATACCAAATTTTTGAAAAAAGATGAGAAACAATAAGGAATGTCGTAATTTCAGACGAAGACGCGCATATCAGAACCCAACTGATTCCGATGACCCGATTCTTCCGCTGAACGAACACAACCGACACTTTTTATTGAGTGTTCTTGGTTCAAAGAGCAAAGAAACATTGATTGATATTGACCTAAAAACACTAAAACCTGCTGAAGTTTTATATAAGCGTGAGAGAAAAAATATACTTCACCTGACCCTCAAAGTTCCAGGCGGAGCGGAATACGACCACATTCATCGTGGCTTAAAGGAAGACTTTATCGATTTCGTACTGCCATTGCTTTCACGGCTTCAAATCAGGCTATTTCATCCCGCAGATTCAAACGCGCTTAAAGGCATTCGTTGGCTTGGTACTACGCATAATATTGAGTTCCCTCGTCATTGTATTTACTTGTCATACGTAGTAATTCATAATCTTTTGTACAGGAAATGAGGAGTAAAATGAGCGGGGCTGAAAAGTGGCTTTCAGTGGAAGAAATCGCCGATCATTTGGGAATTTCAAAGGAGACGGTCTATCGATGGCTTGAGAAGGGTAAAATCCCAGCACATCGAGTAGGCAAACTTTGGAAATTCCGACCTTCCGAAGTTGATGAATGGGTTGTTAACGGCGAAGCCGGTGAAGAAGACAAGCCTCAACCTAAAAAGAAGAAACTCCCGAAAAGAGGTTTGCAACATGATTAAAGCAGTAGATTTATTTTGCGGAGCCGGGGGACTTACCAAAGGTTTGGAGAAAGCCGGAATTGATGTCGAACTCGGTATTGATATCGACCCAGACTGTGTTTATCCCTATGAAGCGAACAACCGGGCTCGATTTCTGCTCAAATCAGTCGAACATCTCAAAGCAGAAGACCTCTTCTCGAAAACAAATAAAAAGACACTGCGCCTTCTAGCTGGGTGCGCGCCATGCCAGCCGTTTTCTGGGTACCGCAAGGGAATTGAAAGCAAAACAGACAAGCGATGGAAGCTTCTAAGAGAATTCAAGCGCCTCATTGAGGAAACATCACCGGAGTTTGTGACAATGGAAAATGTTCCTCGCCTCCAGGGGGAAAAAGTTTTCTTTGAGTTTGTTAAGTCCCTGGAGAAGAACGGCTATCACGTCTCATACAGTGTTGTTCTATGTGCGGACTATGGCATCCCTCAACAGCGCCAAAGGCTTGTGCTTCTTGCTTCAAAGTTAGGACCGATCAAGCTGATTCCGCCAACACATCCTCCTAAAAAACATAAGACTGTGGCTGATGCTATTGGTGATCTTCCAAGAATTAAAGCTGGTGGTGCACTTAGAAATGATCCACTACACGCCTCTCGTAATTTAACACCAATTAATTTGAAACGAATCAGGGCATCGTCTCCTGGGGGAACTTGGAGAGATTGGAACAAAAAACTAGTAACGAAATGTCACAAGAAAAAAAGTGGAACCACCTATCCAAGTGTTTACGGAAGAATGGATTGGAACAAACCTGCACCAACGATGACAACTCAATTTTTTGGATTTGGAAATGGTCGATTTGGTCACCCGACTCAGGACAGGGCTATCTCTCTGCGCGAAGGGGCAATCATTCAAACTTTTCCAAAGAATTATAAGTTTGTTGAGCCCAATAAGGAAATTAGTTTTGAGCGCCTTGGCCGCCTTATTGGAAATGCTGTTCCTGTGCGACTTGGTGAAGTCATCGGCAAGAGTATCAAAATACACACTCAACAAGTTAAGAGAGCCAAATAATGTCGGCAAACACCTCTCACGATCTAAGCATACCTGAGGCTGGGCAGCTTGTTGAAGCAAGACGTCGCCAATGGATTGTTAGCGATGTTGAGAGGTCAACCTTATCGGATAAAGCCAGCACGAAGCCTCAGCATCTCATAAAACTTTCCTCTGTCGATGAAGATGCTTTAGGTGAAGAGCTAAATGTTGTCTGGGAAATCGAGCCTGGCGTTAGAAAACTTGAAAATGCAGGTCTACCAAAGTTCTCTGGGTATGACGATCCTGTGAAGCTGGACGCGTTCTTAGATGCTGTCAGATGGGGCGCTGCCACTAATGCTGATAGAGGTTTTCTCCAGGCGCCGTTTCGCAGTGGCATCACCATCGAGGACTATCAGTTAGATCCCCTCGTTCGAGCAATCGAAATGGCGAGAGTAAACCTTCTGATTGCTGACGACGTCGGTTTAGGAAAAACAATTGAGGCTGGTCTCATAATTCAAGAATTAATTGTTCGACATCGTGCCCGGTCAGTATTGGTTATTTGTCCCGCAGATTTGCAGATCAAATGGCAAAATGAGATGCAAGAAAAGTTTGGTCTTGAATTTAAAATAGTAGATACCGGATATGTTAAAACTCTTCGTCGAGAGCGCGGTATTCATGCCAACCCGTGGACATCTTTCCCCCGATTAATTGCATCAATGGATTGGATGAAGGCTGGCGATCCCCTAAGAATGATGAAAGATGTTTTGCCTCCACATACAACCTATCCTCGGAAGTTTGACATTCTTGTAATTGACGAAGCCCATAACGTTGCTCCTTCAATGGCGAGCAAGTATGCGGTCGAGAGTCAAAGAACAAGACTTGTAAGGGCTATTGCTCACCATTTTGAACATAGGCTGTTTTTAACGGCAACCCCTCACAACGGTTATCTTGAATCATTCACGTCACTACTTGAGCTTCTTGACGACCAACGATTCGCAAGAACCGTTGAACCTGATGAAAAACAACTTCAAAAAGTCTTAGTAAGAAGGCTAAAGACCGATTTAGTAGATGCCAAGGGAAATCCTCTCTATCAGAAGCGCGAGCTTCTGCCTTTGAGTATAGAATACACAAAAGAAGAAATAGAGATTCATGCTTTGCTGAATCGCTTTACTAAAAGCAGAGTGGAAAGCTCCAAAACCCACGGCTATGAGTTCGGTCTTGAGTTCATGCATAAACTCTTGAAGAAAAGATTATTCTCTTCTCCAAGCGCATTTGCTGTTTCAATTTCTCGCCATCGAAATACGATTCTGTCACCCAAGACTGCCGCTAAGAATAGAGATAGACTTGATTCTCTGGTCTTAAGGAAAGCTCTTCTTGAGGCGGAAGAAAATTACGCCAATGATTCCGATTTAGAAAGCGCATTAGATGAATCAATTGATGAAGTAAGTCGGTTGCCAGTGCCTTTATCCAAGGATGAAGGCATTATGCTCGGCCAGTTAATGGATTGGGCAGATGCAAATGCCAATAAGCCAGATTCAAAAGCGAAATCGATTCTAAAGTGGTTGAGTGACCGCATAAAGCCAAATGATAATTGGTCAGACAATCGTGTTATTCTTTTTACTGAATATCGTCCAACTCAAAGTTGGCTGCATCAAATCTTGGTTTCGCATGGCTTCGGCGGAGAGCAAATTGCTATTCTAAATGGCGATACTCCATTTGAAGATCGAGAAAAAATCAAAGCGGCCTTTCAGGCAAAGCCCAGCGAGTCCCCATTAAGAATACTTCTTGCCACTGATGCCGCCTCGGAAGGTATCGACTTACAAAATCACTGTAACTTTTTAATTCACATTGAAATTCCTTGGAACCCAAATGTGATGGAGCAACGAAACGGACGTATTGATCGTCACGGCCAAAAGAAAACTCCATGTATTTGGCATCCTGCAGGATCAAAAACTACAGACACAAACTCTAACGATGAACTTCTTTCTGACGATGAATTTTTGATGAAAGCCGTAATCAAGGTTAATGCAATTCGAGAAGACCTCGGCAGCGTTGGGCCTGTTATTGCACATCAGATTGAGCAAGCAATGCTTGGCCGTCGGAAAGTTCTTGATACTCAGAGTGCCGAAGCTAAGGCTGCCAAAGCAAAAAAATATCTGACTTTAGAAAAAGAACTAAAAAAGAAAATTGATCGACTCCATGAGCGTGTGTTGGAAACCAAAAAAGATTTCCACCTTACTCAAGAGAGAGTTGCCAGTGCTGTAAAAACGGCACTCAGTATTGCCGAGCTTCCAAACATTCAAGAAGTCGGTTCAAGCGATATTTATGAAGTTCCTATCTTGCCAGGTGCCTGGGGGCGATCTCTAAAAGGGCTAGAACATCCGCATACGGGTGTCCGAAGACCGATCACCTTTGATCAAGAGAGCGCAAAAGACAATGACGCTTTGGTTTTGGCACACTTGAATCACAAGTTGGTACAGATGTGCTTGAGATTGCTTCGTGCAGAAGTCTGGGCCTTAGAAGACACTAAAAAACTTCATAGGATTGCGTTTAGAACATCAAAAGATGTCTCTAGTCCTACAATATTGGTCTTCTCTCGCTTGGTTATTACTGGTGGCCGCCACCATAGGCTACATGAAGAATTAACTTTGAGTGGTCTTGAAATCAAATCTGGTCGCTTAATTAGGATCGAGAATGTCGGTGATCGTGAGCGGGTTTACGATTCATCAAATCCTATCAATCGCCCCGACAAAGCGGACTTTGATTCAATTAAACAACTTGTCGGGGCTCAGGAAAAATCAATTCTAACTGCGGTTGAGGCACGGTCAAAAGAGAGATTGAGATATCTCGAAGGGACTTTGCAACGTCGAAAAAATGATGAAATCAAAGATTTGAATGAAATTTTGGATGAGCTTAGCAAAACAATACAGGCAAAGCTGAAAGAGAATGACCCAGACTTAGATACGCTTCAGCCGCTTTTGCCCACCATGAAAGAAGAGTTAGAACGGCTTGATGATCAAAAGCGACAGCTGAAAAAAGACAAAGCTGCACTTGAGGCGCGATTAGCTAGGATTCCAAAAGAAAGAGAAGACGAAGCTAAGGCTATTTCAGCCAGATACAGTGACCTTCAAGATAGAACTTTTCCCGTGTGTATGGTGATTGTCCTTCCTGATTCCCGCGGAGTAGAAAAGTGAGTACGGGAACTCTTCACACTACATGGTTATCTTTGATTGATAGATCGGGCCCTTTCCTATCTGTTCAAGTTTTGGAGTCCGCACTTCCTCAAGGCTTGGAAGCAGTACAGACAAAGTCCAAGCAAAAGTTGAGACTTGCCTATGAGGAATGGAGAGATGCCGTAGACACTGAAGACCCACAGCTTGCAGATCTCCACAAAGAGTGGGTCAAGTTGGTTGTTGGTGATATTCTTGAGTTCGACAATGCTTCCCTAATTTCTAATTCTTCAGGTGGATTGAAATATACCAACGTTGAGTTGGCGGCGGATTATGTGCCGACATTTGTTGTTAAGTCCCCAGTGTCAGACAAAGCTCGATTTTTTATTGATGTTTTGCCTCCCGATACTGACTTCGAAAAACCACTTGAAGGAGATAAATGGCCAGCTTCAGTCGTAGAAAAGATGACGTTGTTATGTCGCTCCCAGAAGGTTCGATATGGCCTTCTTACAAACGGTGAAAAGTGGACAATAGTTTCTGCCCCTATCGGCGCAACGTCAGGAACAGCTACGTGGTATTCTCGTATATGGAGATATGAGCCCGTTACTCTTAAGGCGTTCCAAACGCTTTTGGGCGTAAGGCGCTGTTTTGGGCCTGATTCAGAAACACTTGATACGCTTCTAGATAGCTCGCTAAATAGTTATGAAGAGGTCACAAATACCCTCGGTGAGCAGGTTCGCCGCGCAGTTGAGGTCTTGATCCAATCGCTCGACAGCGCTGACCAAGATCGCAACCGCGAGCTGTTAGAGGGTATCCCGCCTTCCGAATTATATGATGCGTCCGTCACAGTGATGATGCGCTTGGTATTCCTTCTTTGCGCCGAGGAACGTGGACTCCTTCTTTTAGGTGATCCTGTTTACGATCAATTTTATGCTGTCGCCACACTGCGAGCTCAGTTGGCCGATGACGCTGGAAAATTAGGCCCAGAAGTTCTCGAGCGCAGACATGATGCTTGGTCAAGACTGCTTTCGATCTTTAGGGCTGTTTATGGTGGGATCGAGCACGAAGCCTTGAGACTTCCTCCGTTGGGGGGATCGCTGTTTGATCCAGATAAATATCCATTTCTCGAAGGCCGCAAGCCCGGCACTTCTTGGAAAGAGATTCAGGCTGTCCCACTGCCAATTGATAATCGTACTGTATTATTGCTACTGACTGCCCTTCAAATTCTGGAACAAAAAGGCGGTGCCCTTCATCTCTCATACAGAGCTTTGGATGTCGAGCAGATCGGACATGTTTACGAAGGATTATTAGAGTGTACGGTCAAGCGCATGGATGAGGTTACATATGCTCTTGCTGGGGCGAAAGGATTTGACGATGCAGCCATTTCACATTCCGATTATTTAAATCTTAACGGTAATTCAGATTTATTGTTGGGCTTACTAGAGAAGCGAACCGGACGTGGAAAATCAGCTCTGGAAAAAGCTCTTTCAGCTCAAATTGATGATGAAGGTTTAGGGAAGTTAGTCATAGCGCTACAGAACGCTGAAGAGCAGATTAAGGTAGCTAAAAGTCTATATCACTTATTAAAAAATGATATTTGGGGGACCCCTCTTATATACAAAAAGGGCTCCTACGCTGTTGTTCCCTCATCAGATAGAAGTGACACTGGCACACACTATACTCCAAAAATCTTGACCGAAGACATCGTTGCAAGAACTCTTACACCCCTTGTTTATAGGGCAAATTCAATTTCATCCCCCAAAGAAATATTGAATTTGCGTATATGTGACATGGCTATGGGCTCGGCGGCATTCTTAGTAGAAGCCTGTAGATTTTTGTCTCAGGCACTGGTGACTGCTTGGACAATTGAGGAGAGTAAAGGAAAAATAATTGGTCTAGACGGAACTGTTCACAAGGAAATAGTTAGTGATACCATCCCAGTAAATGTGCATGACAGAATTGTTTTGGCGAGAAGGCTCATCGCCGAACGTTGCCTATTTGGGGTTGATTACAACTCATTAGCCGTTGAATTAAGTAAGCTTTCGCTATGGCTAGTTACAATGTCTAAAGGGCTGCCCTTCAATTTTTTGGATCATAATTTTAAGAGAGGTGACAGTCTATTGGGGCTCTATTCAATGAACCAACTAGAGAATGTTCAATTCAACGATACCGATACTGAGACTCAGAGGACACTTTTCCAAGATACAATCTCTCAATCAATTCAACAATCCCTGTCTTTTCGAGAATCTATAGAGACAATTCAAATCAAAGATATTTTGGATGTGCAAAAAAAATCTGATTTGAATAATGAGTCAGAATCAGAAATGAAACTTCCCAAAGACATTGCAAACATCATTATTGATGAAGCCCTTTCGATTCCAGATCAAAAGAAACTTAATAAGCGCTTAAAAATTTTGAAGGGTCATATCGAAGATGTATTTAGCGCCCATCAAGAAGATGAGTTAGTTACTCAAATACAAAACTTGAAGGAGAGCATGAATGGCAAAATCAAGGATGCCTTCCATTGGCCATTGGAATTTCCTGAAGTCTTCGAAAAAAATGGCGGATTCGATGCAGTAGTGGGCAATCCTCCATATCTTGGCGGCCTACTAATAGCCAATGTTTTTGGCCGAGACTACTATCAGTATCTTTCGCACTTAAGGGGCCATCGAAAAGGAAATCCTGATCTCGGAGTGTTTTTCATTCTTCGAGCATTCTCACTTTTAAAGCCTAATGGTGTTATGGGAATGGTTGTTACTAGTAGCCTCAGGAATACTGGCAACAAACAAGTCGGGTTTGATTATTTATTGTCTTTAGGGGCGAACATATACTGGGCGATACCTTTGCTGAACTGGCCTGGCTCCGCTAAAATCACCGTGTCAACATTCTCGATGATTAAAGGCAAGTGGGATGACGCTAGGGAGTTGGACTGTCAAGATGTGCCATTCATCTCAGGCGGTTTGGATACGGTCAACTTGCGAGAGGCAGCTGAGTTGCCTAATCTAAAAGGTCTCCGCTCGGAAGGTTACAACCTCCTTGGCGAAGGATTTGTTCTCTCTTTTGAGGAAAAGGAAAATTTAATATCTAAGGACCAACGGTCTTCAGAAATTATTTTTCCATATTTTAGAGGTGAAGACATTGTTGAAATGCCGAACCTAACCCCCAAAGAGTGGGCAATAGACTACAATGATGTAGGTGAAGAAGATGCCAAAAAATATCCTTTTGTTTACGAAAGGGTAAAGCGTTTGGTTGAGCCCTGTCGAACAGAAAGAAGTGGCCAAACTCACCAGGATTGTTTTTGGAAGTACTGGGATATGAGACCTGCCCTGAGACGGGCGCAGGATTCTATGCCTAGATATCTGGTAGCTTCAAGTATTTCAAAGTATTTAGTTCTGAGATTCTATTCTGGGAAAGCAATTTTTAATAAAAAGTCTAAAATAATATTTAGATCCGATATTGAATTCTTTGGATTACTGCAGTCAACCATACACGATATTTGGGTAAGGTGGTGCTCCGGGGCTCGCGGAGCAACTTTAGCTTACTCGTCATCAAAAGCACTAGCGACATTCCCACTCCCCGATGAATTTAGTGCAGATTTTAAATCAGCCGCCGAGGCGTATTACACCCATAGAGACGAAGTCTTTCTACGTAAACAAGCGGGCCCCACTGAGGTATATAATTTGTTTCATTCTGAAGGTTGTCTTGATGTGGACATTGTAGAGCTAAGAAATCTTCGGCAAGCAATAGATAAAGAAATTTTTAAGTTGTATGGGTGGAACGACCTAGACGCATCATTGTCATTTTATAATTTACAGTCTTTACCAAAAACCGATTCACGTCGTTTTACCTTTAATCCAGAAGTTTCCTTAGAACTTTTGAATCGGTTGCAGCAACTAAACTACGAGAAATCGAACGAAAATGCGTCGATTGGAAAATTGAAAAAAAACACTACAAGAAAAGCGACTTCACAAGCCGACATACAGGCAGAAGCTGAGGAGATTGATTAATGTCAGAAGAATCATCTATTAATGACGGGTGGATAATTAAGCCCGATCTTGGAACATCTTTTCAGAAACTCGCAATCACCCTCACTCTTGGAAAGTCAGGAAATCTGAACCCGATTGAGGGGTCAGCAATTTTCATAATTGGTTCTGACGATTCAGTCATTGGAGTTGCTAAATTTTTTCGAATGAGAATGGCCCTTTACAAAGCACACATTTATTTTGAACAGATAGTAACGCCAAAAGATAAAAAAACACTCACTGATCTAGGGCTTAAAAATTTAACTCCTGGAGTTTTGTACTCAAGACTTGAATGGGATGCTTTCGACAAAGCCTGCAATACCTTGCTTGGCCATAGCTCCACTCAAATTATGCCCCTCAAGGGTGATACGCCAAACGAACAGGCCTATGTCCGAGAACTTTTGAAACTTGCCACGCAAGACGATCTTCTTGGCCCTGCAAATGGTCCCTTTGAAGAAATTGTCGGCATGAGTGTTCGTGACAGGTACTTAGTTGGAAAGCTCGCCCCGCGAGAAACACTAGAGAGTGAAGAGCAAAATGAAGCTCTTGCTGCTTCAAGCGGCAGAACCGATCCCGATAGTGCGAATAGTGAAGTTGAGACATCTTCTAATCGATCGCTTGTTCCATCTTCTATCGGCTTTACTTTTTGTGTGGACGGCGACTTAAAAGAATTGCGAGTTGAGGCCCTGTGGGGACGTTATCTTCGGGGCGAAAGTGAAACTGTCCCGCCCAAGGAGGAAGGGAAAAAGCCACCAAGAGCTTGGAAGCGAATCCCTTCCGGCGGAAGCTTCCCCTTAAAAATTGCTGACGGAGAAATTGAGCCTGTTGTTTTAGATCACGACACCCCTGATGTTGTAGTTCAGGGTACGATTAGAGCGAAAAGAGAAAATGGCGATCGCCTCATCACACTTTTCCTTGTGAACAATCAGGACTTACCCACAGAAAATCAAGATGAGGCCTGGATATTTCAACCTGAAATAATTGTAAAGGGTACGACTGGAAAGTCAGTATTTAGAAAGAAGTCTGTCCTTGAGGCTGATGGATCAGATGTTGAGCGAGAATCGTTAGAAATGATTTATCGCGAGCGTGTTGAATTTGCGATTGGTCACGGAACATCCGTTCACGCAGTACCTGATGACGAAAATTCAGAGCGCGCTTCAGAGTTAAGAACTACGGTAATTCCAGAGTATGAGGTTCCAGTTACGGAAACTCCCGGTCTCAATCCGGAAGACAGAACTGTCCAGAAAAAGATGGTGAATGAAGATTTGTTGGATATGAAACTCCTGGCAACTCTGGAGACCCCAAAGCTAATAGAGGCGCTTAAACTACTGACTACTGACTATGAAAGTTGGATCAATGAACAAGGCCAGAGAATAAAATCTGAGGTTGGTAGTTTTGAGACGCGAGCGGAAGAGGCGCTTGAGCGATGCTCACAAGTTCTAGATCGTCTCAAAGATGGTATCGAAACACTTGGCAAAGATTCAAACGCTCTAGACGCATTTCGTTTTGCCAATAGTACAATGGCGTTACAGCGAGTGAAGAGTATTCAGGCTCTTGCTCAAAGACGGGGGAAACCTGTTACCTTTGAATCTGTTGATATTGCGAAGAACAGATCATGGCGGCCGTTTCAATTGGCCTTTGTGCTTATGTCGATTCCTTCGCTAGCGAATCCTGGGCACCAGGATCGGCTTGGCTCCATTGATTCATATGCCGATCTTCTCTGGTTCCCTACAGGTGGTGGTAAGACAGAAGCCTATTTAGGAGTCGCTGCCTTTGCAATGTCCATAAGACGATTGCAGGGAAATCTTGGAGGCCTTGATTCCAGCAGGGGTCTTTCCGTGATCATGCGATACACTCTACGCCTCTTGACCCTTCAACAATTTCAACGTGCGAGTGTTCTCATTTGTGCAATGGAAGTTATAAGACGACAGACTCCTGAAAAATGGGGTTCTCATTCATTCACTATTGGTCTTTGGGTAGGACAAAAAAGCACTCCAAACTCAACTGAAGAAAGTGCGATGGCGATACAAGCAGCAAGAGATGGAAAGTATAGTGGAACATCTACCCCCGCTCAACTTACAACATGTCCTTGGTGTGGATCTGAAATTTTCGCAGGCAGAGACATTGATGTTCGCAAGGACATTGGACGCACAATTATTTATTGCGGAGACAAAAATAGCATTTGCGATTTTTCGAAAGCAAATGCCCACGGATTTGGTCTTCCTGTTGTGGTCGTTGATGAAGAAATTTATAGAAGACCGCCAAGTATACTTATAGCGACCGTCGATAAGTTTGCGATGATGGCTTGGAAGGGTCAGACGAGAACTCTCTTCGGAAAAGCTAATAGTGAGTGTGAACGCCATGGATTGCTATGGCCAGAGTCACCATGCAATGGCAGGCACCAGAAAAAAGGTGATTTACCATCAATAAATCCAAAATCCATTTCGGGTATTCGTCCGCCCGATCTGATTATCCAAGATGAGTTCCATCTCATTAGTGGCCCCCTGGGAACAATGGTTGGACTCTATGAAACAGCAATTGATGAACTGTCTGCATGGAGCTTAGAAGGAAGAACAGTAAAGCCTAAGGTAATTGCTTCCACAGCAACAGTAAGAAAGGCGCCTGAACAGGTTAATAATGTATTTCTGAGAAAGGTTTTAGTTTTCCCGCCACATGGTTTAGATGTTGAAGATAACTTCTTCTCTGTACAGCGCCCCGTTTCTCAGAAACCAGGCCGTCGATATATTGGAATTTGTGCTCCAGGTAGCTCGCGCCCTGCCGTATTGATTCGGCTCTATGTTGCCCTCTTAACAGCATCACAAGCTCTTTATAGTAAATTTGGTGCTGTTGCAGATCCGTACATGACTCTGGTTGGGTACTTCAATTCACTGAGAGAACTTGGAGGGATGAAGCGGCTTGCGGAGGACGATGTTCAAACTCGTTCATATCGCGTACTTATGAGTGACGTATCTCGCCCTGGATTAGCTCAGCGTGCGATACGAAATGTAGATGAATTGACCTCTCGTGTTTCGAGTAGAGATATTCCCAAAAAACTCGATTTACTTGAAGTTCCATTTAAGAGCCAATGGCAAAAAAATGAACCAAGAGCAATTGATGTTGTACTGGCTACAAATATGCTTTCTGTTGGTGTGGACGTAAATCGTCTTGGTCTAATGGTTGTAAACGGACAGCCAAAAAGCACAGCGGAGTATATTCAGGCAACAAGTCGAGTGGGCCGTTCGTTTCCAGGTCTTGTTTGCACTGTTCTAACTTGGTCAAGACCGAGAGACTTATCCCACTACGAATCTTTTGAACATTACCACGCAACATTCTACAAGCACGTTGAGGCGCAATCAGTCACTCCGTTTGCTCCAAGAGCTATGGATCGAGGATTAACCGGAGCAATGGTCAGTGCGATTCGCCTTTCCAACGAATCATTTAATCCAAACTTAGGCGCAGAAAGCATGACAGCTCCAACTCTTGCTGCAGCCGAAGCAATCAAAAAAGCATTTTCTAGTCGCGCATGGCTTGTGACGGATAGAAAAACAATGGGGCAATTTACAGAATCTATGATCGCAGATCGAGTTGACCGATGGGTTCGTGAGGCAACCAGGTCAGGTCGACACCTATCATATGATATTTATGGTGCTCCAGATAACGCCGAATCGTTACTTAAAAAGCCCGGACTTCAGAATTGGACAATTTTTACGGCACCAACATCTATGCGTGAAGTTGAGCCTGGAGTTCGCCTCGTTATGGACGATGCGAAAATTAGCACTATGCCTGAATGGCAAATCAAAACAAAAAAAGAAAATAAAGAAGCCGGTGGTGACGAATGAGTGAAACATCTGTTGGCCAAGTAAGGCCCAGTCAACTTTTATGGACATATGGACCAGGAGCTCTGGTTGATTTGCCGAATTTATCAGTTGTTACGATGGGATTAGATCGTTGGGACACGGATCGCTGCCTACCACTTGAAGAAGCCAGATTACTGGCTGCCGTTCAAAGGATATTGGGTCAACAGGTTGCAAGGTTGCGGATGCCCCCAGTAACACGAGAAGAGACGACCGACCCTTTTTCTCCTGAATCTAAAATTGGTGTTCCAGTTAAACCATTTCCTAGATGGCTGCGTTGTGTGAAGTGCGGTCTTCTTGCTGAGTTTGACTCAGGGTTATTTGAGTTAAAGGTCAATCAGTTCCGACCAGAGAGAACACAATTTATTCACAAAAACTGTAGAGAAAATCGAGAGGCTGATGCTGTACCCGCACGTTTTTTGATGGCCTGTCGCAATGGACATCTGGATGATTTTCCTTGGCATTGGTTTGTTCACGGCGGCCCCGATTCTTGCCGGGGAACATTAAGATTCTTCGAGAGTGGCGCTTCATTACAAACTGAGAACCTTTGGGTGAAATGTGATTCTTGTAATAAGTCACGGTCACTTGTTCACGCATTTGGCAGATCAGGCCAAGAAAATCTTCCTGCATGCAGAGGACGTCACCCACATCTAGATCGTTTTGATTCTGATGTATGTACTGAAGATGCCAGAGCTGTTCTTTTGGGTGCAACAAATAGTTGGTTTCCCATGACTATTTCAGTTCTAGCAATTCCACTGGAGGGAAGCCCGCTAGAGCAGATTTTATTGGATGGCTGGGAATACTTTAAGGATGCTGAATCTGAAGATGAAATAAAAGTAATCCTCAAAACACTCATTAAAACGGCGACGATCCCTGGACTTGAAAAATATAATGCCGCAGATGTGTGGACTGCAATTCAAGCAAGAAATAATAGCTCCGGTGTCTCTTCAGTTATTACTGACGGAGATATTAAAAGGCCCGAGTGGGAAGTATTGACGAGCCCAAACCCACCATCAAACTGGCCACATTTCTTTAGTCGAAAAATTGAAGTGCCAAAAAATTACAGCAAGTTCATTCAAGATGTGCTGCTCCTTGAACGACTAAGAGAAGTAAACGCGTTAATAGGATACACAAGAGTTGAGGCCCCAGAGGAAACAGATACTCCAGATGAGCGGCCACCGATGGCTGACTTGGCTCGCGGAAATCCAACTTGGGTGCCTGCAACTGAAGTACATGGCGAAGGAATTTTTATTCGTTTTAATGAATCAATACTGGCGAAGTGGGAGCAAGAAGACTCCGTAAAAGAACGAGATAGAAAACTTTTTGAGGGTCATAAGGGCTGGCGAAACTCAAGAAAACTCGCTCCAGAAGTAGGCTATCCACGCATCCGCTATGCGATGTTGCATACCTTCGCACATTTACTAATTAGAGAGCTAGCTCTTGAATGTGGCTACAACGCTTCCAGCATTAGAGAAAGAATTTACGCTTCAACTGGAAGTGATAACAATATGGCCGGAGTTCTTCTTTATACAGCGGCGGCAGATTCAGATGGAACTCTCGGGGGTTTGGTAGAACTGGGAAAACCGGAACACCTCGGACGAATAATTTCACAAGCACTTTCAAGGGCCGAAGTTTGCGCATCCGATCCTCTTTGTTCTGAGCACGATCCTTCCGACGATCGATCCCTACACCTGGCTTCGTGTCATGCCTGTACACTTGTCGCAGAGACTTCTTGTGAACGAGGAAATCGCTATCTTGATCGAGCGCTGTTGATTAAGACATTTGAAGATACTGAATCAGCGTTTTTTGGTGATTGAGGTTTGAATGGCTGATATATGGAACGTCATCGCTGAACTTGGCTTAGAGCTTCACCCAGCACGTGTGAGTGCGCTCGCCAATCTTATTAAATCGATAAATTCAGGAGATGATTTCCCAAAAATTCGTCGGAACCTAAGTCCGAACATAAATGTGAAACTTATTGATTTGTTAGAACAGAGTTGGAAGCAAAACAAACAGTTGTCATCTGTTGAAATCGCATCTGCGCTCATTTCTGCCTCACTCACGGCCGAGATTGCCGCCTCTAGAGGTAACGTTGAAGTGGTCTGGACTGGGCCATCATCAAACCTCGTTCCAATCAGACATACCGAACAGGTTTTAAGGGAAGTCATCGAATCGGCAAAGACTAAGCTTTTCGTCGTTAGCTTTGTTGCTTACGACGTACCTGGCGTTCATGCCGCTTTAAATAGGGCTGTAGAACGAAATGTCTCAGTGGATATTCTTGTAGAGTCATCCCAGAACTTATATTCTAAAATTCAAGTAGACTCAGTTCCAAAAATGAAAAGTGCAGTACCCAATGCCAACATTTACATTTGGGATCAGTCTGAAAGTCCAAAAAATATTATCGGAGTAGTTCACGCAAAGTGCGCAGTTGCAGATGACTGTATTGCATTTATTACGAGCGCCAATCTCACAACGGCTGCGATGGAAAAAAACGTTGAGCTTGGTGTCCTGATTAGAGGTGGTGAGTTACCAGTACGGTTAGATCAACATCTTCGATCATTGATTGTTAGCGGTATTTTAAAAAAGGTATGAAACCATGAACACCGACAATTTTCATATCTTTACCCGTGATGACAAAGATGAGCTAGAGTATCTCCGCGTTCTCGATGTAGCTCAATCGTTGCGTGACTATCTTGGTTCAGTCGAAATAAAAATAAAAATCAGGGCTGCTAACATTCATGGAAAGCCAAGTCAGGACATACAGGCGTGCATTATTGACCACGCTAAAAAACTTGGATTCCAAAGTGAGAAAGCAAAGCTGTTTTCAAAATACAAAACGGCTGCACTGAGACCTGACTACTATCTCTCGCTCTCGAAAGGGCGCGGTGTAATTCTGGAAGTCGAACGAGGCAAAATCCTCGCAAATAATATGGATCTGCTTGATCTCTGGAAGTGTCACATTTGTACGGAAGCCCAATATCTATTTCTAATGGTGCCAATGTTAAGACCGGATAAACACGGTAAGACGACAAAGGCTTTTGCAAAGGTAGTCACCCGATTAGATTCCTTTTTTCACAAAGGAAACTACACCAATGTATATGGCCTATTTATTTTCGGATTTTGAAAATTCAATTGTCGCTCTAACGTATTGATTCCCTGTAGAACCTCGGAACCTAAGGTCGATTCCCCCAGAGGGGAGAATCAAATCTTTCTAACAATTCAAAACCATTTCCAGTTCCATAAATGGTGGAGGTGGCGGGAATTGAACCCGCGTCCGCAAGGCATTCACGTGAAGGCACTACATTCTTAGTCAGTGTTTTAAATTGGTGTGCGAACTTCCACTGACAAAATTTCGCACACCTTCCCCAAAGTTTATTTAAGCTGAAGCCCTTCAGAGAACAACTTCAACCGAGGTCGCTAAATGACGGAGGCTCCACCGAACGCGACCAAATCAGTGGGCTCCGTTGCTAGCAATTAAGCAGCAAGAGCGTAATCGTTGCCAATTACAAGTTGCACGTTTTTAACGAGGTCCCCATGCGCCCCGGAATGCGTCTTCAGCTTCAGTCCCCACGTCGAAGCCAAGTCACCCCCACTTCAACCTGAGACCTGTCAATTCGAGTTTGGACTCGTGATCGACAGCTTCAGTCCCGCAAGTATAACGGAGTCTTTGATATGCCCAAAATGAATTTCGCAAAATGATGGGTTTGCTTGGTTTGTGAGCATTCGCGTTCTGTTCTGCGGCAGTGATTTTTTGCCACCAAACCCTTGATAATCAATGAAGTTATCAACGCCCTCCACCAACTTATCCACATTTTGGAGGGAAAATGGTCCAGGACTTTACATAATCTGACATAAACTTGACGAACTCTGGACGTGAAGATTTCGCCGCGTGCCGAGTTATCCACATTGTTTTGCGATGCAGAAAATCACGAACTTTTAGCTTATTTCCTCAGCAAATTTGGGTACGCCGTACCCTTTTCTGATCAGAACTTGGACACTCGCCAGAGCTGATTTTGCTCTTAAACCTCCCCTATTTGAGTCTCAGAAGACCGAAAAAGGGAACGACTCTTGCTTTTTCATTGATGATGTCATTTTCAAAGAATTTTTGCCTATCGCTTTTTATGTGTCTTTTGCTTTTACCCTCGATGGGGTTTAGCAAATCCATCGTTTTGAACGTCGTCGTTGCCGATGAATTGGCCATTCAATCTTCGACCTCGCAAATTCTCGAGCGTCTTTTTAAAGATCGTTTGCCCAATGCCGAGTTTCGTCGCGTGATCGTACAGGCAGGATCGCCTTCAGTGCCTCATCTTTTTTCCGATAAAAATCGTGTGCACAATGAATTGAAACAAAAAATTGCCGAGATCCTTCAGCCCGGGGACACGCTCACATATTTGATTCTTGATACTCACGGCGAAACCAAAGCCGGAGCCACACGCCTTTGGCATTTGGGTGATATTTCATTCGCCGGTGGAGTCTCTGCCGAATTCGCCGATCTCTTTGATTCGGTGAAACCCTCTGCGGCTTCAGATCTAACCATCGTCATGAATGCGTGCTCGGTCTTTTGCGGAGGCGAAAATGCCGCCGCCCTTCGGGCCGAGACCCTGCTGGCCTACTTTGGCGCCGTCGATGGAACCATCTACGGCTCGACTGTGCCTGAAGTCGATACTTTTGCTTTCGAGAAAAAATATTCGACCTGGAAAGATTTTATGCCGTCGAAGAAATTATTTTGGATTTCCAATTCTCTCGGTTTGATGATGAGTACGACCATTGCTCTCGCTGTGGTGGCAACTCATGATGGAAATCCGTGGGTGTATTTCGGGTCAACATTGGCCGTCATGCAGGCCTTAACCTCTCTGCGGCCTTATTTAATGAAAGCCTTCGAAGCCATGAAGATGGTCAATGTCGGTTATTTGTTTCAGTTTCACCGTGGAAAATTAATCAAAGCCGAGTTCATACAAAAAATGAAAGACGTCGCCAGATCCTTCGCCCTGACGGGCAAAGTCTCATCTGCCGAGGCCGATGATCTCTTCACTAAGATAAAGAAGTCCGCATTCAGCACAAGTTTTCGTTGCCAATTTATTTTTCGGTAGTTGATACGCCGAGTCCCTAAAATGAACCCGGAACCTTTTTTATTCGGTGACGGGGAAGAGTTGGAGATTCAGTTGGTAAACGCGTTCGCCTTTGGTGGTCGTGCGTTTGACGGCGTTGTTCTTTTGAGTTTCTTTGCGCAGTTTACGCAATTGAAATTTCAGATCTTCGAATTCAGATTTGGTCATCGACACGGTCAGAGTTCCAAATTCGCGCTCGGTGGGAGAGTCGCGAAACAAACTTTCCAGTCCTAAGTACATCAGCTCGGCTTGAAGTTTTCTGACCAAAGCCACTGGAACTTCTTCGGCATTTTCCATGAGGTTTCGAACTTTTTGCGGTCGTCCTGTCACATCGTCGACGATCACTTCGCCAGAGTTAATTAATGAACGAAGTGCTTCTTCAATTTCATGATCCGTAGCTTTGCCGCGAAGGTGCTCGCGCAATTTTGGCAGACGGAAATCAGCGCCCTCTTGATCGATCATCGAGTACAGCACCCACGCCACCCAGCTTGGAACTTTTTCCCATGCGGAGCGCGAAATTTCTCCTGATTTTAATTTAGCGCTGACGCGAAATTCGTTGAGCTCTTTCAAAAACATATTTCGCTCTGCCGAATCCATGGCTTGCCCAAACATCACGAGCAAGCGAAATTCTTCGCCTTGCTCTTTGCTCAGTCCCAAAGCTTTGGCAAATTTCATGATCATATCAGGAGACAAATTTCTGCGGCCCTCGATAATCATTTTGAGATAATTCGGAGATTTGATATTTGCACCGGCTGAAAACACTGCGTAAGTGTAAGGACGAATATCTTTTTTGGAAAGTTCGCGGCGATAACTGTAATAGTCCGCCAAGTATTTGCGAAAATCGAGGTAGTCAGAAAGCAGTGGCGCTTCCAAAATTTTTGGGAGAGCCAAAGTTGCCAGCGAAACTGGTGCTGCGACAGGTGCCACAACCGGTCCTGCGACTGTCGTTGTTGGAATCGCTGCCAAATCGGTTTTCATTTCAATTTCCATATTGTCTCCCCCGCTATCCCCGATTATTTCACCTCATCCTTGAACTGAAATTCAAACAAATTCGAAAACTATTTTACTGGCAAAACAGAGTTAAACCTCTGTTTTGCCTTGTCCTTCATCAAACATTAAGCCCTTAACGGCTAAGAACGAGCTGAACTTGCCGAGTCTGAACTCCCTGCAAGCTGAGAAGCATATTTTGAGCGTTGACTCCCGCAATCCATGCCCCATGAAGCGGCATCACCTGGGTCGACGTCATCCCACGAAAGCTGACTTGGCCGGCTTGAACATTGTTGATTGCTAAAGTCGCGTAACCAACTCCTGCCGCCATCGCACTTCGACCGATGAGGATCAATGATTGTAAACGCATTCCGCGATACGCATCCAGATTCATGATCGCAGCCAAATCCACCTGCGCCGAACTTCCCATCCCCGAGATGTCTGCAGTCAACACAATCTGACCTTGACCCGGTGGTTGAGGGATCGGTTGAGGTTGTGGCTGTGGATATGGAGCTGGCGGATATGGATTTGGTGGTGGTTGTGGATAGTTGTTCACCTGATGCATGTTCATCACGATCTGATTGATGTAAACTGTGCCGCGCACTTGCAATTGAATTTGGCTGTACATGCCACTCAACTGAACGACTTGATAAGGAAACAGGGTGACCATCGAAGCCCCACTTCCGTCCGACGCCACGATCATGCCGTTCGCAATCAAAGCCATTTGCGATCCGTAACCGTACTGTGTTGGTGTCGTGTAAATCGTGAGTGAATCAACAATCTCACCTTGGCGCCATGGCTGCGCGAGATTCAGAAGGCTTGAAAGATCCAAAGTTTGATTTTGCACATAGGAGTTCACAAAAGCCGTGGCTTGATCTCCAGAATTATTTTGCCAGCCCCCGCTGCCGCTACTCCACTGTTGCGCTTCTGCTGATGACGCCAACAACAGGCTGCAACAAACTGCCAGAGCCAAAATGACCTCTCTTATGCGCATAAAATCCCCCTTCGGAATGGTTTTGAGACCTTTTCAGGTCTCACACCTTTACAAAGCAAGGGGCTTGCCAATCATTTTGGAGGATTTATGACACCGATATGACTGAGACTTCTCGTCTATTTCCCGGCGAGATTCATTCCAACAATCGGGCGAAGTGGGTTGGCCACACGAGCGATCACCACTTGAAATTGATCTTGCAATCCGACTTGTTGCTGACCTGACGCTGTCACATTCACTGTCACTGTGCCAAGACCGTCGTTACCGACGATGCGGATATCTTTCAGATTGTTGTTGAGACGAGTTTTATAATTCTGTCCCGTGACGAAATTCACTTGGTCTTCAACATTGATCGTGCGATCCGCAGGCACATTCACGGCTGCTGCTGACATCAGATCTTGATTGAGCAAAGGACCACCGAAAGTAATCAACTCATTACCCATCGTCGTCATGATTAAGCGAAAGCCCGAGCGGCCGTTGATCACTTCGAAAGATTCCATTTTTGCTTTGCTGATCATCAAACGATCCGTCGTATTCATAGCTCCGCGATCATACGCGCCGGTTTCAGCAAACATGGTGTAGGTGTCTTCGCACTCTTGAGTGAGACAACTTTTATTCGGAAATTTAGCTGTCATATTCACATCAGTGCGGCGGAAAATAATGCGCAGAGTGGATTTGCTGGTTGTTCCGACCACGAGATCTGCCACCGCTGTTTCACACGTTGTTGCGTTCGCATCCATACAGATCACTTCACCTT